>WNFC01011385.1_pt1 | contig 15243 bp, 13 predicted proteins | sample 5400541 | NCBI WGS metagenome assembly WNFC01 (sample SAMN13153342, study PRJNA577476) | soil metagenome | isolation source: 120 cm saprolite under Douglas fir tree site 2 hole 2 replicate 1 | place: USA:California | collected 2015-04-18
CTTCAAGGCCCGAGTGGGGAGGGGCGGTTCGGGAACGGCAGGGCCTAAAATCATCGAGCCGTTCCGGACTAGCTCAACGGTAGAGCAGGCGGCTGTTAACCGCAAGGTTCAGGGTTCGAATCCCTGGTCCGGAGCCAATGTCATGTCTCAGGTAGAAGCGGACCGCTGTCTCACCTGATGCCGGACCAGTGTAGGGGCGGCTGAGCGCTGGTAGTCGCGGCTGGGATCCAGTGTCAATTCGCGGAGTAGCGCGCCGTCTTCAGCGATGACGCGGACGTGGGCGCCGGCGACGAGGAGGAGGACGTCTTGGCGCCGGTGTTTGTAGCTGACGTGAAAGTGGCGGAGGCGGCTGAGGTAGCGGAGGCTGACTCGGCCGCCGGCGTCGAGTCGGTCGCGGCGGATGCGGTAATCGACCTGGGGCTGGGCCAGCGAAGGCGAGGCTTTGAGTCGAGCATTGAAAGCCTGCAGAGGCGTGCGGCCGTCCAATGCACGATGGGGTCGCTTTTGGTTGTAGATGGTGCGAAAAGCGTCGAGCTGGAGCTGCAGGTGGGCAATCGATTCGGCCGGACTCTGGCGGGCGAGGAAGAGCTTCAAGGTCTGGTGGAAGCGTTCGACCTTGCCGCAGGTCTGGGGGTGATAGGGAGTCGAGTGAACGCACTGAATGCCGAGGCGGTCGAGCTCTGACTCGAGGGCCACGCGGCCGCGTCGCGATTTGCCGCTGAAAACGGCGGCGTTGTCGCTAAGGAAGCGGGCGGGGATTCCGTATTCCTCTACAACTGAATAGAAGGTCTGGACGGCGTCGGCGGCTCGTACGGTTCGGACGGCGACCGAGGCCAGGCAGAGACGGGAATGGTCGTCGATGAGGTTGAGGATCTCGACTTTGCTGGCGTCGGCCAGGCGCCACTCGGTGGCATCGGTTTGCCAGAGCTCGTTGGGCAGCTGCGCCTCGAAGCGGACGAACGAAGCCTTGGGGCGTTTGTGAGGTTCCGGAGTGATCAAGCCACGGCGCTTGAGAATGCGCCAGATCGTGACCCGGGAAGGAGTGCTAGGAAAGCGGCCGGCGAGGTTATGAAGGATGGTCTGCGGGCCTGCGTCGAGTCCGGCCGCCGAGAGCTGCGCACGGAGCTCGAGGATGGCCTCGATGATGGCGTGGTCGACCTCATGGGGACGAAAATGAGATCTCGGCTCTAGTGCGGCCGGTCCGTCGCGACGGTAACGAGCGAGCAGTTCATAGAACCAGCTGCGCGAGATGGGGTAGTCACGAACAAGTCGATTCGGACTCTGCTTACCTAGGACGACCGCCTCGACCAGAAACCGTGCCAACTGCATGCCGCCACCTCCAGTGGCGGTCCGGTATCACCTGAGACATGCTATGGCGGGCCGGTCCGGTATCGCGTGAACTCAGACACCTGGTCCGGAGCCAAATCTGAACTCGCGCTTGCCGCTGCACGGGCCTGCCACCGATCCCCTGACAGCAACCTGACAGCAACCTGACAGCAACCGACAGGCTGGTAATAGATCTGGACTTAGGCTTAGTACCTCAGTCACGTCCCCCACCGGTGGCGATGGGTTCATCAGGCCGCGCCGCTGATTGGCCCACTGCGGTTGCTCCGTTGAAGTTGGCCAAGAGTCAGCTGTTGAGGCTGGAGATAGCGGATCAAGTCAAAACAATGCGCCCACAAACGAAACCCAGCAGGTGTTAGGTTGGCTGACCCCTGCTCCGCTTTTTTCCTTTCGGGGCCTCGCCCGAGCGTATGACATCGCCGATACGCGTATCCGCGTCTTTCGGGGTGCCATCATCAAATGCAAGCATCAATTTTTCTTTCTCGAGATCGCGCAGCAACTGATGCAGCTCCGTGGCCAGCGGATGTTTTTTAGTACCATCGGCAACAATTCCCCGTAAGCGATCGAGCAATCTCTTCCGATCATCTTTAGACAAATGAGCTCGTCTGCTCCACATGAGTCCTTGGCTGCCCATGACGTGGTACGGATAGGAATCGGTGTCTCCTCGCATGGTGATCGCCGTCTCTAGATCTGTAAGAGCTTGTTCGACGCGTTCTCCTGCGCCGGAGCTTTGAGGGTTCTTGGATGCCTCTTTCAATAGAAGGTATGCCCATTCGGTTTGAACGAGGTAATCCTCTGGCGCTAGGGATAGTGCCTGACCCAAGAAATTGCGGGCGGTTGGCAGGTCGCCTTCCTCAACCTCGACGCTTCCGCGTTGCAGCCAGTAGTGGTAATCCCAGCTAAGCAGTGCTTCTACAGGTTCATAGACGCGCCGGACTGCACTCACGTGCTCCAGGGTCCTTAAGAGCCAGTCGTGGTTGAGCAGTCGGCGTAGGAGCTTGGCCTCCCGGCTCCTATGCCTGGCTTGCGGTGGTACCTTCGTGGCAAGAGAGAACACAAGGCCGCGAATTACTATGCCGAGATGGCCCTCGGCCTGGTAGTAGTCCATAGCACGCTCGGCGATGATCCTGTGACGAAGCTGGTACTCACCATTTCGCACAATCACGAGGTGCCGCTTCACTAGGCTCTCGAGTTTGTTAAGAGCCTCGTTTGTGGGATCGTTGATCGCAAGCAGTATTTCATCACGGGTCAAGTACTGCCGGAATACAGTTACGACTGCTAGGGTGGCGTAGATTCGACCTAGGTCTGGCCCAAGTTCGCGGCATTCGCGTTCAATTTTGGCCTCAAATTTTTCGCCAGACGTCGCCTCTATCATCGCGACGAGTAGTTGCCGACCGCATTTCTCACGCAGGATCTCTACCTGGCGTGCTCGATCGAGACCCTTGAGTTGCCCCAAACGGTTGGCCTTGGTCAGCGCGTCAATGAGCAAGTCGATATCCAAGTCTTCAAGGTTGGGGACTGTTACCGTCCGATAGTGCACTGCTTGAAGCTGGGACTCGATTTGAAGACCTTCGTATCGAGTACTTCTTGCCGCAGAAATAATTAGGCCAGTCGCTCCATCTCTCGCGAGATCGGCCAACAGTGCACCAGTGGAGTCGCCGAAGCGGTCGATATCGTCAACAACGAGAACTTGCGGCCGTGCTTCCTTGACGGCTTTGCGGATCTCCCACGGTGCCAAAGACGTGTTCGGGTCAAGCCAATACGTGTGCCTGCCCTCGGCATCCAACTTCAGTGCGAGTCTCATGAGCGTTGTGGATTGTCCAGTGCCTGCCGTTCCAGTGAGCACAAGGAGGCTGGGGCGCTCCTTGTCCAACTGCTCCTTCAGGCCTTTCTCAAAGACGCGCTCGACTGCATAACCGTCTGTGATGTCAGACCACGAGGGTTGTCTGCCTAGCAGATACTCGGCTTCGTCGCCGCGTGCACGCTCAACTCGCAGCTCTGAGACCGACCGAAGTAGTACGCGGCCGCCGGGCTGTCCAAGTCGAGTTTTGATCGCAGCATGACCAGCCGCGTACTCGTCCGATAAGGCTGCGAGCACAGTTGTTGCGAATTCTTCTTGACCCATCGGTATCCAGTCAACGTTGAACTGACGCAGGACCTCGCGACGGGCAATGGGTAAGTCAGGAGTAACTAGGTAGGAGCCCGGACGCAGCTCGGAGTCGCGACGAGATTTAGCTCTCCTAATCTCAAGGTGTTGCCACAGTGGCGGTTCATCAAGTTGGGCGCCCACGAAGACAATAGGCTTACTAATGAGTTCAGCGGCCAGAAGCTGATACCAAGCATCGGGGTACGCGGCCCGAGCCCCGTACTGTGTTTCCGAGAAGGTGACATTGGGGAAATCCGATAGTCGGCCGTTCAGGTGCACGCAAACGAGATCTCCGGTTGGTGGCGGAGGCTCGTCCTTTAGGGCTGAAATTGATTTGATGTTCCGCGCGAGGGGGAATCGCCTACCTGCCGCAACTTCCAAATCGTCAATGTTGAGGGTGTACATGCGGTGCCATGGAGCAGCGAACCAAAGCTGGTAGACGCTGGGAAGCCGTTCAGGATCGGTTGTCAATGCTTCGGCAAGGACAGTCCCGACCTGGTTGTGGGATGCCTCGATCGCAACGGCGAACACGTCGCCGAGAGTCGATGCCTCGTCTACGTCGGCCCCGGGAAAGGCAATCGGCCACAGAAGATTGCGCAGGTCCCTACTGCCCGGGATAGGCTTGCCGCTCTTGCTCGTGGCGGCCAACGAGAACCCGGCGCCCGTGAAGAGGATTGCGTCACCGCGGGCGATCTGGTTCGCGAGTCGGACGTGAAGGCGACTGTCCATACGTTGCCGATGTTATACGCCTGGCAGAACATCGACTTTCAAGCATCCGATGATAGATTGACGGGTGCGGATGCTGTTTGATTAAGTCGCCTCAGCGGTCGCGACCCTCATTCTTCAGAAGATCCTCCATCCGCTCGGCTGCCTCGCGTGGCAGTTCCGGAATTACATGACTGTACGTATTCATCGTTAACCCGATCTGCGAGTGACCGAGCACATCCATCACCACCCGTGGAGATACGCCTTGGACTAAGAGCAGCGTCGCGCACGAATGTCGAAGATCGTGGAAACGCCGCTGAGGCAAGCGGGCGTGCTTGAGGTGCTCATGAAATTGCTTGGAGATCGCTGTGCCGTCCAGCGGCTTGCCCTCCGGTCCAGTGAAAACAAGACCGGAATCAGTCCACCGCTCACCCGCCAGCGTCCTGTCCGCATCCTGCCGGCTTCGGTGCTCCTGCAGTCGCTTGACGATCGTTGCGGGCATTGCTAGAGAGCGCCGACTTCGCGCTGTCTTTGGTTCCACGAGCTGTAGCCGCCCCTCAACGCGTTGCAGTTGCTTAGAGACGCGCAGCCAACACAGATCCGAAACCCTTGAGCCCTTTCGAATCCCGCAATTCCGGCGCAGATTTCTACTTGGTCGTCGCGACCGGTTGGGTGACAATCGAGACCTGAACTCGAAGGATTCTTCCGACTCCAACCTAGCGGGAGGAATCGCCGGTGACTCGAGGACTACTGCTTGATACCGCCTAGTCGCTGGATCTCCCTCTCGGCCACACGGGCAACCATCGTCATGGCGGCGTTTTGCAGGGCCATGCCCTCGTCGCCGGACACGAGAGCCGCGACCCGGTGGCACACGACACCCAGAAGGATGTCGAGCTCGGGAGGTCCCCACGGCGGAATTCGTTTGAAGTGACGTCCTATCTGCTCTATGCCGCCGCCGTCCTGGATGATGCCAACGAGAATCTCCGCTACCTGCTCATACATTTTCGTGGGTAGCAATCTCGTCACGGGCACGATATCGGTCCAGAGTTCCTGGATTGTGGTCCGCGTGTCCGTCCAGATCGGATGGAACGCGACGCTGTCCGCATCCAAGCCCAGGTACTCCCCGATGAAGGTTACGCTCGCGTCGATTGGTGTTTGATCCATATGGTCCGACCATGGCGCGTGCAAGGTGGGATCCCATGGTTGGTCAGTGACTGTGAAGTGTTCGAATGAACTTCCGCCGTCGAACGATCGAGCCATTATCACATCGATAAGGTTTGCGCTTGGTTTTGGCCCAAATTCATAGAACGCGCACCCGATGACGCCATTGCGATCGGTGACGATCTGTGGGTGGAAGTGCTGGAACGTGACCGGGAACGCATCCGTCAGCAGCGGCCCCGTGGTCCAAGTCGTTCCACCGTGCGGAGAAAGAGCGTAGTAGATGCGAGACACTCCTTTCTGGAAATGATTCCATGCCACCGCAACTCCCGTTTGTCCGAATCGACAAACGGTAGGCGTCGAGACGAAGCGGAATTTTCCGCCAGGGAACACCGGGAAGCCATGAACCTCCGGCAGCGACCTGCCGAGGGTGTCCACATCGGTGGCTGGAGAAATTGCTGTGTGGAAGGTATCGCCCCCATCAGTGGAGACCTTCATCTTTATCTCATCGCTAGTTGCGCCGGGAGATATCCAAATGATGTAGATGTGGCCGTTCCCGCCCACAGCGACCTTTGGCGCTAAGCAGGCATTCGCAAGGAGCGTCCCAGCTGGAGTGTCTCCGGCGCCCGCACCAACCCATGTGAGACCGTTGTTCTTAGTTTGCGCGAAACGCAGGTCCGAGCTGCCATCGACCCATACGATGTAGACACGCCCGTTTATGAAGTCGCCCGCCGCCCATGGTTGGTCTGCGCCGTCGCTGCTATCTATCGGGCTCGTCGCAGTCCAGGCTTTCCCGTCGGTTGATTTGTAAGCGACCACGCGCCAACCGCCTTGAGCACTGGCCGCCACGCCCACGAGAAACACGTTTTGATCGTTCCATGCCAAGGATGGGTCCGCAAGACTCGTAAAGCCCATGAGCGGGACCTCGTCAGAAGAAAACCACGTGAAGCCCCCATCAGGGGAATACTCGGTCGCGATGGTGAAGTCGTAGTTATGGATATCCCTGAACTTCTTTGACGCTGCAACAATCTGCAAGCCTTTGTTCGGGTTCGGGTTTATGGCGATGCTGCTCTCGCTCCTCGCGTTGTTCGGGTCAGTATCGTGAGTAACTTGTATATTCGCCACGGCTGCCTCTCTCTATCTCTTTCAAGCGGACCGATTGCGGCGAGTAATTCCCAACTTGGGTACTATCAGTTTGTTCGTGCCCAGTGGATCAATGACGAAAGCGCGCTTACCGCCCGCGCCTGCGTTCTCCTTGCCACCCAGTTCTGACTCACACCCTGAATAAACCCAACAATATGCGGCACCCCGCCCGCAGTATCCGTACACGGGGGAGCCAGAATTACCGGCACTGGTGTCTGCGTGATGTGCCCGACAAGCTACGCTCCATTTTGAAGAAGGACAGCACTGTAATGGTTCAAGACCGAGTGGATGCGCGCCACGCAGATTACACGCATATGACTCGCGTTGGCGAACTGATCAATGTCATTAAAGTCGCTGTCGGCGAACCACCACCAATTCAACCGAGAAGGATTCTCCTGAAGAATGACGCAGGAGGTATCGCCTGTCTGCGCTGTTCCAAACTCTGTTGCCAGATGCACGAGCCGAAAACCCGTTTGCTTGACCAGGTCAACTACCTGTTGAGTAGTACGATTGTGGTACCAAACGAAATTGTGGTGATTCAATCCGGAATTGTCGATCGCGACAGCGGTGTAGTTGTATTCATTTCCGTTTATGGGCTGGGTCGGCCGCAGATCGATCAGTCGGGCATTGTTTGCCTTAAGCTTCGACGTGATATCGGCAGGTGTCGTATCAGCCCAGAGATACCACTTTAGTCCAGCCGTGTTTCCCACGAGAATTGCCGCCCACTTGCGCGGCTCCCCGTACAACTGATAGCTAGCAATCGACATTACACGGGCCCCAAGCTTAAAGGCCTCATTTTCAATATCCTGAACACTCAACTTGTCGGTCACTACCCAGAATGCCTTCTGGTCTACTCCGATGTCCCTGATGAGCGCTCCACCAAATCCTGACACTATGGCAGGACTGCCGCCGCTGACCCAGCCGCCTGTATTTTCAATTGTGAAGGGACGGAAACCGGAAATGGCGAGCGTAGTGACGGAATACCGTACGTCCCACGAATTGCTGCTGACAATTACTGACTTCTCCTCACGGGGAAGGAGTCCCGCCAGCGCCTCAGCCAGAGAGGGAAACATCCAGGTGCTCATGGAAATTCTCCAATTTCAATAAATTTCGGAAGGGAGGAACGATTCGTTACCTCGATTAGATCCATGCAGCCTCCTTCTTATGTCTTGGAAAAGATCGAGCAACGCCAGATGGACGGTGTTCAAACGTGGTTTCCGTCTTGCCGAAAAGTGCTCGTTGCGCGCGAGGACTTACGGTGGCCATTCGGAACCTCCGCCTAGTCCCCTTAACTCCATCGCTGCGAGCATATGGCGCGGCCCACCACGATTGCCTCGGGGCTGGCCCCGCATGATTGGTAGGGGTTAGCCCTTATCCAGCTGGCGCCGGACATCCTGATGGATTCTGGCTGTTTTCCTGGTTGGCAAATTTCTAAGGGTCTCCATCGCTGCCCCGGAGATCGCACAAACAGTTACGAGTTAAGGCTGTCGGACACACAAAATTCGTCATGACGACCAAGTCCTCACGAAAGGCGGAGCTGCCACCTCTTCCGTCCGCAAAGACGATGTGGAAGAGGACGCCGAGAGCTCAGGAAAGAGACCGCTGATCTGTCCGAGCTTTCTCTGCGTACCAGTAACCAGAACGACGATTTAGTAAACCCGGCATATCCTGACGGCCAAGTTGACAGCCAACTCAGTGGACGCTATGGACAGGGACGGATGATCACGGACTCCCAAGGCTGACCACCAACCGTGGGCGGCGATCACGGACGACCGTAGTGCCCGCGCCAGCGGTCTTCAAAACCGCTTGCGGGTTTGGAAACCCGAGCACCCCGCGCGCGCGTCTTCTTAAATGTGGGTCTCGGCTCAAATCTGGGTGTCGGCTACGGGTTGCTCTCGATAAGACATACGTTGGGCTGGACGTTTCTGTATCGCATACGAGTTTGGTCGCCGCTCGTTTCTGCAGGATCTATGCTGGTCAGCGACGCCAGGCCTTAACCGCAATCTTGGACCTGTGAGCCTATAAGAATGCGACCAGTTGATGATCCGTTGAGCGAACGCTGGCAGCACATCGCTTGGACTCCCTGGGTTGATCTCAGCCAAGCCGCCTCGACTCGCGGCGCCATCCCGCATGAGCAGGGTCTTTATCGATTACGCAAGCGCGGTGCACAGGAGTTGCTCTATATCGGCAAGAGCATTCGCCTCGCTGCGCGCATCCAAGGACTCGCACGCGCCATTCGCAACGAAGACCACATCGGTCACTACGCGGGCGGCTGTGTCTGGCGCGCTGCGCGCTCAAATGCGCAGGTCTCGTGGATGGTCATGCCCGGGCCCGTGCGCAACGTGCTCGGTCGCGAAATCGACCTCATCGCCGCCTATAGAAAGGTGATGGGCGACAGCCCGCACTGCCAGTTCGCTGGTGATCATCTATCCAGCCCCGAGTGACTTTGTGATTGCTCGAGAGACATTCGACCTGATTAAGCGGAAGCACGGCGCGCATGCGAGTTGGGCCGTCTGGGCCGAGCCAACTGGTACACCCAAGTCGAATGTCGGTGTATTGAGCGTGCTCGATCCCGATCTGAACTCGACGTTGTTACAAATCCTCCGCCCGGATGTAGTGATGCTCGGACTCAACCTTTCGAGGTTCACTCCAGGGTCACCATTCGGCAATTTCCACGACGAGACCGCTAGGACCCAGGACTATAAGATCCGGCATGCGTTTGCTGGCACGCCCTACTACGGTGCGTACATGACCGACCTCATCAAAGAGACTGTGGAGCTGACGTCAGGCACCCTGATGCGCCAGATCAGGTCGAACCAGTCTCTGGTTGGCAAGAACGTCCGTAGGTTGCTTTAAGAGTTCGACGACCTTGGCTGCGTGTCACCAACAGTGATCGCGTTTGGCCGCGACGCCCATGAGCACGTTCCTCCCAGCCGGTACTCGCGCCTTGTCGGAGTCAGGCACTACAGCGACTACATCGGGCAGGAGAAGTATGGGGAGCAGGTCGTGGCCAAACTCTCTGGGCGGCCAGACATGCTCAGACTTGGCTGATCAAGTAGCTTCGCTGCGCACAGATTGGAGTTGCGTTGGTGAATGCTATTGAGGCAGAGCCGCTGTGTTCAAAACCCTTTGGGGGCTTGCGAATCAGGGTCGTGCAGGCAGCCTAGAGCGTCTTCTATTGATGGAGCTCCTTCGTAATGCTTGTGATAAGCGACGAATATCACTAGACGGTCCTTAGTTGCCTGGCTGTCAGTCAACCCCTGCCGCTAAAACGCGATTCTTGACAAGCTCATAACCCCCGGGCGGAAGGTTGGCCGGACTGAGGAAAGCGCTCCTTGGAACCCGCAATTGCAGGAAGTGCGCTACATCAATTTGGGGCACCGCCTGAAGCCACAACCTCTTGCTCCGAAGAATCACGATAAGGCCGTTCCGGTTCACCGCTTGCATAACCAACCTAAATCCGTACTCCTGCGATGGGAGCGTTCGTCCGAGATGTCTGAATGTTGCCGAGTGATACGGAAACCATTGGACGCACGCGATGGCCTGACGAACCTTCTGAAGTCCGCAATCAATAATCAGCCTGGAGAGGTGAGTGGACCACCAACGATGAGCCGGTGTGCCACGTATTCGACCATCTAGGCACCAGAGACTTGATGGCCCAAGGAGCAGGCTCTGTTTTGCTAGGTCCCGGTAGGTTGAGTCCAAAATGTCAACATCGTCTCGAGGGTGGTAGCCCGGATTCAATGCCAGGAGCACCACTGATGCAGTACGCGGATCGCCGAGAAAGGGCATCGGCAATAGGTTCAGCCGCAGTTGGGCTGGGTCCTTGCCTGAGCTGCGCAAAACTTCGCGATCTGCCGGCAGTATGTATGGTGGCTGCTCGGGCAACACCCGCCATGGATTCTCTAGAGGGAGTTCAAGATTCAACCCGATCAACCGTGATCAGCCTAGCAAGGGGCCGCAGTGGAAGCCCTTGCTAGCGATAAGCGATTGGTATTCGCAACAAAACGCACACCGTGCCTCGAGCGGCCCTACGATTCGCGCATGCCAAAGCGAAAAGCGAGGGAACCGCTGGAGTGGGCTCGTTCACCTGCTGGACTCCAGAGAGTTCTATCTCAACTTCACGACCGGCGAAGACAAGAGGTTCGTGCCTGGAGGAATGAGCGAGGTCGTCGATCGAGCCCCACCAGCGAAGCTCGTAAATCCATCCTTGTAATCACCGCGAACCGCTGCCACATTTGCGGCGGCAAGATCCACGGCGATGACTGGGTTGCTGATCACGTGGCAAGTTTTGCAACTGGCGGAGGCTCCAAGCGCTCCAACTACTTGCCTGCACACCGCGAATGCAACGGCTACAAGTGGTATTACTCGTCTCGCGAATTGCGTTGGATCCTTCGAATGGGAATCTGGGCGCGCAATCGAAGCCCTTAGACCCTAAAGCGCACAGGAGGTTCGATAAGAGCCCCAAGCGAGCCTGCTATCTAGCCGAAAGCGCCTCCTTGATGCTCAGTAGCTCATCAGGCGTCAGCAAATGTGCATTGTGCTGCCCGTATCGCGTCCGAAGTGGTTCACCCCGCCACCGAGGCGGCGAAATGTCATCCCATGACAGGAGCAGACGTCCGGCATCGAACCATTCGTCAGCGACCACGTAGTTGTGGAGGTCCGGAAACGCCTGCTCGCGAAGGCACGCACCCTCATGAAGGCACCGTTCGAACTGATGGGTCTGGCACATGAAGATGCGGTTGCATTTCCAGTTGTCAATTTCGTGGTCGTCATCGGGGTTCTGAACCAGGATTGTCTCGCCAACCTTGATGGTCCCAAGCCAACTTGGTTCGGTGCCAAAGCGATGCTCAGCCTCTTGTTGGAATCCGGGCCGATACCAGGTCGCTGGCCGTCGGCTGGGCCGCCCAGCTGGTCTCCGAACGATCACGTTGAGCCGGTCCGGAAAACGATCCAACGCGTCGAGGTAGTTGATCTTCTGGCCGACCCGAAGCCAGCCCTTCATCAGGTAGCGCTTCGATGTCTTGAGGTAGCCGACGAACACGACGGTGCTACCCGGCTGAACTGCTCGCCGTACGTTCGGTCGGCAGATTCCCCAAGTAGGGGGGTCAGCGAAGTCGGGATCCAGACCGAGGTCGCGGACATCGTCCATGCTGGATTCATCGGCGTAGAAGACGCAGAGATAGTTGGGCGGCGAATTATCTACGGCCGCATTTCCGGTCAGATCAGGCTCGATGGTATGCATCAACACGGAGAAGACTCGCAGATTTTCTGTTACCTGATGCTGGACTGGGGCTGGATCTGTTTTGTGAATAGACTGCTCGGGGTGGCTGGGACCGATTGCGTTCTCGGCGTCGACGGGTGGAAGAAGGGCTGGGTCGGCGTGTCTTTGGTCGACGGCCGATTCACCACTGCTATGACCGCGCCCAAGTTTGCCCAGCTGCTGCGCGCATTTCCAGACGCAACGGTTGTGGCCGTTGATATTCCCATTGGCTTGCCAATCGACCGGCCTCGGGCATGTGACGCAGCGGCGGCCGCATTCGTCGGGCCGCGGCGTAGCAGCGTCTTTCCTACTCCACCAAAGGCGGCGCTCGAAGCGGCGGCCTTCCCAGAGGCACTTAGTGCTTCTCGTCGGGTGCTGGGCGTCGGTCTAAGTCGCCAGGCCTACGCGCTCGGCCCGAAGATCCTCGAAGTCGCGTTGATCGTAGTCGCCGGTGACCGAATCATCGAAATTCATCCAGAAGTGTGTTTTAGGGCAATGGCTGGGCGCAACCTAGCGTTCCCAAAGTCGAGCTGGGCAGGGATGCAGTATCGGCTCAAGCTGCTAGCTGGCGCGGAAATTTTCTTGCCGGCAGATCTGGGCGCGGCCAATGAAGTTGGGCCCGCCGATGTGATCGACGCCGCTGCAGCTGCATGGTCTGCTCGGCGTTTCCTTCGTGGTGAAGCCGAGAGTGTGATCAATCCTCCCGAAGCGTCCGCCGATGGTCGCCAGATCACTATCTGGTACTAAGAGGCCGCTTCTTCACAGCTCCGACTCCAAGTGGCCCGACTCGGAGGCGGCCTATTCAGTCCAACACCGATCACCAGAACAATTTGGTATCGATAAGAGGCGACTCTCGACAGCATTAGAACGATCTGCCGCTGCGTCCACCGGCGCGACCTGGCAACTGATCGACGCTAGGCTACGTCCCAGATTCGACGCTTGAGGCGTCAACCCACACCCCCTAGGATGTGTGCCGCCGCCGGAACCTCAGGAATTCGGGGAAGGAAACAGATGCCTGGCAGGTCCTGAATGGGCTCAATTGAGGAGATCCAACGGTCTATGTCTCGAAGCATTGGATCGGTCCCCGCGCCTACACGTGAGCGCGAACTGGCCCGGCCACGCAGTCGGGCCAGGTTTGACTTGAAACTCGGAGGAAACATGCCCTATACTCGCCTTACGAACAAATGTTCCATGTCGGAGTGCATGTGGCTTCTCTGAACGAACGGGCTGCAGTGCTTGCTCTAGCGCGAGCCACAAAAACTCGTGGGTACGAGACTGCTGCCCTGATCGATCGCGCTCGATCAGCAGAAGCAATCGTCACTGGGGAATGGGGTGGATTTGACCCATACGACGTCGCGCTCGTACGGGATCTCTTTGGTGCTGTGGGTCCCACCGAGGTCGCGGAGAGTCGTGAGTTGATCGAGACCCAGGAGAAGGCGGGCATCCGTGTATTGACGATCCTCGACAAAGGCTATCCCCAGAATTTGCGCGCCATCTATAACCAGCCTCCGGTCCTATTTGTGAAAGGAGCGATCAAAGCTGACGACGAACGGGCCGTGGCAGTGGTCGGAACTCGGACGGCCTCCCCAGAAGGCTTGCGACAAGCTCATCGACTTGCTTACCAGCTGGCTCGCCGGGGAGTAACAGTTCTATCGGGGCTTGCACGGGGGATTGACACAGCCGCCCACCGCGGGGCACTTGCGGCGGGTGGACGAACCATTGCAGTGATGGGCACCGGCATTGATGTCGTGTACCCGCCAGAGAACGCTCGGCTAGCCGACCGAGTTGCGGACACCGGCGCCCTGGTCACCCAGTTCTGGCCCGGTACACCTCCGATTGCGCACAATTTTCCAATGCGCAACATCGTGATGAGTGGACTTTCGATTGGGACAGCGGTCATCGAAGCGTCGGCAACTAGCGGTGCAAAGATGCAGGCGCGTCTCGCACTCGATCACGGAAAGCGTGTGTTCTTGGTGGAATCGCTCGTGATGTCGCAGCAGTGGGCCCAGCGGTGTGCCAAGGAACCAGGAGCCACGGTCGTGAAAACAGTTGACGACATCGTCAAGATCCTTGACGAGGTTGAAGCACCAGTCCGCCAACTCTCACTTGGCTAACTCCAAATGCCGACGCTGCGCGAGATTGCTGAACCAATCCACGCAATCTTTACGACCGTACTTCCCGTCGGCGACGGCATCTGCGAGGTGTGCCATGGAGCTCCAAATCCGGGATACCCGGTTTGCTATAGCTGCCGCGAGACGACCTCGCAGGTAACCAGACCCCTCTCCCTCGTAGTACCGATCTCGCTCTCCAGGGTCCGCGAACAGCTGCACCATGTGTTGTGGTCCTACAAGAATGTGACCGTGCCCGACCTGCGGTTGCGGTTCCGTGCTCAAGTCGCAGCCACTATCGGCCTGTTCCTCGCACAGCACGGAGACTGTATTCGGGGCGCAGCCAGCCGTGAATGGGATGCCCTCACAGTGGTGCCCTCGAGCGGCGATCGACCTGGGATTCATCCGCTGATTGAGACCCTTCGGATGATCAGACATTGGAATGAGGAATTGATGGATACACTGAGGAAGGGACCTGCGCCCGTTGGTCATACCATCGCCGACGATGCCGGCTTCGAGGTCACGCAGAGTGTTGCTGGTCGATCGCTGTTACTCGTCGACGACACCCTTACAAGCGGAGCTCGACTTCAAAGCGCTGCATCTACGTTGTCGCTTGCAGGTGCAGATGTGATCGCGGCTGTGGTCGTCGGGCGTGTCATCAATCCCGACTTCAACGAGGCCTCACATCAGGTATGGGATCGTTGTCGTCACGTGCCGTATTCCTTCGAGCGGTGCTGCCTCGAAGATTCGTGACACATCGCAAACCTTCTGGCCCTACTTGCGGCGACGCAGACCGACGTCCCACCGGCTACAGATCCTGATCCGATCGCTACGCCGAGCCCGGACAGTTTCGCGCTTGGGGCCAGGATTGACTCTTTGCGGCTGACCGCCGACTCCGAACGAACTGCTACTTGCTGTCGATAAGACTTCGCTATCCGCAGCTCAAGGAACTCGCGCGTCGTTACATATGCGTGGGAGCGGGGGAGAGCTTAGGACCTGTCTTGCTTTCGATAGCTACCTCCTATCATCAGCCTGGCTCACCCTGCGCGGCTTATCCGCCACCGTCACAATCCTGCGCCGCAAGCCAATGCGTATCTCGACAGACTTCATGAACAGCGCAGAGTACTTCGCAATTGGTTGACGGTGGGCAGTAATCAACCGACCGGTTTGCCGCCAGCCGGACCCGGCGCGCACACTACGTAAGCACAACGCACCGGGGGACCAACGGCGACGACGAGTCGCCGAGACGGAGGATGAGATGGCGCTCAAGACAGAGCGGACAACCTTCGGCCTTGACGTGCTCGGCCGTTACACATGTAACACCTGGCAGGAAGCGATGGGCTCCTCCGATCAGGCGATACGACCGGACGCCAGGC
>WNFC01007084.1_pt1 | contig 15239 bp, 16 predicted proteins | sample 5400541 | NCBI WGS metagenome assembly WNFC01 (sample SAMN13153342, study PRJNA577476) | soil metagenome | isolation source: 120 cm saprolite under Douglas fir tree site 2 hole 2 replicate 1 | place: USA:California | collected 2015-04-18
CCGAGTTCCGCGATTTCCTCCGCCGCTTCCCGGACTCCGCGCTCGCGGACAGCGCCCAGTACTGGATCGGCGAGGCCTACTTCAGCATGGCGCGCGCCACCGCGAGCCAGCCGGACAAGGCCCGCGAGAACCTCGAGCAGGCGGTGCAGGAGTTCCGCAAGGTGATGGTGGCCTACCCGCGGGGCAGCAAGGTGCCGACCGCGCTCTACAAGGAAGCGCTCGCGCTCGTCGAGCTCAAGCAGACCGCGCTCGCCCAGACGCGCCTGCAGTACCTGGTGGAGCACTTCCCGCAGTCGGAAGAGGCCCCGCTGGCGAAGGAGCGGCTGGCCAGCCTGAAGGAGTAGCCCGGCTTGGAACAACCGCCGCGCCACCCGGCGCGGCTCCGGGTCAGGACTGCTCGTCCTGCTCGGACGGGTTGAAGACCCAGATCACGGTGACGTCGTCGTCCGGATTCGAGTACACCATCACGCTGCGATCCGGATCGGCGGTCGACACGTCCTGCACCTGCACCGGGGCCGCCATCGCCGCCTTGGTGGTCTCGGGGCTCGGCCAGAGGACGAGGGCCGCCGCCAGGCTCGAGACCACGAGGCCCCCCAGGGCCACACGGGGATGCCCCCACACCGGCTTCCAGTAGGGAAGCCACCACGCGTCCCGGACGGGCGCTGGGCGCTCGGCGGCGATCCGCTGACGGACGGCGGGCCAGAAGGCCGCCCAGTCGGGATCGGCCACCTGAGTCTCGACGCTCTGCACCAGCCCGCGCAGCCGGCGGAGGCGATCCATCTCGGCCCGGCAGTCCGCGCACCGGGAAACATGGGTGGACGCCACCCGCCCCATCCGAGGCCCGAGGGCGCCGTCGACCAGGCGCTCCAGTCGCGGGCGGCTCCACAGGCATCCCAGCGTCGTCATGAGAGAAATTATAACCTCGCAGGTTCAGACGCGGGCTGCCCCTTGAATATTCCCCGGCGACCCCCTAAGGTCGGAGCGCCATGGAAGAGCCCGTCGTGGTGCCGGAGCCCGGGGGGCCGAGCCTGGAAGGGCGGCTGGCCCTCGTCCCCGATCCGAAGGGCGGGTTCGTCCTCTGCCACCCTCACCCGCTCTACGGTGGGGACATGGACAACCCGGTGGTGATCCGGGCCGCGGAGGTCGTCCGGGAGGCCGGGCACGCCACCTTGCGCTTCAATTTCCGAGGGGTGGGCTCCTCGACCGGGAGCCACGACAAGGGTGCCGGCGAGCAGGACGACGTGCGGGCGGCGGTGGCGGCCCTGGCCGGGCACCTGCCGCCCGGCAGCCCGGTCGGGGTGATCGGCTATTCATTCGGGGCCTGGACCGCCGCCCGGGCCATGCGGCCGGGCGACGCGCCGCTCGGCCTCATCGCCCCCCCGCTCGGAATGTTCGACTTCCAGCTCCCGGCATCCCCAGGCCGCATGCTCGTGGTGGCGGGAACACGCGATACCTACTGCCCGGTCGAGGCGCTGCACCAGCTCGCCCGGACCACCGGGGCGGAGGAGCAGATCATCGAGGGCGCGGACCACTTCTTCTTCGGCAAGCTCTACCCGCTCGGCGAGGCCATCCGGGCGTGGGTGGCGGGAGCGCCGCCCGCCCGGTGATCAGAGCCGCTCGCGCGGCAGGCGGGCCGGGGTGGCGGTCCCGGCCGAGAGGATGATGCGGATGCCCTCCTCGACGGTGAGCCCGGTGGGCAGCATCTCTTCCTTGGGCAGCACGATCACGTCGCCCAGGTACAGGTTGTTGGTGGGCACGAACACGGTGACCATGGCCCGCTTGCCCTCGAGCCCCTCGATCAGCACCTCGGAGGTGACGAAGCCGAACACGTACTCTCCCTTGCGGGGATGCTCGGCGAGCACCACCGACTTGAAGGAGTTGAGCTTCTGGGGCGAGAAGGACTCCAGGAGCTGCTTCACGGATGGGTAGATGCTCCGGAAGATCGGCACGTGGTCGAAGAGCATCTCGATGCGGGCCAGCACCCGTCGCCCGAACACGTTGCGGGCGATGGTGCCCATGATGAAGATGATGACGACCGCGGTCAGGAAGCCCAGGCCGGGGATGCGCCGCCCGATCATCTGGGTGTACACCGGGGAGAAGAAATCGTCGATGGCGTTCCAGAACACCCACAGCAGCCAGGCGGTGGCGATCGCGGGGACGGTGGAGAACAGCCCGGTGATGAAGCGAGTCTTCACCCAGTTGCGAAAACTACCCGACATGTTGGATCGATGACACCACACGGCCCTGGACAAGTCAAGGAACTGACCGGCCGCGTCGCGCTGGTGACCGGCGGCGCGGTGCGCGTCGGCCTCGAGATCGCGCGCGCGCTCGCCGACGCGGGCGCCGACGTGGCGATCGGCTACCTGCGCTCGGCGGCGGCCGCGCGCGCGGCGGTGCGCGAGCTGGAGGCGCGCGGGGTCCGCGCGGTGGCCCTGCGCGCCGACGTGGGCCGCCCCCGCGAGGCGCGGGCCCTCGTCGCGAGCGCGGTGAAGCGGCTCGGCCGCCTCGACGTCCTCGTCAACAACGCGGCGCTCTTCTTCCGCACCCCGGTGGAGACCACCACGCCCGCCCAGTTCGACCGCCTCCTCGCGGTGAACCTGCGCGCTCCGTTCTTCTGCAGCCAGGCCGCCGCGCGGGCGATGGGGCGCCGCGGCGGGCGCATCATCAACATCGCCGACGTGGGCGCGGTGCGGGCCTGGCCCGGCTACGTGCCCTACGGCATCTCGAAGGCGGGAGTGGTGATGCTCACGCGTGGGCTCGCCGCCGCGCTGGCCCCGCGCATCCAGGTCAACGCGGTGGCGCCGGGCGTGGTCCTGTTGCCGGCCGGCTTCCCGCGCGAGCGCGGCCGGCGCCTCGCCGCGCGGATCCCGATGGGCCGCCCCGGCCGGCCGGCCGACGTGGCGGAGGCGGTGCGGTTCTTCGCCACCTGTTCCGACTACGTGACCGGGCAGGTGCTCTTCGTCGACGGCGGGATGTCGGTGCGCTGAGCGGCGGTGGAGCGGAGCTAGGCGCGGCCGCCGCCCATGACGCCCAGGAACTCGCTCATGGACGCGAAGCGCATCATCGGATTCTGGCGCTTCTCGGCCCCGATGGTGGTCTTGGATCCCCCGTAGTTGTGGCCGGGTAGCACCACCGTGTCGTCGGGGAGCGCGCCCAGCCGCCGGGTGAGCGAGGTGTACATCTCCTTCGGGTCGCTGCCGGGCAGGTCCGTGCGCCCGCAGGAGCGGATGAAGAGGGTGTCGCCCGAGATGAGACAGCCGTCCACCAGGAAGCACTGCGAGCCCGGGGTGTGCCCCGGGGTGTGGACGAACGTGAGCGGGATCGCGCCCACCTGTAGGGTGTCGCCCGCCTCCACCTTCACCAGATCCGAGCCGAAGCCCTTCAGGAACTCGCGCTCCGCCCGGTGCACGTAGACCTTCGCGGGGTGCTTGCCCAGCAGCTCCGCGATGCCGGGAATGTCGTGACCGAAGAGGTGCCCGCCCACGTGGTCCTGGTGGGTGTGGGTGACCAGCACGCCGGTGAGCCGCATGTCGTTGGCGGCCACCAGATCGACGATGCCGCCGATCTCCCACGCGGGGTCCACCACCATGCACTCGCGCGTCGACTGATCGCCGATCAGGTAGACGAAGTTCTGCATCGGGCCCACCTCGACCTGCTTGAGGTAGAGGCCCGTGGGCATCAGTATCCGGGCACCCAGACCGGCTGGTAGTAGCCGCTGCTCACGAGCTGCGGCTGGTAGCCCCCCGCGACCATGGTGCCGTCCACGGTGACGTATCCCGGGACCCACACGTACGTGGTGGCGACGGTCGGTACCCACTGATAGGCCCAGTAGCCGGTCGCGGAGCCCGGCGCGCAGCACGGGTACGTCACCACCGGCGGCGGGCGATGGCCGGGCGGGGGCCCGGCCGGCACTTGGGGCGCGGGCCGCGGCGCGAGCGGGGTCGGCGGGGGCGTCATGGCGAAGGGGTTGGGCTGGAAGTCGGTCGACCGCAGCACCTCCCCGGCCGACGCCACTCCGGCGGCGGAGCCGGTCAGCGCGATGACGAATCCGATGGCGACCACCAGTGTCTTCATGTCCCCTCCGACGCCGGCCGTGAGAGCTCTATTCGTCCCTCCATTCTGCCACCGACCGGCTCCCGGATCAGGCCGGGATGTCGGTGCGGGCTTTTCTCAGGTCTTCCAGGTCCTTGGAGGACACCGCGAAGATCCCGGGCTCGGCCTTGACCTTCACGTAGGTGACCGCCCCGTCGGTCTTGCCCACCAGCAGCGTGCCGACCTCGGCCCCGTCGGCCTTGAACACGCTCACCTCGAGCTCGGGCTTGTCGAGACCGAACTTGGCGTCGTCGCCGCCCTTCGAGGCGATCTCCTTCCACTTGAGCGACTTGAGCGCGAGCAGCACGTTCGCCACCCGCCCGTCCTTCGTCGCGCCGCGCGCCGGCTCGACCTGCTTCCAGTCGGTCTCGCCGCTCTTCTCGACGATCAGCGGCTTGTCACCGCCGCTCACCCGCGCGCGCTTGACGTCGCCGAGGTCGAACGTGGGAAACACGGTCCGGTCGCGCAGCTGAGCCACGCTCGGGGTCAGCTCGGTGAGGGCCTTGCCCTCCACCAGCACCACGGGCCCCTGCCCCTGCACCGCGGCCAGCGCGGCGGGCTGGCCACCGCGGCGCTCGTTGGAGGACTGGAGCAGGAGCGTCTTCGGCTCCTTCGCCCCCGTCTCCCACAACCGCACGATCACCTCGGGCTTCGACAGGAAGCGCGGCACCTCCGCCGCTCCCTCGGACAGGAAGCCCAGCGCCTGCAGGTCCCGGATCTTCCACAGGAGCTGGGTGACCGGGCCGCTGTCGGCGCGCAGGGTCTCCGGCGCGGTGATCTTCCATCCGGTGCCTTCCTTCTCGAGCCCGAGCGTCTCCCGGCCGTGGATGATCTCGACCTTGGCGAGCTTGTCGGCGGCGTAGCTCACGACCATCTTGTCGCGCAGCGCGGCCACCGTCTTCGGGAAGGTCGTCCACACCGCCTCCGCGGTCAGGATGACCCCGGGCTCGCCCTCCCGCTTGACGTAGACGCCCTTCTTCTCCGGCACCGGCCGCCCGACCAGCAGGGTGCGCGCCGCGCGGTCCTTGTCCCGCCCGACCCACACCGTCACCTTCGAGGGCTTGTCGAGCCCGTAGGGCTGGAGCGACTTGGGGGCGTCGTCGACGAATTCCACCGCCTTCGCGCCCTCGAGCTTGTCGAGGAACTCGGCGATCAGGTCGTTGTCGGCCCGCAGCGCGCGCGGCTTGACGATCCGCCACTTGCCGGGCTCGTCGGCGACCACCCCGATCTGGTCGCCGTTGACGTCGAGGTCGATGCCGCTCACGTTGCGCCGATCGAAGGCGATGACGGTGCGGTCGCGGAAGTCGGCGAGCGGCCGGGTCGCGTCGCGCGCGATGCTCTCGGAGAGCGTGATGACCGCCGGCTTGCCGCCTTCGCGGGCGTAGACCCAGACCCCGGTCGGGTTCTTGTTGCCCACTCGCAGCACCAGCGGCTCGGCCCGGCCCTTGACCTCGAGCTTGACCTCCGCCTCCGGCGGATCGAGGCCGAACTCGGAGGGCTTCGCCGGGTTGGCGTCGATCTCCCGGTCCATCCGCGCGGTGGCGAGGCCGGTCACCATGTCGTCGACCGTCCCGCGATCGCCCCGGGTCTTGATCGGCTCGAGCATCTCCCAGCCCCCGTCGGCGGTGCGCTGGAGCCGCATGGTCTCGCCCTTGCGCGCGAGGGTGACCCGCTCGACGTCCTTGGGCTCGACGGTCCAGATCCGGCCCTTGGCCGACTCCGCCTTCTCCCGCCGGGGACCGAGGGAGTAGGTATCGTAGTAGAAGAAGGCACCGAGCCCGGCGGCCAGGATCAGCAGGACGAGGATCGTCCGCCCGCGAGACATGCGCTAGCGCGCGCGGCGGCGCTGGGCGATCACCACGAGGCCGCAGATCAGCACGGCGCCCGGCAGGCCCACCAGGGGCAGGCCCCATACCAGCCTGGACTGCGCGGAGGTGAGCACGACCGGGTTCTGCTTGGGATCCTTGGCCCGGATGGAGATGAGGTCCTCCTCCTCCGCGAGCCAGGAGACCACGTTCAGGAAGAAGTCCCGGTTGCCCTGGGCGCCCAGGAACTGGTTCGACGCGAAGTCGGCGGTGCCCACCACCACGATGCGGGCCTTCGCCGCCTTCTTGAGCGCCTCGCCGCCACCCTCGGCCTTGGCGGGGGGTTCCGCGTCCACCGTCGCCACGACCGCGACCGGCAGCGGGCCGGTCTTCTCGCCGGGGTCCGGAGTCGCCTTGCCGGTCTGGAAGACGTTCTTGTCGGTCTCTCCCCACGACTGGCGGCTCGTCTGGGCGAGCGGTGAGGCCTGGACGCCCTTGGGGAGCACCTTGGCCGGCTCGACGGAGCGGGTCAGCGGGAACAGGGTCATGACCCCACCCATGTCCTTTGTGATCGGGTGCGGGTCGTACTGGCCCACCACCGGGACGAGCGGGCCCACTCCGAAGACCTGGCCGATCGGGTTCAGCTCGATGACCACGTCGTCGTCGACGGTGATGCCGTACTTGCTCAGGTACTTCGTGGTGGGGGTGGCCTGGAAGGGCACCGCCATGAAGAAGACCTTGCCCGCCCGCGAGACGTAGGCGTCGATCGCGGCCAGCTCTTGCGGGAAGAGATCGGTCTTGGGGCCGGGGATCATCACGATGGCCGCGTCGTCGGGGATCTTGGGGTCGCGGGCGAGAAACAGCTCCTTGACCTCGTAATTGGCCTTCTCCATCTGCTCCTTGGCCTGGCTGAAGCCGCCCCGGTCGGTGGCGCCGATCTCCCGCTCGCCGTGCCCCTTCACGATGTAGACCACCCGCTTGCCCGCGCGGGTGACCTTGACGATCCCGTTGGTCAGCTTCTCCTCGTCGGCGTCGAGCACCTTCTCGGTGCGGAGCTGGCCGGCGGGCCCGCCCTCCAGCACGACGGTGCCGTAGCTCTCGACCCCGTACTGGCGCGCGAGGGCGGGAGCCTTGTCGGTGTCTTCCAGCCGCCACTCGAACCGGCCCCCCGAGTACGTCTTGTACTGCGCGAGCAGGTCCTCCGCGGTCTTCTTCCCGGGGGTGTCGGAGCGGTAGAACGCGATGGCGCTCACCGGCGACTTGAGCGTGCGCAGCACCTGGATGGTCTGGGGCGAGACGCTGTTGCGCTTGTTCTCGGTGAGGTCCCAGCGGGTGTTGTGCCGGACCGAGATCGCGTTGGCCGCCACCACGATCCCGAGCGCGAGGAGGACCATGACCGCGGCGCCGGCCCCGTAGCGTGCGGTGCGGGTGCCCATGGCGGTGCGGGCCTCGCCCGCGTTCAGGACGAGCGAGAGCAAGAGCAGGAGCACGCCCAGCCCCAGGAAGACCCACTGCGCGGGCAGCGGGAAGAAGAACCAGAGCGCGACGGCGACCAGCAGGCACACCACCGCTCCGGTGATCGCCTGGCGCTTGAGCAGGCTCGTCACGCTATCCCCTCCACCGCTTCGATTCGAGCGACCGGAGGGTGAGGAACAGCGCCAGCACGATGCCGGTCAGGTAGTAGACGAGATCCTTGGTGTCGATCAGCCCGCGCGTGAAGCCGTCGAGGTGATCGACGAACGAGAGATACTGGAGCACCCCGCGCAGGCTGCCCCCCGCGAACTCGGCCCCCCAGCCCACGATCCAGAACGCGAGCAGGATCCCGAAGGTGCCGAAGCCGGCCACGATCTGGTTCTCGGTCAGGGACGACACGAGCACCCCCACCGCCAGGAACGCGGCACCGGTCAGGACCAGACCGAGGTAGCCGGTGAGGATCGGGCCCCACTCGACGCGGGTGAAGTACGCGACCAGGCCCGGGTAGAGCAGGGTCAGGGCGAGGAGGACCACGTAGAGGACGAGCGCGGCCGCGTACTTGCCGGCGAGGATCTCGCCGTCGCGCACCGGGTAGGTCAGCAGCAGCTCGAAGGTCCCCGACTTCCGCTCCTCCGCGAAGAGGCGCATCGTGAGCATCGGGATGAAGAACAGCAGCACCACGCTCATGTTGCTGAAGAGCGGGCGCATCACGTTCTCCATCACGTTGAGGTTCTGGCCGAACTGCGGCTGCATGAACGAGCGCATCGAGGCGTCGCTGTAGAACGAGAAGATCGAGCCGAAGAAGATGCCGGAGATGAACAGGAAGAACGTGAAGACCACGTAGGCCACCGGGGAGCCGAAGTACAGCTGCATCTCCTTCTTGAAGACGGGCAGCCAGCGCATCAGCGGGCCTCCTCCTCGGCGGCCACCACGTCGGGCGCGACCTGCTCGCCCGCGACCACCCGGATGAAGACCTCCTCGAGGCTCATGCCGACCTGGTGCAGCTCCTGGAGGGCCCAGTTCTTGCCGGTGACGAGGCGGACCAGGTCACCCCGCACGTCACGCCCGTGCTCCGACTCGACCACGAAGCCCACCGAGCCATCGCGCGAGGCCAGGGGCTCGACCGCCACCACCCCCGGCACCGCCCGCAGGGCGCCGGCCACGTCGCCCGACGCGTTCGTGACCCGGACCTCGATGCGGGCGGTCGGGAACACCTGCTGCACCAGCTCCGACTCGGTCCCCTGGGCGACGATGCGCCCGTGGTTGATGATGATGATGCCGTCGCACACCATCGACACCTCGGGCAGGATGTGCGTCGAGAGGATCACGGTATGCTGGCCGGCCAGCGAGCGGATCAGCGCGCGGATCTCCGTGATCTGCCGCGGGTCGAGCCCGATGGTGGGCTCGTCGAGGATCAGCACCTCCGGATCACCCAGCAGGGCCTGGGCCAGCCCGACGCGCTGCCGGTAGCCCTTGGAGAGCTTGCCGATCAGCCGGTTCTGCATGTCGGTGACGAAGCAGCGCTCCATCACGTCGGCCACCCGGCCCCGGCGCTCCCCGCGCCCCACTCCCTTGATCTCGGCCACGAAGTCCAGGTACGAGGCGACCGAGAGCTCGGGATAGAGCGGCGCGCTCTCCGGCAGGTAACCGATGCGCCGGCGGACCTCGAGCGATTGCGAGAACACGTCGTAGCCGGCCACCCGCGCGGTGCCGCCGGTCGCGGGCATGAAGCACGACAGGATCTTCATGGTGGTGGACTTGCCCGCCCCGTTGGGCCCGAGAAAGCCCACGATCCGGCCCTTGTCCACGCTGAACGACACGTCGTGGATGGCCGTCACCGGCCCGTAGCGCTTCGTCAGATTGTCGACCTGGATCATGGCAGTGGCCCGGGTTTCCCCCGCGCCGCCCGAAAGTATATCACGTGCTCAGAACAGCCCCGTGATGGCGCCGTCGGGCGTGACGTCGACGCGCTCCGCGTTGGGCCGGCGCGGGAGGCCGGGCATCGTGGTGATGTCGCCGGTGATCGCGACCAGGAACCCGGCCCCCGCCGAGATGCGCACCTCGTTGACGGTGATGGTGAACCCGCGCGGCCGGTTGAGCCGCGACGGATCGTCGGAGAGCGAGCGCTGGGTCTTCGCCACGCAGATCGGCAGCCTCCCGTAGCCGAGGCTCTCGGCCTGGGCGATCTGACGCTCGACCCGCTCGGGGTATTCGACCCCGTCCGCCCCGTAGATCCGCCGGGCGATGGTATCGAGCTTCACGGTGATGGGATCGTCGAGCGCGTAGAGCGGCTGGAAGCCGGAGCGCTCGGTGGCCAGGAGCTTCTGGAGGCCCCGGGCCAGCTCTTCGCCTCCCTCCCCGCCCCGCCCGAACACGTCGGCCACGTGGACCTCGACCCCGAGCCGCCGGCAGCGCTCCCGCACCGCCGCGTACTCCCGCTCGGTGTCCGACGGATAGCGGTTCAGGCCGATCAGCACAGGCACCTTGAACTGCCGCACCGCCTCCACGTGGGCCTCCAGGTTGTCGAGCCCGGTGGTGAGCGCGGCCACGTTCTCCCGATCCAGCTCCGGCACCGGCACGCCTCCGTGATACTTGAGCGCCCGCGCGGTGGCCACGATCATCGCCGCGTCGGGCTTCAGCCCGGCCAGGCGGCACTTGATGTCGAAGAACTTCTCCGCCCCCAGGTCGGTGGCGAACCCGGCCTCGGTGAGGCACACGTCCCCGAGCTTCAGCGCCAGCCGGGTCGCCAGCACCGAGTTGCACCCGTGCGCGATGTTGGCGAACGGGCCCCCGTGCACGAGCGCGGGGGTGCCCTCCATGGTCTGCACCAGGTTCGGGTGGATCGCGTCGCGCAGCAGCGCGGTCATGGCCCCGGTGACGCCGAGCGCGTCGGCGGTCACCGGCTTGCCGTCGGCGGTCAGGGCCACCAGCATGCGGCCGAGCCGCTGCTTGAGGTCCATCAGGTCCTCAGCGAGGCAGAGGGCGGCCATGATCTCGGACGCAGAGGTGATCAGGAATCCGCCCTCGCGCGGCACGCCGTCCATCCGGCCACCGAGCCCGACGATCACGCTGCGCAGGGCCCGATCGTTGACGTCGAGGATCCGCTTCCACGCCACCTGGCGGACGTCGATGCCGAGCGGATTGCCGTGGTGCACGTGGTTGTCCAGCGCGGCGGCGAGCAGGTTGTGGGCCGAGGTGATCGCGTGGAAGTCCCCCGTGAAGTGCAGGTTGATCTCGTCCATCGGGACCACCTGCGATCGACCCCCGCCGGTGCCGCCGCCCTTCATGCCGAGCGTCGGCCCGATCGACGGCTCTCGCAGGGCGATGACCGGCCGGCCGCCCACCCGCCACAGCGCCTGGCCGAGCCCGATGGTCATGGTGGTCTTGCCGTCGCCCGCCGGGGTGGGCGTGATCGAGGAGACCACCACCAGCTTGCCGTCGGGCCGTCCCGCGCGAGCGGCGAGCGCCGCCACGCGGACCTTGGCCTTGTCGTGGCCGTATGGGATCCACTCGTCGTCGCCCAGGCCCAGATCGCGCGCGATCTCCGCGATCGGACGGGGCCTCCGGTCAGCGTCGGGCCGGGACGGGGTCGAGGTCGGCATCGGGCATGATCTCCTTCAGCCAGTCGGGGATGGGAATCATCTGGGCGGTGGCCGGGTTCCAGCAGGCGTGGAGCGTGTGCCCGGTGGCGACCAGGTCGCGGGCCTCGTTGTGGATCTCGTAGGCGAAGCGGAAGCTGGCGCGCCGGCGCTCGCTCACCCGCGAGGTGATCTCGAGCAGCTCGTCGAGACGGGCCGGCTTGACGTACTTCACGAAGGCCTCCACCACCGGCAGGTGCACGCGCTCGTTCACCCGCGACATGGGCCAGCCGTACTCGCGCAGGTACTCCACGCGCCCCACCTCGAAGTAGGTGAGATAGTTGCCGTAGTAGACGACCGACATGGTGTCGGTGTCCTTGTAGCGCACGCGCACGCGGGTCACGGAGGGCACCGGGCACTTATAGGCGACGGACCGGGTCCCGTCAAGGGCTCGCGGGCCGGTCACCCATGTGGCTCGCCCGCGCCGGCGAGCAGATCTAGCGCTTGAAGACCTCCTTCAGGAGGTCGGTGGCCCGCGCGGACGGGTTGGTGCGGATGTCCTTCTCCTGGTCGCCGAGGACGTGGAAGAGGCCGCCGAGCCCCTTGTCCACCACGTAGCCGTCCAGGTCGAAGGTCTGCGAGCGGGCGAACGGGATGGCGTCGAAGCGCGACACCAGGTCCTTGTACTGGCGGGTGACCCCCACCTCGCTCATCGACTTGGAGACCGCGGGCCGGAACGCGGTGGTGAGCTGCGGGGTGGTCTTCGAGCGGAAAAAGTCGGTCGCCGCGGTGTCGCCCCCGTTCAGGATCTTGCGCGCGTCGTCGAAGCTCATCTTCCCGATCGCGTCGAGGAAGATCTGCTTGGCCTGCGGGGCCGCGCTCTCGGCGGCCCGATTCATGCTGAGCACGAACTCGTCGACCTGCGGGCCGTAGCCGACGGTGCGCAGGCCGGTCTCGAGCGTCTTGAGCTTCTCGGGCATCAGGATCTTGATCGCCTGGTTGCCGAAATAGCCGTCGGTCTTGCCGGTGAGGCTCACCGTCTTGCCGGTGGCGACCTGGAGGGCCTCCTTGAGCCCGTCGGCGATCTTGGCGTCCGAGAGCCCGTCGCCCGGCCCGGACAGCCCCTTGAGCAGCTTGTCGAGCTGCGCCGACGCGGGGGTCGCCACCGCGAGCACCGCGATCGCCAGGGCCGCCCCCCATCCGATTCTCGCGAGCGAGTGCATGCGCGCTCCTGACCGGCTAGAGATACTGACCGTAGCGGATCTTCTCCACCACCGCGCGGATCCGCCGATAGACGTCGACCTGGCGCAGCAGGTCCTGGGTGGTGACGAGCCCCGCCTCCTGCCCCTGCCCCGCCGCGTGCACTTTCTCCTCCAGCGCGCGCCGCACGATGTCGCGGGTGAGCGCGATGACCTGCTCCTGGGCCGCCGCGTCCGGCAGCCGCACCTCGACGAGATGGTCCAGACGCCCGGGGGCCACCAGCGAGGGATCGACCGCGTCGGTCCGGCTGGTGGCCGCGATCACGACCAGGCGCGCGGAGGCGTCGAGGGTGTCGAGCTTCTCGCACAGCGCGGCCACGATGCGGGCGCCCGCCTCGCGGGCCTGGGCCGGCGGCAGCAGGTGCTCGAGCGCGAGCGCGTCGGCCTGGTCGAGCAGCACCACGCCCTTGCCCTGCTCGCGGGCCAGGCCCAGCACCTCCTGCAGCAGCTCGCCGGTGTTGGGGCCGAACTTGGAGGTGAGGGTGCCGAGCCTCAGGTGGTAGAAGACCGCGCCCGCCTCGGTGGCGAGCGCGCGCGCGAGCAGGGTCTTGCCGGTGCCGGGTGGGCCGTAGATCAGCATGCCCTTGGGCGGCGCGATGCCCCACTTGCCGTAGAGCTCGGGGTCGGTGAGCGCGGTCACGAAGCTCCGCACGAGGCCCTTGGCCTCGGCCAGGCCCGCGATGTCGGCGAACGACGTCTCGGCCTTGACCGCTACGTCCACGCGCCCGGTCAGCTCGGCGAGCTTCTCCCCGAGCTTGCCGAAGATCTCGCCGAGGCGGCGCTGGATCGCCCACTGCTGGCCCTCGACGTCGGCGGGCGGCGGGGGGGCGGAACCGTCCCGCGGGGTCTCGGAGGCCACGCGCCTAGATCCGCTCGCCGGGGCCCGCCGGGCCCCCGGGCAGCCGGTCGGACTTCTCGAAGACCCGGTCCTCCGCGAACACCGGGGCCTTCGCGCGGATGGCGAGCGCGATCGCGTCGGACGGGCGCGAGTCGAGCTCCATCGGCGCGCCGTCCACCGTCAGGTGGAGCGTCGCGTAATAGGTGTTGTTCCGCAGATCGGTGATGACCACCCGGGTCACCTCGACCTTGAGCCGCCCGAAGAGGGTCAGGAACAGGTCGTGGGTCAGCGGCCGCGGCGGGGTGACGTGCTCGAGCGGCAGCGCGATCGCGGTGGCCTCGGCGGGGCCGATGACCATCAGCACGCGGCGCTTGTCGCGCTTGCCCTCGATCATGACCCCGTGCTGTCCCTGCGGGTCGCTGTAGACACCGAGCACCGCAACCTCCTGCGGCCCGCCCACCGGCGGCGCGGCGATCTCCCTCGGATTGCGCGCGCCCGACAGGACCACGCCCAGCCCGAGCACCAGGACGAAACGGCTGAGTCGGCGGAGCTTCATCATGGTCGACCGGACCTCCCCGGAAGCGTCGTGCGAGCAGTATCGACCTCCCCCACCGGGCAAGTCAACCGCGCGCCGCTCCGGAGACCGCGGGCGACGGCGCCGCGTAGCCCACCCGCAGCCACGTGCTCAGGAACGAGCCCACCGCGAGCAGCACGGTCAGCGCGCTCCACATGATCGCGTAGCCCAGGCCGTGCGCCACGTAGCCGAAGATCACCGCCCCGGTGGTGTTGCCGAGCAGGATGACCGAGCTGAAGATGCCCACCGCGCTCCCCCGCCGCCGCTCGAGCGTCACGTCCATGAGCAGCGCCGACATCGCGGGGTACAGCCAGCCGTGGGCCCCACCAGCCAGGAAGCCGGCCAGGAACAGGAACGGCAGCACCGGCAGCCGCAGGGACGGCCAGAACAGCAGCGCCACGATCGCGATGATGCAGGTCGCGGCGGCCTGCACGAACATGCACGGGATGATCACCGCGCGCCGCCCGCGCACGTCGATCAGGGTGCCGCCCATCACCCGCACCAGCATCGCGGCCACCGCGTACGCGGTGTAGAAGAGGCCGACGCTCGTGACCCCGAGGGTCTCCCCGAAGGTGGGCAGGAAGGTGAAGATGGTCCCGGTCCCGAGCCCGAAGAAGAACCCGAGCACCATGTGCATGTGCCGCAGCTCGAGCAGTCCTTCCCGGATGACGTGCAGCCCGGGGCGGGCGCCGAGCGCGGCCGGCCGGACGTCGCGCACGTTCCAGCATACCGCGAGGGCGCCGCCCGCGATGACGGTCGCCGCCGCGAAGAACCACGGGAACCCGAAGCGGCGGATCATGAGCTCGCCGAAGAGCGGGGCCAGCGAGGTGGAGACGAGGCCCGACAGCCCGAAGATGCCGAGGGCCCAGCCCCTCCGCTCGACCGGCACCATCTCCACCACGTGGATGTAGTTGGCCACGAAGAACGCGGAGAAGGCCACCCCCTGCAGCACGCGCAGCGCGCCCAGGAGGGGCAGCGGGCTCGACACGACGAAGAGGGCGCAGGAGACCACGAGGAGCCCGACCCCGAGCCGCATGAAGAACCGCCGACCGAGGTAGTCGATGAGGGCGCCGACCACCGGCTGGCACACGATGCCGGCCGCGCTGTAGAAACCCTGCACGAGCCCGATGTCCGCCTCGTCGCCGCCCAGCTGCTGGATGTACAGCGGCAGCAGCAGGAACCCGTTGAGGGCGCCGAAGAAGAAGAAGTTGGTGAGCATGATCCGCACGAACGGACCATGTCTCAGGAGCTCGGCGGTGGGACCGGTCACCCGCGTTGCGGCCGCATCCACCGCGACAGTAGAATGACCGGCGACATGAACGCTCGCGAGTATAGCACGCGGTCGCACGCGCGCCGGACGCCCGAGACCGTCGCGCACGTCATGGCCGCCGCCGCGCGCCTCGGACCGGACGGGCGCGGCCGCTTCCTCGCGCCCGCGGCGCTCCAGAGCTGGCCGGGCATCGTCCACGGCGGCGGGCTCGTGGCCCTGCTGGACGCGGCCGCGCGCGCGCTCGGCTCGGGCGACGGGCCGCGACGTCTCGAGGGCCGCCTCACCTCGTCGGTGCCGATCGAGACCGCGCTCGATCTCGAGGGCCACGCGGAGCGCGACGTCGCCACCGT
>WNFC01015070.1_pt1 | contig 15236 bp, 18 predicted proteins | sample 5400541 | NCBI WGS metagenome assembly WNFC01 (sample SAMN13153342, study PRJNA577476) | soil metagenome | isolation source: 120 cm saprolite under Douglas fir tree site 2 hole 2 replicate 1 | place: USA:California | collected 2015-04-18
AGGTGCAGTTCGTGCACGGCCTGATGCAGACCGAAGACTACGCCCGCGCCGTCATCCTGATCGCCAACGCGCACGCGTCCGCTGCGGAGGTCGACCGCCGCGTCAGCGTGCGCATGCGGCGCCAGCGGCTGCTCACCCAGCCCGATGCCCCCGGGCTGTGGGCCGTGCTGGACGAGGCGGCGCTGCGCCGGCCCCCGGACGGCCCCAAGGTGATGCGCGCCCAGCTGGAGCACCTGCTGCAGCTCACCGACCTGCCCAACGTCACCCTGCAGATCGTCTCGTTCCAGGCCGGCCCGCACGCCGCGGCGGGCGGCTCGTTCACCATCTTGCGTTTCCCCGACCCGGACCTGCCCGACCTGGTCTACCTCGAACAGCTCAACAGCGCGCTGTACCTCGACCAGCCCGCCGACGTCATGGACTACGTCACCGTCATGGACCGGTTGTGCGTCCAGGCCGCAACCGGCGCCGCCAGTAAGGACATGCTCAGCGGACTACTCAAACAGGCCTGAGCCCCGGCCTGCCCGCGGTTCCTGTGCCGATCACGCGATGGGCACCAGGACCCGCAATCGCAGGCTCCCGGACACTCACAAGCCGACTACGCTCGCCGCATACCCCCAATCACGGCACAAACTGGAGACGCGACCCGTGACCGACAGTTCGTCCGCCCCCGGCCAGAACCCGCCCATGCTCGACATATCCGTGCCGCACTCGGCCCGGGTCTGGAATTACTGGCTGGGCGGCAAGGACCATTACCCGGCCGACCGCATGGTCGGTGACCAGGTCATGGCGATGTTCCCGGACATCACCCGCCTCGCCCGCGCGGACCGGGCGTTCCTGGGCCGCGCGGTCAGGTACCTGGCCGGCGAGGCGGGGATCCGCCAGTTCCTGGACGTCGGCACCGGCCTGCCGACCGCGAACAACACCCACCAGGTCGCCCAGGCGATCGCCCCGGAATCGCGCATCGTCTACGTCGACAACGATCCGCTCGTGCTGGTGCACGCCCGCGCCCTGCTCACCAGCACCCCCGAGGGCGCCTGCGACTACATCGACGCCGACCTGCGCGACACCGGCAAGATCCTCTCGGAAACGGCCAGGACGCTGGACTTCAGCCGGCCTGTCGCGCTCATGATGCTGGGGATCGTGGGCCAGGTCCCCGACTCCGACGACCCGCAGTCGATCATCAAGCGGCTGCTGGAGCCCATGCCGTCTGGCAGCTATCTCGCCTTCAGCGACGGGATCAACACCAGCGAGACATTCAACGAGGCCGTGCGGCATTACAACGAGAACTCAGCCAGCACATACCATCCCCGCAGCCCTGAGCAGATCACCGGATTCTTCGGCGGCCTGGAGCTGGTCGAACCCGGAGTAGTGGCGCTGACGCGCTGGCGGCCGGACATCACCCCCTTCGCAGGTCCCGGCGAGGTGCCCGGGATGTGCGGAGTAGGACGAAAGCCGTGATATGCCACCAGGCACTTCCTCTATCGCCGATATAGCCGGGAGGGACCCGGAGGGAGGTCCCTGAGGGCCCCGCGGATCGGAGCCAGGATCGAGTCGCCGCCGATGCCGTAGATGCCGCCGACGCTCCCGAGCATCGGCGACGCTATATATGTCACGCCATCACCGGTTCGTGCCGGTGAGTCATCATCCGGCCTGCCTTTTCCGGTCTCGGGCCAGCGCCGCCGCTGTCCGCAGCCGTGGCGCGGTACCCTGCCCGCGGCGCCGTCGGAGGCCGCCGGCGCCGGATAGTCCGTGCCCGCGCAGCCCGAGACGACCGAGGCGGTACCCGGCGCGGCGTTCGCCCGCTGGACCAGTTGCCTGGCCTGCCGGGACAGCGGCGATCGGCCTCGTTGCTATCCCTCCTGCCAGGGGTCCCGGTCCGGGGCCCGGGCCGGCCGACAGTGACCAGCCAGGGCAGACTCGCGTCGCGGGAGGACCTGGCCGCCGCCGCGGTTCCCGGCTGCGCGGACGTCCTTGGCGGCATGCCACATGGCCCGGTGCACGGCGGAGGTGCCCGCCGTGAACTGCGGCACCGCCGCCACCGGTCCCTGCCTTGCCGTCCTTCCGGTCGAGCACGACGATCGCCCGAACGCCCTCCGGAAGCTCGACCGGAAACACTGTCAGGCCGGGCATCAATCGCTCGTCCGTCAGGTGGGCGTATGCGGCATCCACTCCGGGTCGTCAGTGATGCGCACCTGCTCATCACGCTCTCCATCTATCCCAGCCGAGGAAGTTCGCGATGGCCCGACTAGCAGCCAGTGCGCTGTCATAGCCGCTGTGGGTCATGCGCGGGAGCAGGCGCGCTGCCCCCGATCTAGCGGCGGCCGAGCGCGCCCCGGATCAGTCCCGCAAGCCGGGCGGGCCAGATGACCTCGGCCGTCGTGTCCAGTTCTGCCAGCGTCCACCATCGCCATGCGGCGATGCCATCAGCAGCGTGCATCGCGGCGACGTCCCCGAGCTCCCGGCAGGCCCGGTCAGTGCGCGCCAGGAAAAGACGTTCGTGCTGCCGGACGATCCGGCCACCGTGCTCCATCGTCCGCATGTGCCGGTGAATCTCACCCAGCAGGACGACATCGCCCCAGCCGGTCTCCTCGGCAAGCTCGCGGCTCGCGGCAGCCGCATAGGCCTCGCCCGGGTTTAGGCCCCCGCCGGGAGTGGCCCGATCTCGGTGATCGCCGCGCCGGCGATCGGGCTGGCGCACATCGCCGTCAGCCACAGCACCACCCGGCGCCGCGGCGCCGAGCTCAGCAGGGTTCCCGCGGCCAGCCCCTCCGCGAGAGCATGCACGATGAGCGCGACCGCCACCGTGACCGAACCGGTGAGCGCCAGGGCGGCACCCTCCAGCAGCCGGTGCAGCGCGATCGCGCCGGCCGTTCCTGCGCCTCCGGCTGCCTCCCGCCCGCCCTGGCAGGTGCATCCGCTGCGGACCGCCAGGCCGGCCAGCGCGAACGACACCAGGGCGACCGCCGGGATGGCCCAGACGAAGATCCTTGCTTGTTCGGCTCCCGACCAGGCGTCAGGCAGCAGGTGTAGCCCGGCGATGACCAGCAGCGCGCCGGTCCCTGCGCCGAGGCACAGCTCGCGGCGGGCGCCCGGCCGGCGGGCCAGCCAGGCACCCGCCAGGGTGGCGAGCCCGATCATCAGCCCGCCGGCCACCACGAGAGCAGGGACCGGCCGCCCGTCGGCGAAGGCCAGCGTGCGGTCCGCACCCGGCATGACAGCACCTCCTGGGTCACGTAAGAACGACGTGCGACCCGGCCCAGCCGGGCGGCGCCCGAGCCGGGCCGTCAGGAAAAGCTGGGGTCGGCCTTGCTGACCTTGATGGCTCGGCCCTTCGGCTCTTCCCAGTCCTCTTGACGGCCAAGTGCCGTCAAGTCCAGCAGCGAGTAGGCGCTGCCGCCGGGCTCTTCGGTGCCGCGGGCATAGGCGGAGTAGGTGTGGAAGACGGCATCCCCGTCGCGCAGGAAGCAGCTGAAGCCGGGCATCTCGGTCGAGCCCTCGCTTAGCCAGTCCGGGTCGGTTTTGGCGAGCTCGGCCTGGCTCCGGTAGTTGTACTCGACCGGGGCCACCGCCGCGTTGAGGGTGACGTGGAAGTCGTAGTTGAAGTCGCTGCCGTAGCAGGAGTACCAGGGGAAGGTCCAGCCGTGCGCCGCCCGGTAGGGGGCGATCTTGGTGTACGGGGCGCGGGAAACCCCGGCGAAGGTGGTGTCGCGTGCCTGCAGGTGCGCCAGCAGCCCGGCGGAGGACTCATCGAGGCTTGCCGTGCAGCCGGGGCAGGCCTTCTCCCACGCCGGGTCGAACATGACGTGCTGGATGATGAGCTGGCTGTTGCCCTCGAACAAGTCCAGCAGGCTGGCCTTGCCGTCCTGGCCCTCGAAGACGTAGTCCTTGTCGATCCGCACCATCGGCAGCCGCCGCCGGCCGGCGTTCAGCGCATCGCGCTTGCGGGTTAGCTCCTTCTCGCGCACCAGCAGTTGCGCGCGTGCGGCCAGCCACTCCTCGCGTGACACGACATCGGGAAGACTCATCGCAACCTCCGTGTGATCGATCGCCCGGCCGCTCGGGCTCGTCACCACCACGACGTACGGGAGGGGCCGCGATGGACGGGTGCCGCGAAACTTTGAGCCACCTAACTTCGCGCGGGCTGGGATCTCATGCGTGCCCGGTCTCAGCCAGCCTGCGGTGGAGGTAGCGGCGCTCGGCGTCGGTAGGCGCCAGGCGGACGGCCTGGCGATAGCTGGCGGCCGCCTCACCGGGGCGGCCCAGGCGGCGGAGTAGATCGGCACGGGTGGCAGGCAGCAGGTGATAGCCGGCCAGGGCGCCGGATGCCTCCAGCGCTTCGAGGAGTTCCAGCCCGGCGGCCGGGCCGTCGGCCATCGCGACCGCGACCGCCCGGTTCAGCTCCACCACCGGGGAGGGTGCCAGCTCTGCCAGCTGCCGGTAGAGCCGGGCGATCCGTGCCCAGTTGGTGGCGGCCGCGTCCGGGGCGGTGGCGTGGCAGGCGGCGATCGCCGCCTGCAGCTGGTAGGCCCCTGGCCGGCCGCGGCGCAGGGCCGCCTCAAGCAGGCCGGTCCCCTCGCCGATCTGGCGCCTGTCCCAGCCGGCGCGGTCCTGGTCTTCCAGGGTCACCAGGTCACCCGCGTCGTCGGTGCGGCTGGCCCGGCGGGAGTCATGGAAGAGCATCAGCGCCAGCAGGCCCAGGGCCTCGGGCTCGTCGGACATCAGCCTGGCCAGCACGCGGGCCAGGCGGATGGCCTCGGCGCATAGCCCCTGGCGGATGATGTCGGAGCCGGCGGTCGCGGCATACCCCTCGTTGAACAGCAAGTACAGCACCGCCAGCACGCCCGCTGTGCGTTTCGGCAGCAGGCGCGCCGGCGGCACCCGGTAGGGGATACCCGCGTCGCGGATCTTGTGCTTGGCCCGGACCAGCCGCTTGGCCATCGTCGGCTCCGGGATCAGGAACGCCCGGGCGATCTCCGCGGTGGTCAGCCCTGCGAGGGTGCGCAGCGTGAGAGCGACCCGGGCCTCCAGCGGCAGCGCCGGATGGCAGCAGGTGAACATTAGCCGGAGCCGGTCGTCCGGGATTCCGCTGTCGTCCCGCCCCCCGTCCCCGGTGACCGGATCCTCGGCGGGCGATAGCACGGCTGCCTCCTTGAGCTTGGCGGTCTCGGCCGCGCCGCGGCGCAGCCGGTCGGTGGCGCGGTTACGTGCGACCGTGGTCAGCCAGGCACCGGGCCTGCGCGGCACGCCGTCGCGCGGCCAGCTCTTCAGCGCCTGCGCGAACGCGTCCTGCGCGCATTCCTCGGCCAGGTCCCAGTCGCCGGTCATCCCGATCAGCGTCGCGACAACCCGGCCCCACTCCTGGCGGAACGCCTCGGCGACCGCCGCGTGCGCATCCGGAGTCACGGCTGCCAGAGCGGCCTCACCTCGACTGTGCCGATCCTGGCGGTCGGGTGCCCGGACGCCACCTCGATCGCCTCGTCCAGGTCCGCGCACTCGATCACGTCATAGCCCGCGACCTGCTCCTTGGTCTCGGCGAACGGCCCGTCGGCGATCAGCACCTCGCTGCCGCGCACCCGCACGGTCATCGCCGCGGCCACCGGCTGCAGCCGGTCACCATGGACGAGAACTCCGCGGCCCTCCATCTCCTCGATCCAGGCCGCAAGCGAACGCTCCGCCGAGCCGTGCTCCCGGCCGTCGTCGTCCGGGCTCAGCTCAGCGGATTCGTCCACACAGTGGATCAGCATGTACTTCATCGCACCTCCATGCCCCCCGGCGTCCGGCGACCTTATGCAAGCATCGCCCGCGTGCAGCATCGTCTGCAGCATGGCGTCCTGCATTGCAGGCGGCAGATGATGCTGCCTCCGTCACCCCGACGACGAACGGGAATGCCCGCGATGGACAGGCGCTGCCGCGAAGCACGGGCTCCAGCTTTTCAAGCGCCGGACTGATTCGGCGCGACATCGCTGTCCATCGCGGCGTTCCCGGTTCGTCGTGATGGTGACCGGCTCGACGGCCGCACACGACGCCACCACGTCACGCGACCGAGGAGGCTTCCCGGCACCCGGTCGCCCGGATCGGCACGGTCGAAGTACGGCCGTTCTGGCAGGAGTGAGGACCATGATGCCCTACGACACTTACCGGCTGTACCAGGCAGAGCGCGCGAAGAGCGCCGCCGAGGTCCAGCGCGCCGACGAGCAAGCAGGCCGACTCGCATCAGCTGCGTCAGGGCTGTTCCGCGGCATCACGCGGTCCGCGCGAGCCTTGCGGAGGCCGTACCCGGCCCTGGGGCGCGGTGGCGCACCCCACCCGGCAGAACCGCCCGGTTGCCGGGGCAGGATAGCCGAGACGATGGAGGGCTCGTGAGGTACCTGCTGATCCACTGCATCGACGAGAACGCCGAGCTGAGCCCGGACGATGACTCCGATGCCGAGGGCTCGCCCGCAGCGCGGGCGCTCCAGGCCTGGGTCACCGAGATGGAAGCCAGCGGCGTGAAGCTGCACGGAGGCCGGCTGCGGCCGGCCAGCGATGCCACTACCGTGCGGGTGCGCGGCGGCGAGGTGCTGGTCAGCGACGGCCCGTTCGCAGAGACCAAGGAGCAGATCGCCGGCTTTGACGTGCTCGAGTGCGCCGACCTGGACGAGGCGATCGAGGTCGCGTCCCGGCACCCGACCGCCAAGATCGGGACGTTCGAGCTGCGGCCGCTCTGGCAGCCATGACGCCGGACGAAGATCACAACGGTATTACCTGACCCGGGTCTCGCCAGATCCGCCGCGCAACCAGGCTCAGATGAAGCCGCAGAACCGGTGCGAGCGGGTCTTGAACGACTGGCTTACGGTCAACCCGGACGGCCGGGTGCTGATCCTGGTCGACGAGGCCGATGCATTCTTCGCAGCCGACTCGCGGCGCGAGTTCCGCGTCACCAGCGACCTGTTCGCGCTGGTGACCAAGCACCCTCGGACCAAAGCAGTGTTCGCTGGCCTGCACGGCGTCGCGCACCACCACGGTGTCGGCAACAACCCGTTCAGCCCCTCGGGAGCGCTCCCGATCGGACCCCTGGAGCGGCGTCATGCATACCGACTGCTGACAGTGCCGCTAGTACTACAGCCGCAGCCTGTAATTCATGAGCCGGCGCTGGTAGTGGCATCGGCGGGCGCGGGCTTGGTGTCTTCGGCGCCAGCGTGACCAGTGGTCGTGATGGCCGGGCGGACCGGCGGGGTGGTTCCAGGCCGTGAGCAGCCGGCGTATCTCGTTGACGGTCAGCGCGATGAGCTCGGCGCCGTCGTCGTCACGGATGGTAGCCGGAGGGTTACCTGTCCTGGGCGGCCGGAATTGTTGTCCACAGGCGGCGGGTCCCCTTTTTACCGGGCTCGCCGCTGGTGTTCCCGCTGGCCAGGACCTGGGAGGGCTGGCCGGGCGGGGGCTGGCAGGCGGCCGCGGTGACGGCGAGGAACGCGTGCGCGAGCATCGACAGGGTGATGTGCCGGTACCAGGCGCCCCACTGCCGGACCTGGTAGTGGTCAAGGCCGGTCTCGTTCTTGGCGGCCTGGAAGCAGGACTCGACCGCCCACCGGGCGCCGGCCACGGCGACCAGTTCGGCCAGCGTGGTCCCGGCCGGGGCGTGGCAGGTGAAGAACGCCAGCTCCAGCTCGCCCTTGGCGTTCGGGGTGAGGCTGCGGCGGGCCAGCAGGTGATGGCTGCCGCTGGCGGTGCCGATCAGCGCCCAGTCATAAAACCGGGGGCCCTTCGAGCCGTCGCCGCAGCTCATCGTGTGCCACCCGGACGCGGGCACCAGCTCCGTCAGGGCATCGGCGCGCATCTTGCCCGCCGCGGTCGCGAACGTCTGGCTGCACGGCACCGCCATCACGTAGCTGATGCCCTCGCCTTCCAGCCAGGACCGCAGGTGCGGGTTCTGCCCGTAGACCTCATCAGCGGCGAACCAGGAGAACGGAACCCCGGCGGCCAGGGCACGCCCGAGCATCCGGCGGCCCAGCTCCGGCTTCGTCGCGAACCCGGCGTCATCAGGGATCCCGGCCGCCCTGCAGCGGTCCCGGTCCGCGCACCACGACTCCTGCGGCAGGTACAGCTCCCGGTCGATCAGCGCCCTGCCCCCGCCCGGCGCCGCGTAGGCCAGGAACACCCCCACCTGGCAGTTCTCGATCCGCCCCGCCGTCCCGGTGTACTGCCGCTGCACCCCGGCGGACATGCGGCCCTTCTTCAAAAAGCCGGTCTCATCGATGACCAGCACCGCGCCCGCATCCCCGATCCCGGCGATCACGTAATCCCGCAGCACGTCCCGGACCGCATCAGCTGACCAGCAGTAGAAGTTCAGCAGCCGCTGCATCCCGTCCGGGGTCGCGTCCCCGGCGAAATCCGCCAGCCACCAGCCGTTCTTCCGCTCCGTCTGCGACAGCAACCCCAGCAGGTACGCCCGCGCCCGCAGCCGCGACGGCGCCTGCGCGAACTCCCCGGCCACCAGCGCGAACATGTCATTGAACCCATCCGCCCACCCAGCAGGATCTACCCTGGACCAGGCCACCGCGTCATCTTCGAGGTCCATCACACCCGAGAAGATCCCGCGGTGGCCGCCCTCATGTCACGCCGCCACGCCGGTCATCATCACAGGCTGCGGCTGTCGTACTAGCACTGCAACGCGCAGCCGTACCTACTGCAAATGTTCGCCGGCAACCTTCTCGAACGACTCCTGACATCACGCCGAAAGGGTGCATTCTCCCTGCCGATAGTGGTCGACCGGGCAACCGTGGATGCCGTCTACGACGACCCGCAGCTGCGAGAACAGATCCACCGCGCCTTCAAGATCACCCTAGAGCTGGACGCCCGGTTCTCGGTGATCGCGAACCTGCTCGCGGTGCACGCGCACCGTAACGGCACCCGTAGCCCTCTAACCGAGTCCGAACTGCTCGAAGGATGCAGACAGGCATGGCCCGAGGGATTCGCCGACACGGCCGTGGCCGGCTTCCGCGAGTTGCTCAACGAACTCGAGCAACTCGGCATACTCGCCCCAGCCGATCTGCGTCGCGGCGGCCGGACGCTCCGCAGTCACGCGGTTCTCCAGTCGATGGGATCGCGGGCACAGCTAGAGCTCTCGCTTCAGGAGGTCCGCAACCTGAGCCTTACTGAGGATGCCGTCCGCCAGCAATACCGGCCGACCGTCGGCAAACACAGCAGCCCCGGCCCGCTTACGACCGCACAGATCGCAGACCTCGCCGGCCGCAAGGGCAACCGCGTCCGGATCGTCGTCGGGTCACAGGCCCTGGGCCTGGACCGGGTCGCCGATGCACTGTCAGATCCCACGCACGAGCCAGTGCTGCGCGACGTCAGGGTCGTCAAAGGCAAGGACGACTACCGGCATCTGCTCCGGACCGGAGCGAGCGGCGAGACCCGGCTGACGGTCGTGTCGCAGCTATGGCAGCTGACGACGAGCCGCGAGTCGTGTGGTACTTCGCTCAACGAGGCGCTGCAGCTACTGCCTGCCGACCAGAGCTGCTCGCGGGCCGTCGTCCTGATCGCCGGTCCCGGCAATGCCGCATGGCTGCGGGAGCAGCCGACGCAGGCAGAATTCGCCGAGTGGGTCGTTCCGCTGGAACGGTTCACATTGCGCAACCTGATGACCAAGGCCTTCGGACCCAGCGGCCGGCTGACCGGCCTCCCGGCGGTGAAAGCAGAGCAGGAAGGGACCCGGGCACTGTTCGCTGGCGCGCATGCGGCACCTCGCCACCCGCCTGGTCACCGCCAGGTGGACGACGACGATGCGTCGCGAGTCTATCCTGGCCACAGGATCTGCAGGGGCAGTGATCGGGCGCCTCCGGCTGCCTGCTACGCAGAGTGAGCCCGGCCCATGCTGCCTGGAGACTCGTGCCGACGACATATCGATTCTGCGCTGGGGTCGCTGACGACCTCGTCGCCACAGTCGGCGCACAGATCGCCCAGTTCCGTTCTCTTTCGGTTTCGCCGGATCTGGCTGGACGTGCGGCTGATGGGCGATCACGCCCGCCGCCATGAGGGCATCCGCCCAACTGCCTGCCGTGTGCATCGCAAGGGGATGGCTATCCGACGACGTTCGGCTGATCGGCGAGCCACAGCCAGGTGCCATCGGCTTGTCGGCGTGCGACCTCTGCCGTCGCACCGCCCTGGAACCGAGTTGACGTGAGCGCGAGGTCTCCTTTGCGGAGCGCGGGACGAACGTCACCGCTGAAGTGCGGCTTGGTGGCCAGCAGATCCTCGTACACCTGGCGGATCGCTGCGAGGCCGGTGGCCAGCCCACCGGGCGGAGAGGCGAGCACCGCCCCCGGCTCGTAGAGCGCGACGATTCCGTCCACGTCACCTGCGCTGGCACGCTCGAGGAACAACCGACCGAGGTCTTCGGGTTCGCCGGCACATTCCCGATCATCGACGTCCGACATGGCCATCATGCCTCCACGGTGGCACGGCCGGTCCGAGCCTCGGTCATCGTCGCGCTCACCTCCGACACAGGCCCGCTGAGCGATCCGCTATCGGACAGCCTCGCCCCGTTTGGCTGGCTCGATGGGTGCTAATTGCGGAGGTTGCCGACCCATGGAGCCGCTTCAGGTTGGACCGTGCATAGACGCGCTCGGGCCTGTCATCGGTACGAGCTCACTAAGCGGCTTTGGGCCGCCAGATCCCGAATCGGTTTCCCAGCGGGTCAGTGAGATGAGCGAACTCGATCGCCCCGTTGTCGACGAACGGTACGACCACGGCGGCGCCGAGCTCTTGTGCCCGGTCGATCGCGGTGTGCACGTCCTCGACTTGGACGTAGAAGATCGCCCAGCTCGCCGCGCCCATTTCTGAGGTGTCCCAAAGGCCACCGCGGTCTTCGTTGATCATGCTGTACCGAGCTGGCATGGAGGGTTCCCCGACGTTCCAGTCGAAGAGCGCGCCGTAGAACGCCCTGGATGCCTCAGGGTCTGGTGATCCGATCTCGAAGTAATTTACGTCGTTCGTCACGCCAACCTCCTGGGCAAATGGTTCGACTGTCGCAGGATAAATGCCCGGTCTGACAACGCGGACGCCCACAGACCAGCTAGGGGTGCACGACAGATTAGTTGGTGATGATCTTGCTAGTGGTTGCTGGCCTGGGTGTCTAAGTCGTGTTGTCTGTCAGATGGCTGCTCGCAGCGCGGCTGGCGTTGAGGTGCCGGGGCTGGGGGGTGCCCACAGCTCGTCCCACCGGCCGCTGGCTTGCTGGCAGCGCAGCGCGATGATGTCGGCTGCGCCGTCGACTGTCCAGTGCATCCCGGACTGCTTGGCGCGCTGGGCGACGATCGCCTTGCAGGCCGCCTCGATGGCGCCAGAGCAGATGAACATGCCCAGGTCGCGGTACCGGCGTAGCGCATGCGGTGGGCGTTGTGCTCGAAGTAGCGCAGTTTCTTGTCTAGCTCGTCGGCTTTCACGCCTTGGAGGGGGTACTGGCGGGCGGCGGTAATGATCGCTTCGATGTTCCCGGCCCACGTCAGCCCCGCAACCTCGTCAGCTCGCAGATCGTCAATCGCCAGCTGCCGGATGCCGCGAGCCAGGAGCATCCGGCGCAGGCCCTCGATCGCGGCCCCGTCAAGCCCCACGCCGCAATCCTGCGAGCTGCCGGGCGCCGATGCAACCATCCGAGCCTCCCGTGACATCGACCCCGCGCACGACACTCAAGGATCCATGGTCATGCGCTGGCGAGGGCCAGGACCTGCTCCAGGGTTCTCACCATTCCAGGGACCGCGCCGGCCGCCTGGTCCAGGCGGCGGTGCCGGATGAAGGCATCGGCCATCGTCAAGCCGACCGAGCCGGCGCAGATCGCGAACTCCCGGCGGTCCAGCCCGGCGCCGTAGGCCCACAGCCTGGCCGCGGCGGACTCGGTGACATGGCCGAACTCAGCGGCGACCAGCAACGCCTCGGCCAGGTCGTAGGCGCGCGGGCCCGCGCCGAGGGCCTCCACGTCGACCACCCAGAGCCGGCCTGGGGTGGCGATGGTGTTGCCGAGGTTGAAGTTCCCGTGGACCAGGTCGTGGCTGGACAGCGGCTCGGGCGAGCAAGCCTGGGCGATGGCGTCGACGGCTGCCACGATCCGCCGCCCCCCGGGGACGCCGGACCTGACCCGGTCACGCAGGCCGTCCCAGTCCTCGAACACCACTCCCGACGCCCACTGCCCCCATCCGCCGGCGGCGCCGGGAAACAACGACGCCTGCAGGTCGAGGATCCCGGTCATCTGCTCCGCGACCGTGTCGTCCAGCCGTGGCGGCGGCCGGCCGTCGATGAACTCCTGCACCACCCAGGCCCCGCCCGCCGGCGCCTGGCCCGCGGCCAGCCAGGCGGGAGCAGGCCAGCCGCGGGCGCGGGCACGGGCGCGAGCCGCCTCCACCCGCTCACGCGCGCCGAGCAGCCGCTCCGGCTCGCTCGCCCGCCATTTCAGCACCGCTCTCGACCCATCGGGCCGTATCAGCAGGTAAGCGCCTTCGTTCCAGCCGCCAGCCAGGCGCCGCTCGAGCTGCCAGCGGTCGCGAACGTCAGTATTGACCGCACTGAGCATCACACCGATGTCCACCCCATCATTCTGGCCCGCGCACCGGCACCGACAGCCAACCAGGCCATGGGTTCGCGGCAGGCGGGAATGCCCGCGGCGACCGTCCGGCCCCGGGCGATCTGAACCGCCGGCCGGATAAGATCGGCGAGCCAGGCGCTGTCATGATGCCGACGTATGTTGCGCAGGTCCAGCACGCTTCGCGGACCGGCGAGTAGCTCCAGCAGCTAGCCGGCGCTGATCGGGCTCACAGCTCGGGTTTGTGGCCGCGAAGCATCATCTCAGCATCTTCTCGTTCAGTTCGCGGGTCGTCGACGCGGTGCGCGTCCGGCTCACGGCCTTCGAGCTGTCGAAGGCAACCATCCGGTTCACCGCCGCCATGCCGCTCCCGGACGAGGTGGTGCGCGACATCGTCCGGGACCGGACAGAAGAGATCGCCGGTACCGCCCGCGAACTAAGGCGCCGCTCCGCGCATCGAGCCACATGCCGAGCGCTGGAAGACCACGCTCAACATGCATGACCGGGCGTCGGTTCAGCATGCCCGGCCATATGCCTGGCTGCGCACGATCACCTGGATCTGCGCGCGGGGCAGCGACCAGCCCGGCCGGCCCCGCCCGGCCACAAACACCTGCGGTTCCCGGGAAGGTCTGTCCACCCTGCCAGTGCATTCCTGCGCATGGGCCTGCTCTTCTCGTCGGTCCTCGGGCAGGCCATCTCCATTTACGGGCAACTTAGGACGTCACGTTTCCGTCCGCGTCAACGTCTTCGGTGTCGGGGCCCATTGGCTCAAACCTGTTGCGGCTAGCCAATCGCCGCTGGATTCTGGGGCATGCTCAGCGAACGGCTATACGCCGAGTTCGACGACCGGGGCGTCATCTACCTGCGCGGTGCCTTCGGCGAGGATGACGCGGCCCGGATGCGCCGGCGCGTGTGGGCGAGGCTGGCGAAGCTGGGTGTCCTCGAACATGAGGAGGCCACTTGGGCAACGCCCGTTACCGGCCTCAGCAAGGCGGTGAAACGCGACGCGGTTTTCGCGTCAGTGGGCTCCCCGGCGGTGCTTGGCGCGATCGACAGCCTGCTGGGCCCAGACCAGTGGGACCGCCCCTCGAATTGGGGCACCGTCATGGTCACGTTCCCTGACCGGCAACGGCCATGGACCCTCCCGTCGCAGGGGTGGCACCCGGACTACGGATATCTTCACGAGCCGGAGCCGTTGTTCGGCGTCAAGGTCTTCGCCTTCTTCGGAGACGTGCCGCCGCAAAGCGGCGGCACTCTCGTCGTAGAAGGATCACACCGCATTCTCGCCCGGTTCGTGCAGTCACTGCCGTCCGAGGTACGCCGTGACGGCACCCGCTGCTTTGCCCGCTTCCTGAAGCACGACGACTGGTTCCGTTCGCTCTCGCGAGGCGATGACGACCCGGATCGGGCCGCCCGGTTCATGGGCCGCGAATATCAGGCGGGCGGGACTGGCGTACGAGTGACGGAACTGACTGGCAGGCCAGGAGACGTGGCTCTCACCCACCCGTGGGTCCTGCATTGCCCCTCGCCGAACGCGGGTACATATCCGCGGATGATGTTGACCAAGAACCTCTACCGCCGCGGCGTCATCCTTCGGGACCAGTCTGCCGCTCCGTAGGCAGTGGATCACTTCCAGACGGCGCGCAGCGCCAGGTGCATCTTGCCGGCCTCGGTGGGACGCTACCACGCCAGGCAGCGGCCGCCTGGCTATGGTGGGCAGCTGGCCGCTGTTCACACAAGTCGGCCAGCCGCGCATTCACCGACCAGTTCGATCAGTCGCAGGCCCGCTGCCAGGGTCTGGGCGTCGCGGTCTTTGTCCGGCGTGTAGGTGGCGAGGGTTACAGCGTGATGCGCAGCCGGTAGCCGTCGCGCGGATGACCTGTTCCATGTCGGATAGGGACAGTCCTCCCGGCACCGGCTCGTCGGCGACGCCAGGAGCGATCTACGGATAGAAGGCATCGTTGTCGATGTGCAAGTAGATCTCGTCCGCGCGTGCCGCCAGCTCGTCGAGGCCCGCAGCAATGTCACCTTGCGCCCGGCCCTGCTTCCGGGACGACGCGGATCGCCGAGCTGCGCAGGCGACGCACCTCGGCCTCCGAAGACAGGCTCCGGACACCGACCAGCGTGATGTTGTCCTCCGGTACCGGGGTGCTGTCACCAATCGGCGCCCACAGCTGCTGGTAGCAGTGGCCGGCGGCGATGGCTAGCGACATGCCAGGGAAGAAGCCGCTAGCCGACGACTGCGGCGTGTTGAAGTCGCCATGTGCGTCGATCCAGACGATGCCACACCCCGCGCGTCCCATGCCCGACAGCACGCCGAGGTACACGTCGCATGATCCGGCAAGGACCAAGGGAAGCTGGCCTCCCCGGACTGCCTCCCGCATCAGTGACCGGACCTGCTCATTCGCCGCCCGCGATGGCGATCACCACCCAGTCGGAGGCGCCGAGGACGGCGACGGCGCTGGCGGCCAGCTGGCTGGGCAGTCTGGCGACGGGCTGCCAGGACGGATCGGTCCCGGCCGGGGCGTAGAAGGTGAGCGTGGCACCGGTTTGGGCGGCGTTGGAGATGTCGATGGCCAGGATCTGGTGCTGGGGGCCGAAGATGCCCGGGCCGGCGTATGGCGAGGCCGGCTCGCCGGCCAACGTCTGCTGCCGCCAGCGCTGCCTGCCGTCGCCG
>WNFC01008555.1_pt1 | contig 15233 bp, 17 predicted proteins | sample 5400541 | NCBI WGS metagenome assembly WNFC01 (sample SAMN13153342, study PRJNA577476) | soil metagenome | isolation source: 120 cm saprolite under Douglas fir tree site 2 hole 2 replicate 1 | place: USA:California | collected 2015-04-18
TCGTCGGCCGGGCCGAACTCGGCTCCGACCGACCAGACCATCGCGTTTCACGGCGATTTCTGGATGCGTAAGGACTCCTCTGGCCGCTATTTGATTGCCGACCAGAAGATCCAGAACCTTCCAACTTCAATTCTCCCGGCAATCGCCATACTCGCCGTCGCCGTGGTCTGGGTCGGGCTCGCAGGGAGTCTGGTCGTCTTGCGCAGACGCGGGAAGACGTTTCCGGCGCCAGCCGCTGCGGGCCTCACCGCCGCCGTTGCTGCGGTGGTCGACGCGCCTCCTGCCTATGAGCCGGTCGATCCTTCACAAGGATCTCCGCCTGGGGTCCTGGTGCGCACCTTCGGCGGCCTGCAGGTCCACCAGGACGGCAGGGATTGGGCGGGAGCGTTCAATGCCCGCCCGGTCACAGCATTTGTCTGGCTGCGCCTTCTGTTAGCGGCGATTCGCGACCGCAGGGCGCGTCCGACACGTGAGGAGATAGGCCGGCAGGCAAGTCCCGGATTCGACCGCGAGACGCGGCTGAAGCGATTGCGCAACGTGATCCACCAGGGACTCCGCGAGCTTCCGGTAGCCCTGAGCGATCGCATCGTGGTCGAGCCTCAAACGATGAGCTTCAAGCTCGACGGCTGCGAAGTCGACGCCATCGACCTCCTGGACATTAGCGCCGAATACGCTGGCCGCAGGCTGCTCTCGGACCCCCAGTTGGCCCGAGCACAGCGCGTCCTCGATGCGTCCAAAGGCACCTTCTTGCCCGAGTTCGAATCGGTTGAGGACCTCGCCACCGACCACCATCCGACCTGTACCGATCTCATTCGCGATCTGCGCGAGCTGCTGACCACCAAACGCGTCGAGCTCACGATGCTGGTCGCGGACTCACTCCTCGCCACTCATAGACCTGACCCCGCGATCGCGCTCCTGGAGCGGGCATTCCAGGAGCGCCCTGAGCGTGCGGATCTCCGGGCCCGCCTCGCCGCCGCGTACCGTGGGGTCGGCCGCGAAGCCGAAGCCGCGGCCCTCGAGCCCAAGTCGAACTGACGCGGGCTCAGGCGGCGCAGCGCCAGCTCCCCTTCACCTGCACGCTGCTGCCCGGGTCAGTCGAACCAGTGAGAATTGCATCGATCGTGCCCGACTTCAGGTCGGGATTGACGATGAAGGTGCCGCCGGTGCCGGTCCAGAAGACCTTGTCGTCGGTTATGAACCGACCCTGGTTGCCTGGGTCCGCGTGCCCGAGCCACAAGGTTGCTCCTCCGGAGAACCCACTGGCGGCGGGGTACTCGCCGGGACCAACTGCGGGGTATTTGTCCGCGTTCAGGTCAAGCAGGAAACTCTCATCCCCGATGGAGAACTTGAGCGCTGCCGTGTAGTGCTCGCCGACGCTGCCGCAGAAGTTATCGCCGTCGATGCCGGGGTGAGGCGATGTAGCGGTGTCCGTGATCGCATGATCGAGTTGCCCGCTTATACCGCCGCTGAAGGTCAGGGCTTCGGGGTTGCACGCGTTCGCCTTCATCCTGGCAACGTCCGTGTCCAACAGCTGGTTGAGGGCGTAGAAGGTGCCGCAGGGAGCGCTCACGGCGATGGCCGGCAGTGGCAACAGCGCCCCGCACGCCCACTGCCCCGTTATGCGCACCGGTGCCGCCCCACTGACATCACGCAAGACGGTAGCGTCGATAGTCCCGGTAATCCCGTCGGCATTCAGCGTCAGCGTCCCCGTGGCCCGGCTCCAGGATTGGGTGGGATTTGAGATCGAGGCCAGCTCGACCGCGCCCGCGACGCTGTTCAGCGTCACCGCCTGGTGTTCGGAGCTGCCGGGAGCGGTGATCCGAAGCCGGTATCCCTTTCCGCCGGCGACGAAACCGAGTAGCGCCTGCGGGAAGCTGTTCCAGCGCTTGGGCTCTATGCACATTTGCGCCGGCTCCACGCTGTTCGGGTCGACGGGGTAGGCCTGCCCGACCGCGCCCACGATCTCTCCGCTCAGCTGCAGGGACTGGTTGAGACAGACCGGGTTGGCACTCGTGACTTCGGAGGGCGTCAACTTGAGCACCCTGTAGGCGTCGGCGCAGGTGCTCGGCTTGGGCGCGACAAACGGCGCCGTCGATGGCGTGCGCACTGACACCAGGCGCACGACACCAAACGCCCCGAGGCCAACCAGTAGAAGAGCTCCGACGACGATGGCAACAGTCCGTGGCGTCATGCTTCCTCCTCCAGTGTTCGTGCGCCGTCTCTACTCAGTTGATCTGCTGCCAGCTCTCTCAAAATGACCGCGCCAGTGCGACTGTTCTCCGTCTTATGGCGTCTTTTCTGCGACTTCTGATCTCCAGGCACCTCCGCAGCAACGCGCCGACGCCGTGTGGTGACCGCCACACAGTCGTGCGTGGGCCGGGCCGCGATGCGCTCCGCATGCGCAGCGACGAGCATCAAAGAATCTTCCCCCGCAAACCGGCCCCTCCTCCCTGGGGCTAACCTTCTATTACGAGTACTGGTGTAGCGCGATCCGCTGCGGACTTAAATCCTTGAATCCCATGGTCTGGCCTCGTCGATTTCCCTGATTCCCGCTCATGGATTTCCGGCTCGCAGGGCTGGACTGGTCACCTGCGGAGAGGGAAGCCTCAGCGCAGGTTCAGCGATTCCTCAAGAAACACTGAGGTTTCATCCGTTGCCAGGACCTGGGGAGCTGCGCGTATCACTAAGCGCCGACTGCACTGGTCTTGCTTGTCGAGTGCTACATCGGCTGGACTCGCCGCCAGGGCACCGGTTTGGCACCAATCGCAATACCCCTATCGCTCCAAGGATCTCCACGATCGCTACGAATCGTGAGAATGACCACATGTTCCCGGCAAGTCCAGGCAACGCGGACAGGCTCTTCAAAGACGCCTTGCGGGCGCGAACACGCACGTCGTATTGGCGGCGCGTAGTTGTACTCCAGAAGATCGGGAACCGCGAGGTCTTCGACGCTGCAGCCCACGCATTGACTTCCGATGCAGCGCAACGGCGCGCGCTCGGAGTTGATGTGCTGAGTGAGCTTGGTTTCCTGTCCAACCAGCCGCCTTTCAAGAACGACTCCGTTCCGCTCTTGCTCGAGTTGCTCGGGCGTGAACACGATCCATCGGTGAAGTACGCTGCGATCGCCGCGCTTGGGCGACTACGCACGGGGCAAGCCATACCGAAACTCGTTTCGCTCGCCACGGACCACTCTGATCAGGTGAGACTAGCCCTGGCTCGAGAACTTAAGTGGTGCACTTGGGCTTCTGGTGAGGAAACGCCTGATCCAAGGGTCACGGCGACCTTGATTCGCCTTTCGTCGGATCGCGTCGCTGCCATTCGCGACTGGGCAACCTTTAGTCTCGCCGGCAGTGACGAGGACACTCCCGAAATTCGAGCTGCTCTGTGGCGTCGCGTGAGGGACCGCCACTACGACGCGCGGATGGAGGCGTTTCGAGGTCTGGCAAGGCGTCGTGACACCGATGCGCTCGAGCCCATGAAGAGCGCAGTCCAGTCGATCGGGCCCAAGCGGCTCGGCTCGTGGGTCGTGAACGACTTGGTGGAGTTCGCAAGGCTAGCCAACGATCTAGCCTTAGTTGAGCTGCTGGCGAGTTAAATCGCCTCGGTCGAATCGCTCGGCAGAGCTAAGATCAATTCGTGAGGGTCTGATGGCTTGGAGCATGCGCCGCATAGGGCGGATCAGCCCGATTGCACTGCCTTCGGTAGCGGCCATTTCAGCGGCTCTCTAACGGGAAATTGACGTGGACCAAAGTGGTCCATTTGACCTCCTGACGGAGGTGGCAAGATAAGCGGGCTGCGCCCGACAGTCGTAGTGGCTGTGGCGAAGGGGGCATACCTTGGCTGGACGCACGCTACCGAAGCGACATCAAGGTTCGTCTCCAAATAGGCCTTCTTGAGTGGTTTCCTGACTTTCACTAGCGTCACTCTTCTTTGCCCGACGACGGGTAGGGACTTCGATGTATCGGAATTTGCACGTTTGACCAATGTAGAAGGCCACACGAACGAAAACGGAAAGAGTGGGTGATAGACATGGTCCTTGTCGTTCACATTCTTGTCACGGATTCTTGTTATCAGGTCGGCCTCTGGGCTCCCGGACCGCCGCTGGGGCAATAAAGCGGTAGTGCCAATTCCTGTCCCAGTCGCGATTGAGGCGAGTTCGGTAGCCACGCGCATGAAATATTCGTAGTCCTGAAGTCGCTTCGCCCACTGCGAGGGCACAGCGTCGAGGCCGGACCACGCTCCGGCGAGACCTCCCACAAAAGCGCCGATCGTATCCGTGTCAGATCCGAGTTGGTTAATTGCCGTCTCTACTGCGCCGCGCAAGTCATTGGGTCTGGCCGTAAAAATTCCGAGCGCTGCGAGGACGGTTCCGGTTCCTGAGCCCCGGGTCGCCGGATCGAAACATCCGAGTGACCTCAACATCGCCTGCGTGTCATCCCTGCCCTCGGCTTGGCCTATCCGATCGAGTCCGTCGAGGACTTCCCTTTTAGCATCTCGCCAGACGTCCTCGAAAGGCCGAATCGAGCGTCCATTCCAAATTGACAGCCACACTTTGAAGGGCTCGTTGTCGGGCACAGTCGCATCAGCCACATACTCTTGGAGATTGCTCACAATGCCTGTTATGGATAGTGGCTTCAACTGGCTACGAAGCGCCTGTCGTAGTGCTTCGGCGTAAGCCAAGGCGGAGATGATCGCGCGGGGATGCCCGTGGGTTACCACTGCCGTCATCCAAACGCCTTCGGTCATAACCTCCCGACGATCGGGATTGGCTAGGGCGAGCGGAGCGACCCGCATGGCCGCACCGTTAGCTCCGGCCTGCCGATAGTCTTGTTCGCCCCGGGCACTTCGTACTGTGAAGAAATTCGTATTCCACGAAACTGACTTGCGCTGGATGGCACGGGCAGCGGCAGTGATGGTCCTGCCCCCTCCGCGAGCGTAATCGAGCCAAAGAGGCAATTCGACCTTCGAGAAATGTTCGATGTCGACCGTGCCATCCGACCGGATTGATCGAGCAACGGCAAGAGTCAGCTGAGTGTCATCGGAGTACTCACCGCTATTAATGTGGTCGACATATGCGTTGAACCTGCCGCCGGAAACTTTCTGCCACGGCCGGTAATCGTTCACGAAGTCCGTCCGATAGAGCGTCCGGAGGTGCTCCGTGCCGCGGACAAACTCCGTTATCCAGCCCAGAGCGTCGGCAGCAGCAGCTCCGATCAAGGCACCGGCAATGGGCCTGTAGTAGCGGTCGGGGCGCGAGCCAGCCGTATCGGCCTGAATTATGAGATCACGCATCGTCACGAACCCTCCGGGTAGGTTTGTAGTCGCCTGGAAAGTGAAAACGTTGGGTGCCACCAATATATGTAGTGATTGGTTCATCCGGAAGTTCCGGTTCGGGATCCACCGCGTATTCGGTGGCGTTAATTCGAGCGATCCAATATGTGCGGGCGTCTTCGTCGGGAAAGATGATCGCCCGAAAGTCCCTGAGCGGAACGACTGCGCTCACAAAGATTTCTGCGTTGCCGGCTTGGTACGTCACTTCGCTCTCAAAACAGTCGTCGAAGGCAGCGGCACCGCCCCGTTCATGAATGTCCTCGGCCGAGTAGTCGTTCTTCGCGCTGTTGACAGGGCAAAAGCGGGCATCGGTGCGAGTGCAATGCCTCTCGGCATCCAAGAGCACGATCGCGAGTTCTTCATCATGACCGCGGCACATCCACCAAGGTGGCATGAATGAGGATATGACGTAATCCTCGAGCTGCTCCTTCTTACCCGGAGACCCCCAAAAGTGCGCGTGCTCTGACTCCTGGATCCCTCTATCACGCCTTTGACGGTAAGAGAGCAACCCACCGTGGGCAAAGATCTCAGGGAGTCGGTCGCATGATGTCATGTGGCAGACGCGGGCGATCCGTCGTCGTCGCAGGCTGTCGAGAATCGCCATAACTGTTGGGTCCAAACCATTCTGACGTACGAACATACGTTTGTGGAGTGCCAGTGTCAAGGCTGCTTGTCAAGGTGACCTCCCACGTGCACGGTCACTCGGCTGTAGGTAGGCGCGTAACTCTTGACCTCGAGCGAGGAACTCGCTTACGTCGGAGCCGGCATTGGCGACGGATCTGATTCTCACGCTTACCGGAATCGCCTGATCGCCGATCGCCTAGCTAGCTGTAGTTCCCACAGACTCCGTTGACGCGTTCGATGGGGGCGCGACCTCCGAGCGCGGTATGGGTGCGGTGGAAGTTGTAATTGTGGACCCAGCTGCTTAGTAGGCTCAATCGCTGGTCGTTGCTGTCGTACACCCGGACGTAGGCCCATTCCTCGAGCAGGGTGCGATTGAACCGCTCGACCTTGCCATTGACCTGGGGATGGTGGAACGGCGTGCGGAGATGCTTGGCGGCTAGCTCAGCAAGGGCGCCTTTGAAGTCGAGCGAGTAGCGATAGCTGTAAGCGTTGTCGGTCATCACCCGCTGGATTCGGATGCCGTGCTTGGCCATGAACGCAGCCGCCCGGCGAAGAAAGGCCGCACAGGAAGCTCCTTGCTCATTGGGCAGAACCTCCGAGTAGGCCAACCGCGAGTGGTCGTCGACCATGGAGTGCACGAACTCGTAGCCTTCGCCACGCTTACCCGTCGGCCGCCGCAACTCGCGGCCATAACCGCGGTGCCCGCCGCCGGCAGGAATTCGGCCCAGCTTCTTGACGTCGAGGTGGACGAGCTCGCCCGGCCGCTCCGACTCATAGCGGCGAATCACACGGCCGGTCGGACGGTCCATCCAGTCGAGGCGCTGCAGACCATGGCGTCGCAGCACTTTGTAGCAAGTCGACTGAGGCTGGCCCAGTCGAGCGGCTATGCGGTGTGGCCCAAGCTTCTGTCTGCACCGCAGGTCCAGGATCTGGGCTTCGACTTCTGGCGCCACGCATCGAGGGCTGCTGAGTGGTCGGCATGACCGGTCAAGGAGACCGACTTCGCCCTCAACCTGATAACGGCGACACCATTTATAGACGGTGGCTCGAGAGACTCCGAGCTCCTCGGCCACGAGAGCAGCTGACCGCCCCGACGCCAGGCGCTCGATGATCAGCTGCCGGCCGAACACATTGAGTCTAGGTCTACGATGCATGTCGAGGGCCTCCTGCGATCTGGTGGGTGAACACCCAGACCGTCTAGGAAGGCCCTCTATCTGTCAACAGGGTCCGTGGGAACTACAGCTAGCGGCGGTGGACGGGTTCTGGCTACCGCCGCAATCCCTAGCCTGGGACGGGCGTTTTCGGGCTGAGATTCATTAGCGGGAGCAATTGAGGGACCTCCGCCCATACTGGCGGCGAAGGGACAAGATGGCATCGTTAGTTTGGCGCCGTGCAGTCATCAGAAATTGCGACAACATGATCGGCAGCCCATGACAGGACCGCTCCCGCGACTTACACGCGCAGCACGCATGGGCGAGAAGGGCCTTGATCTCGTTCGCATTGCGGTCAACGACAGACTTGGGTGGCTTTTCCGCGAGGAGACGCGACGCGACCTGGGAGTCGACGGAACTATCGAGATAGTCAGCGGTGACCAGGCGACAGGAAGGCTCGTCGCAGTACAGGTTAAATGCGGACCGTCATATCTGAGGCGCCGCACGACGGATGGATCATCCTTCGTGTATTACGCTCGCAAGTCTCATCTGAACTACTGGCTTAACCACTCCTTACCAGTAATAGTTGTGCTCTGCAATCCCGCCAGCGGAGAGTGCTACTGGGAAGAGGTCAGGGCCGGCACCCTCAACCAACTCCGTCGCGGCAGCGTCATCACCGTGCCCGCCGTCCAACGTCTCGGGCCTTCCGCAAAGGACCAACTGTTAAGGATGGCGGCAAGGCCCCAGCGCCGTGATGTCTTGGAACTGATCGTCTTGAGATATCTAATCGACACGTACGACAGCAGGCTCACGCTGGTATCGAATCTCGGGATACCACGCGACTTCCATCATTGCCCGCTATTGATTGAGATCGGTGGCGAGGGTCGATTTGGCGTGAACTTCACCGATATCGGGATGGGTCCGATTCCCATATCGACCCTGCACGAGGAATTGAAGTGGCGTCGCTACAACGACCGAGCAACGGGGGGAGGGGTCACTGAATTGATGCTTTTCATAATCGGTGACACTGTTAAGGCGGTCCGACCCTTAAACGACGTCCTGCAACTAATTGAGGCAGATGGCCATGTCGTAGTTAGGTACCTCGAAGTCAAGTTAGCGCCATTCGGAACCGAGGAGAGATGGCCATCCGTGGTCGAACGCACGGCGGCAGGTGAGCCAATCGACCGCGCCATGGTTGAGTACTTCAGAACAGACGCCGGATAGAGACCCTGTCTCTAGGACCGCGTGGTCGCTTCTCGCCGTGCTCTGGACGTTGGAGGGTACGGCCGCTGGAATCATGCAGCGCGCCTGGCCCGGACATAGTTCTCTTGACCGTGACCGGCCAGGTTTTAGTCCGGCTCGACTCGACAGTGGCAGTCGTTAGAGCGACCGACAATGTTCCGTCAGGCGCGCACGTCATGGAAGCAGCACGAGACAGGCTCTATGGCCGGCCTGATGTAATGGCATGCGTCCCAGGGAGGCGGACCAGAGGTGCGAAGCGGAACCAAGCCGATGCTCGCGATAAGGCGAGCGTATCGATAGTGTCGCAACGGTTTGCCACACCGCGGCACCGCGTGTGAACGCGCCTATCCGGCGGCTTGGCCGCTGCTTCAAGGTTCCTCTCCGCTTCGGGCTCGAGTCGGTCGCGTAGCAATACGGACAATGTTGTCGAGAATCCACACGGTTCGCGCCAGACTGACCACGGCCAGGAGGCTTGTGATCACAACGAGGTCTCGCGCAATTTCGTTCGAGCTAGAGTCCCTGTCCAGTACCAGCGCTACTAATGCTGCGAGGGTCGCAGCGGCCAGAACAGGATTTACTAGCCGTAAGACGTTACCAAGCTGTGCATAGCTGGGATCGTCTGTGAGTGCCTTCATACGGGAGTTCTCGCCGTAGCCAAGAATTATCGAGGTCGACGCAATAGCGAATCCCAGCAGCGCTCCCCAGATTGTGGCCAGGGCGCCATACACGGCACCTTGGTTTGACTTGAGCAGGCTGTTGACGGCCTGCGCTCCGCCAAGCTCAGATTGCCAGAACGCAAATAGCAATCCAGCAATTACGGCTGACACAGATTCGGCAAGCAGGAAGTGCTGAGCCCACCAGCGCCCCATCACCCAGTCCTAGTAGATTGTCGGTGCTTGATCGACCGCGGCTCGATTAGCGCCATATACCCGCTGGATCGCGCCGTAGGCGGAGGTAGGATCCAATGCCCGTGTGGTGCGATTGATTTTCACGACCTCCTCCTCGAATACGAGGTACTCCTTCAGTAGATCGATAGTCTCCAGGCGACCGCTGGTCTGATTACGCCCCGTGACTTGGAACCTAGTGACTTGGCCTCGCAAATCTCTGGACAGGAGACCGCGAATAACTGGCATTACTCCAGCACCGAGACGAGACTGTCGGGCCCGACTCCCGGGCGCGAGCACTAAGCCCACTTCCGTCGCACCCCCGACTTCGCGTGCCCGCTCAAACGCGTCGGCGAGAGTGCGGTTAACCTGGCGGACAACCGGGATGAATGGAGCCCTTATCTTCAACTCGACCACCCGCACCGATTCCCAATGATCGATGGCAGCGGCGACATCACTTCGCAACAGAGGCCGGATGGAAATCACATTTGCTGGACGAGTCTTAGCGTTTATGTAGTGCGCAAGAGCGGTTGCCCTCGGACCGTAGAAGTTCCAATCAGCTCCGACGATTCCGTCCCCGAAAAAAACGACGTGTGTGCAGTCGGCCACGCCAGCCCGCGCCGGTATCGCAAGCTGTTTGACTGCGCCGTTCTCTTCCATTTGGGGTAGCTCCGTGTGGCGGCTCCGAACAAAACGAAGCCGGGATGGTGATGGCGCATCGTCGACCAACGGAAAGACGACATTGTCTCCGTCCGCGAGGTACAGCCCGGCAGCTGGTTTGAGCCGCGCCATCTTACTTATCGCCGCACCCAGAGAAAACGGCAATGGCGCGCCGCGGGCATCCGTACCCGAATCGATTCTGTAGAAGTAGATCCGTCGCGAAGTCGTCGTCTGCGCCAAAGTCAAACAATTGTACGGTGCAGGCCAGCGGCTGTTAAGCGATCGCGTCTTGAGTATGATCTCGGCGAAGATGGCTGTTAAGTCACGCTACATTCCGATCTTGAAGGCGAAACTGGCGGAATTCGAGGCACTAAGGGAGCTGCCCGCCCAGATCCGCCAGCAGGTAACGCCCGTTATCGAGCTGCGAGCCGAGGCAGGAGCAGAGACATGGGGCAAGCGCTTTGCAACTCATTGGGGCGAGGGCGCACCGATCTACGTCGATGTGGTTGCAGGCAGACGCGGACGTGGCCTTGCCAGCGCAAGCGATGTCCTGGCTCGAGTTCTTGAGTACTGTCGCCTCAAGGGGGTCTTGGCGATTCCCGTCACCGGGCTAATTCGACCCGACGCGTATCAGGAGGTTGTAGCGAGCGCCACGCGGAAGGACATGCGAGGCGTATTGATCCGATTGTCCCCAGCCGATGCCGAGCGCAACGCCGACCTCAAGGCTTTGGTCAGAGAGCACGGTAACAACAGATCATCGCTTGCGGCGTTGCTGGACTTTGGCCCGATAGAACCGAATGCAACCACTCAGACCGCACTTGCTGCCCTGTCCTTACTCGCACCGCTCCGCGGGACAGCGAAATGGAGCCTAGTGGGTCTGGCCTCAACGTCCTTCCCACAACGTTTGGGCGAGCTTCCAAAGGAAGAAGTTGGTGATGGCGTTACTAGAGCGCTGGTGAAACGCGCGGATTGGGATGCTTGGACCAGAGTCCGCCGTAGCTCAACTGACTCGTCTGCTGTTCCGACCTACAGCGACTACACCGTTCAACATCCCAAAGAAACTGAGATCGACAGGAAAAACATTCCGCGCGTCCCGAACATCCGATACACGCTCGACGATACCTGGGTCATTTATCAAGGCAAGAACCTCAACAAAGTGGCATCACCCACCTTTCGCGACCTCTGTGGGGTCCTCACAGGTAACGGCAAGGAATTTACCGGAGCAAGCCACTGTGCTGGCGACCAGTTCCTCTTGCGATGTGCGAGGGGTGAGGTCACGCCGATACCAGCTAACTATGCCGCATGGCGGCGTCCCTGTTTCACACATCACATAGCGAGCGTTTTGCAACGGCTGCCGACATAGTCATACGGAGTTTCCCGAGCCTCGCGATCGCCAGTCACCTCGAGCTTTGATGGCCGACCTGACCACACTGCTTAGCTCATCAAGCGACAGCGCCTCCACCAGCGACGCCCAAAGTGCGCTGCGTGGCTTAGAACGAAGGCCTTCGGCAAGCCCGAGCTGGATCAGGCACCCCATAACCTCGTCTCGCCAGAGAAGTTGAGCCAGAGCGGCTGGTTCGACGTCCGGATTAGGTTCGGGGAGTCGGTACCAATCGATGCACACGGACTCACGAGTTACACCTGCAACTCCGATTCCCCACCACGCCGGAAGGACTGACAGAGCGCGGTGAAGGTGGCGCTCGGCAGCTACCAATGAAGCCATTTCAAGTGATTCGCCATAGACAACGGCTTGATGCCGCAAGCGCTCAAGGCTGTCACGGTCAGTCTTTATCTCGTAACCGTGCAGGCGCTCATTCACAACAGCAACATCGACCCGGACCGAACCCTGGCAGAGCCCAAGCTCATCGACGATGATCGCTCTCGGCGGTAACCCATGGACTTGCTGTAGATGACTGTGCAGGCACCTACGCACCTGAAGCTCGTTCAACGACGCAACCTTATCCTATTGGTTCTTCAATTCAGTTTGAAAACCTGTGTCGGCGTCGGTTGATAGTCGCCACGGTTTTGGCAGCCATTGCTAAAGATAAAAGGCGCCTATCGAATAGCCAACCCGCGGCGCATGGTGGGGGACAGTGAGACAATAACTGCATGTCCGATGTCTGGCTTCCAAACGGTGCAGCCGGCTTGCACCACGTGCATGGCGCGGACTACGACGAAGCCAACCTTGCGGTAACGAGCTGTGAGCAGGTCCCTGGATGCCACGACCTCATAAACACATGCAATGTGGATGAGTGTCGGATTATCGGCGGGCCCGTCGATAGTTGCATGTGGGACGCAGAGCACTATTATCGCTTCGACTGTCGCCATATCAAACTCCATGTCGACCCCGAGCCGGCGTAGACCGACACCTGTCACGGACTGGTCACAAACTCGAGGGTTGGGCAGGGTCAGGTATGGTCACTAGCCTCAAGACACGCCATGTGAGGAGTTGGGGAGGGGCCCCCGAGGGCGGTCACCGGGAGCCGGTTTGCACCGACTTCCGTTCGGACCGTTGCCTAGTTCGCTGTCGTACCCGCCGTCTCAGCTCGGTTGCGCCGTCGGACCATTTCGTCGCGGCCGCCTGCATTCAGTTGTATCGATAGAGTCCGCAACTCGCGACGGTTTGCCAACTCACGCCTGCCCGCTAACTGATATTTCTGCAGAACTGGCGGCATTTCCCTTCGGTTGGCCGCTATGCGTCCGGAGTTCCGTTCCAAACGCTAAGCTCAACAGTGTAGACTCGAACGTTAGTTCGTTAGCGTGCTTGGGGAGGAGCCATTGGCTGCGATCTCGCCGCTCGACAAGTCAATCCTTCGTGAAGTCGCCGACATTCTGGGCGCTACTGAGTCCGGGCTAACCAATCGCGAGATCGATGAGTTGCTGGCTATAGCGGTGATTCCAGATCCGAATCCACGGCCGGCCAGCCCCTACCTTTTCAGAGCCATTAGCAAGCGGGATCGGCTGTATCAAGCTCTTGAAGGGCAGCAGACGCGGGACGGCGCGGCGAATGCCGTCCTAAATTTCGTTGTGAGCAGCATGCGCCCCGTCCGATTTCGAGATAGGCCAGCCGTCTTCGAGGCCTGGCGTGATGACTTGAATGAGGCCCTTGCATTCGCTGGGGTGATGCTGAATACATCCGGAGAGATTGTTTCACGAGCTGGCGTCGCGAAGACGCTTGACCAGGCGCGGGCACGCTCTCGTCGCCTTCGCCGGCAGCTCGCTGAACGAAATGTACATGCCCGCATTCTCGCCGCTTGTGCAGTGGAGATCGCCGACGACAACTACTTCCATACAGTGCTCGAGGCCACCAAGAGTCTGGCGGCCGAAATTCGTGCGAAGTCTGGTCTTTACTCCGACGGAGTAGAGCTCGTAAATCAGTCGTTCGAACGCGGACAGAATGGCTACCCCCTTCTGGCATGTAACTCGCTCCAGACGCCGACCCATTGGTCTGAGCAACGTGGCGTTGCAGAGCTTCTGCGCGGGATTTTCGGCGCATTCCGCAACCCTACCGCCCATGAGCCGAGAGTGACATGGTTCGTGTCGGAGGATGATGCACTCGATGCGCTGAGTGCGATGTCGTGGCTGCATCGTAAGTTGGACAACTGTGTCGCGACGTTCACCTTGCCCATCGCACCCGGTCGACCTTGACGATGTCAACTACAAATCCGCGTAACCCCAGAACTCAATTTGGCTTTAGCGCCTTAGCTACCCGAGAGCGATCGTTCAGGGCTCGAATTAGCCAGATTCTTGGAGCGGATGGAGGTGGAGCCCCACGACTCAGCTAGATCGGTTCTTGCGTTCTCTCAGGGACCTTCCCGAAAGCAGCTGGATTCAAATCAGTCGAGACCTGCCTTCATGGGAGCTTTGGTGGGAGGAAGAGGTCGGTGACCACTTATCCGACCAGGAGTATCTGAACGCAGTCATCGCGGCGGAGCTTCACGATCCGGACCACCTGGTTCGGGCGATCGCTGAGGCATGCAGCGGCGAGCGCCGGGCGGAGGCTAATGACCGCGAAGCGGTCAGCTGGTGGGTGATGCAAGCGGAGCTCCACCATATGGCTAGTAGTGGCGGTCCTCCACGGACTAACGCGATTCAACAGGCAGGCCTCCTGGCGTTTGAAAGGTTTGACTGGGAGAGAGGAGTCGATGCAGCGATCCGAACAGCACGCGCCGTGACTTTGGGACATCGGTTGTCGGAGCGCAACTCGGACTATGCACTTTCGCCTCTTCGGCATATCGTCCGCATTCCTCACTATGTGGATTTGGATTGAGCTGACTCCGGACTGCCTCTGCCTTCAACTAGTCGAATTGTCAGTTGAAGTCGCACAAGTCCGGGCGCCTTGAATTGGTGGGACCGGTTTCGGCCAGCAGTGCTATCGATAAGAGGCAAGTAACGAGAGCAACCAGAATCAGGGTCGTGGCGACGCCCTTGAGGAGCACGATGGCGGAATACTGGTTCGCTGGCCTGTCCGCCCGCGCCGAGGAAGACATTCACTGCGTGCCGGATTGGCTGAGCACCTCGTCAAATGATTGTGGACCAGCGATCAAGGGCTTTCCCTCATTCCAGCTCTCACATCGAATGCTTGGTCTCGACAGTATGTCGACGTCGAGACGGGTCGTCCTCATCATCTGATCCTTCTGCAGATTCAGCCGTAAGCCGGTGACTACAAATGCGCGCCTCGCGCACTGATTTCGCTGAGGCTGGACGCCATCCCTACATTGCGTTCGGCAGGCGATGGTAGCGACAAGTCCATCGAGCTTATCGACCTTTAACCAACGTCGCCTGCCCAGGCTCAGCCATGATCGCTGCAAGTTGTTCCGGCGACGGGAGTGGGAGGCCCGACGAGTGAGTCAGCGCAAACTCCTCGCAGACGGGGCATTCGAAGGACTCGTCGAACTGCCAACGTAGTAGAGCGACAGGTAGGCCGGCCAACAACCGTCGCCCGGCGTTGAGCTGATTGAGTTCGTGCTGGCCTAGGTCAGACTCGATATGCTCCAGCGCTGCCACCGCTTCCTCGAGACAGAAACACCAACTGAGCAGTAGAGTCGATTGGTGGCGCAGCCAATCGACTCCGCGGGCCTTCAAGCGCTGGCGTACCTGTATTTCCCGCCGCAGACACACCTCGATAATGTCTGACCACGAGCGGTTGTACTCGCCCTTGAGGTGGCCAAATTCGTCAGCGATCGCAGCACTAAACAGGATGCTCTCAGCAAACTCCTGGTCCTGATCGACGTCGACCCGAAGGCGTGCCATTTGGTTAGCGATCCTACGTCGGAACTCCGCCAAGGGATCAATTCAGGTGCAACGGACGCTAAATCGTGGGCCTTAGGTCTGCCAGTGC
>WNFC01004461.1_pt1 | contig 15232 bp, 13 predicted proteins | sample 5400541 | NCBI WGS metagenome assembly WNFC01 (sample SAMN13153342, study PRJNA577476) | soil metagenome | isolation source: 120 cm saprolite under Douglas fir tree site 2 hole 2 replicate 1 | place: USA:California | collected 2015-04-18
ACCAGGGCAGCCGAGGTCCTTGGTACCAGCTTGAAGACGCTCCATAACAAACTGAAGGAATACGGCAGTTCCGGTTCAGGCGGCGCCGGTCGTCAGGAAAAAGAAGAAAAAGAAGAAGCGGAGGAAGTGAAAGAACCATAGCAGTTTTCTCATGCGCCGCAGGACCCAAATCGTACTGGCTATCACCTTTATGGTGGCCGCGCTGGTCTCTGGGGCTTCCTATCTCTACATGTCTCAGATCCTGCAGCAGGGAATTACGACCTCGCACGATACCGCCGCCTATCTCACTTCTCAGCTGGCCTACCTGGCTACTAATGCAGCTCCCGATTTGAGCAGCACTCGGGTCGATACCGGCAATCCCGAATCCCTTCGCCGCGGTATCGCTTACTACCTGGGCACGGACCGCGACCTTAATACCATGCTGGACTCAGTAGTCGGAAGCTGGCCCACGATTTACGATGCCGCCATCCTCGACCCGGACGGCAAGGCCATCCTGGACACCGATCCAAATCTGGTAGGCCAGAAAATTGCCGAGCGACCGGATTTCTCGGTGCTCGAAAGCGCCGGCTTCCGCCGTAAGCTGCGCCTGGTTTACAACCCGCCGACGGTATATGACGTGCGCATTCCCTTGCTTCTGAATGGAGTCGCTTTCGGCAGCATTCATGTGGGGGTTTCCACGGTCTTCCTGCGCAATGAGCTCACGCCACGGTTGCAGCGCGCGCTTGTGCTGTCCGGGATAGCCGTCTTGTGCTCGCTTCTTCTGGCCGCAGGTCTTTCCCGCGTGGCACTCGGCCCTCTGGAAAACATCAACCGAAGTCTCGATAGCATGGCCGAGAGCGACGCCGGTGATCTGAACGCTCAGGCCGGACACGATGAATACGGACTTGTCAGCCTGAAGATTGCCCACCTCGGCAGACAAATGCGCGATGCGCGTGAAATTTTTTCCGCTTTAAAGAGCAACGTGGACCAGATCATGACTAGCCTGCAGGACGGGCTGATGCTCTTCACAAGGGATTCCCGAGTCGTGCTGGTCAGTGCTGCCATCGAGGGTTTTCTCGGCAGGTCGCGCGGCGAACTTCTCGGGCGCACAGTGAAAGAGATTTTCTCGCCCGAATCGGCGCTTGGCGCGTCCATGCTGGACGCCTTCCGCCTCCACCATAATGTCGAGCAGCATGAGATGGAGACCCCCAACGGACGCCGGGTCCAGATTTCGCTCGACTTCATTCAAGAGAAGGGCACTCAAATCGGCGCGCTCCTGACCATGCGCGACGCTGAATCGGCCCGCCGCATTGAGGATGAGATCGAACTCTCGCGCAGAATTTCCGCCAGCGGCCGTGTCACTCGTGGCGTTGCCCATGAAGTGAAGAACCCGATCAACGCAATCGTTCTTCACTTGCAACTGCTGCGAAATAAGCTCCAACAAATCGATCCGGATACGAACCGCCACGTGGACATTATTGACAGCGAAATTCACCGGCTCGACCGGGTAGTGCAGATCCTGGTGGATTTCACCCGGCCCCGCGACCTTCACCTGGAGGAAACAGATTTGCGTCTGGTCCTGGATGAAGTCTCGTTGCTGGCTGCTCCTGATGCCGAGCAGCACGGAGTCAAGTTGGTGCGCGAAATGCCGGATGAGGCGATTCCGGTCAAAATCGACGTCGACTTCATCAAGCAGGCGATGCTGAACGTAGTGCTGAACGGTGTTCAGGCGATGCCCAATGGCGGGACTCTGGCCATCACAGCGCGTCGCGATGAAGAGATGATCGTCATTGAAGTCCGTGACCAGGGCGGTGGCATCCCCGGAAACATCCAGGACAAAATTTTCGAATTGTATTTCACAACCAAGAAGACCGGCAGCGGAATCGGGCTGGCCCAGACTTATCAGATCATGCAGTGGCATTATGGATCGGTGGATTTCGAATCGGCGGAAGGGAAGGGAACCACCTTCCGGCTGCGGTTGCCTCTAGCCGACACACGTTTACCATCGCTTGAGGAGGTCACGTCAGAACCTGAAGCCGTCTCTGGTAAGAGCTGAGCTGATATGAAACTGTTTGCAAGTTTCGGGGTCCTTGCCGTTTTTCTGTCGTCTCCGGGCATAATGCCTCGTTCACAACTTACCACTCCCCAAAATCAAAAGAACCAACAAGACCAGGATCAAAGCCAAAACCAGAATCAAGACCAGAATCAAGACCAGAATCAAGACCAGAATCAAGACCAGAATCAAGACCAGAATCAAGACCAGAATCAAGATCAGCCGCCGGCGAGCACTCCAACCTCACCGGCACGTGCGCCCCAAACGGAAACACCAGTTCCACAAGAGGGCCTCCCCGCTGCCAAGCCACTCGAGACCTCGCCGCCCACTCAAAATCCAGAAAAGCAAAAGCCGCTCAGAAAGAAAAAGAGAGTGCGCAAAAAAGCGACGGCCGGATCTCAATCCGGCAAGGTCGTCGTGCGGAACGGCGGCGCAAAAGGCGATTCACCTCAACTTTCACCCGGCATGAGCCAGGAGCAGGCGCTGCACCAGCGCGAAAACACGACTCAACTCCTGGCAACCACCGATACGAACTTAAAAAGGATTGCAGGCCGTCAGCTTACGCCTTCTCAACAGAGTACGCTTGACCAGATCCACAGCTACCTGCGCCAGGCGAAGGCTGCGTCAGACTCGGGGGACGTGGCGAGGGCACACACTCTTGCCTTCAAGGCCCACCTGTTGTCGGATGAGTTAGCGGGTAAGTAAACTCTATTTTCCCGCCGCGCGTGCCGTGTTCACTTTTGTAATTAGGTCCTTTGCAAGTTGCTGCACTGGACCCGGCGTGGCCGCGATTTCCGTCAGGACTGCCCTGGCCTCAGTGAGCTTACCCAGCTTGGCGTAGTCCCAGCCGAGGTAATAGGCGGCTATGGCGTACTGCTGTTCGTCCTGCCCTTTGAGCAACGCGATCGCCGATTTCAGTTCAGGAATAGACTGCACTGTCTTTTCCTGCTTTATGTAGGCCCGTCCTACAACCAGGTGGGCGGCCCCAGCGGAAACTTTCCGTGAGCGGTCCGCAGCCGGATCTTCCGCCTTTGCCGCCACGATTGCTCGTAGCGCATATGTCACCGCCCTTGTTGAACTACCCGCCTCGCCGCTGTCCAAGTATGAGTTCGCTAGCAAGAGCAGTGCCGGCAAGTTGTTCGGGTTTGCCGCCAGCGCTTTCTCGGCATAAGCAATCAGGCGGTGACTGTCTTTGAGTTCGTAGAGCGACTGCATTGCGTACGATGCCACCTGCTCCTGCACCTTCGAATCGGGGAATGTCGGAGTGAAACGCTCGATGTAATCCATACGAGTCTTGGCGTCGGTTTCGTTGGCGATGGCAATGAACGCGACATCTCCAAAAAAATCGTAAGCGCTTTTGTTCGCTTCCTTCTCTGAGGCTACCTGTGAGGCAAAGTCCTGGTCGCTCACGTCGGCGGGCTTTGGTTGCTTCTCGATCGAATCATAGGCCTCGCCGCCTTGCACGGAGTACTTGAACATTCTGGTGTTGTCCTTCAGTTTTTGCGCAACATCGACTTGCGAAGAGAGAATATCAATGTTGTGCGGAGCTGCAGCTACGGCTTTGTCGCCATACGCTAGAGCCTTCTGCAGATCTCCCGTGCCCTGGTAATACTGCAACAACTGCCAGTTACCATAAGCAACCGCGACTGGGTTGGAGGCAAATTTCTCTAGAAACTCCTCGTACATCGGAACCTTTTTCTGAGCATCCTGCTCGCTGTTGATAGCGCTCAGCGCCTGGTCTTCGGGCGTGCCGGCGGGAATCACAATTTTGTCTACCTGGCTGTAGACGAGAGAGGACATCAGCAAAACCAACGCAAGAACCACAACACGCCGACGTTTCATAGCACACCTCCAAACCTGCGCGCCGAATCGTAGCTCTGAAAACCTTCCGGCGCAAGTTCGTTCTCCGAACCTGCTCTTCCAATGCCGTGGTTCGGGTAACCCAGACGCGCTCATCTGGGAATGGCGAATCAGAATCTGGCGAATCAGGCCTGCACTGCTGTAGTCTGGGCGGTGGACCAAGGGAAGATAGCAACGGAGAAGAGTGCTCAGGGGCAAGCACCGCGAAAGGATGACAGGCGCCCCTTCCGCCACTCTATCTTCTTCATTGTGATGGTTGCATTCCTACTGCGATTGGCAGTCATCACCATCGGACACACATACCGGATCACTCCACGCCGTGACCATTTTCAGTTTGGCTGGGAGATGGGGCGACTGGCTCGCTCCATCGCTCAGGGGCAGGGATTCAGCTCACCCGCCGACTTGAACTCCGGCCCCAGCGCTTGGACCGCGCCGGTCTATCCTTATGTTCTGGCGGGTGTGTTCAAAATTTTCGGGATTTACACTCCGGCTTCGGCCTGGGTGATTCTCGCCTTTAACAGCGTCTTTGCGGCGCTCACTTGTTGGACACTTTACCGGATCGCCGACCGAATCTACGGACCTGGAGTCGCTCGCGCGACTGCATGGACCTGGGCGGTATTCCCGTATCTTATTTATTGGCCGGTGAGAGTGGTTTGGGAGGCGAGTTTCACGACTTTCCTTTTAAGCCTGGCCCTCTGGCTCGCAGTCCGTATGGCTGATCTCGCGCGCCGGCGGGACTGGATTATTTTCGGCTTGCTCTGGGCACTGATTGCGCTGACCAACACGGCAGTGGTGATCTTGCTCCCCTTTTTTCTCGTATGGCTGATGTATCAGCTTCCGAAGTCTTCTGGCCGGCTTTCCGGTGCGGGGCTTTGTCTGCTGATCGTCCTTCTCTGCATAACTCCCTGGACGCTGCGAAACTATCACATGTTTGGCAAGCTCATTTTCATCCGCGACAATCTCCCGCTTGAGTTGCACGAGGCCAACAACAACGCATCATCCGGTCTTTGGACACGTAACGAGCATCCCGGCAACGACCCGGCTTCCATGCGCCGCTTTCAGGAGCTCGGCGAGATCCGTTTCATGGATGAGAAAAGTCAGCAGGTGCGTGAGTTTGTCCGCGAACACCCGGGGAAATTTTTACTGTTCACTATGGAACGTATTTGGTATTTCTGGGCAGCTCCGCCACAGACTACGATTGTCGCGGGATATGATCTGTGGGTCGCGCGCCATCTGGAATTTTTGCTGGCGGCCGTGTTCGCGTTTGCCGGACTATTCGTGACCTTGCGCCACAAGAATCGTTACCGCTGGCTGCTGGCGCCGTTTCTCCTGATTTATCCGCTGCCGTATTACCTGGTGAATCCCTTCCCACGTTACAAGGCCCCAATTGAGCCAGTAATGTTGATGCTGATCGTTTACCTGCTGTGGGAGGCGAGAAAAATCGAACTAAGTTGGCCGCGGAACGGAGTGCAACCTCCTAGGCCGTGAGGCTCGACGGTCAGCAAAAGGGTCAGATGCCTCCGTGCCTGTGGCACTGGTATATAGCTCAAGATGCCGGCGATCATTTAAATTAGATCATGCGTTCGATTTTGCAGAAGAAGGGGCTGCGTTTCGTTTTCGCGGCGAACGTAGTTTCCATGATCGGAAGCGGAATGAACGCCGCCGCGGTCGCCTGGTACATTCTGCAAGCGACCCATTCGGCAGTCGCCCTTGGGACCCTGGCGGTCGTGCAGACCATTCCAGCGATTCTGCTGCTCCCTTTTACAGGCGTAGTCATTGATCGCGAGGACCGCCGGCGCCTGGTCATGATGCTCGACGCGGCTCGCGCGGTCGTCATCCTTGCAGTTTCCATTCTCGCCTTTGCCGGAAGAGCAAGAGTCTGGGAGTTGTACGCCATGAACACTCTGGTCGCTGCCGGCTTCTGGATGTTCTGGCCCACAATTACTGCGCTCATCCAGGAACTGACTCCGGGAGACGAGTTCGTCCACGCCAATACTTTTTTGCTGGCTGGAGTACAAGGAGGATGGCTCATCGCTGGCGCGATCGTTGGATTTGCATACAACAAGATCGGCCTCGGCGGAGTGCTGTTGATTGACGTCAGCACTTACGTAGTCTCGTTTCTCTGCTACTTCGCAGTGCGCAAAGGCCGCCACGTTGTCCCGCGCCCAGCCGAGTTGCACGCAGACATCCTCGCCGCTGAAACTGCGGTCCAGAAGTTCTTTCGCGAAATGCGCGAAGGTGTCCAGTTCCTGAGCGAACATCGCGAAATCGCGGTGCTAGGCCTCAGTTGGGCCCTGTTCCTTTCCGCGATGATGACGGGAATTGTGGTTACTGCGCCGCTCGCTGATCAGATACTCCACAAAGGCGCCGTCGGCTATGGATGGCTGAACGGCGGCTGGGGCGTCGGCGCGTTCGTCAGCGCTTTCTATGCTCCAATGTTCATCAAGAAATTCGGAGCGCGCCGTTCGATAGCGATCTCGCTTGGAACGCTGGCAGTGCTGATGGCGGCAGCCCCGCTCGCGCCGGTTCTTATGCTCGCAGTTCTGATCTACGCGCTCATGGGCTCGGGCCGCGGCATCACGGGGGTTGCCATGAACACGAGTCTGATGGAGCAGATTCCGCAGCATTTCATGGGACGAGTGCAAAACACGTTCTACGCTGCCGGAACTGCGCTTCAGGTCTTGCAGTCGTATCTCGTCGGTGCCGTAGCGCAATGGAATCTGGTTGCCGGATTTTCCGTGATTGGCATGGTGTATGCCATCGGATTCGTAAGCGCGACCTGGCCTGTGCGGGTGGCTTCGCCCATCGGGACTACAGAAGCGAAGTAGCCACGTAGCAGGTCAGCCGCTGAATCCGTTTCAAGGATCGGACCTCGACGCCTCCACGGATTTGATGCCTGTGCGGATTTACGGACGGGATCAGTCCGCGTCGCGCGCCAAGCCGGCAACAAGCAAGCTGTAGTGGAAGCGATTGCCAACACAACAAATGCCGACCCGAACGCGAACGGATCGCGCGGGCTGACCTTGTACAGAAGGTTTTCGATCAGCCGTGTCAATGACAGCGCTCCCGCTATGCTCAGAACAACGCCTCCTGCAGTTAACACCAGACCATGCGACAGCACGAGCCATAACAAATTGGCTCGACGCGCGCCCAGCGCCATTCTTAGACCCAGGTCGCGCGTGCTTTGCGAGACCGCGTATGCCATTACACCGTACAGTCCGACGGCGGCGAGCACTAGCGCTAGTCCCCCAAAAATGCCGAGCAATCCCACGACGACCCTTTGAGATGACAACGCGGTGAAATTAATCTCCTCTCGCATAGTTATCACCTCAAACGGCGCCAAATTTGCATCCAGGGCGTGGATCTCGCGGGCCAAGGAGGCTGCAAGAGTCGCGGGCTGCACCGATGTACGGATATTCAAAGTGTTTCGAATCGAAAAGTTTTGGCGGAGCGGTACATAGAAAAACGCCTTTGGCGCCTCAGCGAACGTCGAATACTTCGCGAGTTTCGCCACGCCGACTACTCGCATCGATTGCCCCTTTACCTGGAGACGCTTACCGATGGGGTCTTCTCCGTGCCAGTATTGCGCGACCATCTTTTCATTCACGATGGCGACGAGAGGAGCACTTTCATTATCGTCAGGGGTGAACTCGCGGCCGGATAGAAGGGGAATTCCCAGGGTAGTGAAATATCCCGGGCCCGACCTGGTTATAGTCGGCGGTTGGAAGCTCGTCAGGGGCTGGCCGATAACCATCGACAGCGATTGGAGCCGACGAAAAAGGGATATAGCCGACGGCCTGACCCGGGCCCACGCGGCCGACTCCACCCCAGGGAGCGCCTGGACACGATCGATCAGCTCGTCATCAAAAGTCTTGGCGCGTTGCGCGTCATAGCCCGCCGACACCAAATCGACTCCGGTCGTAAGCACGTTATCCGTCGAAAGGCCCGGGCTGGCAGTGCGAGTTCGCTGTAAAGTGCGGACCAGTAGGACCGCTCCGACCAGCAAAATGAAGCTCAACGATAGCTGGACCAGGACCAAGCCTGAGCGGACCTTAGATCGTCCCCGAGCCCCGAAAACGGCCCCCGATTCCGATTTCAGCGCGCTTACAAGATCGAGTTTGCTGGCGTGAATCGCCGCGAAAAGCCCGAACAGCAACGTCGAAACCAGACAAACACAGGCGCTAACCGCGAGCACCCGCCAGTCAATTTCGCCTTTCAGGTTCGCGACAATGCTGCCCGATGATGGAAAGAATACAACCAGCAAGTTTCGGCATAAATACGCAAGCAAGACTCCGCGAGCTGCGGCAAACATCGACAGAACCAAGCCTTCAGTGAGCAGTTGCCGCAAAAGCCGGCTGCGCTTGGCGCCGATCGCAAGCCGGACTGCCATTTCCTGCCGTCGCCCCAAGGACCTGACTAGGAGCAAGCTGCTCACGTTCGCACACGCGATCAGGAGCACAAAAAAAATACCACTGCCATCGTGATCTTGAGCATCGGGGCCAGTTCACTCGCTTGGTTGAATGGCGCTTTCCACAAGGGCAAGACTCTGACGTCGCGGCCCCGGTTGGTCGCTACATATTCCGTTTCCAAACGCTTCGCCGCACTCGAAATCTCCTCTTGCGCCTGCTCAGGAGTCACTCCAGGCTTAAGGCGTACGAAACCTTCAAAGCTCGCCGCGGTCCTCAAGTTTGTATCCGCCGGGCTCAAATTTCTCTTGCATCGAGATTGGGATCCAGAATTGAATTGGCCAGCCTACGAAGGGTGCCGTAGAACCCTTCTGGCGCTACACCAATAATCGTGTGCGGCACACCGTTGAGCAACTGCGTCTTCCCGATGATTCCTCCATCGCTATGGAAGCGCTCTTTCCACATCCAGTAACTGATCACCGTCACGGGATGGGCGTTGCGTCCCAATTCTTCAGCGGGCTCGAAACCGCGACCAAGCAGGGGACGGATTCCGAGCGCATCAAAGTAATTCGACGAGACAATGCTCCCGCTCACACGGTCGGCCCGGTCACCGACGCTGAGCGTAGCTCCCCATGATCTTGTCGGCAATAAAATCAACCAGTCTGCAGTTCCTCCGCAGATCGACAAAATCAGGCCATGAGACATCGGTGAAGTTTGAGCCTGCCGTTCCCTTATCACGCTTGGCGCGATCGTGTCCGACTAAGACGAGCAACCGGTCTTGCTGGGCTACTGCCGGAAATGGACGCAGCAGCAGTCCCTCGATCCAACTGAAGACTGCGGCATTGGCCCCGATCCCCAAAGTCAGGCAAATGATCGCAAACGCGGAAAAGCCCGGACTGCGCCGCAGTACACGGAATCCAAAACCTATATCCTGGACAAAGGTTTCAATGAAGCTCACGTTACGCATTTCGCGGCATTCCTCCTTGATCTGCTCTAGCCCGCCCAATAACCGTAACGCGGCGCGTCGAGCTTCTTTCGGGTCCATTCCTTGGGCGACATATTCGTCGATCTGATGTTGAAGGTGAAACTGGATCTCGTCATTCAGCTCCTGCGCTGTCTGTTGGTTCCGAAACAACGAGCGCAGGCGGAGCGGCAATTTGTAATACCAACGCATGGTTGCTCGTCCTATTACGTTGTGTTCAGCACCAGGTCAATGGCCAGCGAGAGCCGGCTCCACTGCGCCTGTTGTTGCCGCAAGTACTTCGCTCCATCTCGAGTGAGCGAGTAATACTTGGCGCGGCGGTTGTTTTCTGATTCGCCCCATTTCGCTTGGATCCAGCCCTGTTGCTCTAGTCGATGCAATGCCGGATACAGCGCGCCCTGATTGACTTGCAGCACTTCTTTTGAAACCTGCTTGATGCGTTGTGCGATCCCCCAGCCATGCATCGGCTGGAGTGCAACCGTCTTCAGAATCAAGAGGTCGAGCGTACCCTGGACCAGATCTGTCGGCTTTCCCATCTGCGCTCTCTCTTGTCAATTAATGACAAGACCATAGTTTAGACTCCTGTCAACGGTCAAAGGGAAGCAAGATTTTCCAGAAAGTTTGTGAGGCGGAATGGGGAAGAAGACGTCAGGAAGTGATTACGCATTCCTGGATATGCGGCGTTTCTTCCAGCTGAATCAATTGTGGGGCGACGATCTTTGCGAATCCGCCGAGGGCGTCGCGATATTGGGATTCACTGGCTGTTTTTTCTCGCGTCCCAAGTTCGAGGACCATCGACATATTCTTCGGGTAAACAACATCGCGGCCCTTAGCCAAAAAATGTGAATAGACAGACACGGCAGCTCCGTAGGAGCCAAAGCCTGTGGCGACGACCAGCGAGTGAGCGAAGGCTCCGACTAGGGTGCCGACAAGCTTGAATCCGGATGCACCGTTGGCTGCGCCTCCACCCATGTCTCCGCCGCCATCTGCACCGTGATAGAGGCCGCGATCTCCATCGGGGGATGCCGACGACGCCGCCAACATCACAGCAATGCCGGGTCGTCAAATATCTCGTCTTCGGCGTTGTAACCTGTGCGCCGCCTTCCGAGTCGAGGGTGAGGTTCTCCCCTTTGTTAACGTCGACACCCTCCAGCGTGGCCTCGATCTTCTCTTCGACACCGCTAGGAGGAACAACTTGGTGGAAGGTAATGCGCAATAGGCCGTTACGGCCAAGTCGGCGTGCGGGCCTGACCTGTAAAACCGAACCTTCGAGGTGGCTTCCTTCCGGCAAAAAGAGACGGTCGGAAACAACCAGTGGCTGGTTAATCACCGCCTCGACCGGATCTCCCTTTTTTGCTGGTGGCGGAACTTAATGGAGTGGTCAACCACGCGTGTACCGGACTGCCCGACGGCGGTTGTGTCCCGATATTCGTAAGCGCCTCCGGCTTCAGTTCCTCGGTACCAAACGTCAGCGGCTCCCGCACATCGGCGATGAAACTGGTGTCCGAATCCATGTACTGAGGGTGATACCAACGTACATGCCCTGCCCAATTTTGCCGGTGTGGCATATCCCATCAGCGAAAACGGCGTGACCAACCTATAGGTACAGTCGCTGGACGGCTCGCCCGGCCATCAAGTCACACACTTCCCGTCAGAGGAGACTTCTGATTTTCATTGGTCTCCAGATGGCAAAACTCTCGCCATCATCCGCGAACAAGACGTCGCTGATGTTGTGTTGATACGTGAAGCGAATCCGTGAGCCTGCGCTGCAGTGGGTTCACGTCTTATGTCAATTGTCCCGGAACCCGCGGCGCGCATTGATGGTGTTCGAAATATTGCGTCCAACATGCCGCGTATAATAAAGAGTTAACGTTCATCTTGAGGACAGTCATGCCTTCCCCCAACCGCAACAACGGAAACGGTCACAACGGAACTGGCGCTGCCCGGCCGCGCGCAGAGTGGATCGCCCGCCGCAAGTCCAAGAACGCCGACGGCAATTTCTCGCAAATGCACTATGCTCGCCACGGCGTCGTCACTGAAGAAATGATCTATGTCGCCGAGCGCGAGAAAGTTGCCGCCGAATTGGTTCGCGACGAAGTTGCTCGCGGTCGGATGATCATTCCTGCGAACATCAATCATCCCGAACTCGAGCCTATGTGCATCGGCGTCGAGTCACTGTGCAAGATCAACGCCAACATCGGTAACAGCGCGGTCACGTCTGACGTTGATGAAGAGCTTAAGAAACTGCACACCGCTGTCCACTACGGCGCCGACACGGTGATGGACCTCTCGACCGGCGGCGACATCCACCAGATTCGGGAAGCCATTTTGCGCCACTCGCCGGTTCCCATCGGCACAGTTCCGATCTACGAGGCCGTCTCGCGCGTGAAGCGGATCGAAGACCTCAACGCCGAGATCATGCTCGAAGTCATCGCCGAGCAAGCCGAGCAGGGTGTCGATTACATGACCATCCACGCGGGCGTGCTGGTTCAATACCTGCCATTGGTCTCAAAGCGAATCACCGGAATTGTTAGCCGCGGCGGTGCCATCCTCGCGCAATGGATGGCGCATCACCACAGACAAAATTTCCTCTACGAACGCTTTGACGACATCTGCAAAATCTTTGCGAAGTATGACGTCTCATTCTCGCTCGGTGATGGCCTCCGCCCCGGCTGCATTGCCGACGCCAGCGATGAAGCCCAATTCTCCGAACTCAAGACTCTCGGTGAGCTCACGAAAAAGGCCTGGGAGTACGACGTGCAGGTCATGATCGAAGGTCCCGGCCACGTCCCCATGGACAAAATCAAAGAGCAAGTGGACAAGGAACGCGAGCTCTGCTACGAAGCTCCGTTTTATACGCTTGGCCCGCTGGTCACCGACATCGCTCCCGGCTACGACCATATTACTTCGGCGATTGGCGCTGCCATGATCGGATGGCACGGCGCTGCCATGCTGTGCTACGTGACTCCAAAGGAGCACCTCGGACTCCCGAATGAAAAAGATGTGAAGGACGGAATCATCGCCTACAAGATCGCCGCTCATGCCGCCGATCTGGCTCGCCGCCGTCCAGGAGTGCAAGACCGTGACAACGCTCTGAGTTTTGCCCGCTACAAGTTCGATTGGGAAAAACAATTTGCACTATCGCTCGATCCCGAAACCGCCCGCGCCATGCACGACGAAACTCTGCCCGATGACTACTACAAGGAAGCTGCATTTTGCTCCATGTGCGGCCCGAAGTTTTGCTCAATGAACTATTCGTCTAAAGTGGACGATTACAATCGCGAGGTCCACGGCCTCGAAAAAAAGGATTATTCAGAACTCGTGGATCGGCTTGTAACCCTGAAGTAACTGCCTGATCCAGCGATCAGCGCGAACCATTCGGCTTGTTGCCGTAGTAGACGTAGGTGTCGCGCGCCACATAGTCATCATCTTCGTTATGCCGGGGCTTCGGCTTGATGACGGGCACTTTATCTACGCGCTTGGGCTGAGTCAATCGAGGCTGGCTAACTCTTTGGACGGGGTGAACCCGGTTAGCCGTGGGCTTCGGTGGAGCTATATTGACGGCCGGAGGCAACTTCGAAACCGGCGACGAATCAGCATGCGATAAGTGACTGGGAAGGTCGTCGGTCGCATAATGTCGCACGGTTGAGATCAGTCCCAGCGCAAGCAAAGCAGAAAGCGCCGCCATCGCCATTAAAGTCCAGAGCCTGGAATCGTGCAAGAGTTCTTGCTTCAACTTCCATTGTGATATTGCTCGCGCCAGCAGGATGCGGGCCTGAAGAGGCAATCCGACGAGCCTGATTCGTACCCTAGGGTGTTTCGATCTCTGCGGTCCGAGATCGGCAAGGCGTGTGGCCGGATCTTCTACTGGCGGCCTTTCTACCGGATGGGAACGGACGCGTTCTGCTTGCCTTCTGCCATAGGTCGCCAGGGAAGCGAATAAAATCCCAGTCTTGACTCCGAACTTTTCGCCGTACAGGCGAAATCGCACCATCACAGCACGTGTTTGCGCAACCATGAAATTGTAAAGGCGATCAATGTCTTTGCGATCAATGTGATTGCGTAATTCTGAGAGTCGGTTGCCGTTCGGCAGTTTCTCTTGCAGCCGCTTGAACCAAACAATCGCGTCGCGACCGATCAGTTCACTGTACCGGAGCACATCCAGCGTGATATGAGTGACGGCTTTCCGGCGCTCCGAGATTTCGTGTAAAACTTCAGCCATGCGGGCGCTGACCCTCGCCAGCGCCGGCTCTTGGTCCGCTGGAAGCTTGGCGGTCTGCCGAGCCTGGGTGTCGTCGTTTTCGGGGACTGGCTGAATCAAGACTGGCTCGGTCTGCGGTGATGCTGAACTGGCCGCCGAAGCCATAGGTTTCACGACCTCCGGTCCGGCGATTTTCTGGGACCGCCAGAACAGAGGAGGAGAGCTGGCGGCCGGTTTCTTAGGAACAAGATCTCCTGTGGCTGTCTTCGCTATTGCGTCATCCTGCTTAGGGGGGAATTCAGCGAGCCTTGCCTCATTCGCCGTTTGCGGCGCATCATTATCGGCCTTCTCTGCTGGACTTGGCTCTGCCATGGCTTGCCATACTAAACCATGCGGAACCAGTTCTTCACTTTCTTGAGGCTTGCGCTTGCGCTTCGCAAACATGGGGTTTCTTGGATGCAGCCGGGCAAGTAGAAGCTGCTCCGAGATTCTCTTTATAGGAGGCAGCGATGCTGGAAAAAAGCGGACTTAGCAGTTTTTTGGGTGAAGCGGCCGCTTGTAGGGCCGAGGAAATGCAACTTATTGCACCTTTTGCAGGCGGCTGACCAGCTTGCGGGCAAAGTTCTCGTCCGACTCCGACCACAGCAATCGCGCATTTGTGCCCGAATTCTTCTCCACGCGATTAGTGAAATCAACCAGCATTTGCACATTCGCATGCACCCGCGCCTCGACCTCAGAGGTTAGCTGCAGCTCTTCGTGCAGAAACGGCGTGTCGATCCCGAAATCCACTTGGACTTCGCCCTGAGTTTGCGATTCACCGTCCCCAAACTCTTTCCCGCGGACAATGAATCTGACCAGCGATGGCTGAAGCGTCCACTCGTTGTTCGGGGCTAGGGCAGTCCACAGACCGCAGTTTGCCTCGAAGACGTAGGCATAGTCTTCATGCAGCATTGCAGCTGCGACTGAGACCGCTTCTTCCGGCGCAACTCCTGGACGAAAGCGCTGCTCGAGAATCGTAGCTTCATTCCAAGAAAGAGGATACAACGCAATATTGGTGATCCCGGGAAGCTGCGGGGAGAAAGGAAACTGCCGCATAACGCTAAGAGGGTGAGCAAACATCTCCTGAGTATCAAGGTCTGGAAACCAGAGATTGAGATAGAGAGAGTCAGGCATAGGACGGCGCCGAAGCGCCTTTCTCCATTGTAAGATCTTTGCTAAGTTGCGAGCTGCTCAGTTGTGATTTCGCGTCGTTGCGATCAAGGTTGGCATGGCTCCATGTCGGCGGCCTGAATTCCGACAGTTTTTGACACCCCCTTTTTGACACCCCATAGAGGCGCTGCTACCATCGATACTCTAGCCGCAAAAGCAGCTCATCCTGATAGAGCTTGCCCTGAGCGAAGCCAAAGTCCCCGTCGTCTAGCCTGGCCTAGGACATCGCCCTTTCACGGCGGTAACACGGGTTCAAATCCCGTCGGGGACGCCACTTTAGAACCAGCAACTTCCAGCCGTTCGCTCAAAAACTCATAGGCACAAAAAGGCACAGATTTTCGTAGCAACTCGCCCTTCGGTTTGGCCGCCGGTTTCCTAAGCAGTCTTTGCATTCGGAAAGAATTGTCTAACGACCGCTGTTTGAGCCGCTCGCTTTGCCGGGGTTACAGCCTGCGTATACGTGTCGAGTGTCACACGCGTGGACGCATGCCGAAGCAGTTCCTGCATGACCTTTATGTCTGCTCCACTTGCCTTCAGCAACG
>WNFC01005273.1_pt1 | contig 15232 bp, 9 predicted proteins | sample 5400541 | NCBI WGS metagenome assembly WNFC01 (sample SAMN13153342, study PRJNA577476) | soil metagenome | isolation source: 120 cm saprolite under Douglas fir tree site 2 hole 2 replicate 1 | place: USA:California | collected 2015-04-18
CTCGGTGCTGGTTCTTGCCGAAGTCTGTCATCGCATGATGATGACGGAGGCGGTGGAGAGGAAGCTCGTCTCCCCGGGGAACGTCCCTCGAAAGCTTGCAAGCCGCCCGGACCTCGTCCGCCAGCTAAATCACGAGGCGGCGGTCGAAGCCATCCCTCGTATGGCAATTGAGGTAATGCCTTTGACCGACTCTACCATGAAACAAGGGTTACGCCTTCAGAGGCGATACGGTCTGCTGACCAACGACTCGTTAATCGTGGCAACCATGCTCGACAGCGGTCTTCGCATTCTCGCCACCGCCGATCGACGATTGGCTGGCGTAAGCGAAATTGAGATCGTTGTCCCTACTGATCTCAATATTGCGTCGTGAAGCAACCCTGTGTGCGGCTCAAGAGCCGCCCCTACGAGAGACAGGACTCAATGCCGCATGCAGACCGATCGAATACAGTCGCTAGCATGCTCTTGTAGGGGCGGCTCTCGGGCCGCCCTTCTTTGTGCCTTTTCTGTAGGAGGTGAGTTTCCGGCAGATGCCAAAAGTCGGCGAATTCGGGGTCGCCTTCGAAAGTGCGAGCGCCCGGGAGTTCATTGCGGCCGCCAAACTAGCCGAAGACCTCGGCTTTGGTACGTTCTGGGTGCCGGAAGACCCGGTGTTCCCGGGTGCCTTCGCAACCTCCTCGGCCATCGCCGCCAACACCAGCAAAATCAAGATCGGCATTGGGGTGCTCAACCCCTGGACCCGCCATCCGGTCCAGACCGCAATGGAGTTGGCGGCGCTGGACGACGTTTCCGAGGGCCGCGCTGTGCTGGGGCTTGGTGCCAGTGTCAAGCTTTGGATCGAAGATCAGCTCGGTATTCCCTACACCAGGCCTGTGACTGCCCTCAGAGAAACAGTTGAAATCCTCAAACGTCTTTTTCGTGGCGAGCGGCTCGATCATAATGGGCGCATCTTCAAAGCGATCGGTGTCCGCGCCACCTTTGATCCGGGGCGCGGACACGTCCCCATCTATCTGGGCGTCATGGCGCCAAGGGCCGTTGCGCTGGCTGGCGAAGTCGCAGATGGGGTCTTGCTCAACAGCATCGTTGCCCCCGACTTCATTCGCAGAGCGTGCGCTCAGATTCGTCGCGGGGCCGAGCGCGCAGGAAAAACAATCGACGGCTTTTCGATGGGCGCATATCTCACACTGTCGATGTCCCGCGATGAGCACCGGGCGCGCGAGGCGGTAAAGCCTTACATCGCAATGATCGTCGGTGCACTGGCGGGCCAGCTACAACTCCCCGTGTTCGAGCAGGCGGGTATCACCCCCGAAACGGCCGGGCGATTTGCCGATGGGCTCATACGAGGCCAACTCGCTGTGGACTTAGTAACCGATTCGATCATCGATGTGATGGCGATCGCAGGCAGTCCGGAGCGTTGCCGTGAGCGTCTGGCACAGGTGGTTGAGGCCGGCGTAACTTCGCCCACTCTCTTCTTTTCTCCGCAGATGGATTTTGAGCAAGCGGCGCGCGACGTCGTCGCACATTTGTTCCCGCATTTCCTGTGAGCAACCCGTGCAGCCGGGGCTGTGTCTGCTGCTGACCGCAACGGCCTAATCCAAGCCGCCGACTCAGCCGAGTCAGCACAAACCGACACCAGTTTACGCAACCGCTGAACGGTTGAGCATTCCGGGCATGAATTCGCCGGTATACGAGCCGCGCGCTGGCGCTAATCTTCGAGGGTGCTCTTTGCTGCCCCCTGAGCCACGTCGCCAACGCCCAAGCGCGAGTTTTCGGGAGCCGCACCTTCGTGTCGGTGTCTCTAGCACCACCAAGTCTTCGCTGTTCTGTTTCCGCGCAGGGTGATAGAGAAGCTCGTCATGAAGCTCGGCGCCCAAGCTCACCTCGACCTTGCGAAGCGCCGTTTGGAAAAGGTCCAGACGGCCTGGGGGGACCCTACAGACTGGGCGGATCTTGCGATCTACGGCTTCTATTGCTTGGAGCAGGCCGTAATGGCCGCGGCCACCGAATATTGCGTAAGGGGCAGGAAGCAACATCGCGACAGAGTACAACTGGCGAATCGCCTTCACAAAAAGAAAGGACTTCCCGACGTAGGCAAGCTGCTAACCGATCTACACAACGCGCAGAAATATGCATCGTATGGGGATGTCAGGGCTCCTGACCTTGTTGCTGAGAATGTAGCGCGCGAAATCGAAGAGTATGTTGAAGCTGTCCTTAAGATCGTAAAATAATTAATTGCTATGACTAGACATTTAGACAAGGCCTCTTTGGCGCTTGGGGTCGTCCAGCGGTGGCCCAGCTTGAATGCAAGGAACTGGGCAATATCCAATTTTGGCTACCTGGCTTCACAGCCCGACACGGCGGCAATCCTCGTCATCGGATCCGCTGTTAGGGCCGCCTATCACTCTCGGTCGGATGTCGACTTTTTAGTCATCACGGACGGGGAGGCCGCACCAGATCGTCCGCGACCCATTGACGTGGACCTACGCATGTTTCGTCCCAGCGAGATCGACCAAAGAATTCGCGAAGGCGACGACCTTTTGGGATGGGCAATCCGCTTCGGCCGAGCTATTTTAGACCGCAACCAATTTTGGGTAAGTCTCCGTTCGCAGTGGGCTCGTCATCTCCCATTCCCTTCTCCAGAAGTCTCAGCCGCGAGGGCGCTTCGCTTTGAGTGTGTCGCCCGGGAGTTGGTCTCGATGGGTGATTTCGAGGCCGCTTTGGAACAAGTAGCTGGAATGCTGACCCAGCGGGCGCGGGCAAGCCTGCTCCGAGCTCACGTTTACCCAGCATCGCGTCCGGAATTGCCGATGCAGCTACGTAAAATACGGCAGTACCGCCTTGCCGAATCCTTGGAATGCACACTTCGGCGCCGACTCCCAGCGGACATCCTCGCTGAACTCAGACGCAGAACAAGTGAGTCGCCCGATCGCAATTGCTTAGCGAGCGTGAAAGCTAGAGGATCCGGTTCATTAATCCCGCGCTCGGCCTGATTCTGCGCCTTGTCGAGCCTCGCTTTTTGTAGGGTGGGAGTGGCGTCTCCATTGGCAACTGCTCGGCGATTGCCGCCTTGGTCTCCGGCCTTGCGGCGTCATCCTACGCCGCCGCTGAATGATTCAGCACTTCGCGCAGGAACTCGCCGGTGTAGGAGCCGCGGGCTCCTGCTACTTCTTCGGGCGTGCCCTTTGCTATTAGCTGGCCGCCGCGGTCGCCGCCTTCCGGTCCGAGGTCGATTACGTAGTCGGCGGTTTTTATTACTTCCAGATTATGCTCAATTACTAGTACAGTATTGCCGGTGTCGGCCAGGCGGCCGAGTACTCCCAATAGTTTTTTGATGTCGTCGAAGTGTAGTCCCGTCGTGGGTTCGTCCAGGATATATAGTGTGCGACCGGTAGCGCGCCGTGCTAACTCCTTGGCCAGCTTGATGCGTTGCGCCTCGCCGCCCGACAAGGTCGTCGCTGATTGCCCAAGGTGGATATAGTCGAGCCCGACGTCACGCATGGTTTCGAGCTTTTGCCGAATCGGCGGAACCGAACTCATGAATTCGATCGCATCGAGCACCGTCATATTCAGCACCTCGGCGATGCTCTTGCCTTTGTACTGAATCTCCAACGTGTCGCGATTATAGCGTTTGCCGCCGCACACCTCGCAGGTGACATAAACATCGGGCAGAAAGTGCATTTCGATGCGAATAATGCCGTCGCCCTGACATGCCTCGCAGCGTCCGCCCTTGACGTTGAACGAAAAGCGGCCGGGGCCGTATCCGCGCATCCGCGCCTCGGGCAGTTGCGAGAAAAGATCGCGGATATGGGTGAACAGCCCGGTGTAGGTCGCCGGATTAGAACGCGGAGTGCGGCCGATCGGGCTCTGGTCGACGTGAATCACCTTATCCAGGTGCTCGACGCCCTCGATCGTCTTGTAGGCGCCGGCGCGTTCGCGGCTGCCGTTGAGCTTTTGCGCCAACGCGCGATGCACCGTGTCGAGCACCAGGGTTGACTTGCCCGAACCCGAAACCCCCGTCACGCATACCATCACGCCCAGCGGAAACGAGACCGTGATATCACGCAAATTGTTCTCGCGGGCGCCGCGAATCGTCAGCCAGCGTTTAGTACCCTGCCGCCGCCGCGCCGGTACCGGAATTTCAAGTTCACCCGAAAGATATTTACCGGTCAGCGAGGCTGGATTACGCATCACTTCAGCCGGAGTGCCTTGCGCGACGACGTGGCCGCCGTGAATTCCGGCACCCGGACCCATGTCGATGACATGATCGGCTTCGAGCATCGTGTCGCGATCGTGTTCGACCACCAGCACCGAATTGCCGAGGTCGCGCAGGCGTTTCAAAGTCGCGAGCAACTGCCGATTATCGCGCTGATGGAGTCCGATTGACGGTTCGTCGAGAATATACAGCACACCGACCAGGCTCGAGCCGATTTGCGTCGCGAGCCTGATGCGCTGACCTTCGCCGCCCGAGAGGCTGCCGGAACTTCGGTCGAGCGTGAGGTAATCTAGTCCCACGCCGGTAAGGAAACTCAGCCGTTCGTGGATTTCCTTGAGAATCAACCGCGCGATCTCTGTTTCCTGCGCGCTCAATTTGGGATTTTCGAAAAACGCGAGCGCCTGCTTGATCGACATCGCGGCGACTTCGCTGATCGATTTGCCGTTGAAGCGCACAAACAGGCTTTCCTTCTTGAGCCGTGTGCCGCTGCACGCGGGACACGGCCGCATGTTCATGTACGCTTCCAATACCTCGCGGATGCTCTCTGACTCGGTTTCCTTGTAACGGCGGTCGAGCCACGTGAGCACGCCCTCGAACGGCCGCGCATAACCGTGGCGATGATCCCCGCGTTGATAACTGAACTCGATCTCCTCATTGCCGGAGCCGTTTAAAATCGCCTTGCGCACTTTGGCGGGAATCGTCTTCCAGGGCTGGTCGAGGGTGAAGCCGTAATGTGCGGCGAGCGATTCGAGCACCGGCTGCATGTAGTTCATCGTCGCCCACGGCGCGATCGCGCCGTCAGCGATGCTCAGGTCTTCGTTCTGCACCACCAACTCAGGATCGAAGTACATGATCGAGCCGATTCCTGAACATTCAGGACAGGCCCCGTGCGGGCTGTTGAAGGAGAACATGCGCGGCGTGATTTCCGGATATGAGATACCGCATTGCACGCAGGCGAAGCGCTGGCTGAAATATATTTCGGCTCCGTCGCCGTCCAGCCGCTCGATCTTGAGCAAATCCTCGCCGTACTTGAACGCGACTTCAAGGGAATCCGACAGCCGCTTTTCGATTCCGCTGCGAATCGCCAGCCGATCGACCATCACTTCGATCGTGTGGCGCTGATTCTTATTGAGATTGATTTCCTCGCCGAGTTCGACCAACTTGCCATCGATCTTGGCGCGCACGAAGCCGGCGCGGCGCAAATCGCTCAATTCCTTTTTGTACTCGCCCTTGCGATCGCGCACGACCGGAGCGAGCACATGAAGCCGGGTCCCCTCCGGCCACGCCCGCAGGCGATCGACGATTTGCTGGACGCTCTGCTGGGTGATTTCGCGCCCGCAGTTATAGCAGAAGGCATGGCCTACGCGCGCAAACAGGAGCCGGAGATAGTCGTAGATTTCCGTGATCGTCGCCACTGTCGAACGCGGATTGCGCGAGGTGGTCTTCTGCTCGATCGAGATGGCGGGCGACAGACCCTCGATGGAATCGATGTCCGGCTTTTCCATCTGCTCGAGGAATTGGCGGGCATAGGCCGACAGCGACTCGACATAGCGGCGCTGGCCCTCGGCGTAAATAGTGTCGAACGCGAGCGAGGATTTGCCGGACCCGCTCAGGCCCGTAATCACCACCAGGCGGTCGCGCGGAATCTCGATATCGATATTTTTGAGATTGTGCTCGCGCGCGCCTTTGATGACTATGCGGTCCATTTACTTGCACCAAGTGCTTGAGCTTGAGCCCTCTGGGCGATCGGCAGCATGTGGCCTAATCCCTCCCCCTGACCAGTCCCTGACCAGGGGGAGGTAAGGTGGGGGTTGCCTGAGTTCCACGAGGATTTGTTCGAGCACGCCGTCAAGATTCGTCAGCACTTCCTCATTCCAAAAGCGGACTATACGATATCCGCACGTTGAGATTAGAGCAGTCCGCTCGCGATCCTCAATCACGCCCGCGGCGTCTCCGTGTTGTGAACCATCAATCTCGATAACGAGACGACGATCGCGACAGCAAAATCCACTCTGAACTCACCGATCGCGGAAACCATCAAGTTGACTTGCGCGCAAGCAGCGTCACAGCTTCTTTTCAGAGGAGTCTGGTTGCGGCGAAGCATGCGCGCCACTCGATGAATTCGCGAACCGGGATTTGCGCTGGTTTGCCGCAAGCAGCCAACCCCCACCTAACCTCCCCCTGGTCAGGGGGAGGGATTAGAAAGCCGACTGTCACCCACTGTAGTTGCCAGCTTCGAGCAGCTGGCTCCTTCCATCGTCTCGTTCAGCCAAGCTGACGCCGTTTGCTTGCCCAAACGGTAGAGCACCAGCCTATAGGATTCCACGAGTATTGGGTAAGCGATTATTACTTCGCGCCTTTCATGGGTAAGCCGCTGCAGATCTTCCTGGGCGCGCCGATGGTGTTGATCATTCGAGTCGAGAGCAGCATAAAGCGGACCTGTGTCGGCCAGGACAGCGCGTGTCATTCTTCGGCGAAGTAACGGTCGTGATCACGACTGACATCGCTCCGCCCACTGCCCTTGGGCGCGGGTGTGATGCGCAGAAATCGCCCCGGTTTCCGCAGGTAGCCCCGTTGCTCAAGATATTCACGTAGAGCGGCTTGCACCACTGCAGTCAGGGGTGGAGGTGCTTCCTGTGATCGCACATAGCTATCGACGGCTTTTTCGAGATCGTCGGTATCGTGACTGTCGCGCGTTTCATTCGGACCGATTCTAGCATCAACCGATGATTATGGTGAAATAATCCAAGCAAAAGTGTGGCAACCGAAACATCTCATTCAACCGCGCCACCTCCGCAAAAGCAGGCGACTCAAGAGCCGCCTCCTGGAGTTTCTACATTCGGCGCGGATGATGTGGCGCGCGGCTCTGGTGCGTCTCCCCTCTTGTCAGGGGGAGACCGGCGCGCTGGCTGTCCCTCTCCCGCTCTGTTGCGGGAGAGGCGAGGTGAGGGTGACTCAGGCGCCGAGAGAGGGTCCTTATCAAATACGCACGTCGCAGACTCCTGACCCTTCGACTTCGCTCAGGGCTTCGGCTCATCGGCTGCGCTGGGCTCCGCCTAGTGTTTAGCGCGCCTTCTGAGGCGCGCGATCACAAATCCGTCAACGCCGCGTAAATAGCTTGCAGAACGTCCTCCATCGCGGTGTTTACCTGCTCATTCCAGAACCGCAGTACTCGATAACCATGCTCGCTGAGATAAGCCGTTCTCACGGCATCTCTCCGCCCTTCCTGCTGCTCGGCATGCTGACTACCGTCGAGTTCGATAATCAGGTGCTACTCGATGCAGCAAAAGTCAGCGAAGTAAGCACCAAGCCAGTACTGCCGACGAAATTTGAATCCCGCAAAGCGCTTGGCTCTGAGATGTTTCCAGAGCTTGCGCTCCTCGTCAGTGGACTCGGCACGAAGCCGCCGGCCGCGATCACGCGGGGTTTCCCCGTCAGAGATCATAGTCGCCCGCCTCAGAAGGCGCGCTGAAAACGGAACCTCTCTTGGGCGCCGCAGCGGCGCCCGTTCTCCCCCTGAGAGGGGGAGAGTCCAAGAATCGCCGGCAAATGTGAAACTCCAGCGGACGGCTCAAGAGCCGACCCAAGCACGGTGCGGAAAGGTTTTCCATAAAGAAATAGGTTTGTCCGCACCATGCTAAGAGATTTTGGCGTCAGCTGCTCGGCGAACCCGCAGGCGAGTGCCGCCGCCCCGGGCTGATTTGTCTGCATACTCGATCGCCGCCACCATGCTGGTGGCGTTGGCGGTGCCACGGCCAGCGATATCGTATGCGGTGCCGTGATCAGGCGAGGTGCGGATGAAAGGTAATCCCAGGGTGATGTTTACTGCGCGATCGAATTCCAGGGTCTTGAGTGCGATCAACCCCTGGTCGTGATACATCGCCACCGCCCCGTCGAAGCCGAAGCGCTGGTCGCGGCCGGCGCGGATAAAGGCAGTGTCCGGCGCCACCGGCCCGTGAACGTCGATCCCTGTGCGCTGCGCCCGCCGAATCGCGGGCGTGATGACGCGTGCCTCTTCGTCGCCGAAGAGCCCGTTCTCTCCCGCATGCGGATTAAAACCAAGCACGACGATCCGCGGCCGCGCAATGCGCAGCTGATCGTGCAAATGCTGTTCGAGCAGGGTAATCGTCGCCAGTATCGAGTTTCTGGTCAGCGCCCGTGGAACCTTGGCGAGACCCATGTGCACCGTCACCAATGCGACCCGCAGGGTCTCCCCGGCGAACATCATGCGCCATCTTCGTACATGCGCGAGCCTGGCGAGCAGTTCTGAGTGGCCGGGGAAGTGATGGCCGGCGCGGTTGAGCCACTCCTTATTGATCGGCGCAGTGACAAGAGCACGGGCCTCCCCCTGCATCGTCATCCGCGCACCCTCGACCACGTAACGATACGCCGCGTCGGCACCTTCGAGCGTAGGGCATCCCGGCACGATCGCCTGCGGTGGTAATTCTCCAATGTTGAGGATGAGGAGCGCGCGGTCCGGCCGTTTGGCCCGCATTCCTGGATGCCACTCTTGCGGCATCAGCAGATCGCCATTCAGCCTGGCCGCTGCTGCTCGCATGGCGCTCAGGTTGCCGAGGACCACGACAGCCGGGGGATTCGGACGTTGGGCGATCGCACTGGCGGCCTTGAGAACAACCTCGGGGCCGATTCCCGCCGGGTCGCCCATAGTGACTGCGATGAGAGGCGCTTTGCTGGTTGACCCCATCGGCGTCAATTCAGGGTCTCGATATCATGCTGCTTGGTCAAATCGTGGTCGACCCATTGATCGAACCGTGCCTTGGCCTGCTCGGTAACCAACTTGTCGTGAATCTGGTCCTTGACCGCAGCGAGCGGCTGTTCTCCGGGTTGCTGATGTTCCTCAACTTTGATCACGTGGAAGCCATAGCGAGTATGGACCAGCGGCGTGATATCGCCTGCCTTGGTCTGTTTGACGGCAGCCGCGATCTCATCGTTCAAGTCGCCTGGGTTGAACTCGCCGAGCTCTCCAGCTTTGGTCTTCGAATCGTCATCGGAATACTGGCGTGCCAACTCGCTAAAATCCTTGCCTTTGAGCGCAAGGGCGCGCACATCGCCGGCTTTTGTTTGCGCTGCCGCGACTTTGTCGGGCGGCGCGTCGGCGGGTACGGCGATTAGGATCTGAGCCAGCCGGTACTTTTCCTGGTTGATTGTGAATTCCTCGGGATGACTCTTATAGTAAGCCTCAACATCGGAATCGGGGATATGGATCTTCTGACGAACTTCGCGCTCGACCATTTCCATCGCTTCGACCTGTTTGAACGCATTCTTGCGGAAGGCGTCGTAGGTGATTCTCTGGGCTTGGAGTTGCGCACGAAGCTGAGCATCGGTGAGATGGTTCCGGTCCTCGACTGATTGAATAAACCGATCGACGTCCCCCTCGTCGACACGATCTGCGTATTTCTGCGCTTCCTGATCGAGCAATTGTTGCGAGATTAGCTCTTTGAGGGTGCTGTCGCGGTCCATCCCATTGGCCGGGTTGTTGCCGGTCAGTGAATTCATCCCGCCAGCGTCCGGATTCTGGATGTCGAAATTGGTGATCGGATTACCGTCGACACTTGCTATCACGCTGTCGATGGAGTCGCCATATTCGCCAGTATTCACCGGCGGTGGAGGCGCAGACGGCGGGCCAACCGGCACCGGGGCGTACGGCGATGGCCTGGTTGCCACGGGCTTATTTCGGGTCCATGGCAACTGGGGCAAGTGAAGGCTGTTGCTGCTGCAACCGCCAAAGCTCACGGCCAACAGCAATTGCAGCAGGAAGAGCGGCCGTCCGACGGCGCTCCGTTCGCAGCGACCTAAAGATCCATACTTTCTCATGATGTTAGAAGGCGCGCGTCTGACGCGCATGCCACTGGCTGGTTCGCGGTCGTCTCATTCAGGCCCCCCTTCGCTCACTCCTCGTTCGTGCCGACACTCGCGGCCGTATTTGTGTGCGTTCACGCCGACGCAGCAGACCGCCTCGATGGAATATGTGGCCGTTTCTCTGCACTGCGTTTGCTGAACCGTGTCTGCTGTTTCTTCAGCGTCGGTGCGACCTGCCATTGTGTATCTCTGTTCGTCAGTGCTCCCGGTCTTTGAGAAAAACGCGCGCCGCTCTTGTTTCTTCGGTCATCTCGCTCATTTGCTCAATTCCTCGCGCATCTCGCGTACCACTTCCTGGATCCGACGACCCTGCAGATACAAGGCGGCGTTATCGGCTTCCTGCATCTGGCCGATGCGGTAGAGCATGACCAGGGCGATGAGAATGAGAATGCTTTGAAAGGCGGCCGTGGCCAGGACCGCCAACAGTTCGATGCTCATGACCCAATTTCCTTATAGACCACGCGGATCGGTACCATTCTCAATTGACGAGTTGTCCAGCCGCCCGGCTTGGCCAGCTTTCCAACTTTTCACACGCCGCCAACACCTGCAAGACGCCCTCTATCTGGGTGAAAAGCTGCTGATAATCATCACTGAGAGTGAGCGTCACGATCACCTGGTAAGAGGGTGTGAGCCGTATCGTGCGGCGATTGGCGTTAGCCGTTGCCTCCAATTTTTGCGTCTCCAGCGGGGCCTCTGGATGAAACTTGATTTCGAGCTGGTCCCTTTTAAGCAGTGCGCTCACGATCATCATTTCGCGCATCTGGCGCCGCAAATTCATCGCGGCGATCAGATTCTCGACCAGAGTCGGCACCGGCCCGAAGCGATCGCGCATCTCGTCGCGGATCTCGCCGAGATCGTCGAGGGAAGTGGCGCGCGCCATCCGCCGATACAGCACCAGCCGTTCGTTTTCATCAGCGACGAAGCTGTCAGGGATGTAAGCTGGCAGGCCCAGGCGCAATTCGGGCTCGAAGTCCGGCCGCTGCGGTTCACCCCGCAACTCGCGAATCGCCTGCTCCATCATCTCGGTGTACAGCTCGAACCCCACTGCCGCGATCTGGCCGGACTGCTCGCGTCCGAGCAGGTTGCCGGCACCGCGATGTTCGAGGTCGCGAATCGCCAGTTTGAAACCGGTGCCGGTTTCGGCCTCGACCAGTTCACGTAACGCCTCGATGCGCCGTTTGGCATCGCGCGTGATGATGTGCTCGCCGGGAATCAGTAGATAAGCGTAGGCCTTGCGTTTCGAACGTCCAACTCGTCCACGCAACTGATAAAGCTGGGCGAGACCGAAATGATCGGCCCGGTTAATCAGCATCGTATTGGCGTTAGGAATATCCAGACCCGATTCGATGATCGCCGAGCACAGCAGGACGTTGATGCGGTTTTCGATAAAGTCGCGCATCACGGTCTCCAGTTCATGCTCCTTCATCTGCCCGTGAGCGATTGCGATCTTGGCCTCGGGCAGCAAGCCGCGCAGATGACGCGCCATGTACTCGATATTCTCGACCCGGTTGTGCACGAAAAACACCTGGCCGCCGCGGTTGAGCTCACGTAGGATAGCGTCGCGAATCAAACCGTCGTCAAAATGAGCGACAAACGTGCGCACCGATTGCCGGTCCGGCGGTGGAGTCTGAATTACCGACAAGTCGCGGATACCGAGCATCGCCATGTGCAGCGTGCGCGGAATCGGCGTTGCGGTTAGCGTCATCACTTCCACCAGCTTGCGCAGCCGCTTGATCCGCTCCTTGTCAGCTACGCCGAAACGATGCTCCTCGTCGATAATCAACAGGCCGAGCTTGGAAAATTCGACATCATCCTGCAACAAGCGATGGGTGCCGATCACAATGTCGAGTAAGCCCTTGCGCAGGTCCTCAAGTGTCTTGCGGTTCTCCCGGGCGCTGCGAAAGCGTGACACCATTTCGACCCGCACCGGATAATCCTTAAAGCGGTTGCGGAAATTATTCCAATGCTGTTCGGCCAGAATCGTGGTCGGCACCAGGAGCGCAACCTGCCGGCCGTCCATTACGGCAATAAACGCCGCGCGCAGGGCCACTTCAGTCTTGCCGAAGCCGGCGTCGCCGCAGACCAGCCGGTCCATTGGTTTGGAGCGCGTCATATCGCGAATTACATCGTCGATGGCCGCCTGTTGGTCGGGAGTCTCCTCAAACTCAAAGCGCTCGGCGAACTCCTCGTAGTCGCGGCCTGGATGAATAAACGCATGGCCGTCAATCGCTTCGCGCGCGGCGTAGATGTCGATCAGTTCCGAGGCCATTGCCAGCACTGCCTCCCTGGTCCGCTTCTTGATCCGATCCCAGGAGCCGCCGCCCAGCCGATCGAGTTTCGGCTCGGTGCCTTCGCCGCCAATATAACGCTGGACCAGGTTGATACGTTCGACCGGCACGTACATCGTGTCATTGCCGGCGTACTCCAGGTTGAGAAAATCACCTTCGACGTCGGCGACTCTCATGTGCTTGAGACCGCGGTATTTGCCGATGCCGTGCTCGATATGAACAACGAAATCGTCGGGACGCACTTCCTCAAGATTGAGCAATGCTCCCTTGGGGCCGCGCCGAATGCGGCGGCGGGCGCGCGGCTCGCCAAACAGCTCTTCTTCGCTGTAAATGTAGAAGCCGTCCTTCTCCAGCACGGTGCCCGCGGCGATCTCACCCTCCATAATCACCGGCTGGAAATCGGCCAGCTCAAGCAGTTCCGCAAAGCCTTTACAGTCGCTGTTCACCTCGACGTCATAGGCTTCCAAATGGCGGCGGAGCCGCGCCGCCTGGTTTGCGCCTTCGACGATCATCAGCGCACGCCCGCGGCTCCGTCGCACTTCGTTGAGTTCCGTCACCAGCGGTTCGAACGATGGCACTGAACGTCCACCGGTCAATTCGGTCGCACCCAGCCGCAGGCTTGCCTGGCATTTGACTTCAACCGGCGTCGCCCAGCCTTCCCGCGGGACCGAGACGGTGATTAGCGAACCAACTTCAACCGATACCAGCGCGGCGAGCGACCGTTCGAATTCTTCGGCGCTGAGAAACATCTCCGCCGGCGCCGGATAGAACATCGGCTTCGCCTGTGCCGCCGACGCCTCGGCCGCAATCCGTTCCCCGAACCGCTCGGCTTCACCGAGCACGCGTCCCGGTTCGATCATCCAGGCCAGCGTGTTGGACGGGAGATAATCGAACAAGCTCTGCAGCCCGGCTTCATCGACATAGGGCGCGATGAATTCCACTCCCGGGAATAGCAAGCCGTTCTCCAGGGTTTCGGTCAGTTCAGCGGTTTCCTTGCGCACCATCCCGATTTCGGCACATCGCATCGCCACCCGGTCAATGAGCTTTTGCTGGCGCAGCGATGACACCGGCACGTGCCGCGTGCGAATCACGATCGCCTCGTCGATCTCTCCCAATGAACGCTGAGTTGAAGGATCGTAGTGGCGAATCGAAGTTACCAGGTCTTCCTCCAGCTCAAAGCGAATCGGCTGGTGATGGAGCGGGGAGAAGATGTCCACTATCCCGCCGCGCACACTGAAGTCGCCCGGTTCCTCAGCTTGCGGAACGCGCTGATAGCCCATCGCTGCGAGTGTGTCGACCAGCGCTTCCAGGTCCAGACTCTCGGCCAACGCGATCCGAATCACGCTGTCTTCGAACCTCCGCACCGCGATCGTGCGCATCATCAGCGCCTCGACCGAAGTGACAACCAGTGGGGCCGATGTCCGGCGCAAAGCGAACAACGCCGCGAGTTGCGCCGCCTGGATATCCGGGGCCGGCGACAAGTGTGCAAATGGGCGGATTTCCCACGCCGGCAGGAGATGGACCTTGGCCTGCGCCGCATCGCGATCAGCCGGCTGATCGAGAAAAAAGCCCAGCTCGCCGGCGAGCGCTTCGGCTTCGCCGGCCAGCGGAGTGATCGCGAGCAATGGGCGCGGCATCGTTACGGCCGTTTCGCGCAACATCAGCGCGTTGGCCGCGCCCTTGAGCCCCATAACGGGGAATCGGCGCTCGTTGCCCGCTTCGATTCGCGCCTTAAGCTCGGCCGCCGCCTCTTTCAGACTCCGTTCCATCTTGACCAAACACCAAATACACAACTTGCCCGCCCCTCTCGCTGGTCGGGCGGCTGCAAATGGCGATTCCCGCCGCAGAATCTTAGCAGATGAAACGGCGGAGGTCAGACCCGCAGCCAACCTTCATCGCGTTCTGCGAGTGATTCGCTGATGCGTTCAAATCCCACCCCCGCTTTTGAATTTAGCAGGCTGAAAAAGGCCTTCCGCACCCTGCTTTCCCTCTCTGTAATCTCCCCCAGAGGGGGAGAAATTCTCCCCCAGAGGGGGAGAACTAAAGGAAGCCAGTTTAATCGCAGGGTGCGGAAAGACTTTTCATAAACAAATAGGTTTTTCCGCACCCTGCTAGGGACCCGGTGCCGAATTGCCTAGCCTCACCGGAACCTTGATCGTCTTCTGAGCACCTTCACTGGCATGCCGCACTACTGTCAAATAAATCGTGTCGCCAGGCTTCGAGCCGCCAAGCGCAGTTGCCAAATCCACTTCGCCTGTGACTCGGCGGTCATCGATAGCAATGATCAGGTCGCCGGTCTGGCCTAATTGTCCGGTCTTCTTAAGCAGCGGCATCAAGGCGATATCGAGCGGCGCCATCAGCGCGCCCGCGGTAGCACCGCTCGCTCCCAGTCGGGTCATAGCGCGCCGCCCTTTAAGCCCGGCATTCTCGGCGGGACTATGGGGATCGATGCTGACGATTTCGAGCCCCTCGATATCGCGCCCCGGGGTCGAATGCGACTCGATACGCTGCACCGCAATCCCCAGATACGGCAGCGGCTGACGCGAGTCCTTGGATACCATCGAGGACGGCGGCCCGTTGGTCGGTACCGGGGGAAGTTCCTGTTGCGGGGGATTAGTGAGGTCGCCCGAGTCGCCGGGAATAGAGGCCTGCGAAGGTTCGGCAGGCGGTGTCGGTGGGCTGCCCGGCGGGACAATTTCGAGAGCCGTGTCCGGATTTCCGCTGGCGCCCGTGTTTTGATTTTGCGACGACGCTTGACCGAGCGGCCGCAATTGCGAACGAGGCGTCGCGCTCTGGGCCGCGACGTTTACAGCAGCAGCGATCGCCCCGGCCCATAGCACCACTACTAGCGGCG
>WNFC01004463.1_pt1 | contig 15230 bp, 20 predicted proteins | sample 5400541 | NCBI WGS metagenome assembly WNFC01 (sample SAMN13153342, study PRJNA577476) | soil metagenome | isolation source: 120 cm saprolite under Douglas fir tree site 2 hole 2 replicate 1 | place: USA:California | collected 2015-04-18
ATTATACAAGGACCCTCCCCTTGACCATTTATTCGGTAGCCGCTCACCTTGGAATGTACTACATGAAGCATAATCGCCCCCCAGGTGCATGGAAAGCGCTCGTCATGATTGGATCCATGGGTAGAGTGTCTCCGCCTTTCTCGTTATTACGCCGGAGGTTTTACTGTCTCGTAGCTTCCTGGGTCGGCCTATTCACCGCGCAGCAGTACACCGCGGCAAAACACGGCGTGTTGGGTCTCATGCGCTCCCTAGATCCCGTCGTGGAGGGCAAAGACATCCGCACGGCGTGCATCCACCCGTGGTTCACAGGCAAGCTTTTTACCTTCTTACCTCCTTCTGCTTTCTTCTCACCTCAGTGCGCAGAAACCAACATTATCGACATGAAGACGAAGGCCCTCATCCTAGGCATGCCGATGACACCCGTCGAGCGCGTCGCGGGTGCCATCTTCCGCGCCGCGACAGATCCGGATCCAGCCACCAGTGGATGCCCATGGGTGCTGCCCGACGACGGGCCCGTCCTCCTCCTCAAGAAGGAAGTTTTGCACGAAGGAGTATACGAGATGCTGAACAATCGCGTGGCCCGTATTCAGAGGTATTTTTTTCCCTTGCTTCGCAGTCACCGCACCAGCCACCCGCCGGCGGCGGAGTGATGGGCTGACCGGATTTCCCAGTTTCAGTTCCGCCTTGACGTTTTGGTCGGCTGTGTTCCGCGATTTAGGAAGCCTCCTTCGCCCCTTGCTTATTTTGGGTGTCGTCGTGGGGCTGGCGACCGTGTTGAAGTCGCGTTTGTAGAGCCGAGGGACATTCGACATGAATAGCTGGCCCTGTACCACCAACTCCGAACTCAGTAGCCTTAACTACGTGAATGTTGCATTCAGTCTTGTTTTTCACGCGCCTACCAATGCACAAATGATATCTTCTAATCCGACTCTTATTAGTAAGGCCGGGATACGGATGACTATTCAATGTTCAGAGAAACCGCCCGGCCGCCATCAGGCCTTGTCGATACGAAAGGACGTATCATGTTCATCGCGCCGGCCGGTGTTGTTGCCCCCATTTGTCACAGGTCCGAGGGGCAAATTCATGAGCAAACATCTCGGTGCCTGCGACGACACGTACCCCCCCTGTATCGCTCCGCCCGCCTGTGCTTCTTGCTACGTGTGAGGCTTTTCGACATGACTCCTTGTCGAATCTGCCGGTTAGTTTTACGGTCAATCAAACTTTCTTACACAGCCGCATTTCGCAATCCGGTACGCCGTATCGCTGGGTGGAACCAGGTCGTCGTTCTGCACGTGGCGGTGGCTAACAGGATTGGTGACTTCTTTTGCGGTGCACCATGGTGTCTCGCCGTTTCAAGCAAGACAAGACAACGCAAGGCAGTCCACACCTGCAGCCCTCCGCGACAGGGCCCGCCCTCCTGTTGATACTCTCCGCCGGTCGTTCACATGTTCTGCCGGCGATACTACTTCCGGGATCGAGAGAAGTTACGCGAATGTGGTGGCGCAGGTATCCAGTGATGGCTAGATCCGGAGTTCCGGTGCTGTCCTTGTGGAAAGTGAGGTAAATATGTCAGGATAACACAAACCCAGGCTCGAGAACTGAGTACTGTATGATAACGCTCGCCTATCAAGAGTCGGCTGTCATGAGAACGCTTAGTAAGCATGTGTACCCCTCCAAAGTGCAACGATACTTATACTAGGGGGCAGTGCGAAGGTACATGAGCGCGGTCCGAAAGGTGGACAAATGCGACTATTGAATGTGAAATAAATATGACACGAAGTAAATTGTCGTGAACATCGACGAATGCGTGACATGCGTAATAAAACGATACAGAGTATTAATTCTTTGCAAGAATGTCGAGCGAGGAGCAACATCTAGACATCACCAACCGAGGCCCCTGTTTGCTGGTTGGCAGTCTGGGCATTTTTCCATCGCACAAAGTCATCTATGACGGTCGGCCAGGCCTAAAATGAGCAGGGACGTTAATGATGGTGATCTGGATGTGATGGAGACGGCTGACCCCATCGGCTTCGAAGTTCGACAGATCTCGCCGCGTGTCTCTGCAAAACTCAAGCATCTATATGTAATATCGCAATTATGTGAATGCGCCATGCCACAGCCGTGCGCCCATCACGTACCATATTCCACAAGTCCTTGTTAACACCTTTGTAACTTCCCGTAGCCTGTAGAAATTATCAATATATGATTATTGATCGATTATTGATGCCCATAATTCGATACTTACGTTGATGAACCCGGTGACATCTGTTATAAGTGGGAACTGCGGAACTAGTACAACTGACCAGAGAGCGCATGCGGTTTCCATGTCGATGTTCCTTGAGCTCCTTAGAACGCCGATATGAGCCTTATGACCTTGTGATCAAAAGGGAAAGGCGTACTCGGGCTTGGCAAGGGCGAAGCAAAAGCCATAGAAGGATGAAAAGGCTTTCCGAGTATCCGCGGCGTAACTATCGTAACGTGTCTTATCATATATTGCGCCCTTTTGTGACTTCACATGTGACATGGAGGAGCGTGATGATGTGGCAGCGGGTTTGCCCAACACGATCAGGTTATTCAAGTCGTTCAAGACTATTGTGAATGATGCCAACGATGACACGCTGAGTCCAAGACTTTAAGATATAGGTCGCCTTACGAGTGAAAACACTCACCGTAGGGCAGCAGTACCTTCCATCCATTCTTGTTTTGAGATCTTGCCCATCTCGTGCGAGTCGACTTGCCATGCGAGCAGTAACGGCAAGGCACCGTCGAGTGGAACCTGGGCTTCGTTACACAATCGCTCGAATCCCTCTGCCCCGATGATATCCGGGACATCCTTGTCAGCGAATTGAGAAAACAATAACTCGGCTCGCTGTTCTGAGTACATGTCGGGTTTCTAGCGCTCGCTTATATCAGCCAACGTGGCCATATAACTGGGGGGTCAACCAACCGTGGTGTCCGACACGCCTCTTCCTGCATCACTGCTCGGAGAAACGACATCAGCAAAGTTATCTCCGTTTGCACAGCATAACAGAGAGCGAATATGCATTTGGCGACTTGTCGCCCGGGAGAAGCGCCACCGAACGACGGATATGGCCAAGGTGGGCTGCCAGGGTGGAGATGGTGGGAAGAGAGAAAGAAAGGCAGGCGACGGGTATGTGGGCGGCACGAAATAGAAAAAAGGAGAAACCGGCACGCGAGAAGACACGAGATGAGATATACCTTTTCGGTCGGGCGGGTTCCTGTCCTCGGAAGTCCGGCGTCGTCAGGTGCCGTCGAATAAAAATCAATCAAAGCATGCTTACATCATTAACCCTATCCACAGCGAAACGTCAAGGGGGTCAGTAAAAATAAAAAGCAACGACCACGGATAAAAGGACAAAAAGACGTACTCATCCCCTTGAGATTTTCGTTTCCGAGGCTTTCTGTCGTGACATCCAGAATCCTAAACACCGACACATCAGAAGAGAAGTGGGAATGTGGATTATAGGGGGAGCCTTACAGCTCGTGATGCATAAATATTAGAGTTTTATGAAAACAAAACCCACTTTGTACCCCTGCTCCTGGTCACCTTGGGGGTGGCCTTGTTCGAAAGCACTGAAATTTCCTGAAAGTATGCTGTCAGCAAACGGATAATAGGACATCAGGAAGCCTGCCTACTTCATCATCATCCTCACCGGATCCATCTGCCCTGCTGAGGCATCACCCAGTGAGCCCATTCTGGTGAAGATTCTAGCGACTGTGAGCGCACACACCTTGCTGAGTTACTCCAAGTGGCATTCGCTAGACAAAATGGTCACTATCCTTGCATGGGTACTTCCATGTATGCGGTACTTACTTCCTTGCCCATCCTTCTTTGCGGCACGCGTAGAACTGCGTGTCGGTCTTGAGGGGGATTCCTCAGCGTCGGGCTGGGCCCGCTTCCTCTTTGAACATCGTGGCGCGCGTCCGAGTCGTGTCAAACAACGGTCGGCGTCATATGAGAAAACACAGGGTGCACCTTGGAAGGCATCTCAGCGCTCTTGGTGCGTATGAGATGGCAGGTTAGTAGCCCGAGTATGTTGGAAAAGCGAGACAATGCGTGGCTCGTGCCCGTTGAGCACGAGAAGCACGAGAGGGGCCGTTCCGGACTCCAGGCCGGCGCGGAGCTCCCGGCCCGCCGATGCAATTTCCTTCCACGCCTCCACTCCACACTCCACACGATCATCCCGTCGACCATGACGTCTGAGGTTTTCAATCCAAACCCAACGATCATCGCAACTGCAGGGCCATCAACGAAAAGGAGAGCCGCTCAAGCTCGACATTCTCTGTGGCTTTCAGATGACGAAGATTCTACCACCTACGACTCGGACGACGAGCCCGAGCCGATTGATGCAGACGAGATTTTTGGTGAGATAGATCCCCTTTACGTGCTCTCTGCCTTAATTCGACACAGCAAGGCTGAGCCCTTTTCTTCTCCTTGTTCCTTAGATCTGATTCGTTCAATCAGTGACCCGGAGCACCGCTCGATGACTTTAGAGCAACTGGCCGTGGTTTCTGCGCCTCAGATCACGGTAGCTCCTAGCCACGTATCTATCGAGTTTACCCCGACCGTACCTCATTGTGGCATGTCCACCCTTATTGGGTTGTCTATCCGCGTCCGCCTGCTTCGCGCATTGCCAACTCGCTTCAAGGTTGATATCCGGGTCAAACCTGGTTCACACCAGAGTGAGCACGCAGGTCAGTGTGTTTTCGTTATGTCCAAACGCTCGTGACAATGACTAAATGCTATTTGCATGTCCATAGTCAATAAGCAGCTAAATGACAAGGAGCGCGTTGCTGCAGCACTTGAGAATCCGGCTCTTGTGGAGGTGCTGGAGACATGCCTGCAGAACGCAGGACGGCGTGGACTGTAGTGCTTTTATTCGCAGTTTTGTATCCATAGTACATAGGTGTACCGCAAAGCATATGATCATTTCGACTCTGCACAGTATGAAGACAGTGCATACACTGGTATATATGAGGATTAGGGTCGCCGTGCAGCAGTAACTTAAGGGTATCGTATATAAGTATAATTGTCTGACCAGAGACCATGGTGATACGTAGGGAGTAGACGGCGTGATGTCGAATAGGTTGGAATGGGGGGATGGGGGGATACACGATGGGCCGGATATGGTGTGATGATACAGTATGTGGGCAAGTGTGGGTGCTACAAGTAAAGGCATTGAAGAAGCACTATGAGAAATATGCTAGAACGAAGAGTGCGACAAGAGTCCACACTGAATGTCCATCTTAAACAGGGACATAAGGGGCCATTACTGGGCGGTGGGATGGAACAAAGAATATGAAAAGAGGAATCAATCATCGAGAAGAAAATCCCAGTCTATGCCTTGCCGGGCTCGCTGCTCTGCTCGTAAATTTTTGGAGCTGGTTGCACGACGGCACATCTTGCGCCAAGCTTCGCGTGCGACGCTCTCTGGAGCGCCCCCTACGACGTCCCACATGCGAAGGGTGACGTGGCCGGCGGCATGGATCTCGACTTGATCGGTACCGTCTTCACCGATTCCATTCATCTTGTCTCGGGAACCGGTGATACGCACGAAGCGAACACGTGGAACGACGTGGTTGGAGAATCCCGCCGATAGAGAGACCTTGGGCTCAGAGGCTGAGAAGGAAATTGTCCCACAGAAGTCCGATGGAAGGTAGAGCGTTACGGGAGCGGTGCTCGACGAATTCACGGACAAGAAGAAGGGAGTGCGAGACGACTGACGGCACTGTAGAGGGGATTTAGTGATGACGCTACGAGACTCCATGGACCGTACTTACAATCACCGACTTAATCTCGGCCCTACTATGAACGAACATGCTCATCCGATGACCAGTAGGTTGATTATGAGCACGGTAGTGGGGCAGAACGAGCGAAAGATCCGCAGGACGTTCATCTGCATCCGCAAAAAAGTCCCATTGTTGCTGGGGCTGAAAATGGACCTTGTGGGTACCGGTGCAGAGACTGCCAAACTGAGAGAGATGATCAGCTCAATATTGAGCAGAAATGGAGGGAGCTACACACATGCTTTGGAGAGTCCTCAGCAGAGGAAGTGGAAGACGACTGTTCGTGGAAAAGGGTTGTCAATGACGAGGTAAAACAGACAAGCGCGCGTTACTCGCCGATGGGCTTGGGACGGAACGAAACATGGACCAGAGATTGCAAAAGAGGAGGGTGGGGTTAGCGTAGGGGGGGAGTGGAGAGGTAGAGAACATACGTTACGGGGTGGGAGCCCGCTCTATAAAGGCCGGGGCGGGAGCCTGTTAAGGGCGTCCTTGTACTCGAAGAACAAAAGACGAGGTAATCACATCGTGCCGTTTTCGTTTTTCCCAATACGGCGACCGGGGCCTTGGACTGACCGACGTCTTGCAACACATTTCACGTATCTCTTTACTGCATACTGCACACTGCACACATACTAGCAACCTGTACTTCCCTTCCCTTCTCGTATCCCTCTCATCCGAAACCCGTATTCCGGAATCCCACCCGCCGCCTGTCCAGCCCCACATTCGGTGCCCACATATCCAATTATCCACTGACGACCCCATTCCACTTGTACTTGCCCCCATCATGTGTTAGGAACTATCGCCCCACCGACCTGCGCACTTCGCCTCATACCAGTGATTGGCTGGTTGGCCTGTGTCACCCAAATAGCCAGTCACCCCGGCCGCCGGCCCCATACCCTTTACCCGGGCCCGGTGCGAAACAGCGCCGAACTCGCCGGCTTTGCTAGATCGTGTGTTCACCACCCGTACGCGCGCCCTCCCTGTTGTCACCCATTCTGCGCACGAGTACGGCCCTGCACGGCGCTGTACGGTTGTGCGTGGCCACATGTCGCGCTGGGTGGCATGCACAGCGTTTCTAGGTTGGATGATGGTGGTGGACAAATTCATCAGTGACGCACCGGACATCCGGCATAGGTACCATAAGCCACCACCCTCGCCTCACAACAGTCTTGCCTTTCAATTGCGATACGCAATGGTTGTCGGCTTTCTTGACCGTGAGTCCAGTGTTCCGGTTTCATGTAGCCGCCTCGTCTGCTAGTTTGCACAGTACCAGCTCCAACAATGCGGCATCACTACCCGTCCCCTAAGCAGCGGCCGGCAATTTTTTTTTGTAGTCTGACCACCGCCAGCTAGCCCACTAAATAAACCTGCACAGCCAGGTCCCAGTCAAGGAGTTCTCACTTCCCTAGGGCCCGGTACAATGTCAGTCGTATATTCGTCCTCGGTCGATCATGTCTTTTGGTCCCATCACGAGCGCCAGGCAACGTGAGTACCGATCGAGCGTTCCGACTACCATGAGGGAAGGGAGCTGTCGGCGTTGGACTGACCCTGGCCCACCCTTGATACTCCGACTCTCCATTTGGCTGCCAATGGTGGTTCTGTGAAAGGGTTTCCCTGCCCTCTGTGATACTCGGTGGCTCCTGGGTCCGTGTCACGAGTAGTAGGTTTATACCTTCTCTTTTGGGGGCTGCGATCGTTCCTCCCGGGAGATACGGCGGTTCCAACGATCCTGCTCATCCTGATATTGCAACTTCTAGCCTCCGAGAATAAGCGGTGGCCAATCCGCCTAGTAACAGGGCCAGTTGAGCAAGTGATGGTAGTTCGCTCCTGGTCGGATGTGGGCCTGCCGCCCGACCTGAAGTTGAGTGTTCCAATGGCCTTCCATGTGGAGCGGGCTTGATGGAAGACAGCCTCCACGTTCGTGAGGCAGGGATACGAAGGTGCCATTCTGATGGCCTTCTTCAGATATGATGCGAAGCTCAGCGTGCCCAGCGCGGAGATTCGTGACAAAGAACAGCAACTAGTACTCGATAATAGCAGACGTATCGCCCATCATATCATATTTGTCCCTGCTACAGTGAGTGTTATACTTGGTTCGAGAAGGCCGTAATTCGAAGGCAATGCCTTAACCGTAGATGCAGTTCAGCACGTCCATAGAACTTCCTCGGGCAATCATCGCCGCTCTAGGTACTTCTTGCGCTTGCGCCATTCTGCTTTCATCGCGGAGTCGCAGACGGCGTTCTGCCCGGAAGATGTCTCTTCCATGTAATATTACATGCGAAACCCAGTCGGTACTGTATCCTAGGCGCTTGCGTACATCTTCCCGCGTGGTGGGCGGGTCACAGTATGCAAAAAATACCAAGATCTCCGCACGCACCCTGTCACAGGTTTCGGTAAACGCAAGGATCTAAAACTTTCCATTCCAATCGATATGGGGCCCACCTCGGGGAGGGGCCCGAGGGGTTGCAGAAGGGCGCAAGGAATGGCGGTGCGACAACGGACACGAGGGTTACTTCCTGGACCTGGACCCATTTGATTCGTGCGTCGTATGTTATTCGCAAATGCGGTAATACCCGCGACACACACCAGCGCCCTCGGCAAAACAGCGGTTAGGGAGACGAGTCCCTTGCCACCCCACCCGGAACAAGAGCGGACCCTTAGCCCACGCCGCTGAGTCGAAACGAAAAAGAACCAAAAGAAGAAACAGGTGGGCATGTGGGAGATGACAAGCGAAGGCGCATCCATTCAAGTCCACGAGCGAGACGCATAGGGATCTTCGCCCATAACGCACAACCCTGACCGTTCTCGTCCAATTGATGGTCGACGATCTCGTCTTCGTCTTGCGTCCTCGCGGGCGCGATCTGATTCAGGCGTACAGTAACGCCACGAGGCGACGAAAGGCAGCCGCGGATCCCCGGGATCTCCATACCGTAGTGGTGCCCACCGCGCGGCCCGAAGACGTCTCACGTCTCTTGTACTAAGTTCGGCAGTACAATACGCGTACCGTACGTATATCTATTTATGACGAGATCAGCCGTACAGTTCCGGTTCATGATGACTCGGAGGGCGGTAGACGCTGCGCCACCTCCGTGACCTCGCCTAGCACGATTCTACGATGACCGCATTGCGTCAGACGTACGGGGAAAAGGTGGCGACGGAAACTTGTATCATGTGAATCCCGGGCCATACTAGGATCGCTGCCACAGGTGCCACCGCCGTAGTTCGGAAAGTGTGCTACCTTCCCAGAAAACTGCGGGTTGCACGGGGCGTCGTATTCCCAGTACCGTGCTGGAACTGTTTGCGCTGTCGGCACTCCCGTAGGCATCATCGAACGAGACGTCGCCGTCGTTTGCCGCCCCAGCCTTGTTTGATGATGTACTTCGAGGGACGTCAGTCACAAACCGGATACGAAGGACAAATAGCGCTTCTCGTAATTGTTTGCGATGACTACCGCTGCAGCCCCTTTGGGCGCCGGGAATGATAATCTGTTTCGGTGTTGTACCTTTTGTGTTCACCTCACCCCGAACTTGCCTGGTGTGTCAGCGTACTTCAGAAACTTGGGAAAGGAGCTGGCAGGGGCCGGGAAGCTACAGGAAGGATCGATCGCCCGGAGGAATCAGCAGCACCCTATGAAATTGAAGAAACTGCACTTTGATGGACACAGAGACGCTTTGCCTTGTAGATTGCGCGGGTGCGACATGGATGCACGCTCGGAGCAGCCTTCGGTGTCATGCAGCGGAACAATAACGGAACTCAAGCCTGGATGGAAGTTGGCCCACTGGCAGTTGGCATCAAGAAAAACCCCACGCAGCAGCGAGGTAACGCCAGAATAAATTGAAATAAGCGCGACAACACCGCAATAGCCCGTCCGTCAATAAGTATCACTAGGTTTCGCTAGCGAGACATGCCAGTGACTCGATGCTCGTGGATGGCCACCACCGCCACGTCCAAGAAAGGACCTTCAGTGGCCTCGGACACTGTACCTTCCCCGAGCCGGAAATATTCTCGACGCGCTTCTTCGGAGCTTAAGTGACATCGGGGACGTCTGTTAAGCGGACGTTGCCATCTCTGTTTCCACGGGCCACTGGCAGTATCGACCGCGCTGGGCAAAAAAAAAACACCACTCCGGAAAACAAGGCCGGGCCCAGTCCTAGAGAAGAAGAAAGACTGTGTGGGGGGGGCACTGGCACTTGCCACTTGTACGCGAAAGCGAGGTGGCGGGCGCACGCCGTGCACTATAAGCGGTTCTGTGTTTACGATTACTGAAAAGCCCGAGGCCGACCAACCAGAAGGGAAATTTTATATTAAATAATATGTGTGGTTGATGGCGAAACGCATACAAGTAATCGTGTGCCTTGTCACCGAAACGGAACGGACGAGCACTGCACCGATTCCCGAAGCGGGAAAAAAACGTGGTGTGCGCCGTGCGTGCGAAGGTGGCGAACTCCACGTGTGCGGGACGCCCGGCCTTACGGGACAAGTCGGAATAAACTTTGCTTTGGGCTTTCTCGCCGCTCCGTCGTCCTCTCGTTCTCTTGTCGCGAACACAAACCCAGACGGATCAAGTCGCATGTGTCGTCGAGCATCCAAAAAGAGAAGACGCATTGTTCGAACCCTTCAGATACACAGGATTGGCTCCCAGGTGGATATCACCCGTTTAGTATATGTTTGTTCACGTTTGAACAAACATATACCAAACGAGTGATATCCGTTTATTAAACTTTTGTCTTAAACATAAAACAACAACCTTTTGTCCCCCGGACCGTACATCCACTCAAACGCCAAAAACAAAAACAAAAACAAAAAAAGTGCGCAGGTGCGGCGGTCCTAGTCCGAAAAACAAAAACTCCGCCCACGTCCAGCGGGGGGAAGCGGGGGGTCGTCGTCCACGACGCAGACGCGCAGGATCTTCTCGGTACGCACCAGGACCAGATCCTCCGTCTCGTCCGGCACGTCATTGAAGCGCAGGTTGTTGGACTCCTTGAGATACAACGCGGCGTGCGAGCACGCGATGCTCCTGCCCGACTGGCCCACGCGTCCGACGACGCCGTGGAAGTCCCGCGGGAGGAAGATGGTGACCTGGGCGTACGACTCGTACATCTTGATCCGCAAGACGCCGTTCTCGTCACGACGCCGCTGTGACACGCGAGGAGCGCGGAAAAAAGTGGATAAACGTCAGCGCCATATTAAACAAAGGCCTTATGGGGAGGGGGGGGGCCTATGGCTAGATGAGGGCGTGTACACACAATCTTGGCGCACTTGAACCTGCCATGACTCCAAATCGCAAACTCAGCGCCGGAACGCCCGTTTGCGTCTCCCGGAGTCACTACTGTCGAAGCCTGGAAAACCCTGCGGGGGGCTCCGAGGCTCAGCGTCGAGCCATTAATTTCAGCATTATTGAGCATGCGAAACGTCGACAGGCGATTCGGCAGCTTGGTAGAGACAGTAGAGCGGAGCTGGGACCTGCGGGATTTGGCCGATACACGCGTGTTGGCACTGCCAGCGGGGGCGTCTGCGAAAGATATCTAGAGCAGGGTGAGGCGTATGTTGTGGGATCAGGATGATAAAACGCACTGTGTTACCGCTCGACATGTCAAGCTGAAAAATCTGTCGCGAATAGATAGGGAAGGAACTGAAGCTTGAAGGGAAACAGTGTGAGTTTTATATGGGTTCGTCTCTGATCACAAGTGGTCAGAATGGCGAGCTCGCCACAGGCGGCGGTGCACAAGCCACAAAAGGGCTTTCCAAGCCACATCGGACCAAGGAACCCCTCCGATGCGGTCCAACAATGCAATTTGGAAACACGTTGTGGAGACCGCCAGCCACGTGTCCATGGGCTTTAGCGCTCAGTTCAGAGGCTTCGGGCTGCAGGGTTAATAGCTATACCATCATTTTAGGCACAGGCCACTGTCAAAGTATTCAGCTGTAGAGATTCCCGTCGCGTTTCTGTTTCTTCACTATTCGGACCGGAGAGCGAACAAGTCGTCCAGATAGGACAGCGGTCTCACCTCACTTCCGTGCCTGTTTGGAGTGTCGCTACGTGGCATTCTCGCGAAGTTATGATTGCATGATTGTCAGAGTATTGTCAGTCTATAAATGGATGGTCTATGATGACGAGAAGTGATGTCAGGGTAGTCTGAGCGCTATTCGAAGTCGAGCAACTATGGACTTGAAACTTCGCCATGTTGGCGCATTAAATTGTGGTATGACCGCTCAGGTGGCGAGTACGTGGGTCTAAGAAAGGAGCGGGGACTGAGTTCACGAGTCTACTGCAAAATCACCATCTTTGGGAATGGTAAGCTCTCTACGAGTTTGATGTGTATTAAACTGAGATGATAACTCACGGCCTGGGGAACTTGAAGGGGTCACCCGAGCATATCCTTTCCCGGCACCAGCAACCCGGGCAGCAACTTCCCTCTCAAGCTCCTTCTCATCGTTAGAATTGAGAACCAGCGCATCCGGCACCATTCCCCCTCGGGGTGGCTCAGCTCTTGCTATTCCGGAACCAAATGCGCGCACGGCGCGCAGACCGAACAACGCGGCCAACACGAGAACGCACACAGCGCGGGCGTAGCTGGCTTCGAGAGGAACGACCATACCTTCTACGTCGGGGTTTCCGAGCTTCGCATACTGAAACGAGAGCTGTGCAAGCCCGAGGGGGGAGAAGAACGAGAAGAGGAGGGCGTGAAGACGGGCAAAGAATGGCTGAGAATGGGTCAGGGTGGCATATAAGCCGGCCACAAGGGGTGCGACCCATAAATCCGTCGCGGTCCAACCATAAGGCAGTAACTCGGGTGGAGTGATGGTAGTAATTGGAGTAGGTTGGAGAAGAGAGAACGTGTTGACAAAGAAGGGCCCAGCATTGGCAACGATCTATCTCCTATCAGCGAGTCGGAAACCCGATATACAACTGAGGGCGTACGAATGCAGTCAACAACAGCGTATATGGAGAGGTTGACACGGCGAGGGAGGCGTGGGCCGTAATCATTACCGGGACGAAGTTGCATAAGAGAATTGCACGAGTCAGCCCGTCGAGCACCGACAAGGGCAGCTCGGTAAACAGAGATAACTCCGGAACGGCGGGCAATGAGTCGACCAACGCGCTGGCGCCCAAATACAACAGGGGAACGCCTCCGGAGACGAAGAAGGTGGGTTGCAAGCCGAGCCACGGAGCTGTAGGAAAAAAAAAACGGTGCGACGAAACCGGAGCGGAGCGAACGCAAGGAGCAAGGAGCAAGAATCAATCGTACTGCCATCAGACCCCCAAAGTCGACGCGAGAGAGATAACAAATACTCGAACGCACCGACGACGGCCTCCCCACCGAAAACCATCACGAGACTCGCGGCAAGGTCGCGCACGCAACTCCGCGGCTCCAAGGGCACCGTCACGGTGGCCGTCGGAATGGAAGGCTTCTCTGATGATCGCGCATTCTTCACCCGGAGAGACGTCGTGGACGTCTTGGCAAGGTGTTCCTTGCGGAATATCTCACGCTGCTGACGGAGAATCAAAGCGAGGCGGAGGGCCCCGGCGATATCCAGAGCGGATATGGGTGCGCCCAGCCAGGCCAGAGCGGAGATTGGCTGAAGGGCGTAATCATAAAATGCGACGATGGGTGCAATAGCGGGGGACATGACGGCCTCTACTTAATAGCTTTGGACCTCACCTCGTGCTGCCCTGCCCGACCTTGGAGAAACCTGGGCGACAAGCCACGTGTAAGGTCACGTTATTCACGCGACGCGCTTCGCTTCCGCTCAACTCCCTCTTGAGTCATTCGCCCACAGCTCGTTATACCATCGTATTCGTGTCCGTCATAACTTTTGGCGAAACCTCATGTGGAAGACAGACATCAAGGAGCTACTCGACAGCACAGACGTGCAAGATCCCACAGATTTTCCACCATCATCAACGGCCCCGGGTCTCAGGGCGCTTGACAGCGCACTCCGTTGTAACATTTGCCAGGAGCCCTACGAAGCCCCTGTCGTGCTCACGTGTGGGCATTGCTTCTGCTCACTAGTACGCGTGATGGTTACCGCTTCAGCTCGTCTTATCACTGGTCCATCTCTTGCAGTGTGCACGCACCCAACTCAGTGAGAAACCAACATGTCCCACCTGCTGGAAAGAAACCACCATCAGCAGCTTCAGGGTGAACCCGGCGATGGAAGAAGCCGTCATGGCCTGGAAAGACGCAAGGCATGTCCCCAAGCACTGCGCGATGACGGCGCACAGGTTAATTCACGCACGCGGTTGTTTGCAGACGATTTGTACTTCGTTTAGTCAACGAAGCCCTGAACGCGCAAACCACGGCATCAGAATGTTTGCGACCGTCCAAGAAACGTAAACTTAATTCCCACTCTGGGGGCGTCGTTTCGAGTCTAGCTTCGCCCGGGAGAAGATCTGATCAGTCAGATGCTCCTGCCCCCTCCAAAGAACGCCCCAACGTCGACGTCGGTACATCCGATGATGAAGTAGAGCAAGAAATAGAGACCAGTTCTGAATCACCGACGAGTAAGGTTCTTCTATCCACTTAATACCGCAGTCTCATTAGTACCATCGTCTGACAAGGCAGCTCGAGTGTTGAATGCCCCGTCTGTGCGAAGAGCGTTCCGATGGCAAGGATAAACGATCACCTAGACAGCAATTGTAGATCCTATTTATCGAGTGGTAAGACCGCGTCATCAAGTAAATCCCAGCAGAAGGCTGCATGGTCGAAACTACTTGATGGGAAAAAAAGTGGGAAAGAGAGGTGAGTACCAAGATCCTACTTTATCCCATTTCACCGATGGTATTGACTTGGAGCTTTGTATCAGGGAAAAGGTCGATGCGGAACTTGATGCACCACTTCCCAAGGCTTCTTATGCCGTCTTGAAAGACAAGCAAATCCGTGATCTTCTCGCCGCTCATGACCTCTCAACTGCTGGCGACCGGTCCCAACTCATCGCCCGTCACGAGCGGTGCGTATGATATTTCCTTCCGTGTGAGATGAAACAAGATTATAATGCACCCTAGGTGGGTAGCTGTGTATAACGCAAATCTGGATCGTAGTCCCGCCTTGCGCAAGCGACCAGCAGAGCTCCGGGTTGAAGTGCGACGATGGGAAGAAGACCGGCGGGGAGCGAGGAAAGAACCCTTGAAGGCTGACATCACCGAATACCGAGTGCGTGCCTCATTCTTTGTCTACGTTGGGTGCAGGCATGACCGAGTTGCTGTAGCGTGCAAACAAGGCCGAGTTTGACAAACTTGTCCAACTTGCTCGGCCGAAGCTGCCTCGTGGTTTGGCAGCGCCTGCTGCGTCAACTTCCCAACGTCATGTCGTAGGCGAAAGGGCGGGCGATGATGAGCCGAATCGCGGATTGAGGCGATGTGGGGCGTCAAGCGGTGGCGACACGGACACAATTGTCGTAGATTCAGATCCAGACGGTTG
>WNFC01026590.1_pt1 | contig 15225 bp, 15 predicted proteins | sample 5400541 | NCBI WGS metagenome assembly WNFC01 (sample SAMN13153342, study PRJNA577476) | soil metagenome | isolation source: 120 cm saprolite under Douglas fir tree site 2 hole 2 replicate 1 | place: USA:California | collected 2015-04-18
ATCCGATGCTGCTTCAATCGACCATCACCTGTCCGCACTGCGCCGTTGCGAAAACGGAGACCATGCCGACTGATGCCTGTCAGTTTTTCTATGAATGCACCGGCTGCGGCACAAAGCTAAAGCCCAAGTCGGGCGATTGCTGCGTGTTCTGTTCCTACGGCTCGGTGCCGTGTCCGCCAATTCAAGCAGTGCGCGGCGGCGAACCGGGTGCTGCCTCCTGCTGTGCGTAGCAGGCGATGACCAACACGCCGATCCAAACCTCGCGCGACTGGCTTGGCAGTGTGCACACCAGCTTGCTGGCGTGGTGGATGCCTAAAGCAGCCATTCTTGCCGGTTTATTTGTTCCTGTGTCTGCTCGCGCCGTGATCTGGATCATCGCCCTCATCTGGATGGGCACGGCTTGCCTATTGAACGCGAGGCGGTGCAATCGCACGCACTGCCGCTACACCGGCCCTTATTATCTTGCGATGATCGTACCTGTGTTCGTGTTGGGCATGGGGGTCGTTTCCGCAGGGATTTATGGATGGATTTCCTTGGGCCTGTTCATTGTCGGCGGGAGCGGGCTCATATGGTGGGCCACAGAGCGGACATGGGGGAAGTTCTCTTAGTATAGGTATCGTCTAATGAGACTACCCCATCGCGGCGGGTCTGTTCATCATGCGCAGCATCCCCGGGCCGCCGGTTTCCAGAAATCGCCAAATCAGCACGCCCGCGAGAATGAGAAAAGCGATGTTTAGCCAGGTCGTGTAGCCGCGGCAGCCATCGCAGCGTAGAACGTCGCGAACAGAAAGGCAGCCATCTTCCATCCGTAATATTTTCGATAGATATTCAGAATCGGAAGAACGATCAGATCGGCGAAGATGAAGGCGATCACGCCGCCGAAGCTGATTCCGCCATTCCACAACACGGCGGCCAATGGAATATTCCCGACCGAGCAAACGAACGAGATGACCGCCACCAGCGGGCCGACGATGGGCCCCCACAGGGTTGCGAGAAGTGGATGGTCAACAATGAAGAACGGCCGCCAGAATTCATCGGGCTCCCAGGCGGCGAGCGCACCGGCGATGAGGAGACCACCAACGATGTCGAGCCAGACCGCGACCCAATCCATCACGAAATAGTGGCTGATCGCGGTAAGGCCGCGTTCGGAGGTCAGGCGCTGCCAAAGAGAGCCGCCTTCGGTAACGGAAATATTCATCTCTGCGTGGCCTTCCATTCGACCTTTGACGCCTCTGTCGGCCTGCATCTTGGCTTCCTCGAGAAGCTCTCGATTGAGAAACCGACGGAATAGAAAAACCAACAGTCCGACCATGACCGGTGCGCCGACGAATTCGGCCGCCGTGAGCTGCCAGCCCAGGAACGCCAGCATGATGATGCTGAGTTCTAGGACGAGATTGGTGGAGGCCATTTCAAACGCCATCGCGGCGGTGAAATTGGCCCCCTTGCGGAACAGCGAGCGGGCAAGCGCCACGGCCGCATAGGAGCATGACGACGACGCTGCCCCAAGAGCGAGAGCCGTTGCAATCGAGCGTGGCCGGTCATCCGGCAGGAGCCGAGCCATTTCCCGATGGGAAACAACCGCCTGCACAACTGCGGAGAGTGCGAAGCCGAGAATCAGCGGCCACAGGATCTCCCATCCCATGGCGAGCGCCATGCCGAGCGCGCGCAGGACTGCATTCAGCATCGACCGCCCCCATTGAAATTACCTACACACGAAGCCCATGCCCGAACGGCTGTGAAGTCTGATCCCATCAGCATCGCGCTTCGATCAGCTTGGTGATCTCCTCTGGCGCTGCAAAAATCACCGAAGCTCTGTCGCCCATCATTCCGGCTGGCACTATTGCCGGCGCACCTTTCTCCGGTCCATCCTTTCTGGATTCGGTTTTGAAGCGCAGATTGCGCTCCCAGAAGGCTCGCGTCTTGCCGTCGGCCGTTGTCACGCGATACGTGTCGCGGCAGTAGGTGATGGTTTTGACCTGAATTCCTGGTTCGAGGTTCTTAAGATTTGGGTCCGGGCCTCCGCCCATCATTCCTGCCATGCCACCCATCATGCCGCCCATGCCCTTCATGCCACCTTGTTGCGCCGTCTGTTGCGGCGCTCCCGGCTTGGTGGCGTCCTTGAGGAACGCCAGCAGGTCGGCGCGAACGCGGGTGTCCTTGATGCCATTGAAGGGCATTTCATTGTCCGGGACCATGCGGTCCGGGTCGGTCAGCCATCCATCCAGCGATCGATCGTCCCAGATAATTCCCGACGCTTTGAGCGCATCGGAGTAGCGTTCGAAGCTCGGCAGGGAGCCGGCCTTCCGTCCCCAAAGATCGGCGAGACTCGGCCCTGTCATGTTGCGATCAGGTTCGAGCGAGTGGCACGGCGCGCAAACCCGGAAATCGCGCTCGCCGCGGGAAGCGTCGCCTTGCTGAGCAAGCGCAGGGGACAGCAATGCAATGGTAGCAAGCGCGATTGTTCCGTACCTGCTCAACCTGCTCATTATCAGCCTCTCTGCTTCCGGAGCGAAGATATTCAAGACGCGGCACAGCTATTGCTGCGGATCTGACGATGCCGCGACCCGAGACGGCAATGCCCCGTGGAGCAACGCGGTTTCTTCATCTGACCTGCGAGTCCCGTGTCTCATGCACCTGAACATCATCAACGCGCACGGTAGCACTGCCACGACGCGAAGTAACCCGGCGGCCGTTAGCCAGTTCCAGTTCAGGACAACACCCAAAGCAACGGCGGCTCCCGAGAAAAGATACAGCGCGGCTCCCGAGAAAAGATACAGCGCGAGGCGGTACCGAACGAAATAACCTCTCAACGTGTCGAGCAGTGAATTTCCACCCCGGTCGGTGGTTGCGTCGTATTGGATTAGGGCCACGGGAATGCTCTTTCCGTTTTGGTTGAGACGAACGTGAGGGGTTGCATTTACATTGCGGCTTCTTGAACAGGATTGCATGGGTCGATACGGCAAGGGCGGGAGCAGAAAGCACAGGCAAAGCGACAACGATGCTCCCGCACAAGGTTCATCGAGGTTCTTCTTCTATCGGATGACAGCCAATCCGTTACGTCGCTCAGCGCGTCTATCGACAGGCCCACAAGCCGGATTTGGGTCCCCCTTGATAAGTGCATGCCTTCCGAGAATCGCGTGGTTGCGACGACGGGCGTCCCTGCAATTCCGTCTTGGAAGCAGCCGGCGTGGGAACGGCCTGGTTAAACGCACCATACCCGGCGGGCTGGTTCGGCCGATGTTGGTAGTTGTGGTCTGCATGGACGACGCTCGACATCGCCATGAACGGCAACAAGAGTGAAATCGTGAATAGGTGCTTCGTTAACATGGTCCGGCTCCATCATTGTTGGAAGCGCGTCATGTGCTTCTAATGATGAGTTCGGAGCATAACGTCCGACGGTTACAAGCTCACGCTGGCGTGAAGCCACCTGACACGTCTCTTTACCAACGCAACAACCGCGGTCCCATTGCTGCGCCAGCCAAGGTGCACAGCACAACCGTACCGCCGTACCAGACCAAAACGAACGGCAATGAATTGTCCGTGCAGTACTACGTTCCGGTTGAATGCTCTTTCCGTTTTGGTGAACTGCATGCGAAAGGGTTGCGGAGGTCGGATGCTTATCCGCAACTCTTTGCGCTACGGGCCGAGTCAATGGACCATGGCCGGCGTCGCGTGCGCTACGGCAATGGCTAACTCCATTGCGCTTACGCGGACGTTATCGGGATTTCGGGCCGCCGTGATACTGCCATGCGGATCCACCCTCGTTCGGATTCGTCGAGGGCTGCAAACGTGGCGCCGCCCGGTCGTACGCGAACGCAGAGTTAAAATCGCTTGGCGAACCAACCGTTGTGGTTTGCGCGCTCTTCCTGGCTTCACTCGGCCAATAGCTTTTGTCCGAGATGGTCGAGCCCGCGTGAGCCGTTGCAGAGATCGCCACCAACGGCAGCAAGAGTGAAATCGTGAGAAGGCGTTTCGTTAACATGGTCCGGCTCCATCATTGTTGGAAGCGCGTCATGTGCGCTTCTAACAATGAGTTCGGAGCAGATCGTCTGGCGGTTACAGGCTCACGCTGACGTGAAGCGACCTGACCCGTCCCTTTACCAACGCAATAGCCGCGGTCCTAATGCTGCGCCTGCCAGGGTGCACAGCACAATCGTGCCGCCGTACCAGACAGCAACGAACGGCAGTGAATCGTCGGTGCAGTGCAGCGCATAAGCCATCGCGCTCACGCCGCCTGCAATGAGGCCGGCAACAGCCCCGGCACGAACAAGGTTGGTAGGCGCAGCTCTTCGCACTGCAAAAATGGTAACCGCGAAAGGTACGATAGCGATGATTGGAATCGAGAGCAGGCATTCAAGCCACTGATCGCCAAGGATCATGCTGTTCCAGTGTGAGCTGGGTGCTTCACCGACACTGATGGCGCCGAGGAGCACGATTGCGGCAAATGGGATCACAATTGCGAGCGGCGATATTCCACGTTCCGCGCCAGGGCGCGCGAGCCTCATGAGATAACGCACCGCCACCCCAACCACCGCAAGCGCGAACGCAACTTTCAATAATAGGAAGACAATGGCGCGGGTTGTCGTGAGGTCTGCGCGGATGCCCAGTCCAACGAGCATGATGCCAAGCGCGATTGCCGCGCCGACAGCAACCGCGACGGAAATCGTCCGTCCGACCAGTCCGCGCCCGACCGGTTCGACGTTGGCGCTGAGCATGGCAACGAGATCATCCGTTTTCATGTTTGGTCTCCCGCGCGATAAAGGTCGCCAGTGTGCGCAAGCCCCGGTAAATGTTAATCTTGACACCCGATTCCGAGATGCCGCACCGCTCCGCTGCCTCCGCTACGCTCCACCCTTCAAGCTTCACGCACTCGATCGAGCACCGTACTTTTTCCGGCAACCGCCCCAGAAGTTTTCTGACGTCGTAGGAGCTTTCGGCATCTGCACTGTCGTCCTGCGCCATGACCTCCGTACCCTCATCGAGAGGGACGCTCGCAGCGGTTCGGGTCCGGCGCAGATAGTCGATGAGCTTGTATCGAGCGATAGTATGCACCCAGGGCGTAAATGGCTCCCCGATGTCGTAGGTGTGGCGCTTGAGATGGATAGCCAACAACACTTCCTGCACCAGATCTTCAGCCTCCGTCGCGCCGCGTCCGACGCGGGCGAGTTTGCCCTTGTAATAGGCTCGCAGCCGGCTGCTTAGCCGGTCGAGCAGTGACCGGTATGACGCCGCGTTGCCATCGAGGCTCGCGAGCATCAGCCCCTTGAGTTCCGTTTCGCTGGTCGTCACCCGGCGTCATCCCTAGTTAATTCGCCGCTGGAGCGGTTTCGGTTACAGCAGTGATAGGTTTTTGGTTAAAAAAGTCACCGCCCCCTAGGGGCGAAGTCGCCTCGAAAGGCGGATGCTGCGGGTCCTCGAAGATCGGGCGGACATGACTGGTCCACGCGGGGCATGAAGCGCGGGAACTATAGGAGAAGGGTCAAGATGTCTAAAACTTACGCCACCCTTGCTAACCAGGCCGAGCCAATCGCGCCAAGGTAAAGGCCGATCCCAAAAACCGTGTGCACCGACACATTCACGGCGCGAACGGCGCCAGGCTTCGGCGTTCGTGCGGCCATGAAGCCGAGGCCAAGCGCAGGTTGCATAACGAACCAGGGCGCGACGAGTAGCGCGAGTGAAACGGCCAGCCGGAAACGAGCGTCGGGCCGGAGCCGATGCCAAACCTCATGATCACAACATAGAGAGCGGCCCAAGCGATGCCTACCGCATAGTGGAATGCCCAACCGACTGCGGCTTCGCCACGGACGCTGGCGGCCGTCGTGATCGATTGATGAACAAAGACGCCGCGGGGAAAGCCGGCTACCCAGCGACCAATCAATCCCCATCGCGCCGGCGGAAGGCCGGCAATCGCTTGCAGCAGACGCTGCCAGATGTCCGTCACCAACGTGGCGACTATCCCGATCACGATGATCTCAGCAACATAGAACGCCGGTGGTTCGGTCATGTAATCCTCCCAGGAGATATGGCTGTGGCACCAGCACGAGCGAACTGCTTCGCCAGCTTATTCCGAGTTGAATTCGTAGGGATGGCTCAGCGGGTTACATATTCACGCCGACGTGAAATTACCGTGTCACGCGCTAATAGGCAGGGCCTAAGCCCTGGGAATGGATACGGCAGGCGCACCCCTGATACATGTAGGACATTGCGCGTGGGCCTGGCGCGTACTCCTCGTGCAGGTTGGTCAGATCGAAGCCGGCCTGCCGGATAAGGTCATCCATCTTGCGGTCCAGATGACAGCCGCCCGCCATGCGACGCCAGGCCGGAGTGAGCCGGTGCTGCCAGCGTTCGATGCTTGGCTCGGGCGAAAGCCCGTGCTCAACAAAGCAGAGATTGCCGTTTGGTTTGAGCACCCTCCGCATCTCACGCAAGGCCGCCAGCGGATCCGGAATCGAACAGAGAGTCCAGGTCATCACGACCGTATCAACGGCGTCGTCCGCAAGCGGAATCGCAGTTGCAGAACCCAGAAGAAGTTCAACAGGTATCGCCGATGCCGCGGCACGCCGACGCGCGATCGACAGCAAGCGCTCCGAGGGATCGATCCCGTAGACGAGCTCAACCTGTTTGCCATACAGCGGGAAGTTCAATCCTGAGCCGACCCCAATCTCGAGCACGCGTCCACGGGCCGCAGCGACCGCCGCACGACGGTACTTCGTGAGGTCCTTCCGTCGCATGACCAGATCGAGAATGGGCGGCAGTATCCAGCGCTCATAGAAATCCATCGTTGTTCCTCTTCGCTCTCCAGCTCGCCGCAGCCAAGGTCATGACCTCAAGCGACTCTTTCCAAAGTCTCCTTCGATTTGACCCATCTGTAGCGGCAGCACGGGCGAATTGCTTCGCCAGCTTATTCCAGGTTGAATTCGTCTGGAGGGCTCGGCGGGTTACATACTCACGCCGACGTGATGGCTGCGCCTTCCGGGCGGCAAGCGGTCACATTATTTGATCGTGAAGGGTATGATGAGGTCACTGGCAAACGTAAATTGCGAGCTCTTCGTTCCTCCGCCGAATGGCGTGGTGTTGTTCAAGGACGTGTCGTAGCGAATCTCAGGCCTGATAACGAGGCCTTCGAGTTGTTTCGGGACGGGAGGCTTGATGGCAAGTCCGACCGTCAGCGCACCGTAGGTCGTCGCTCCGCCGCCGATCGCCACAGCCAATGGATTGCCATGTTCGATCCCGACAAAGTCCAGGTTGCCCGGGAAAGAGGCGACAAAGAAACCGTTATTGTCGCGCCAGACCTCTCCGCGTCCGGTGATCTTCAGCCAATCGTTGATCGCATAGGTCGCGTACTGGGCCACACCGTAGCCAGTCGCGTTGAACCCATCATCACGAATGTAGTTCATGTCGGTTGTCAGGGTGAGCTTGTCGGTTGGCTTCCAGATGACGGTCACGTCATTGAGATAGCGGAGAGCAGTGTTGGGATTGACGCCGGCAAGAACGACAGACGACACATTGGGATTTTCTGGACCGATATGGGTGGTTGCCGAAACGGTTAGCGCACCATCCAACAAATTCAGACCGAAACCACCATGGAACGCCGCGGCCGTGTTGTTGTCGCCACAATTAAAGCAATTGAAGTGATTGCCGAAGGTCGTGTTCACGCCCGTAGTAACACCAGTGTACACGTCGAGCCACGAATTCACGTGCGTGGTCGCGATGATCCCCGTATGCTTGAACGGAATGCCGAAATTGAAAATGTAGGAATGCGTATAAAGCGCATTGTCAGGCGCGTAGATGACTTCCGCGCCCTCCAGAGTCACCATTTGCCCGACTTTTAAATCGATGCCGCCCGCGGTAAGCCACGGCAGATGAAACAGGGCGTGCGCTTCGACGATGTCGAACTGGTTGCGCTCGCCGATCGATTGATCGAACTCACCCAGGAAATGCGTATAGCGCGCGTCCGAGCCGTACATCGCCTGGAACTTGAAGCCGAAATCGTATCCGGTCGCTTTCGGATCGAGAGGGCGCTGCACCGTCAGCAAGGCCTGGTTCAAGAAAAGTGAATTGGCCTTGTCCGTAAAGAGCTGGCCAAAATTCGTGACGGCGGGATCATTCGCATTGACCGAACCGCCCACTTCCACGTGGCCGGTTATCGTCAGCGTATCCCACCAGGACGGCATCGGCGGCGCTTTGACAGCCTTCAAAGGCATATCCGCGGCGTTGGCGGCCGTCACTGCGGCCAGTGCCACTATCGCGGATGTGATGGTCGTTTTCATGGTGAGCCCCCGCCATAAATGAGCCCCTCGCCATTGAGTGGGCCCTCGCTACTGATCGATTGAACGCTCCAAAAATTTTCGCAAACAGAAATGGAGTCGATCACACGCGTGCAGAATTTATTGCGCCGCATGGGAAACGTCGCAAGACAACCGCTCCGGCGGTTTTTCGGCAGTTGCAGACTTATTGATCATCAGCGGAGAAGATTTTCTCGATCTTTCCAGCGTGTTGCAATTTGGACACGGTTATTTCGTCCATCGCTTTTTCGTTTGGTGCGTTGTTTGCTTGAGAAGCTGCCCAACGAATGAAAGCCCGCCTACTGACTGCCCCAACGCGAGGAGAGAGCGATAGCCGGGATTTCAGCAGTGAAACCGATGAGCAGTCGATCGGGTCAGAGAGTCTGACGTTTTGCTATCTTGAGGATGGAGCTTTTGCAGCGGACATTTTTTCGCCGATGGTCGCGTTTTTCCGGGCGTCGATCTCACGCAGCAGTTCTGGTCCAGACCAGATAACATTGCCATCGTCTTCAACGATAAACGCGACAAAGAGGGTCATGGTCTCCCTCCGCCGGGCGGCACTTTTCAAGGCGTTTTCGTTGTCCGGATGCCGCTCGGACCGCACGAGGATACTGCCTACGGACGCAGAAGTTTCCAGCGACATTGGATCGTCGGCATAGTCGGCATAGAGCAGTGTCACAGGGCCAAACTCGGGCCGCTGCTTCCACAGACGCAGCAGTGCTTGACAGGCAAGCTCGACGGCAACCGGCACTGGTCTGACCTCGCTTTCCCAATACTGAACGGCGCCGCGACTGAGCCCGAGCTTTTCTCCGGCTTCGAGCTGTGTATATCTGGAACTGCAACAGAGGAAAATGACCGCTTGCAGGACAAGCCGGTGCCGGTGCCGCATACTTCGGCGCTTCTAATCATGAGTTCGGAGCAAATCGTCCGCCGGTTACACGTTCACGCTGACGTGAAGCCGCTGACAAGGCCCTTTACCAACGCAATAGCCGCGGCCCCAATGCTGCGCCTGCTAAGGTGCACAGCACAATCGTGCCGCCGTACCAAACCGCAACAAACGGCAACGAATCGTCCGTGCAGTGAAGCGCGTAAGCCATCGCGCTCACGCCGCCTGCAATGAGACCGGCGAAAGCTCCTGTACGAGCAAGATTTGTAGGCGCAGCTTTTCGCACGGCCCAGATCGCAGCAGCGAAGGGTACGATCGCGATGATCGGAATCGAGAGAAGGCATTCAAGCCACTGATCTCCCACGATCATCTTGTCCCAATGGGAGCTGGGCGCGAACCCAAGGCTGATGACGGAAAGTACCGCGATAGCCCCGAATGGTATTGCGACCAAAACCGCCGAGGTTTTTCGCTCCCCCCCCGGGGCGTGCCAGCCTTGTCAGATAGACCAACGCGAGGCTGACGATCCCGACTGCGAAAAAGAGCTTCACGACGAGAAAAATCAAAGCGCGGGCCGTTATCAAATCCGGTCGGACGCCCAATCCGACGAGCGTGAGGCCTAGCGACACGATTGAACCTGCGGCAAGCGCGACGCAAAGTGTGCGAACGACCGATCGGCGGTCGACCGGCTCAAGGCTCGTGCTCAAGAGAGCAACCAGGTCATCCGTCTTCATGTTCGCGTTTCCCGGGCAATCAAGGCGGCCAGCGTCTTGAGCCCACGGTGAATGTTCACTTTTACCCCGGATTCAGAGATGCCGCAGCGGTCTGCTGCTTCGGCTATGCTCTGTCCATCCAGTTTTACGGCCACGATGGAACATCGCATTTTCTCCGGCAGCCGCGGCATGAGCTGTTCGAGATCACGTGTACTTTCGGCGCTGAGATTGTCGTCATGCGCCATCATGGTATCGGCCTCGTCGATAGGTACGTCGTCAAGCGAGGTGCGGGTCCGACGCAGGAAGTCGATCAACTTGTAGCGAGCGATTGCATGTACCCACGGCGTCAGAGGCTCGGCGGGATCATAGGTGTGTCGCTTGAAGTGGATTGCCAATAGCGCCTCCTGAACCAGATCTTCGGCCTCCGCTGCGCCCCTCCCAATTCTAGCAAGTTTGCCCCTGTAAAATGCGCGCAGACGGCCACTCAAACGCTCGAACAATGCGTGGTGCGATGCTGCGTCGCTGTCCAGGCTGGCAAGCATCAAGGCCTTGAGTTCGATTTCGTGGGTCGCCATGCTTGCCTATTTCTATCAGTTCGCTGGTCCGGCCGGTTTGGTTACAGGGGGCCGGCGCCCTCGCTCAAAAAACAAATCCTGAAATTTGATCTCTTGGATCTCCTGGTCATCTCAAGGAAATCGTCGTTTCGAGGGTGCGCCCATCCTACTTAGGCGGATGCCCGAGAAGTCCCACCGGTACTAATCGATCACCCATCAGACTCGCTTCGCTCGCCGTACGCGCTTTTTTGCGCATCGCGTTCATGCTGCAATTCGAGGTTTGACCAGACGACAGTTCCATCGCCTTCCACGATGAACGGCATGAAAAGATTCACGGTTTCTCTCAATCGAACCACGCGGCCTAAGGCGCTTTCGTTGTTCGGATGTGGTTCGCATCGAAGGACCAGATCGCCAGAGGGAAGAGAGTCCACCCGCGATATTGGACCCTCGGCATACAGCAGTGTCACGGGCCCAAACTCCGGTCGCTGCTTCCAACGCCGCAACAGTTCCTGGCAGGCAAGCTCGACGGCACGCGGTACCGGCCTGATTTCGCTTTCCCAGTCTTGAACCGCGCCGCGACTCAGTCCGAGCATTTCCCCTGCCGCAAACTGATTGATGCCTAACTTCTTCCGCCACTTTTTGAAGTCCCACTGGTCCATCACGTCATCCTGGAGCTGAGGAACGTTCGCGTGCTCCCGTCATTCCGCTGCTTGCGAACGATCGAAGACATTTTCGAGGTCTGAACCTCGACGCCCCTTTTGACCGAAACGGAAGCATTCGGTTCGCGCGGCAACCCAAATCCCTTGATTAACGCATAGACCGCCGGGATCACGATGAGCGTCAGGATCGTGGACGAGATCATGCCGCCGATCATCGGCACCGCGATGCGTTGCATCACCTCAGAACCGGTGCCGGTACTCCACATGATCGGAATAAGGCCGGCCATGATGGCGACGACGGTCATCGCTATAGGCCGCACCCGTTCGACCGTGCCCAGCATGATTGCCGCATTCAGGTCCGTTCGCGTAAACGGCTTGCCTTCCGCGAGCCGCTCGGCGTGAAGCTCCTTCATCGCGTTATCGAGATAGATCAACATGATGACGCCGATCTCCGCCGCGACACCGGACAAAGCGATGAAGCCCACGGCAACCGCAACCGAAAAATTGAAGCCGAGCCACCACATCAGCCAGAGACCGCCGACGAGGGCGAACGGCAGCGACAGCATCACAATCAGTGTTTCAGTGATGCGTCGGAAATTGAGATAGAGCAGCAGGAAGATGATCAGCAGCGTGACAGGCACCAAAGTCTTCAGCCGGGCGGTGGCGCGCTCCAGATATTCGAACTGGCCGCTCCAGACGACATAATTTCCCGGCGGAAACTGCACGCTGGCGGCGACGGCCGCCTTGGCGTCGGCCACGTAGCCGCCGAGATCGCGGTCGCGGATATCCACGAAAATGTAGACGGCGAGTTGACCATTCTCGGTCCGGATCGAGGTCGGGCCGCGCGTCAGCTTGATCGCGGCGACCTCACCAAGCGGGACAGTCCCGCCGCCCGGCATGGCCACCAGCACGTCTCGTGCGATCGATTGCGGATCGCTGCGGAGATCGCGGGGATAGCGCAGATTGACGCCATAGCGCTGACGACCCTCGACGGTGGTGGTGATGGTCTCGCCGCCGAGGGCGGACGAGACCGTGTCCTGCACATCGCTGACCATGAGACCGTAGCGTGCGAGCGCTTCCCGGTCGGGTACGACGTCCAGATAGTAGCCGCCGATGACACGTTCAGCAAAGGCGCTCGAGGTGCCCGGCACTGCCTTTACGACGGTTTCGATCTGCCGCGCCAGCTTCTCCATCTCGGTCAGGTCTTTTCCAAGAACCTTGATGCCGACCGGCGTGCGAATTCCGGTCGCAAGCATGTCGGTGCGCGCCTTGATCGGCATGGTCCAGGCGTTCGATACACCCGGAAACTGAAGTGCCTTGTCCAATTCAGCAATCAAACCATCGACGGTGAGACCCGAACGCCATTGTTCCTTGGGCTTCAGGTTGACGACTGTCTCGAACATTTCTGTTGGGGCGGGATCAGTCGCGGTCTCGGCGCGTCCGGCCTTGCCATAGACCGACTCAACCTCGGGAAACGTCTTGATGACCTTGTTCTGCGTCTGCAAAATCTCCGCCGCCTTGGTCACCGAGAGCCCCGGCAACGTTGTCGGCATGTACATCAGGGTGCCTTCGTTCAGGCTTGGCATGAACTCGGTTCCGAGCTGCCGCGCGGGCCAGAGGCTGACCGCCAAGGCGACAAGCGCAAGAAAGATCGTCAGCGTCTTCGCTTTCAACACCCCCTGAATCAGGGGCCGATAGATCCAGATCAGGAACCGATTGATCGGGTTCTTGTGCTCCGGAACGATCTTGCCGCGCACGAACAGCACCATGAGAGCCGGGACCAAAGTGATCGACAAGATCGCCGCCGCCGCCATCGAGAACGTCTTGGTAAATGCGAGCGGACTGAACAGGCGTCCCTCCTGCGATTCCATGGTGAAGATCGGCAGGAACGACACCGTGATGATCAGCAGGCTGAAAAACAGCGCCGGGCCGACCTCACTCGCCGCTTCGATCAAAACCTCGATGCGGGGCTTATCGGGTGGCGCGCGCTCAAGATGCTTGTGCGCATTCTCGATCATGACGATGGCGCCATCGATCATGGCACCGATCGCAATCGCAATGCCGCCAAGGCTCATGATGTTGGAGCCGATGCCGAGCAACTTCATGGCGCCGAACGCCATCAGGATCCCGACCGGCAGCATCACGATGGCAACGAGCGCGCTGCGCACATGCAGCAGGAACACGATGCAGACGAGTGCGACGACGATGCTTTCTTCTGTTAGCGTGCGCTTGAGTGTTTCAATTGCGTTGTGAATCAGATTCGACCGGTCATAGACCGGGATGATTTCGACGCCCTTCGGCAGGGCTGACGCCATATCGGCGAGGCGCGCCTTCACGTTGTCGATAACGTCAAGCGCATTTTGACCGAAACGTTGCAGCGCAATGCCGCTGGCGACCTCGCCCTCCCCGTTGAGCTCGGTAATGCCTCGGCGCTCATCCGGTCCCATTTCGATCCGCGCTACATCCTTCAGCAAGACCGGCGTACCCTTATCGACCTTCAGCACGATGTTCGAGAGGTCGGAAAGACTTTTGACGTAGCCACGTCCCCGCACGATGAATTCAAATTCCGACAGCTCTACGGTCCGTCCGCCAACATCCATGTTGCTGCCGCGGACCGCATCGCGCACCTTCGCAAGCGGGATACCCAGCGAGCGCAACCGGTTCGGATCGAGGATGATGTTGTATTGCTTGACGAAGCCGCCGACGCTGGCGACTTCGGCAACGCCCTCCGCCTTGGAAATGCCGTAGCGGATGGTCCAATCCTGCAGGGATCGCAGGTCCGCCAGCGATTTGTCCTTGGACTGCAGCGCATATTGATAGACCCAGCCAACGCCGGTTGCATCCGGCCCCAGCGTCGGCGTCACGCCGGCCGGCAGCTTGCGCGCGGCTGCGTTGAGATACTCGAGGACACGCGAGCGCGCCCAGTAGATATCAGTGCCATCCTCGAAGATGATGTAGACGAATGAGACGCCGAAGAACGAAAAGCCGCGCACTACCTTCGATTTTGGCACGGTGAGCATGGCTGTCGTCAGCGGATAGGTCACTTGATCCTCGATGACCTGCGGTGCTTGACCTTTGTAGTCGGTATAGACGATGACCTGGGTGTCGGAGAGGTCGGGAATCGCGTCCAGCGCCGAGTGCTGCAGCGCATAGACCCCGGCTGCCACAGCAAAGACCGCGCCGATCAGGACCAGCATCAGGTTGCGAGCCGACCAGTCGATGAGCCGCGCGATCATTGCGATTTCTCCCCGGAATCCAGGCCATTGAGCGCGGCTTTGAGATTGCTTTCGGCGTCGATCAGGAAATTCGCAGAGACGACTACCTTGTCGTTTTCAGCAAGTCCTTCCTTGATCTCGATGCGACCGTCGCCCCGGCGCCCAAGCTTCACTGCGCGCGGTTCGAAACGCCCCTCACCCTTGTCGAGAAGAACTATCTGCCGCTCCCCGCTGTCGATGACCGCACTGCTCGACACGGTGACAACAGGCGCTTCCGTTCCAGTGACGATTTCGACATCGGCATACATGTCGGGCCGCAGAACTTCGTCGGGGTTAGGCAGTTCAATTCTGATCCGCCCGGTCCGCGTCTCCGCCATCAAGTGCGGATAGATCAACGTGATTTTGCCAGTGAAAACCCGATCGGGATAGGCGCGAAGCCGGACATTGGCCTTTTGTCCGAGTTCGATCAGGGCAAGATCGCGCTCCGCGACATCGGCCAACACCCAGACGACCTCGTGATCCGCGATCCGGAACAGGACATCGCCGGGCGCGGCGCGCATGCCGTTGACGGCTACGCGCTCCACGATCTCGCCGTCCTGTGGCGCAGGCCAGCTAACATAAGCCGGGATTTCGCGCGTGCGCTCGATCTCGGCAATAAACTTCTCAGGGGCATCCAGATTTTCAAGACGACGGCGCGCGCCTTTCAAGGCTTCAGTGCTGATGCCGGCGTTGGGGCGCGCGTTGAGCGCCGACAGATATTCGGCGGCGGCGCTCGACAGGCTCGGGCCATAGATGCGCATCAGCCGCTGCCCCTTATGGACATGCGAACCGGTGGTGACGTTTTCGACGCTGTCGATGAAGCCCTCAAAACGCAGCGATACGACCGCCTTGCGGCGCTCGTCTTCCTGAACGGTGC
>WNFC01004464.1_pt1 | contig 15223 bp, 11 predicted proteins | sample 5400541 | NCBI WGS metagenome assembly WNFC01 (sample SAMN13153342, study PRJNA577476) | soil metagenome | isolation source: 120 cm saprolite under Douglas fir tree site 2 hole 2 replicate 1 | place: USA:California | collected 2015-04-18
CTGCATACGGCCCTGCGCCTCGAAAACGTAAAACGTCAGCCCGTTCGCCTCCACTTTTTTCCATCGGCGTCATATAGAACTTGGGATAAATTCCGTGTGCGAACTCCACACCATTCGTGACTCGAAACAACACCCCCGGGCTCAACTGCCGCGAATAAAACCCCTCCAACGTAGGAGGGTGTTTGCAGTCGGTGCGAATACTCAAGTCCGGCGAGGCCGCCGTCTGATCCGGCAATTCTGCCTGGATCTTTGCTTTCTTGTAAGCTTCCGAGCCTCCATCCAAACAATCCCGTGGCGGCGAGAAGAAAAAGTAAAAAGATAATCCGCCAGGCCGTTGCCCGAACCCGCGACGCCATGCATCTACACATCCAGTGCAACCTCATCAGTTCCCAGGAACGGATTGGTGGTCGTCGCAATCCGCAAGGCCGAATGCATCTTGAGATTTTCCAAGGCCATGAATTCCAAGAACGTCACTTGAGGCGCAGGCGGTGCCGGCCTCGGCGAAGGCGGCAGCGGCACCTGCTCGCGTTCGATCCAGTCCGGGGAGACATCAATCGAAGTTCCGCTCAAGAGGGAAAATTGCTTCAACTCCACCTGCGGCTTTGCTTGCGAGGACCGTGAACTTTGTTCCGCCTGGCGCTCGGGCGATGGCGGACCTTGCCGTGGCATCTGCGCCGCCACTCCCGGCACCAGGAATCCAAACAGGAACATTCTGACGATTCCGCCCTGCTTCATATGCACCATCCTCGTCTCATTGGCCACCGCTCCATTGGATGCGCGCGCCATCGCAAAGCTACGGCTTTCGCCGCTTGAAGGATTTTCAGATTCTCAATCTCATGGGCCGCAACTTCCCAAAGGTATTACAGTCGGCTCTCGCGAGACGTCATGAGGCAGCATCGAGTTTATATAGCATGGTCGATGTTGTGCCATAGGCAACTCCAAAGCTCTCGCCTATTCTGTCTTGTGCCAGCTGGAATCTGCGTAATAGGCGGTCATCGCTTGCGCAAGCTTTGTTGTGTCGGGACCAAGGTCCTTTTCGTAAATGGTTCTGGATTCGTCGACAATAAAAGTCATCACACCCGAGGAGCGGTACTCCACAGGGTAAGCGACGAAGGCGAATCCTCCATTCACCTTGCCATCCACGATGTAGTTATTGGCGCCGCCCGGTGATGCCGTCCTTGGTTAGTGAGGATCCGGAACATATACCCGTTGAACGGAACATGCTCGCCAACTTGGTCGGTTGGGAGATTTTGGCGTGCATAAGCGATGAGAGGGTTGATCGGGCTATCGAACTCATCGTCAGCACCGTGCCAGTACAGACCATTGTGCCGGCCTTCATCGCTGACCAGTTTCTGGGTGAATTACTTTGGGACTTCACGTACGCACGCGCCATGGCCAGTTATGCGTTGCTTGGGGCGCTGGCCGGCTTCCGTTACTCAGCTGCCCAGCGGACCCTCTGGTTCGGCCCCCAGCTGAGCGTCCGGCCATTCAAGACTTTTTTTGCACGGCTTCAGGTTTTGGCACGATTGTGCTCGATGCCCGAAATATCCGCATTCGAATGCTTGAGGGCGAACTGCTGCTCGAAAAGCTCGTGCTAGCCGATGCAGCGCAATCCAAGACCTTAGAGTGGAAGTCCACAGTCCGGCCGGATACGCCCGCGATCAAACCTGTATAAACCTAGACGCAGTCGGCGTTCTGTTCGGACACCCGCATTCGGATGAGATTCAGGATTGAGATAGAAATCATTGCGGTCTGTTGGCACGCGGAAAGGTGTGAAGTCCTAGCTACTTTCCGTCGCAAATATAGAGCATCGTAGCGAGCATTTATGGGCTTTCGATTGATTGTGTGATGCTGAAGTGTAGCTTTTTGTTTTGATGCTGCGTCTGAAGAAGTTAAGGAGGCAGCGTGATCCAACTTCGACATCGGCAACCAAGTTTGTGGCACAGCGGACTAGCGAAAGACATCGAAGATCTGTGGAAACCATGGATGAAAGAAGTAGACCAACTGCTGGAAGATGCCGCACTGGTGGAGAGTGTGTACGATGCACAAGGAAAGCGACATCCGAAGAGCCGGACGCATGGGCGCACGCAAACACCGGCGGAAGTGGCGCTTCGGCTGCTGATCTTGAAGCACGTACGGAACTGGAGCAACGACACGCTGGAGCGAGAAGTTCGAGGGGTGAGGAACGGCGCGTCGAACGGTATCGGGAACTGGTGAGTTTAACGCGAAAGATTGTGCATCAAGCGGAGGGCGTGTTGGAGGAAATGCAGCATCTTCCTCGGTGCCGTCAAACGCAACTGAAACGATTACGGGAGATCCTGGAAACGATGGCCGGGCGTGTGCGACAGATGGTGCGGCAAACTAAGGCGCGCGTGTTTCAAGGGATTATCCAGTATCCACACAAGATCGTGAGTCTTTTCGAGCCGCACACCGAAATCATTCGCAAGGGAAAGGCGAGCAAGTCCAACGAGTTCGGCAAGCTGGTTAAAGTGCAGGAAGCCGAGAACCAGATCATCACGCACTATGAAGTGTTCGCCGAACGTCCAGAGGATTCCCAGCTGCTGGTTCCTGCGGTCGAACAACACCAGCGTCAGTTCGGGCGCGCGCCAAGAATGGTCGCTGCCGACACGGGGTTCTATAGTCTAAAGAACGAGAAGACCATCCAGGCAATGGGAGTACCTCGAGTCGCGGTGCCGAGTCGCAGCACCAAGAGCAGCGAGCGGAGAAAATTAGAGAGAACGCGTTGGTTCCGAGCCGGGCAGCGCTGGCGGACCGGATGCGAAGGCCGCATCAGCGTGTTGAAGCGTCGTCATGGATTGAATCGCTGCCGGTACCGAGGCTTTGAAGGCATGCAGCGCTGGGTTGGCCTTGGGGTGATCGCGGACAGCATCATCCAAATAGGTCGCTGTCTCGCTGTGCAAAGGGCCTAAAGTTGCGGTCGCGCTGGCTCGAGACGCAAACGGGTCAAGCGGCGGAAATCGACATACCAGCCGACGTACACGATCACTGAAGATTGATTGGCTTACTCAAAATCAAGCTATTTTGCGACGGAAAGTAGCTAGATTCCACGCTTTTCTTTGCGGGTCGCCTGTCCACTCATGGAGAGACTTGAAAACTGCGAAACAGGGGAATAGCATCGAAACATATTCTTTTGAAACGTTTAATTGAGGTCTTCTAAGATCTTCAGTGTGCATGTGAAAAAAAACCGGGGCATCATAGCCAGGTGGAGTCGGCTGAATTGAAGGGAAAACATGAAAAAATCCAATCTTTTACAACTGTGCGTTGTCTTGGCTCTTGTGTTTATAGCTGGCACTCTGATTGGGCCAGCGGCATCCAACCCGAGCACCGCTGATTGGCAGACGACCTTGCAACGGCGGCTGCCGCTCTATGGGCACCGAAACTGGATCGTCGTTAGTGATGCGGCCTTCCCGGCTTACTCGCAAAGCGGCATCGAGACGATCGTTGTCGACCAGGATCTGCCCTCGGTACTGAACTCCGCGGCCAAGGCCATTTCTTCGTCAAAGCATGTGCGGGCGGCCGCGTTCGTCGACCAGGAACTTAAATTTGTACCGGAAGAGGACTACCCGGGGTCACGCATTTGCGAGAGGAAATCAACCGCGCATTCGGAAAGAGCGGCCTGTCGAGTGTCCCGCACGCCGAGGCCCTATCCAAGATTGACGACGCGGGAAAAACTTTTCGTGTCCTGTTCATCAAGACAAACACGACAATACCGTACACCTCTGTATTCATGCGCCTGGATTGCGGTTACATGACCGATGAAATCGAAAGTAAGATCAGAGATGCAATTGCAGCCGCAAACAAATAAGTGAGTGCATGCACTGACTTTCGAGACGTTCGGTGGTGTCCTTACGGGACCGACTTAGGGAGCAGACGGCGACCAAGGGGGTGCGTCCCGCGCGGTAATTGTTAAAAAATCTGCTCAATCGAAGATTCCGACTTTCTTGTCTCACGCCGGGAAACTGCATTAGTTTGGCTGGACTTCGCCCTTTAAAACGTTTTATATTGGCTTTCGCGCATGGTTACAGCAGGCGTATCCAACTAGGAGGGTGATGTGATTCTCCGTTTTCTACAGTTCATGGTTCTTATAGTCATTTGTGTCGCACCTGTTTGGGCTCAAGATACAGCATTTGTCCCAGGTGGCGCAACGGCCTGGGATGCTGAATGGCAACAGATAGCCGGCCCCAAATGCCTTGAAATGAGGGGGGCGTGGGAAGGCGGGTCGAGCGCATGCACACCAGAAGATCACGGAAATTGGCTAGCCGACGTGACACACTGGCGTACCGAACGGCGGATCCGCATTGGTTACAGCGACTTCCGCTATGACTTGCCGGCCCTCAAATGGACGCAATCCAGTTTCATTCAACCTCAAATGATGGTCCAAGACCGTTTTCTCTACGATCCGGTCGCGCACCGGTATACGGTTGACCGCTACGTTGATGACACGGTGAGGCGTTACGGGGGAATCGATGCCGTCCTGGTCTGGCCGACTTATCCCAACATGGGCATCGACAATCGCAACCAGCACGACATGATCCGTTGCATGCCGGGACGCGTCGCCGGAGTCCGGCAGATGATCGCGGACTTTCACAAGCGCGGCGTTCGAGTTCTCTTCCCGATGATGATGTGGGACCAGGGGACACGCGACACGGGAAAAACCTGGCCCGACGCGATTGCCTCCCTGATGGCGGAGATCGGGGCGGACGGCATCAATGGCGACACGCAAGACGGAGTGCCGAGCGTCTATGCGGAAGCCGCGGAGCGCATCGGTCATCCTTTGGCGTTCCAGCCGGAGGGCGGACCTCATGATGAAGCGATTACCTATGACATCTTAACCTGGGGCCAATACAAATTCCCTTTTGCTCCGCGAGTGGATCGCTACAAATGGCTTGAAACCAGACACATGGTGAACATCTCGGATCGCTGGAACCGCGACAAGACAGATGACCTGCAGTTCGCTTTTTTCAACGGAATCGGCTGGGAGAGTTGGGAAAATATCTGGGGCATCTGGAACGGCATCACGCCTCGGGATAGCGAAGCTACCCGCCGCGTAGCGACGATCGAACGCGGAGTTGCGTCGTTTCTGGTAAGTAAGGATTGGGAACCATTTTCACCGATGCTTCATTTTGGAGTATTTGCGAGCCGTTGGCCGATGGGAGAAGAAACGGTTTGGACGATAATCAATCGAAATGAGTACAACATCACGGGCCCGGAGATGGAGCTGCCGGTTCAGGAAGGGATGCATTACTTTGATCTGTACCACGGAGTGGAGATCATTCCAGAACGGCGCGGTGACAAGGCTGTCCTGATATTTTCGCTGGGTGCCAAGGACTATGGCGCGGTGCTCGCAACAAAATCGGCGCTCACGGAAAATAGGACGACTCTGATGGCGACGATGAAAACTCTGACGGCTACGCCGCTTTCCAGCCTGCCGGACCGGCGGACCATTCTGCTGCAGCAAATGGCAGATGTCGCTTCGACGAAACCCCCTTCCGGAACACCCACGGGAATGGTGAAAATACCCGGCAGCGACTTTCTATTCAAAGTTCATGGCATTGAAATCGAAGGATTCGACGACATTGGGGTTGACGTGCAATATCCGTGGGAAGACTCTCCCCGCCGCTACCATGAGCATGATTTGCGCGTGAACCCGTTCTGGATCGACAAATTCCCGGTGACCAACGCTGAATTTAAGAAGTTTCTGGATGGTGCGCATTATCAACCCAAGGATGACCTGAACTTCCTGCGCGACTGGCAAAATGGAACATACCCGGAAGGTTGGGAAGACAAGCCGGTCACCTGGGTTTCACTTGAAGATGCGCGTGCTTATGCCGCCTGGGCCGGGAAGCGATTACCTCGCGAATGGGAATGGCAATATGCTGCCCAAGGCACGGATGGACGCCTCTATCCGTGGGGAAATCAGTGGGATGCTTCTGCTGTCCCCATTCCGGACAAGGGCCGGACGATGAGGGGCCCCGATGCCGTTTCCGCTCATCCGAAAGGAGCGAGCCCCTACGGAGTGATGGACCTGGTTGGCAATGTGTGGCAATGGACGGATGAATTTCTGGATGAGCATACACGGGGCGGAATTCTGCGAGGCGGAAGCTATTACCAGCCGCGGGGATCGATCTGGTATTTCCCCCAAGCATATAAATTGACAGAGCACGGTAAACTCTTGATGATGGCGCCAAGCATGGATCGTTCGGGCGCGGTGGGATTCCGCTGCGTTCAAGACGTACAGTGAGCTGCCAGACGGTCGGTGGACTGAAGCTCGGAGAGCTGCTCGCACCATAGCCCCTACGAACGAACCGGAACTGATTTGCCCCTATGACCAAACCAGCAACCATGAAAGAAATAGCCGAGCGTGCGCAAGTCTCGATCGGCACGGTATCACACGTCGTCAATGGGACCGCCCCGGTCCGAGACAAACTCCGAAAGCGGGTCCTCGAAGTCATCGCCAGGCTCGGATATCAGCCCAGCCAGTTGGGCCGTGGGCTTCGACGCGACTCGACAAACATGCTGGGTATGGTGATTCCAGATATTACGAATCCTTTTTTCCCGGGAGTCGTGCGTGGCGTAGAAGATGTTGCGTTCAACAAATCGTTTCGCGTGGTGCTGTGCAATACAGATAACGACCCTTCAAAAGAGAAAGCGTATATAGACGAATTGCGCTCCTATCGCCCTGCCGGTCTCCTGATCATTCCGGCTTCGGAGCGCGGCCTCTCTTCCGAGCTAGGGTATTCGATTCCTCAGGGCATACCGCTGATCTTTCTCGATCGCCGGCCATCGGACTGGAAAGGCGATGCCGTGATGGTGGCAAACGAGGAGGGTGCGTTTCAGGCGACACAATATCTGGTGAAGATGGGTCATACGCGATTGGCGATGCTGGCGGGACCGTCTCACGTTACGAACGCGGTTGAGCGTCTCGCGGGATTTCGCAAAGCTCTTCTAAAACACAAGTTGAGCATTACGCCCGAATATGTGCAGGAAACCAGGTTCGATCGCGACAGTGGTTACCGAAGCGCCCTGCGCTTGCTCAACATGCTGCCGCGTCCCACGGCAATTTTCGCGGCCAATGACATGCTCGCCCTGGGCGCGTTGCTGGCTGTCCGGGAGTTAGGGTTGGGGTGCCCAAAGGACGTGTCCATTATTGGCTTTGACGACCTGGAACTGGGAATGTTCACGGATCCGGCGCTTTCTTCGGTGCATCAATCCGGCTACCAAATGGGGGCGACGGCGGCGCGGCTTCTCCTTGACCGTATCGGAGGCAAGAAAGGGCGGCCCCAGCAAATCGTTCTACCCACTGAACTGAGGATCCGCAATTCTGTGGTGCGACCAAATGATGGAAATCAGACGGACTAACTTTCCTGGCGCGGGAACTCATGCGAACGGTTTCGCAAATCATTTTCGCGGCTGAGAATTCACCCAGAAAAGCAGGGTGCTTCTCGCAGTCTTTAAGTAAAAATGCACTCTAGAATCAAATTGCACTCATGAAACTAACCCGCCGGTCTTTTCTGCATTACTCCTTGGGTGCATTGGCCGTGGGCAGTCCCGGACAAGGAGTAGTCTCTCGCAAGGCCAAGGCAGAACAGCGGATGGCCCCCTCGGGCCGTCCGTTTAACGCCCGATTCACGGATATAGCCAAGGAAGCAGGTCTTGTGTTGCCGGTAGTGTACGGCGAAGCCGATCACAAGGACTACATCCTCGAAACTGTCGGCTGCGGCTGCGCCTTTTTCGACTATGACAATGACGGCTGGATGGACATTTTCCTGCTGAGTGGCTCTTCCATGGCGGGAGCGCCGTCCGGAGCGTCCAACCGTTTGTATAGGAACAACCGCGATGGAACCTTCAGCGACGTTACCGAGAAGGCTGGCTTGCGATTCACCGGCTGGGGTTCAGGTGTCTGCGTAGGCGACTACAACAACGACGGGTGGGAAGACCTGTTCTGCACGTTCTATGGACAAAATAAACTCTATCGGAACAATGGCGACGAAACGTTTACCGACGTAACCAAACAAGCTGGCCTGGAAAATTCCAAGACACGATGGGGTGCAGGTTGCAGTTTTGTGGACTACAACCGTGACGGCCACCTGGATCTTTTTATTTCTAATTACGTACAGTTTGATGCGACACACATTCCGAAGCCGGGCCAAGATGTTTATTGCAACTGGAAAGGCGTGCCCGTAAATTGCGGCCCTCGCGGCTTGCCACCGGGTTATCATTCGCTTTACCGGAATAACGGAAACGGGACATTCACGGATGTGAGCGTTCAGGCAGGTATTGACGGACTTCGCAGCTCCTACGGCATGACCGTTGTCGCGGCGGACTTCGATGAAGACGGCTGGCCCGATATTTTCGTCGCTTGTGACTCGACGCCGAGTCTTCTGCTGATGAACCAGCGGAATGGTACTTTTCGCGAAGAGGGCGTAATCCGCGGCGTGGCGCTCAGCGATGACGGAATGGAGCAAGCAGGGATGGGCGTCGGCGTAGGCGACTACGATCTTGACGGACATCTGGACCTCTTCAAGACGCACTTCACGGATGACACCGGGGGGCTCTTTCACAACAACGGCAAAGCTGAGTTTGAGAACACCACGATGGCCGCACATGTGGGAACTGAAAGTCGCTACATTTGCTGGGGAGCAGGAATCGTTGACCTCGACAACGATGGATTCCCCGACCTCTTCATGACCGCGGGCAGTGTCTACCCGGAAGTGGAGAAAACGCTCGTGCAATATCCGAATAAGAATCCCCGCGTTGTTTTTCGAAATCTGGGCAATGGCAGTTTCGAGGAACTGATCGAGGAAGCAGGACCCGGTGTTACGGCTGCCCACTGCAGCCGCGGATGCGCCTTCGGTGATTTCGACAATGATGGTGACCTGGACATCCTTATCGTCAATCTCAGCGAAGCTCCATCACTTTTGCGCAACGATGTGAGCGGTAACAACCACTGGCTAAAGGTGAAACTGGTCGGTACAAAGTCGAACCGCAGCGCCATCGGAGCCAGAGTTTTGGCGCGGTATGGACGGAAGATCCAGGCGCAGGAAGTGCTGAGCCAATCCAGCTTTTACTCCGCAAGTGACCCGCGACTTCACTTCGGATTGGGCGGGGAAGCTGCCGCCGATCTGGAGATTCACTGGCCCAGCGGAATGCGGGAGTCTCTGAAGGGCGTAACGGCCAATCAAATTGTCGTGGTTAAAGAAGGAATGGGAATCGTTACGGACAAGAAATCGGTAAAGGGTTAAACCTGGCGCCCTAAATCCCTCGCGCGACCTGCCACAAGCTAGGACAAGAGTGGGGGGTGAACCCGGAACCCGTCCTAGATTCGCACCCGTAGGGGTGCGTCCCACTCGGCCAATCTGCGTAGCCGGATGGGACGCTAGGGCGTGAAAGTTAGAAGCTGAAGTGGATCCCGAACTGGGCCGAACGCGGGAGGTTTTGTGACGTCGAGTGCCCGAACTGACCGCTCGACAGATTGCTCACCGGTTGAGTGAGATTCACGCGATTGAAAATGTTGAAGATGTCTGCGCGAAGTTCAAAACTGAAACGCTCGAAGCTGATGGCCTTTGAGAATTGACTGTTTACGTTGGCCAATCCGGGACCGATATAGGTGTTCCGTCCCAGGTTTCCCTCGCTTCCCAAGGCTGGCGTTGGAAATGCCGAAGCAGAAGCAAAGCCCCTGATAAAGTCACTCCTGCTCCCCGTCGATACCGCCCCAACGGCTGGCCGATTCGGCGTATCGTAACCATAGCCGTCCGCGTTGAAATCGCCGCTCCCAGGCTTTAGTCCGATGACGTTCCCATTCGAATCGAAGATGGGGTTAAACGCGGCGGTCGTGTTTACAGTGAAAGGCAAACCGCTTTGCAGAACGACGATCGTCGACATGCGCCATCCGCCCAAAACGGTCTTCCCGATTCCCTTGCTGAAGGGCGATGGCAACTGCACCAGGCTGTCGATGGTAAAGCGCCTGGAAACATCGAAATCGGACAAGCCATGCTGAGACGAGATGTTGAGTGGATTGAAGATCGCCTCACCGTTGGCCGTTCCGTTGTCGTTGCTGCTCATATCATCGGTTGATTTGCCGAAAGTATAGATCCCCCGGAGTTGCCAGGAGTGACTCATACGTTTGGTGAGCATGAAAGTGCCGTAGTGGCCGTCGGCGACGCCGATGGTCCGGCCAAAAATGATCGGGCCGAAGTTTGGGTTCAAGCGAGTCTGAACATCTTTGTTCGTGATCAGGTCGCCCGGGAATCGGTTAACGTCCGTCTGGATATAAAGATGGTCGCTATGCGAGCCGTTGTAATCGATTTCGGCGATCAGATTGTGTCCCAGATCCTTCTGAACAGCCAGCATCCAGATATGGGTGCGCGGCTGATCGATCTGTGGTTGCACGCCGGACGTAAGGACGGGAAGACCCACGATCCCTCCCGCGGGATTCGTTGCAAAAGTTAAACCGGGAGGAACGGGCCAAACGGTTCCGCTCGAATTCCCTAGCGAATAGGTGAAGGGATGCGACGTGTTGTTCAAATTAAAGAACGGATTGGCCCAAACGGGCGGATTGGCGCGAGAGGGGAACGACCACGAGCCATCCGCGACGTTGTTGTAGAACAGACCGTAACCTCCCCGCACCGACATCTTGCCATTGCCGAAAACGTCGTAGCCAAAACCAATGCGTGGTCCAACTCCCATCGGCGTATTCTGTACGACATAGGCATTCTGCCCCCCTCGCACAGACATCACCCCGCTTGCTACCTGTTGCGCAAAAGTGCTCCCCGAACCAGGCGTAAACAGCGGAAAAGGCGTCGTCGAGTTGTGATAGTTCCCCCAGTGACCGAAGTAGTCGTATCTCAGACCCAGATTCAACGTAAAACGCTTCGTCAATTTCCAATCGTCCTGGACAAATCCTCCGAGATACACCCAGCGAAGCACTTGGTAGAGATTGCCGGCCAGAGAACTGTTGGCCACGGAAATTGCCGGTCCACCCTGCGAAAAAGGCTGGTCTTGTGCAAAATCAATGAGGTTGGCAAAGCCAAAGGTCGGCCTAAGGAGCGGAGACGTGAAGTTATCATCGTCGTGATGGCGGTCGATGTCCACGCCGGCGGAAATTGTGTGGCTGCCGTGCGTCCAGGTCAGCACATCGTGCCAGTTGAAATTCTCGTGAACCCAGCCCGCCGGACCCCACTGCGAAAATCCGGAAACCCCGGAGATGTTCACGTTCGGAAGATCCCGATGACTGGATGTGCCCGGGTTCGAGCCCACCGCCCGTACGACAGTAAAGCCCGCTTCGTTCAAGAGTCTTGGCGAAAAGGTGTGCGTCCAATCGAGTTTGGCGAAGAAGCCGGTATTTGGAACCACAACCCGGTAAATGGTACGGGGGTCCGCTCCCAATTGGTTGGAATAGGTTCGGAACATATCGTAAAAGATTCGGTCTTTGGATTCGTTCACGTTGTAGTCCACGCGGAAATGCCATTGGTAGGCATTGTGAGTCAGACTCTCGGGAAAAAAAGCGGTCCCGACCGCAGGCAAGTCTGCTGGAAACGCCGAACTCGAAAAGAACCCGGGGTTTCGCGCTTCGACCTGAGCAACCGTGAGGATATTCGCCGTGGGAAGAACTGCGGGTGGCGCCTGCTTGAAGAATGAATTGGCAAGATTGTTTGGAAAGTTAGTCTGCACGAACTGTACAAATTGGGGCGTTTCAACTGTCGCAACTTGCGTCGTCGCGCTCGAAGAAAGCAACCCGAAGGCGCCGCCAAAAACGAACAATTTGTTCTTTAAAATGGGACCGCCGAGGGTTCCCCCGAATTCGTTTCGTCGGAACGCGCGAATTGGCCGGCAAGCCGTGTTTCCCGCCGGACAGAATTGAAAAATCGTTCGGGCCGTCAAGGCATTGTCGGTGTGGTATTCCGACAGCGTGCCGTGAAGTTCGTTGGTTCCAGGTTTGGTGAAAACCTGCACGTAAGCGCCGCTGTATCTTCCCTTGGATGCGTCGAACGTCGCACCCGCGATCCGTACTGCCTGAATAAAGTCCGGTTCGGGAGACAAGTTCACAACACCGTCGCGCGAAGCGCTGTTCAAGCCGGCGCCGTCGACGTCATATTCGTTGTTTTCCTGTCGCTGCCCTGCGGCATTTATCTGATAGCCGGCTTCCTGCTCGAAGCTATCATTGTTGGCGGATCCGGAACCAAGCGCACCGCCGCTTGGCAAACCCGAACCGGTGATGCCGGGAGCCAGCTCGATCATGCTCGTGTAAATGTTTCGTCCAAGCAAAGGCGCGTTTTCAATGCTCGCTTGCGATATTTCGCGCGATGTATCGCTCTTGTCCGTCTCGACCGCCGCGATTGTTCCAGTGACCTCAATGGAGGCCGACTCCGTCGGAAGTGCCAGAGAGGAATATATCGTCTTCACCTCGTTCGATTCGAGTTGCACATCCTTCTGAATCCACTGCTTGAATCCGGTGGAGTCAACTTCGATCGTGTACACTCCGCCCGGCACAGATGAGATGCGGAAGTTGCCGTTGTCTGTGGTCATCGAAAATTGACTTACATGGGTGGCCTGATTGGTGACCGTCACTTTCGCATTCGGAACGGCCGAGCCACTTTGGTCCACGACCACACCGGTGAATCCGCTATTGAACTGGGCGAACGCACTCGGCGCGGCTGCAAGGAAAAATAAAATACAAAGAACAAGCGAAAATGCTGTTGATTTCGGACGAATTACGCGGGCCATCGTACCTCCCTTGAAGATGCGGAAACTTACTCTTGCGCTGATTCAATCCTGGGCTTTTGCTGCTCTTTCAATTTCTGGGCTTGTTGCTGGCTTTCGAACCGGTCAATCAATGTCTGGCCCGCCGCGCGCCTACCCGTGCTCAGATAGAGCCGCGCGAGCGTGTATTCTGCCGGCGCGTGGTGGGGATCGAGCCGCAAACAGGTGACGAGGTTTTGCTCCGCGAGTTTGGGCGACTCCCGCAGATAGAGCTTCGAAAGTTGGTAGTACGAATCGGCGTAGGAGGGGTTGAATCGAATCGCTTGCTGGAAAGCGTGCTTGGCCTTCGCCTCCAGCCCCGGGTCGGCGGAACGACCCTCCTCCAACTGAACGAGTATCTTTCCGAGGTGGTAGTGCATGTAGTAGTTGTCCGGGAATTTTTCGATTGCAGCCGTAAGCGTGGCCTGGGCATCTTGCAACTCCCCCCCGTGTGTCTGGATGATCGCGAGGCTAAGCAGGGCCACGCTGTTATCCGTCTGCAACTGGCTGGCATTGCGCAGGTTTTCCTCGGCTGCCTCCAAGCGTCCCAGATTCTCGAGAACCACGCCCTTCTGTACCAATAAGCGGTAAGAATTGGGGATATGCTCGAGCCCGACGCTAGCGGCTTCCAGCGCCAGCGGGTAATTTCCGTAATCAGCACAGATGGTGCTGAAGTCCAAATAATTGTCCTCTTTTGTTGGATCGAGTTTCGCTGCCTCGCGTAGCGACTGCATCGCCAGGCCAAAGTCACCATTCTTTCGAGCGACATGTGCGAGAAGATTCAAGGAGTCGCTGTCCGGGTTTTTGGCGGCAAGGTCCTCGAGGATGGTCAGGGCTTCCTGGGAGCGATTCAGCTGGTCGAGCACCAGCGCACGCTGGTAACCGAGCCGCTCAAGTTTGCCGTCCTTGGCACGAGCCTTATCCAAATCCGCCAGTGCCTTTCGGTTCTGCCCTAGTCGCGAATATAGTTCTGCTGCTTTTAGGTATTGGGAGGCCGTAGCTCCCTGAGCACTGTCGAAATTACTGAGCGCGACCTGAGCCCGGTGCAGATGTTTGAGTTGAAACTCGGCATTCGCTAAAGATAGAAGAGCTTCTGGATAGCGGTCGAGGAGTGCCCCGGACTGTTCCAGCAACGGCTCTGCTTCGACGTAGTCAGCATTCTTTTCCGCAATCATACCCAGGAAGAGATTGGCGACTGGATGTGAAGCCGTAGAGATGTTTTTCAGTTTCTGAAACTCAGCCGCGGCGAGATCGTACTGGCCCGTATTGAAAAAGGTGATGGCGAGATTCTTGCGTGCGGGCACGAATCCCGGGTTAACGTCTAAGCATTCCAGAAAATATTGTTTGGCCTGCTCGAAATCTCCCTTCAGGATGTAAGCTGCACCGATAGCATCGAGGAGCAGCGGATTTTGACGATCACTTCGAAGGGCCTTCTCGAATGCAGTAATCGCTTCATCCAGCTTCCCCTGCTCACCGAGGGCGACACCTCGGCGATACATTTTGTTCGCATCCACGGAACGGGCCGCTGACCTAATTGCGGGGGTTTGGGAGCGTAGACTGACAGGCAAAATCGCGGCGAAACACAGGCAAGCAATCCACACCCAGGCGCGGGACGAACCGCAGCGGACACCATCAGCCTTAGGGGACAGACACTGTTTACGATCGACCGCGAACCTTACCCGCAAATGCCACCCCTGGCTCACCAGACGAGCAACTGACAGGCCGCGCCTCGACGCGTGGCCTGAAAACGTCAAATATCAATCCGAGTGCTGGAAGACCCCTGTTCGGATCGCATTCGGTACGGGCTAGGCCCTGTGTCCATTAGCCGTACCAAATCAAGCTTTAATTGAAACCTTCCAATTAATTTACCCCCGGAGCGTCCCGGACGAACAAATCAGCAAGATACACAAGCGATTCATCATCCAAGGAATTGGTGCAGAAAATAAAACGTTTCAATTTGCTTGTCAAGTACTATTTTTTCGGGCATCATACCGTCGCTTTTAACCGGTGAGGGGAGACCGCCCGATTCCGGGGTCCGGGCCGTGGTGATTTCGGGGATGGGCCGAAGCTCCGGGTTCAGGAATATTCAGTCGAACGGCTTGGGACATGGGCTTCGGCAAGGAGCAGAAATATCATGAACCGATCGAGCAAATTTCGGATAGATTGGCGGCAAGCGGACAGCCAGAGGGAGCGAGACTTTTCATGTATCAACCTGAAGCGTACGCCATTGCACTGCTCTTCATGATCGGTAGCATGCTTTGCTGGGGCTCATGGGCCAACACCATGAAACTGACTCCCGGTTGGCCGTTCCAACTTTTTTATTGGGATTATGTGGCCGGAATTATTATCGCAAGCTTATTGTGGGGTTTGACCCTCGGCAGCGCGGGCGGGGGGCCGCTCTCTTTTCTCAACAACATTCGCAGCTCCGATGCCACTCATATACTTTTCGCTCTCCTCGGAGGAG
>WNFC01006444.1_pt1 | contig 15222 bp, 14 predicted proteins | sample 5400541 | NCBI WGS metagenome assembly WNFC01 (sample SAMN13153342, study PRJNA577476) | soil metagenome | isolation source: 120 cm saprolite under Douglas fir tree site 2 hole 2 replicate 1 | place: USA:California | collected 2015-04-18
GACAAACATCGCAAATAGTAGTTGCATGTGCGACGAAAATATTGCAGAGTTGCTGCTTTGTCAACAACAACGGCACAAAGGGACGGCCGCCCTTGGCTGTCCCCGTGTTCCTATTTCATGGCAATCAATTCACCGTCAAGTTGAAACTCGTCATCGCTGACGGCTTGGTCGCATCCGAGCTGCTCTCCGTGAAGGCGTTTACGGTCACCGTGTAGCTGCCCGGAGTCGTTCCAGAATGACCGCCGTGCTGGGTGTTTGCGGTAGTTGTAATCGTCACAGTAGCGGTGGCAGAGCTCGAACTGCTGAAATCAACGGTGTGATTGTTGACCGGGTCGCTCGACGTAACTCCACAGCTGGCCTTCGGCGCGTTTGTGCTGCATGAAAATGTAACCCGGCCTGAGCCGTTCGTGCCAAGCACGTCGAGGGTTGTTGTATTGCCGCTAGTCGCGCCCGCCGTGACGGTGATGTTCCCAGCTGTCATCTGCGGTGGGGGCACCGACGAAGGCAGATATTGGCGCACATAATCCAGTAGCATTGGCGGCTGGCTTCCGGTTAGAGAATCGGTTGGGGCACCAAGCGTTCCGCCCACCGCCACATTCGTGATTAGGAAGAACGCATCGGCAGAGCTGCTGAACGGCCAGACGTCACCCGAAGGCAAGTCCGACGCGGTGACCACGAAAAAAGGCTGCGTCGGATCATCCACATAAAACTGAATCATGTTGGCTGACCAAATCTCGCCATAAACGTGGAACGCGGTATCGACCCGGCCGCCGTTCGGAAGCGTGAAGCACTTGCCCTTTCCCGATCCGCCAGTGACCTTGGTATGAATGGTTGAGCAATTTCCTGTCGCACCCGGTCCCGGGATGTTCGATGTAGTAGGCCAGTTTTCCACGACGTCCGATTCGCCGACGGTCGGCCACCGGACGCCAGTTTGCGAGCCTAGATTCCAGAACGCGGGCCACAATCCTGCGTGCGATGGCATCTGAATGCTGGCTTCAATCCGACCTGAGTGGAAGCTTTGCAAGCCTTGGGTCTTGAGACGCGCCGAAGTATAGGTAGTTCCGACGAGCCGAACCTGGATGGCGAGATGACCGCTGCCGTCTATGTATGCGTTGGGCGAACTTGAGCTGCATGGCGAAGTGTTTGAAGTCGGCGCACAATAAGTTTCAAGTTCGTTATTGCCGAATCCGCCTCCGCCGGTGTCATACGTCCAATTCGTGGAACTAATCGGGCTGTTCGCAGCGCCGTTGAATTCGTCGCACCAGTTTGTGGTCCATGTGATGGAGCCGGTTGCAGGCGTGGTCCCGCATTGCGCGGCGGCCGATTTCGGAAGCGCCGAAAAAAGAACGCCTAATACGGAAAGAAGGGTAACGCGGGTAATTGGATTAATGTGTCGGATCACCGAATTCACCTCCGCAGAAATTAAATTCACACCGGTGGGTTGAAACTCACAGCTGCTGCTTAGCAGGCGAAACGTTATTCTTGAAGGATTCGGTTGTCAATGCAGTGTTTCTGGTAGTTTGTTGCATTTAGGCTAAGAGGGGCAGGTTCTCCCCGTGCGACGCTGCGCCCAGAGGGTCGGCGATGTTCTTTAGCTCCGGATAGTGCTGCAACAGCGGCTCGGGAGCTTGTGCACGGCGTCCGGTCAGCATGTGTTTGAGCTGCAGGGCGTTGACGCCTGCTTTGGCTTCGAAGTGATTGTTGGTGATGACGAACGTCATCTTTGCCTTCTGCGCTATGTCTTCTATGCGCTCTTTCCATCCCACCAATTCACTCGCTTTGTAGAGATAGTTGTAGCGGTCAGAGGATTTCTCCGCTTCGAACCACTGATCATAGTTCCGTCCGTGGAGCCGCACGTAACCGATGGCCGAAGTAACATGGGTGGTCGGCTCGAGTGAGCGGCCAATCTGCGGCTGGTCAATATTGCAAAAGCTGACGTTCCTCTCCGAGAAGTAGGAGATCGTCTCCGGATTGTTCCAGGTGGAATGGCGTACTTCGACGGCCCGCGGAAATTCGATGAACTGCCGCAACAAAGTTTCCAGGTATTCGCGGTTTAGTGCAGTGTTCTTGAACGAAACAGGGAACTGAATCAGCAGAGCGCCGAATTTTCCGGTTGCCGCCAGAGCTTCCAGACCTTCTCGCGCCAATCTCTCATCTTCATCATTGGGACGGATCGAAGCAGCGGAAGTCGGCTCTATAGCGGATAGTAGTGAGTGGGTAAAAGACCGATGCAGCTTGGCGGTGAAAAGAAAACCGGGATTAGCGCCGGATGCAATGCGGGCCCAGAGTTTTGCCAGCTCGGGCTTGATGTGTCCGTAAAACGAAGTGTTGATTTCGACTACATCGAAGCAGCGAGCCACCAGTTCCAGCGGATGCTGCTTGCGCCGCGACATGCCGGGCGGGTAGAAGACGCCCTCCCAGTCTTTGTACGACCATCCAGCCGTACCCACGCGGATGTGACCGGTCTCAGGCATGTAATCATTTAAGCAGGCATTCGGTCAGGTCGGCAAGAATGTGCGGTTTGGGCTTCCTCTGTGCCCTCCGTGGTTCAAAAGCCTTGAACCACAGAGGGCACAGAGGAGCACAGAGGGAAAAGCAGGAAGTTATTGGTAGAAAATCAGCACCACCCAGTACGCGCCATTCAGATACTTCGGCGTCCGGGCATAGCAGGTCCCCGCGGAGTAAGCGTGCAAACCACGCTGCGAGATCACTTTGGAAATATTCGCGGGAAGGGTCTCAGGCAGCATGCTGGTGTAGCGCAGCATATACGCCCCCGCCGGAGGGGCTGCGGCAGTAAGTGAATCTGCGTGGGCCATGGCACATGCGCTCGATTGGGCATGGTTGCTGGTTACCCGTTCCAGTCGCGGCAGGTTAGTCTGGGCGCGCAACTGTTCCACACTGGCTGCGACCAACTCCTGCGCCTGCTGCACTGAGTAAGAGGGCAAGACCGACCCGAAATCCTGCGCCACGTAAAGCCTATTGCCGCTGCGGAAGACTCCGAATCCGGCAACGTTGAAGTTCGGACTGAGCAAGTTGTCGCGGTGTGGTGCAGAGGCCATGAGCGCGTCATAGGCCTCGCCGGCGTTTTCTGCTATCGCGACATTCTCTCCCGCACGATTCAAGTGAAGGGTTGAGCTCGTGGCGATTCGCTGGGTAAGGGAGGGCTCTCCGGAAAACTGGTGTGAAAGCTGGTTTTGGGACGCCATTTCCGCCGCATGCGCCCGGGCTGCCCGGACAAGCCCGTCATCCATCCTGAGCGGCGGCAAACCGGCATGAACACGATCAGCATTGGCCATCTCCAGAAGTTGGCGCTCGGCTTCAGCGTCATACGATTGGCCGTCGTAAGGCGAAACTTGCTGCCAGGAGCTCTTCGGAGCTATGTCCGCGGCTGCGACAGGTTTAGACGGAGCTACCCCGGCGGCCAGATGGAGGGAAATCGACGTGATTAGGGCCCAGAACATGCTTTCTTGCCTACGTTCTAGATGCCCCGGGAGAAAACTGCTTTGCTTGGGAAAGAATACCTTCTAGAATCCGGTTCAGCACCATTACACCGGAGACATTACCGAGTGGCCTCTCTCCCGCTCCTTTTTGGTCTACTTATCATCATTAACCTGGTCCTACTGCTATGGCTGGTGATGTACCAACGGTCGGGCTCTTCGCAAGCTGGTGCAATTGAAAGACTTGTACAGCAGTCCGATGGGCTGCAGAAGACCCTGACCCACCAGTTTTCCGCCGCCACCGCGGACATGGCCTCCCGCCTGGAGCAGACCAAGGGCGACCTCCGGCAGCAGGTGGCCGACCGCCTTGAGGATGGCTTTTTTGGGATTCGGGCAACGGTCGAAGAGCAGATGAAGGCTGGACGCCGGGAGCAGGCCGAAAGACTGGGCGAGACCCGGACGGAATTGACCGGTTCCTTGGCATTGACAACTTCGGCCCTGAAGTCCGAGTTTGACCGGCTCAATCAACAGACGGCGGAGAGTCTGGAATCCATCCGCGAGCGAGTGGATGCCAAGCTCCTGGCTATCACCGAGCAAGTGCAACACAAGCTCGACCAGAACCTCAAGGAAGGCTTTGCCCAGTTCGAAAAAGTGCAGCAGCACTTGAAAGCTGCGGAGGAGCAGTTGCGCGAAGTCGGCGCGATCGGGCATTCGATCAATGACCTGAACAATTTGTTGAAGCTGCCACACCTGCGTGGCCAATTTGGCGAAGCCAGCCTCGAACGATTGCTCTCTGACTTCCTTCCAGCAAACATGTTCGAGATGCAATGTGCGGTGAACGGCGGCGGACGCGTGGACGCGATGATCAGTTTCCCCGATCGCCGTCTGCCGATTGACGCGAAATTCCCCCGCGAACAAGTGCTGGCATTTTTTGAAAACAGCACAGAAGAACAACTGGAAGAGGCCCGGCACGAATTCGTGCGAGTGATGAAGGCCGAGGCAAAACGGATCAAGGCCTACATCCAACCGGAGCACGGAACTACGGAAATTGCGTTGATGTATCTGCCCAGCGAAACGCTCTACATGGAAGCCGTCCGCAATCGAGAGCTTGCCGACTGGCTGAATCAGCAGCATGTTTTTCCGGTTTCTCCGAACACGTTGCTGATGACCTTGCAGACCATCGCACTGGTGCACAAATGGTATGAAGTTGCCAGCCGCTTCGAGAAGAGCCGCCAGGAACTGGCCAAGGCGCAGAAGTCATTCGATCACTTCCAGAACCAGTTCGAAAATGTTGGCAAGAGTTTGGACAAGGCGCAGGAAGCCTTCGACAAAGCCTCTACTCATCTGAAGACCTATCGTGGGCGGGTCAGCGTCCTGAGCGGGCAAGAGCAGTTGGAACTGGACGCGGCAAATGCCGAGACGCTGCCGCTGAGTGATAAGGCAAGCGCTTGATATGAGAGAAGGGTGTCCCGTCCTTGTCTCTCCTGTACTTGGAGAGACAGGGCGGGGAATTGCACCCGACGAAAACTCCCGCCGCCCTGTCTTTCCAAAATCGGAAAAGACTAGGACGGGGCACCCGCGAAAACAGGTTGATTCGTCGTTCCCCGTCATCAGGTAGCCTGCCGGCACTCGCCGAAATACAGAGGCGCGCGCTCTCGCATGGCTATCTTCCGAATAGAAACAGCGGAAAGCCTCACCCGGCGGCGTTGTCCAATGCGAAAGGATTTCAGGGAAAAGTGCGGCTACTAATATCGGCGTGCGGGCGCGGAATTCACGTGATCTAGAGCTATGGATTCTCGATTTTCTAAATCCGTTTGTCGCTGGTGAGTGGCTTGCTCAGGGTCCATTCCTGGCTTGAGTACGGTTTCTTCCAAAAAATACCGCCAGCCTTCATGCCGGTCTTCTGAACTCTGGCCCTCTTCGAACAGCCGCACAGCAGCCGCGGCGTTCTGCCTGCCCTTGGTGACTTCAACCACTCCGGCGGACTCGTAAGTGCGGACGTTATGCCGAATGATAGCGTAGCAAGTTTTGGCTTCTTGGTGTGTCAGATGGGCTCCGTGTAGCGCATTTTCATGTATTCGGGATGCTGCGTTGTCGTACTCGACAATTAGATTCAAGATCGGCGCGGCCAAAAGCCGCGCCGTCTTTCCACATCACGATTCTGAGTTCTTTTCCAGCCGCCTTAAAGCGACCGAACGTTCTCAGCTTGCCATCCCTTTGGCCCTTTGGTTACCTCGAACTCTACACTCTGGCCTTCCTGCAGACTCTTGAAGCCGCCCGCCTGGATCGCCGAGAAGTGCACAAAAACATCTTCGCCACTCTGCCGGCTGATAAAGCCATAGCCTTTGGCGTCGTTAAACCACTTTACTGTTCCTTGTTCTGCCATGTTGTTATTCGTGTTCCTTTTCAATTAATTACGCTGGAAGGGATTCGGAGGTACTAAGGGCAGTACTAGCTGATTGCAAGAAGCTGCTCCACAACCGATTCTAATCAAACGCATTTATAGCATAGCAGAAATCCGCTGAATCTGTGCAGAAATCGAGCGTCCAGCCCGGCAGACTTGGAGAACTGTGGTAATGCGGGTGCTTGGTTCGAATGTGTAGTTCAGGGGCGCCAAATTCGGCATTGGCAAGTATTTCCCCACCCTGCGAGACAACCAGCTATAATCATTTCCGCTTTAAACTCGCCTGCGCGATTGAGAAACAAGCCGCTTCACCAAGCCGCTCGATCCTCAGATAACAACACGCACGCGCGGCCTTGCGGGATGCCCGTTTCGGCTGAGCTCCAAACGGTTCGAATTTATCTTTGTCACAACGAGGTTACAACGAGGACAGTATGAAGAAGCTTTTTGTTGGCAATATCCCGCACAGCACCACTGAGGCAGAATTGCGTTCGCTGTTTGAACCGCATGGCGCCATTGAGCAGGTCAGCATCGTTACCGAGCGCGACACCGGGCGTTCACGCGGATTCGCATTTGTTGAAATGACGGACTCCGCTGAGGCGGAGAAAGCCATTGCCGCCCTGAATGGCACGCAATTGGGCGGCCGCACATTGAATATTAATGAGGCGCGTCCCAAGACCGATCGCGGCGGCTTCAAAGGCGGACGCTCGGGCGGTGGAGGTGGGGGTGGACGCGGCGGCGACTACCGCGGTCACGCACGCCAGCCTCGCGAGCCGCGTTGGTGAAGTAGATCGCGCTGCGGTTGGAAACCTGTGATCTGAGCGGAGCAAGACTTCGCGTTGCGATACGTGCAGACCGCCATCGGTGCGCCTGATCGGTGGAGCCGAGATAGGAAGTCTCGCCTAGATAGCGCAACCTCCCTCCATTGACTGTTTGTGTTCTGTTTTTGCCGTATGCCCACCGCTTGGACTTGGATATGAGTCTCCGGCCTATCCGTTTTACCGGGATGAACCATTTGTCAGAAGGGGATCGCAGGGGGCGCCGTCTTCGAGCACGGTGCATCTAAAATCCGCGGGAGGGAGAGTGCACCAGATCACCGAGCAGTTGCTGGCTGAACTTGACCGCGAGGCGGTTGGGATCCGCGAGGCCCTGGAAGCGTGCCAGAAGGGAAGAACGACTGGAAGCCACATGAGAAATCGATGCCGCTCGGTCATCTGGCAACGATCGTCGCCAATATTCCGGCGTGGCTCGACATGGTGGTAAACATCGACGAAACATCAATCCGCCTGGAGGCTCGAAGTACAAGCCGCAGGAATGGAAGACGCGGCGTGATCTGCTGGAGCACCAGAATGGCCAGCCGAATGACCAGAAAGTTCAGTCGCTAGCAGATGCCCAGGCGCGCCTGCTCACCAAACTGATTGCTGCCAACTGGCGGTTGCAAGCCAATATTGCGGAGCTGCTGAGTCCGGCACCGCGAAAGAAGCTGGATGAAGTCAAGCGCACAAGAGAATTGGCAATGCGGTGACCTGATTCAACAATTGGTTCCCGCATTTCTTGATTTGGATGCGGGAACCATTTGGGAGCGACCTGCTCCGTCTGCCGCGTCGTCGCCATAGCCATCTTCTTCGGCCTCCTGAAATATCTGCAATCCCGGCGGCGGGATAGTTGGCGTAAGTCGATAGCGGCTCACAATGGTGCTCGTATAATGTGCGGATATGAACAGGATGCTTCATGCTCCATGCTTCATTCTCGTCGCAGTCGCTCTTCTCTCGGCTCAAGGGCAATCACACAACGAAAAGATCCCCGTCATGGATGGCGGAGCCGGTCCCTGTTCCGTCGAACTTAGTGTCATAGGCGCTGACAGCAAACCAGTTTACGCGGCCACAATCAAGGTACACATCGCCTATGGCCTTGGTGGAATTCGCAGGCTCGATCTCGAAGCCGGGACCAACTCGGAAGGGAAGGTGAAGTTCACCGGGCTTCCCGCCCGAGTGCACCGGCCTCCGCTCGAGTTTCGCGCTTCGAAGGATGAGTTCGAGGGCGTCGCGGCCTACGATCCGTCAACGGAATGCCAAGCCAAGCACAACATCACTCTGGAGAAGTCGAAAGTGCACGAAAGTCAATGAATCGACTTTCGCGTTTGCGGTAGAAACAGGGCAACTGAGCGATTCGGGCAGGATTTTCAAATTTCTTCTGAACAATCACGAAAATTTGGGTCGTGACTTCTGTCGTAATCCTCCGATCCCTGCCCGCCGTCATGATCCCATAACAATTTTGGCTATCTCACCCTTGATTGACGCTAAAGTAACGAACCGGTCTCACACTGGCCAGCTGGAACAAAAAATCGTTTACTTAATATCTTCAGTCCTTTTGAGACGAGGTCATCGGGCTGCCACAACGCCGATTTTGTTGAGTACAAGTATTGTGGTATGAGCATCTTGACCTGCCGGTTAAGAAATGTCTTGACAAACTGAGAATAGGGGGTTCAAAATCTCGGCGGTTGTGCTAATCGCATTTGTGAGTAAACGTATTCTCAACTCTGCCGTTCAAACGACCGAGTAGGAATGCAAATCAGATTGTCGCCGTTCCTGGCGCAGAGGAGAGTTCATTTCCGGCCGACTGACTGCGCAAAGCCAGCTCGGTCAAATTGCAGAGAGAGACACTATCTCTTCAGGAGGTCACTGTGAGGCGGACGCAAGCAGCTGCATTCGCAATTCTCGTCCTTTTTGTTCTCGTCCTTCCTGCGCCCAAAATGCTGGCGCAACAATTTTATGGAACCATCACCGGGATCGTTACCGATCCCAGCGGGGCCGTGGTTCCGAACGCGACCGTCAAGGTGACCAACGTAGATACAAACGTCACTGCCGCTTTGAAGACGAACGGCGCGGGCGTGTATGTCGCCAGTACTTTGGCCGTCGGCACCTATCGTGTCGAAGCCGAAGCATTAGGCTTTAGGAAATCCGTAGCCGACAGAATCGTCGTCCAGGTGGGCGCTAGTCCCAAAGTGGATTTGGCGCTGGCTGTCGGCCAGACAACTGAGGCCGTAAATGTCAATGCAGCCAACGCGGCCGTTTTGCAGACTCAGCAAGCCGACCTCGGGCAGACGATAGACGCAAGCCTATTGTCAAACCTGCCGATCGAAGGTGGGGCCGCCAGCAGCGGTCGCAGCCCCTATAATCTTCTTTCGCTGGCGCCAGGAGTATCGCAGCAGACCGGATGCACTAACGGGACTGGTGGAAGTTCACTAGGCGCCTGCGGAAATGAAGGTAATGTGCGTGTAAGCGGCAGCCGCCCGCGCACGGATGACAATGTCCTGGATGGGGTCGCCGTCACCGCAATCGTGTTTGGCGGTCCATCCGTAACGCCAAGCGTAGACGCCATCCAGGAATTCCGGATTGAGCAGAACAGCATGTCGGCGGAGTATGGCAAGGCCGGCGGACTGATCGTCATCCAGGTTAGCAAGTCTGGCACCAATCAGTTCCACGGTTCGGCATTCGAGTATAACCGCAATGAGAACTGGGATGCCAGGGACTTCTTTGCCGATCCTACCTTGCGACAGAACCCTTATAGCTATAACGATTTCGGCGGGAGCATCGGCGGCCCCATCGTCAAGGGCAAGCTTTTCTTTTTCACCGACGTCGAGAGAATTCCCAACCACGGCGCGACGGTCAACCATGGCGTAACAGTTCCCAATGCCGCGTTCCGCAGCGGCGACCTGGGAACCTTGTGCACCGGTAATGGTGGTACCTTCGATGTGTCCGGCAATTGCAGCAATGCAGCCTTTCAGATTATTGACCCGGTCACGTCCGCTAATATCCCGTTTAACAATATTGCGAATGCTAGTACGGCACCCAGCGTAGCCTCTGCCAATTTCCTCGCGCTTTGGCCCAGTGGCGGAACGGCAGTTGGGATCGGAACCAACGTAATGACCATAAACCCCGCCTACAGCAACACAGACACCCTAGTAAACCCGCGCGTGGATCTGAATCTTTCTCAATCGGACCATATATTCGGCGCATTTCACTACAGCTATTTCAATGGTGTTTCCAATAACACCATTACTGGGCCTGCCGGCGCCGGGATTGCGAGGGGTAGGCAGTATGCCTCAACGGTGGGATGGACGCACACCATTAGCTCGACCACGTTGAATGAATTCCGGTTTGGCGTGTCCCACCACCTGGGCGACCGGATGCCTTTTGGCGCTGGCTTTACCTCGTCGTCGCTTCTTGGGATCCCTGCCATTCCCAATTGCCTCTCCAGTATTCCTGACACTGCCAATGGAACCAAGTGCGGCACGCCGGGAGTTTCGGTCAACGGCTATGGCGGCTTCGGCAACAGTGGAATGCTGTACGAGCCTTCTACGGGCCTCCACTTCAGTGATTCGCTCAGCAAGCTGATGGGCAAACACAGTTTGAAGGCAGGCTTCCAGGCCGATCATTACTCGATTGACAATTACCAGCCGAATGGCGTGGACGGAGGCTTCACGTTCAACGGAAAAGGAGGAACCAATAATCCTTTCTCCGACTTCCTATTTGGACGCTTCAGCAAGACTAGTAACTTCCAAGGCCAACCTGTCCTTGTCTCGTCGCGCGCTTGGTCGTATGCCTTCTTCGTCCAAGACGACATCAAGCTGACGCCAAAACTGACCCTGAATGCGGGTCTGCGGTGGCAGTATGACCAGTCGTTCCACGAGATCCATCACGGAGATGCATTCTTTGATCCATGCGCGATTTTGTACAGCGGGAAAGATCCCAGTTGCGTTCCGCATTGGGACCAGTTCGGCGTAGGTGGCACTCCCGACACGACATTTGATCCATCGAAACATCAATTTGAACCTCGCATCGGATTGGCATGGAATCCTATGGGCGGATTTGTGGTTCGTGCCGGGTATGGAATCATGCATTCGGGATTTGTCGGTCATGGTCGCGCCGGCGATGGCCAGCCTGGACCAAACCTGCTGTGGACCTCAAGCCTCAGCGGCTCGGTATGGGACACCGCGACACCTAAATGCCCGATTCCCACCGCGGCGGACGTGACCGCTGCTATACCCATCAATGGATGTACTGTATCCTTTAGCTCTTGGGCACCGCGTAAGCAATATCCAACCTACATGCAGCTCTGGAACTTTACGGTACAGAAGCAAATTGGCAACGATACCACTGCCCAGATCGGATACGTCGGCAGTAAAGGCACTCATTTGCCGATCAATTATGCGTATAACATATGCCAGCAAAGCCAGGCCAGCACTGCGGCGGAAGCCACTCTGTCCAATTCAACCTTCGATTTTGTGGGCCCCCTGAGTACTCCGTACTGTCCGGCTGCTGCCGCTGCAATAAACGCGGGAGCAGGATTCAAACCGGGGCCAGTGTACTACTGGTTGGCGGTCACCCCAGGATGGTGGGGACTTTCCAGCTCGACCTACCATTCCATGCAAGCGCAATTTGAGCATCGTTTCTCGCACAACTTCTCCATGTTGTCGAATTTTACCTGGAGCAAGCTGATTGACGATTCATCGTCAGACTGGGGCGGATTCTGGTCGCTCGACGTCTTGGGCCAGGATTTCTATCACCGAAAAACAGAGCGCTCAGTGAGTGCAGGCGACATACCCTTCCGCTTCACGATGGCTCCAGTGGTACGACTGCCATTTGGACCCGGCCAGAAATGGCTGAACAGCGGAGTTGCCGCTGATGTACTGGGTGGCTGGCGCATGAGCACTATCTACACCATCAGCGCCGGTACTCCATTCGGCATAACGGATAACTCGTACGGCTACTGTAACGGCGCTGGCGTGTTGTCGGACCGCCCGAACCTGGTTGGCAATCCGGGATCAATTTCGGGGTCTAATCGGGGCGTCAACCTCTGGTTCAACAATCAAGCAATGGACTTCGGCGGAACCTGCCCGGGACCTGGGCTGGTCAATTCGGCCCCGGCGGCGGACTTCTGCTGCGACCTTACCAAAGCCTTCGGCAACGCGCCACGGTTTTACTCAAACGTTCGCAACCCGGGCGCCGACAATCTTGACTTCGACATCCAGAAGGATTTCAAGATTCCGGCCGGAGAGCAGACCAAGCTGACCTTTGAAGCAGCTGTCTTCAATCTGCCGAATCACCCACAATTCGCCGAACCTGTAGGAGATCCAACGATCGGTTACTTCCCTGCTACAGCTACGCAACATGGGGCTGGATTTGGAGCGATCAGTGGCACATCGACCTACGGCAGCCGCACTCTTCAGCTCGGATTGCACCTCTACTTCTGAACTGTGTTTTAGCGGGGGCGCTCCATTCGGAGCGCTCCCGTCCTCCGTTTTTGACACGCCAAGATGAAAGAACAGAGGACAATGCGCGTAAGATCAGGCGCTCCCGAAGTAAACGTTTGCCGTGCCTCTTCAATTTAGTTAAATTCGTCTTGGGGGCATTTCGAAAAAGGAGAAAAAATGGATTTCGCAGCCGTGACCTATGAGGTTCCCGAGGTCCATCACGCGAACACCACTGAGCTGTTCAAGTTTTTATCGTTGGCTAGAGCCAGTTTCTTAACGTTGGTAAAAAGACTCCTGCGTTCAGTTCTAAAAGACTGACGCCGGGGTGACCGTTTCGTACAGAGTTGATGCAAGCCCCCGCGATGGTCCGGCGGGAGTGCGCGAAAGAAGGGAACTCCTTGCTTAAGCAAACCCGCCGAATCCTATTTCCAACTTGCGCCATTCTGGTGCTCATCACCACGGGCGTTCTGGCACAGAACGAGCCCGCCTTTGCTCCCGACAAAATGGACACCATCCTGTACGGTGTCGCGTACTACCCGGAGTACATGCCCTCAGACCGGCTCGACAAAGATGTGGAATTGATGCAGAAAGCCGGCATCACTGTAGTCCGCGTCGGCGAGTCCACATGGAGCACTTGGGAGCCGCGCGACGGCGAATTCCAATTTGCCTGGATGCAGCGGGTCCTCGACCGGCTGCACCAGGCAGGAATCAAGGCCATATTAGGAACACCGACGTATTCGATTCCTACCTGGTTGTATAAGGAGCATCCGGAAATTCTCGTAACCCACAACGGTACCGCGCCACCACTGGGCGACAGCCATTTCAAAGATCACCCCGCGGTGATTGGATACCAGGTCGACAACGAGACAGCGCCGACAGGCATTCCGACCCACTACACGAACGCCGCATTCCTCGAAAGACTGAAGCAGAAATACAAAACGCCGGAAACGATAAATAAGATCTGGGGACTTGTGTACTGGGGGCAGTTGGTGGACAAATGGGACGATCTGCCACCGCGCGACGGGATCTTGAATCCCGGATACAAGCTCGAGTGGGAAAATTTCCAGCACGATATCGTTACCGAGTACCTGGCGTGGCAGGCGAGAATTGTTAACGAATACAAACGTCCAGACCAGTTCATCACCCAGGACTTCAGCGGCGGTGTACACACCAACCTTGATCAATGGGCCATCGCACGTAATCTCGACATCGTGGCGGAGAACCCGTACTTCGAGACCCAAAAACGGCTCGATGCCAGCGGAATCTGGCTCGCCGGCGATCTGGGACGGTCGTTGAAGCACACAAATTATCTGGTGACGGAAACTAATGCGCAGACGATCGGCTGGGATTCTCGGACACAGTATCCGCAATACCCCGGACAATTACGGCTGGTCGTGTACACGCATCTCGCAGCCGGGGCAAACATGGTGGAGTACTGGCATTGGCATTCCTTGCACTATGGTCAGGAAACGTATTGGAAGGGCGTCCTGTCGCATGATCTGGAACCAAATCGCACTTATGCCGAAGTGTCACGGGTCGCAAGTGAATTAAAGCGGATTGGGCCCGAACTGGTAAATCTTAAAAAGGACAATAAGGTTGCCATCCTTTTCAGCGCTGATTCCGCCAACGCTTTAAGCTACATGCCATTCAGTGATCACGCGAATTACATGTCCATCCTTCGGCAAATGTACGGCGCCCTCTACGAGCTAAATCTCGAGCCCGACTTTGTCGCAGCCGGGGACGCGAAGCTCTCGCGGTACAAGGTGTTGCTGGTGCCGCCCTTGTACAGCGCGTCTGATACGGCGTTGCAGCAGATTTCGGATTACGTAAAAAACGGTGGGCAAGTGGTGATGGCCTTCAAGAGCGGTTTCACAGATGAGCATTCAACTGTGCGCGACGTCATGGCCCCTGGACCACTCCGCGCCGCAACCGGATTTCACTACCAGGAGTTCACGAATCTCGCCGAGCCCGAGCGGCTCACACCCGATCCATATGGAGTAGGAGAGCAAAATAAAGGGGCGATGTGGGAGGAATTCCTGGTGCCGGATACGGCTGACGTAGTCGCATCCTTTGACGGCCCATACTGGAAATTTCCCGCCATTACACGTAACCGATACGGAAATGGTGTCTTGACTTATGAAGGCACCGTGGTAACAGATGCGTTGCAGCGCGAGATCGTTCATGAGGTTCTGAAGCGTGCTGGCTTGACTGGGCCTGACCAGAACCTTCCACCGACAGTTAAGGTCCGATCTCAGGAGAGGAGCAGTCGTTCGCCTATCCATATGGCGAGGGATCGGATCTCCTGACCAACAGTTCTCTACGGGCAGGACAACAACTTAAGCTAAAGCCTTGGGACTTGGCAATCGTAGCCGAGCAATGACGAATCCACTCATGCTTGTAATGACCACATCCGGACCCCGACACAAGAAATTATGCCTGTGTCTGGTAGCGTTTTTGACCTTCGCCACCCTTAGTTTGGAGGCACAGTCTCTTTCCTCTCGCGCTGATACGGATGAGGTCTGGCGAGTCCCTGTGAGCGAGAATCTGATGCCGCATTTCGAAATGACGAACGGACGCAGGGTCCTCTACGTGGATGGAAGGCCATTCACCGCCCTTGCAGTCGAGATCCCCTGGTGGGACTTAATCTACGGACGCTATAAAGAAACCGCAACTGCGTACGACAATCTCTATCCTGCCGCGGAAAAAATTGGTCTCAACACACTGAAAGTTCCCATCAAGTGGTCCATGGTCGAACCTGAGAAAGGAGTGTATGACTTCTCCTATGTGGACCACGCAAAGAGCATGGCGGAGAAGCATCACCTCAAGCTGGTCCTGAACTGGTTCGGGCACTACGCCAGTGGCGATGGCACGATCTACGGCAACCTTACCGGCGAACTCTACGCGCCGATGTATATCGTCGAAGATGAAAGGGCCTATCCTCGCGCGGTAGACGCCGATGGTGTTGCCCATCACAATGCCGCTTCGTACGACTCTGAACCAATTATCCAGCGCGAGATCTCGGCGTTTCGCGCTTTCATGCAGCACATCAAGGATGTGGACTCCAAGACCCACACGATTGTCATGATTCAGGTCGAGAACGAGATCGCGATGTTTGGCGTTGACCGCCA
>WNFC01049114.1_pt1 | contig 15218 bp, 20 predicted proteins | sample 5400541 | NCBI WGS metagenome assembly WNFC01 (sample SAMN13153342, study PRJNA577476) | soil metagenome | isolation source: 120 cm saprolite under Douglas fir tree site 2 hole 2 replicate 1 | place: USA:California | collected 2015-04-18
GGTGCTTGGGTCGGCGAAGGGCAAGGCGCGCCTCATCCTCTCCTACGCTTTTCATTGTCTGATTGTCATGCTACAGATTGTACTGAACGCCGCCTTGGGCTTTGATTCGTACCTTGTAATGCGACATGGTGCTCGTGAGGTGTCAACACATGGTTCGAAAAGACTCGGCTGTTACTATTGCAACGATATTGTGGCTCCTGCAGACGTGTGTTTTTCTCTCGTCCACATCCGAGAACCCCGGTACTGATCATGCTGCTGCCTGCATATTATGGTGATTCCCAGTCCCTCACAGATCGCACCCTGGATCAGATGTGCACAGTGACGCGTCCAGGGCTCGCGCCAATCGCGTCTGCGACAGCCGTTGAGCTCCTTGTTTCACTCCTTCAGCATCCCTTAGGGTAGGCCCTACTGTTTCTGAGGGACAGCTGTATGCCTTGTCTCATGGGGCCGCTTTGCAGCCTCCAGGCACCTGCACCCTCGCCCGGGCAGGATACCCAGCAGTCCCAACAGGAAGGAGGGAGTGTGCTGGGGCTCGTTCCGCACCAACTGCGCGGATTTCTTGCGCAGTTCCGTAACATGCCGATCGTTGGCGCGGCATATGACCGTTGCACAGGGTGCAGTGAGACGGTGCGCCGGCTGTGACGACGCGCGGACTGGACCAGATCTAATGACGGATTTTTGTGGCAGGTCCTGAAGGCGTACGAGACACAAGGATTCGCGATGTTGTTGAAAGCGTTCAACGAATCGGGCTTCCTCGAGAGCTTGACGGGGTTGGATAAGTTGCATGCTGAGGGCGAGCAAGCGTTGGAAGCAGTCGACTGGGAGGAGGGAGCAGATGAGGATTTTTGAACATGCCAGGAGAAAGCGATGAACGATATAGTGATGAGAAGTCTTGTGTATGTACCCGAGAATACAGTACTATATATGTAGTACCCAATACCACAAGTCATTGACGCGGTCACGTGATTCGGGTTTGAGGTGCGTCGCTTTCTTGGGACAGTCGTGAAAAATCGCTGATGTGTCCCAGCGAAACATGTGTTCGATGTTCTGAATCGGATAATGACGCCCTCTCGCTCAAGCTCAAGATGAAGACGGTTTGCTATTTCGCCGGGGCGACGGGGGTCCTGGCCAATGTAATTGTACATGTTCATCTTTGGTCAGTGGCGCCGTGGGGACCGACTACTACTGCCAGTGGCCGACTGCGTTGAGCATCGTCACGGCGTCGGGCAGCCAGTTTTGTGGTTGCTGCAACTCGCAATTCCCACCACGAGCTTCGCTACGTTGCTTTTCCTGCCCTCCCCGTCGACAGACTCTCGACAGCCTCTTCAATTTGACTATCTCATCCAAAGGTGGCTTCGCAGGCTTATAAGTGCCTGCCCTCTCTGTAGCAGCCTGAGTATTCCTGCTCAGGTATCTCCCGTGGTGGTCTGTTGGGCCGCCCTTGCCGCCCGATGTCGTCTCGAGTTGGCGTTGCCTCACCTTCTGCCTAGGGCTCCAACGCCGAGTTCGACCTTTGCAGTCGCGACTCCCTCAGTCGCTCAGCACCAGCAGTGCTCCCCCTAGCCGTGTGCCTCAGTCCCACTGGTTGGACGGCCTCCGCGTCGGCATTCTCAGCCATGCAGGCAGGCCCAGTGCTGCGAAGGCACACTCCCCCTGCTTCATACATGCCTTCTGCCTGTGGGTCGAACGGCTTCAAACGTTCAAGCTCAAGATGAGCTCCAAGCGCGTCATTCGATACCGATTAGAATATGAATACAAGTCACGATGCTATATGAGGTGCTGTGACTCGCGTACCCCAAGAGGCACATTCATAGGTACAAAAATACCCCCGAACAAAAGACCACATGTGAATCATATGGGAATGAAATCAAATTCCAATAACCGTCTTGAAAGCCTCATAACAACTGAGGAATGGACGCCTATTATCGAGAGGTATCATTCCCTCACTATCCCTACGAGCAGGTCGAGGAACCGGCGGTAGACAGAACGTGACGTGGATGGGGTCGGGAGGGTAGGTGCCCTCGGCGACATGCTGTACGAGATCTGTTGTGATAGGAATCTTGTAGAACGTCGGTGTTGTGCCTGACATTGTAATGCCGGGCATTATCTTTGAGAATATTTCAACAACGCAGTACAACGGGGAAAAAGGTGCTGATGCGGACCATTTCATCAAGTGGATCTCTGCCGAGTTTGATCCTCTGTTCATTGTTTGTATCAAATGCTGCTATGGCCTCCGCGATCAGCTGAGCTTGAGGGTCTGCACCATCACCCTCATGGAAACGCTTGTCTTCCTGCACGAGCAGAAGGATGTCATTTTGATCATAATCTATCGTGCAGACGTCGGCCTTCGCGCGTTTGAACTCGCCACAGATGAACAAGCTCATATCCCTGCGAGAGGGCTCTGAAGAGCGCAGCTGTGAAATCGTCGACCGCAGACTCGCCCGCCCAAGGCACCACCATTGCCATATCTAACAGATTGAGGAGCTCGGCATTCCGGTCGTTGGCTACTTGTGCTGCACGGAGGGCAGTGAGGAGCTCGGGGTCAACCTGTGGCTCCGGTAAAGTCTGAACACCAAAAAACGCGAGCGGGTCTTCACGACGACACTCGATGTGGTAGGCAGCTAGCTCAATTTCTGTCCAGTCATTTCCGGATTTAGCAGAGCGAACGAGGTTTGCCATGATGGTTGTGAACAACTTGAAGGAGCGCAGCTGGTAAATCAACCCCTCTCTCTGGGGCCCCTGAATATCCCAGTTAAGGTTGGGTAGCGATTTTGGCCTTTCGGCCATTTTAGGCCCCGATACATGAGTATTGGCATAAAATTTCACGTAAATTCATTGGTTCGAAAAGCGTTTGTAGTATAAGCAACTGAAAGCATCGGCATGAAAGGATGTTGCCGAGATTGCTTCATTGCGAATGAGGCCTATGAGGTATTGTGGTACAAATCTGTTTTCTCGCCTTCCCCGGAATCACATGTATTTAATGTCCAGCTGGACGTAAAAAAGGCTAGTGAATTTACCTCGTTTATACATAGCCCAGCACCAACTCCGAGACATCTTTGTTTCCGAAGGTGAGCTATCAGGGTAGGCGGTGATGTCAGGTGATTGATGCCGTGTAGTCACCGAGATTGCTCAGTATAGTACTGCGGTTAGTTATGCTTTTCTGTCGCTTAGAAAGGTGCGCAGGCTATGGAAACCAGACGCATGCTCTGAGTCCGATGTTACATTGGATCAGGGACCCGATTCTAGAAGATCGAACCAAAACGGAGAACTGCTGAACAGGGAGAAGGGTGTCCACATTACGTACGAGATTGGGGGACTGCAAACTCCGAGTGGATGTCCCAGGAAGGTCAGACCCCTGTGAACGATTTCTTACCACTAGCCACGAACCCTCTCGAGAGCTGATTTCGATCGTGCGCGTCTTGAAAAAGTGAAACGAGGCTGTCGCGTCACGGTCTTCCGTCTGTGATGTGAGCGCAGGGAGCTTCGCCTATAAGTCTACCCAAGTCAAGTCCGATCATAAAGTCATATATATTCCGGAGGGCGTTGTACCGCAAGGAGATCTAGTGATGAACATTTTCCCCGTTCTCCGAGGCATTCATAGCCTCATCGCTGTTTCTCGGGAGTTAATAAACACCCGGTCAAGCACGAGTGGGTGTTAGTGGCTGCCATGAAAAAACCCACCATGTGGGGCGTTTTGGGGGAACTTATCTTGAAGTTCTGAGTCCCCAATAGAGGAGGTTATTTTTGACCCACACTGATGATGCAGTTCGTAGCAAGACAAAGTCGCGGATCGCGTCAACTTGGCAGGACCGTCGCGTCCCGGAGGGTCCTCTCACAGACCACCACCACCCCTCGCCTTCGCCCTCTCTCGACCGCAGCCGGTCCCACACCGGCCGCCCGCTCATCATCAAACGGTCTTACAATCGCATTGGGCGTCGCGCTAGTCGGTCTTGGCTCATATTATGTCGGCTCTTCCCGTGGGTCGGTTTCGGCCAGCGCAACGGAAACCGCAGCCGCACCGCTGCCCGTCTATGGTACCCAGGAGGACTTCAAGCGTGCGATCAAGGAGCTAGAGGCGTCCTTTGCGGAAAGTGTCGTCTCGACGGATCCGGCAAACCTTTCCACTCACGGCTTCTCTCCCAATGTGATGCATGAAGGTGAACGAAAACGACACTTTCGTGATCACGTCCTTGATGCTAACTCGACGGATGGACGGACTTAGGCGTAGCACATAGCGTTGTCGTGTATCCAAACTCGACGGAGGACGTCGTGAAGGTTGTGAAGATCGCTAACAAATACCGCATGCCCGTCGTTCCATATGCTGGTGGGACAAGTTTGGAAGGTCACTTCATCGGCGTGAGTCCTTCCTGCTCATTTTGATTCTTCAGTCGCTCATTGATAATCCAGCACGAAGGCGGAGGTATTTGTATCGATATGTCAAACATGAATCAGATCCTAGAGATTCATGGTGAGTTTTCCCCCTCCCATCATCCATATAGCGAGGCCGATTCAGACAGTATTTTCTATTAAGCGAGTGACTCGGACATGGTTGTTCAGTGCGGGGTAGACTGGCAAGAGATAAATGGCACCCTCAAGGAGAAGGGAATCCCGTTGTTCTTCCCCGTGGGTGTTTCTTATATCACACCACGGCACGACCAACGATAAGGACAGCTTGATCCTGGCCCCTCCGCAACAATCGGCGGTATGCTCAGCACGGGTTGTTCTGGAAGTGGGTTCTCCCTTCTCTCTCGGCGTCAATTATCTCACATCTCCTCCAAGCGAACGCGGTTCGATACGGTACCGCGAAAGGAGAGTGGTTCTTGAACGCGGTACGTGCTTCTCAAGGAAGAATAGGGGGGTTGTACGAATGACTTTTGCCATCCTCAGACGGTTGTTCTGCCTTCCGGAGAGGTCATTAAAACGCGCCAGCGCGCGCGAAAGTCCTCAGCCGGCTTTGATACAACAAAACTCTTCATTGGCGCCGAAGGCACGCTCGGCATTGTTACCGAGGGTTCGTTGGATCAGTGCTCTGATCACTGGTTTTTCTCTTGTGCTGACAGCCAAGGGTTATATAGTGACAATACGCCTGGCACCAGTTGTTCCTACCGAAGTTGCCATTGCTCAATTTCCCAGCGTTAAAGCAGCAACCGAAGCTGTAATTGAGATTCTTAACACAGGCGTCAATATTCGTGGGTGTTATCACCTTCCGCACTCAAAGCTTGGGCATAACTCAACGATCTGTACTTTGCAGAATGCATTGAGCTTGTGGATTCAGCTTTCATACACGCGACGAATGTCTCAGGGGCAACGGGGAACAAATATGACGTCGCGGACCACCTATTCTTCAAGTTGCAGGGCGCGACACCAGCTGCGATGGACGACTGCGCAAAGATTGTACAGCAGGTTGTTAAGAAACATGGCGGCTCGAAGTTTAAACGAGCGAAGTCGCAGGAAGAGGGTGATCTCATCTGGCAAGACCGCAAGAACGCTCTCTTCACTGCCATTGCGTACGCTGGCGGGGATGCTAAAGGCTGGCTCACGGATGTCTGGTATATTTTTACAATTTTTGCTCAGGAATCATTCCTCACTGTCATCATGAAGTGTACCTGTTTCGAATCTCCCTCAACTCATCGAGGAGACACAGAAGGATATTGAAGCTCATGGCATCAAGTATCTGACTGCCGGGCATGCAGGCGACGGTGAGGGCTGATGATCTTTTGGCCACGGGAGTATTCAATGATCGATTGTGTAGGCAACTTCCACTCATTGCTTACCTTCCGCAATGAGAGAGAACTCAACATCGTTCGGGAACTAGTCCACAGGATGGTCGAGCGTGCCATCAGACTTGACGGAACCTGTACGTTCAAGGCGGCACCATGCCCTCGCTCTCGAGTTGATGTTTCGCTTTTCAGGTACCGGGGAGCACGGGGTCGGCATCGGAAAGAAAGAATTTTTGATCGAAGAGCTCGGCGAGGGCACAGTCAATCTGATGAAGACCATCAAGCGAGCTGTGGATCCTCTTTGGTTATTCAACCCTGGAAAGGTAACGTCTCTTGGCCGCGACGTTCTGTGCAACGCTAATACATGCGTTTAATCCTTAGTTATATCCGGATGGCAAGTCCGCCCACTGAGTTAAGATTCAGAAACGAGATAGAGTACCTCACGATGTCTTGATAGTTCTTTGGTGCCTTCGGTAATGACCATAAGCAGCCGGCGCTTCCGCCCCATTTCATTTCCTTTCTTTCAACGAGCAGTTCGAGGTACACATCCATAAAATTAATGTGCTACAGCCAGCCAGCGAGTGTTCGCTACGCAACACCAGTTCGACGGTTTGCTCATCGTGAATTTGGTAGCACATGTTCTTCACAAACCGGGGCGAATCAAGGATGATCATGATCATGATTCATATTGCAACAAGTCGGCATCAAAATCACACTGTCAAATTCTTCCGAATACGCTCCCTCAGACTAAATCCTAGTGGTGTGCCACCATACCATACCTTACTACTGTAGTACTGTAGGTTGGACGCCAGCTGCCCGGCATGCGGGGAGGACGAAGAAGACATCGCACACTTCCTGCTAAGATGCCAAAGCTACGCACACGAAAGATGGCCCCTCACCCAGCACGCCGCAAAGAAGCACAAGCCCCTCACCCTCCAAACCATCCTAGGAGACCCGCAGTTCATCCTACCATTAGCAGCGTACATCCACGCCACAGGGAGATTCACGCGACCAGGTGAGCGCAGCACAACTCAGACCGTTAATACTGCGCAATAAGGAACCCTAGCAGGAGACGAAATACGATCAAACACCCACTCAAAACATAGAGAGTGCGAAGTGCAAACACTCAAACCTCCCCTTGTAATGCCGCAGCGCGCGCAGGATCAGCGCAGTCGCTCAGTAACCCGCTCAAGCCGAAGGACGTCAAGCAAGCAGCCCGCACGAGCGTACCCGCAGACCAAGCGCGGGAAAACGCTCCCACACACGACAAGCGGGCATTGCGGCACAAGTTGGCCTCAGATGCCATGGGGGAGATAGCGGCATAGTCAATTCCCACATTCACGTTTATTACACAGTAGTCATGTATACATACAAGAAGTGCTACGTAGGGTTCTGTACCCCGAGGCGCACGGTAATGGATTTAAAAAAAATTAAAAAATTAAAAAAAACTGTAGGTTGGAGTGCCCAGGGTCGCGCTTCCAGTCGTATTATGATTACCCTGTCTATCTGATACTGCAACAACGGCCCTGCCGGATGTCCCTCTTATTGGGATGCAGGGAATTCTGCCGCCCAGGGTGAATCACAAGGCGCATCTATGCTAGCGAGGAGGTTGGGAGAGGGTATTACCAGTGCCAGACGCCAGGGATTTGGTTATTTGTGTCGTCCGAGTCGTTCCCTTGGTCACAGGCTTGTGGTGTCGTAGAATAACTCACGTATTTGGACAAAAGCCGTGTAACACGGATTTGTTATTTACTCTATTTTGCATCGCCACTGGCAAGCATCCTTGAGCACGCATCGCTCCCAAACAAGTCCGAGCAGCATCATGTCGCTATTTCAGAGGTACTTGCTAGTGAGCTGGAGGGCTTGGAGGCTGCTATCCGCCCGGGCCTCGAGCAGTACCAGCGGGAGGCAGCAGCTAGTACGGCCTCAGCATCTACGCCTGCTTGGTACAGCCAGTGGCGGAAGCGGGGGCAACGTGGCCACATCGAGCGTCTTTGCGCTGGCACTGGGGAGTGTTGTGTTGGGCCTGGGAGGCTACTATGTCGGCGCGCGTTCGAATCATCATCCGATCGTTACACCCGTCGAGTCCGAGTCCCCTGGCTCTCCGTCAAAACCCGTCTATGGTACACCAGAAGACTTTGCACGCGCTATCGAAGAACTAAAAACGTTGTTCTCCGAGGAGACGGTGACGACAGCGAAGGACCAGTTGGAAGCCCATGGGTTTTCACCTAATGTGTATCACCCTGGTAAGTACTTGTAGGTTGCGCGACGCTTACCGCTGGCAGTGGTACTCTTGCTTGGCTGACATTTGCGCATCTTGTGTAGGGTATCCGCACAGTGTCGTGGTATACCCGGACTCGACGGAGGATGTCGTGAAGATTGTCAACGTTGCAAGGAAGTACCGAATGCCTGTCATCCCGTATTCTGGTGGAACTAGCCTGGAAGGTCATTTTGCGGGCGTGCGTAACCCTTTTCATTCATACAGTGCCATGCCACCACTTTTCCAATACATCATTCGTTCTTACCCTTACCTCTGCAGTGGAAGGGTGGGGGTATATGTGTCGACATGTCGGGAATGGACAAGATTATCACTATCCACGGTACGTTCCCTCTCTCCAACCTGTGTGCTCCGCTGTCCACCGGATAATCTCTGCTTTTCAGAAGAGGATTCGGATCTTGTTTGCCAGCCTGGCGTAGGGTGGATGGAAATCAACGAGACTCTGAAGGAGAAATGCATTCCACTATTCTTTCCCGTACGTACCCAAAGCTGAACGTCTGTCCCTTTCCTCGTACTTCACGTGCATCCCACAGCTCGATCCCGGACCCACGGCGACTGTGGGTGGCATGCTTAGCACCGGCTGCTCTGGAAGTCAGTGCAATGCAATCGCAGCAGTACTCCGATCAGCCCTTACTGACCCTTTCTCGCAACAGCTAATGCCGTCCGCTACGGCACAGCAAAGGGCGAGTGGTTCTTGAATGCGGTCAGCATGCTTCATTCGTTGTTCGCAAAAGTCCTTTCGGGACTTACGCTGATCGTCATTCGGCAGACGGTTGTTCTTCCCTCTGGCGAGGTGATCAAGACGAGACGTCGATCGCGCAAGTCATCTGCCGGATTCGACACGACAAAGCTGTTCATCGGCGCAGAGGGAACCCTCGGCATCGTCACAGAATTGACCATCCGCCTCGCGCCCGTCCTCCCAACCACCGTCGCCACCGCACGATTCCCCAACGTCCGCAATGCCAGCGAGGCCGTCATCGAGATCCTCAACACTGGAATCGGCATTCGTGCGTTGCTTGCTACTTTCCCATTTCTCTCTTTTTTTTTGGTCCGCTCGTCAACCCATGTATGTCCCTCTAAATGACGACTTCATCGCGACAGAATGCATCGAACTCGTCGACGCGGCGTTCATGCGGTCCGTCGTGACCGCGGGCAACCCCGCCCGCCCGTACGACGTCGCGGACCACCTGTTCTTCAAGCTACAGAGCGCGACGCCCGGCGCGCTTTCCGAGTCCATGGAGGTGGTCAAGAAGATCGTGAAGAAGTACGGTGGCGACAAGTTCTGGCCCGCAAAGACGCAGGAGGAGGCCGAGGCGATATGGACGGACAGGAAGAACGCGTTGTACTCCAGCCTGGCGTACGCTGGCGAGGGAGCAAAGGCCTGGGCGACGGACGTATGGTAGGCGATTTCTCCCGCGAGAGGGAAATTTTCAAGTCCTACTCGTCTCTCTCTGTCGCCCCCAACGCTCACTTGGAAACCGAAAATTGGACAGTGTCCCGATCTCCAAGCTCCCGCAACTCGTATACGAGACCCAACAAGATATTGAGCACTCTGGCATGTTGTATACCGTCTTGGGTCACGCAGGAGATGGTAAATATCCCAGAGAGCAACTAGGGGATCAGGAAATCATTCGAGAGTGCTAATATGCCGGGGGCAATCAACCACAGGAAACTTCCATGCACTCCTGATGTTCAAGACAGACGAGGAGCTCAATATCGTACGCGGTCTTGTGCACCGCATAGTCAAGCGTGCGCTCGCGCTCGACGGAACTTGTAAACCAACGCACTTCGTCTCATTCCCCTAAAAGCACTCAATTGCACTTTTTTTTTTCAGGTACAGGCGAGCACGGCGTCGGGATCGGGAAGAAGGAATTCTTGATCGAGGAACTCGGTACGGGCACAGTGGGCTTGATGAAAACGATCAAGCGGGCGATAGACCCGCTCGGGATCATGAATCCAGGAAAGGTAGGCCGCCGCGGACCCTATTGTCAACGCGGAGCGATTACTGAAAGGAACGAACTTTCAGCTGTACCCAGACGACGATGACGCATCCCACTCATGAAGGGGAGAGCGTGTCAGTTGCGACTCCGAATAGATAGCCATGTACATGAACAAATCACAACATGATGACCACCGCTATCGGCCTTTTCAAGCAGATCCACTCCACGTGCGTTCATGATACGAACAAGTCTTCCCTGCTGTTGCAAGGGCGTAGACAACTCTATCGTATACGTTTCTTCCCTTTACAACAGAACAAGACTGACTACAAGGGTTTTGATTCATCGTGCACCTTCTACAACAACTGCCGATTGCTCCTAGGTAGGCTGTGCCTGCTGTTGCTGTTGCTGTTGCTGTTGCTGTTGCTGTTGCTGTTGCTGTTGCTGTTGCTGTTGCTGTTGCTGTTGCTGTTGCTGTTGCTGTTGCTGTTGCTGTTGCTGTTGCTGTTGCTGCTGCTGTTGCTGCTGCTGCCCAGTTCGGCTGAGCGCGGCACCAAGCGCCTGCGTTCGGATGCTCAGCCCACGCGTCTTTTCGATGACCGATTGGTACATTGGGAGTGCCGGACGGTGAATCTCGATGACATTCTGCAGGACCGTCAGGCCAAATGGACGATGGCAGCGTGGGAGGACCATAGTTATTTACCTTTTCGAGGTCGATCTTGGCGTCAGCGGCCATCCGTGTGTCGCGGATGAGGTTGACGATCCATTTCTCGCCTTCGTCTGGGGAGAGGTTGAGGCGTGCAGAGAGGTCGCTTTCATGTGAAATGAGCGTCAGCCTCTACCTAATCATCACATAGCGAAGAGAGGACAACGTACGCAATGTCGATTCGCTGGTGAATGCGACAGTACGCCTCGCTGATGAGATACCGAGCGTTGTCTAGGAACTCCTCCCTGATTTCGCTCAAAAAGAAGTCATTCCCGACGACGCGCTCCGCGAGTTGCAACTGATGCTGCGCAGCCTCAAAGTCAAACTCGACGTAGAGCTCCTTGAGGAACTTGGTGACGGGGTCCGAGTACTGATACTCTTCGAGCTGTACAACCTTGACGACCTCCCGTATCGCGTGCCGCACGCGCGAGCTCACCGGCGCAGCAGCGGCTGCTCCCGTCGCCTGCGCCCTGCGCGAGAGCACGGCGGCGACGGCGACGTAGCGCAGGATCCAGGGCGCGGCCGACTGGATGGTGTTGAGGTAGGCGGGGGAGAGGAATGTCTCGAGGAGGAGAGTGCGGCCAGCGGGGTGGTTGAAGTAGACGAAGAGGGACCAGTGGACGAGCCAGGTACGCGAGTGGAGCGTCGCGAGGGGTTCCGCGTGCGTCGATGCTGCCGACGCGGCCGAGGCCGATGCCGCGGGCGACGCGAGCGGGGCTGCGCCGGCGCGCGCGTCGAGCGTCTCGCGCAGCGTGTTGAGCTCCTCGAGCGCCACGTCCCACTTGCCCGTGAGGATGTCCGAGGCGAGCTTGCCCCACAGAGTAGTTCCCGTACGTGTACTGGAACTTTCCAAAGTTGTACAATGCGGTGATTTGTTCGAGGGTGAGCTGAAAAGAAATTTGTTCAGGATCAAAGGTGGTGTTAAGCCCATGGGCCGTAAAACGACGTCGATGCTCACACCGTAGTTATCCTTGAGATAGGTCAGGTTTTGATTCTTGTCTTGGCGCAGAGCCTGTGCGACATCCGGATTCTCGATCACGTCTAGGACAGCCTGCGCCTCTTGCTGAAGCTGCTCATTTATGGCCACGGCCCTTTCTCTCCTGGCAGCGAACTCTTATTTGCGTCTATGTGAGTCGCAAATACAAGGGTAAAAATTGGAGCCAATTCACACCTTGAGGGACTTCTGAATCCGGGTTCAAATGTTCATAGAGAGATACGATGTAGTCGATCATATTTGTGCCCTTTGCGAGTTCATATTGAGCGGCGGCGACTTGTTCTGGGGAAAAAAGACCAGTTTCAAGAAGATGAGTGAGCAAAGGAAAGACCAAATGTCGATCCAGGTAAGGGATAATCGTCCTTGTGAGGTCGTATTCAGCCATTGTGGACGAGCGAGTGTCGCCGACGCCGACTCGACTCGAGCACAAAAAGGCCAGCCATCACGTGGTTGACTGTACCTCGACCTCTCAACCCTCAACGACCATGTCGTCCATCAATTTCTCCTGGCTCGTCAAAGACCTCGGCATATCGATAATTGGTCAGGTCCGTACTCTCCCCCATCCTCATCTGTGGCATGCCTCAACGACGACGTAAACAGAAATGCTACGTCTCCCTCATAGAGAATCTCAACCTTGACGATGTCGACTGCATCAAGTATTCATTATCCAAGGGAATTGGCGTCGCAATAGTCGCCGGCGGATCGATAATGAAAGTACCCCAACTTCTTCTCAGTACGCCGCTCTCCCTACCCCTTTTGCTCGGCTCACCTTCACGCAGTACTTAGAGCCCAATCGGCTCGCGGCCTCTCCTTAGCCGCCTACATCCTAGAGACATCTTCCTATGCCATAACCCTCACCTATTCCTCGCGCAACGGCTTTCCCTTTTCCACATATGGAGAGAACTTTTTCCTCACCATCCAAAACGTGTTCATCACCCTCCTCATCATTCTCTACAATCCCCCCTCCTCTTCGCGGCGTCTCACGACCGCACCCAACCCCACCGGAAAGCTAATCTCCGCCGTCCTCGCCCTGCTCGTAGCGGGCTTTGCTCTCTTTGTCGCGCCAGCGGGCGTGCTCGCCGCCGCACAGCTCTGCACGCTCCCCCTCTCCCTCTTCTCCAAGCTCCCGCAGATCGCGCAGAACCACCGCGCGCGCAGCACGGGCCAGCTCTCCGCCTTTGCCGTCGTGTCGCAGATCGGCGGCTGCGCCGCCCGGCTGTTCACCACCGCGCAAGAGGTCAAGGACCCGCTCGTGGCGGCAGGCTTTGCGCTCGCGCTCGCGCTCAACCTCGTCGTGGGCGTCCAGATGTACGCTTACTGGGGTAAGGGCATCGTTGTCGGCAGTGGCAGCCACGAGATGGACGTCAAGGTGCGCGATGAGTTTCCACTCGGGGGGAGGGGGACTGGCTACGGCCGGGAAAAGGTCGACATCGTTGTACAGCCCCAGAGCCCGCCGCACCAGTCGACCCATCATCCTTCACAGTCTGTCACGCACGGGCGTAAGTGGGCCCGTAAGGTTGACTGAACCTATTCGTATTGTAGGGCTTTTGTTGTTCCTCTCGTGACGTTCCACTACATAATATAATATTACTTGCCTCCATTCTGGTCCCAGACACATCGGTGACTATATCGACGATGTATTTCTAATAAGCACGATTGGCAGGAGGTCAAAACTCCATGATGGTTCATCTGTCTTGGGCTTGTCGCGCAAAGGCCAAGCCCTCAAGCGGCCCCTGCTTTTCTCGGTCCCAGAACACTGCCCTCCGCTATCCGCTCCTCCTTATCCCGTCGACTCTGGCTGACCCTTCGTACTTCCTCAGTCAAGCGATCCAGCCTCTCCCGCGTCGCCTCATCAACCCGATCCTCCTCCTCCAGCGAACGCACACCATATCCAAGCGCGCGCTTCACAATCCCAACATACCCCACCTCGCCCACACACCTCCGCGCAAGGAGCTTCGCCTTCCGCACCGCAGGCGTCCAACGCGCCAGCACGTGCGCAGGGAATCCGAGCCGCGCGCGGCGCCGCGTAGCCGTGAGCACCTCCCCGCGGGCCTCGCGTGCGCGTTCGCGCGTCTTGTTCGCGATTTTCTCGCGCCGCGCGGCTTGGAGCTGAAGCAGGAGCTCTGCCGGCGGAGGGCGCGCCGCGCGCTGGGCGTCGAGCTCGAAAGACGTTTGGAGCTGCTCGAGGCGCGAGGTGAGGGGCGCGCACCACGCCGCGAGGTGCGGCTCGCTGAAGCAGCGCCACTCTTCGAGAGGGAGCCCCGCGCCGTTCGTCCGAGTCGCTGCTGCGAGGCTGGTTTCGAATTCGGCTTCGGCTCGGAGATCCTCGAGGGCGGTTGAGGAGACGGTGTTGCCAAGACTATGCCATGGAAGTTTCTCCGGGTCAGGAGATATGGGGGAGGGGGGCAAAAGGGAGAAATGGACGAACGATAGATTCGTCGACGATAGACCGCATTCTGATGTGATCTCGGCGAGCACCTATCAGGCCTCCGAAACGCTGCAGTATAGCGCGTAGGTGTTCGTCTCCTTGTTCGGCCTTTCTGAATATACCAAGCCACTGGTCATGGAAGAGTGAGCGATTGAGTCTCAGTACAGGAATAGACAGGTGGTTCGCACTCGCTGCCCCTTCTCTAGCTGAATCTTGGTGAGCGTAGGACTCGTCAAATGACGATGTTCACGGAAGAGCGCTTGTACGTGTGACCGCACCTAGAAACCAGGTGAGGGAAAACAGGAGTGGCCGGGTCTCGAGCATATGCGTACGATCGGACTCGGGGAGGCACGCAGGAGGCCTCTGTACAACGCCCACAGCGTCGGCACTCTGTGTGCCGCGAGACGGTAAAATGGGGTGTGCGGTCGCACGGGACGAAGGCTCGAGACTATGCGGGCGATGTTCTGCCTGTGGCGGGTGTGATGTGTTGCCAGCGTCGGCGTTGGCGTAGATAGCGACATGATAGCATTGTACGGCATGTGGACGCGACCAGCTCACGCGATCACTCGCTCATCCCCGCCCTGGCAGCCCTTCATGTAATTACTATTTTAATCCCATGTTTACATATAAAATATAATGCTACATTTGCTACTTGCAGAGAGGTCATGTCATTATGATGCGTGAGGGGAAAAGAAAGGCGGAAGGAATACATCGAGTGCCGCTGCCGCAGGCGGTCAATCGCCCAGCGAGCACACCCCTCAGTTATATATCACTTCCATCTACCGCCTCGCAATGGCGAACGGGGCGGCGGCGGCGAGGTGTAGGGTCCGGGAGCCCGAGACGCACGCACCCATTGGGACCGATCGCCCACCGGGATGGGCTCGTCCTCGTCCAGCACCACGCCCACCACGACAGAAGGGCCCGCGACCGGGCCCGGTCGGTCCGACAAGACGCCTGGCGTTGTTGCCTGCTGCCATCCACGCCCAGGCTGAGGGAGGTAAGAGGGGAGCGTGGCCGCAGGTACTCTTGTCGACTCGTCCCTATCCCTACTGTTATTTCTCCTCGGTGCGGTCGACGCTCGGAAGCTCGGGTAGTAGTGATCGCGGGCCCGTCCGCCGGGCCTGCGAATGGTGAACGGGTGGTCGCGCCCCGCCC
>WNFC01010874.1_pt1 | contig 15216 bp, 11 predicted proteins | sample 5400541 | NCBI WGS metagenome assembly WNFC01 (sample SAMN13153342, study PRJNA577476) | soil metagenome | isolation source: 120 cm saprolite under Douglas fir tree site 2 hole 2 replicate 1 | place: USA:California | collected 2015-04-18
CTATGACGGCTACCGGACCGACAGCGCCCCGTCATTGTTCCATACATGAGCCTTCCCGCGGATCGCCCTCTCGGAGCGTCGTTCCCACCCCTGCGGTAAATCGGCCCGACCGACCGGGCTGGATATCGCAGTGGCAGTACCCGTCTCAAACGCCGGTCTTCCCCTGGACAACAAGCTCCTCGCCTCATTGCCGCGCGAACACTTCGATCGGCTGCTGCCGCACTTCACGTCCGTGCAACTGCCGCAGGGGCTGGTGATGTTCGAATCCGGCGACGAGGTCGATCAGGTTTACTTCCCGCATTACGGCATGCTGTCGCTGCTCGCCGTGCTGCGCGACGGCAAGGCGATCGAGACCGCGACCGTCGGCCGCGAAGGCGTGGTCGGTGCGATGGCCGGGCTCGGCCTGTACAAGTCGCTGGTTCGCGTCGTGGCGCAGATGCCGGTGGCCTGCAGCAAGATCGCCGCCACCCATTTCCGGACTGTCGCCGCCGGCAGCGATCCCGTCCGCAATCTCTGCATCCGCTACAACGAGGTGCTGTTGTCGCAGGCGCGGGTGACGGCCGCCTGCAATGCGCTGCACTCGATCGAGGCGCGATTTTGCCGCTGGCTGCTGCAGAGCGCGGATCGGGCCGCAACCGACACGGTCATGCTGACACAGGAGTTCCTCGCCGAAATGCTCGGCGTGCGGCGCACCTCGGTGACGGAGGTCGCGAGCAAGGTGCAAAACGCAGGCGTGATCACCTATTCGCGCGGCGTGATCAAGATCCTGGACCGGCCCGCGCTGCTGCGGATGTCATGCGAATGCTACGAAACGCTGCTTGACCAATCGGCGATGTTGCGCTGATTTTTCCGCGCAAGCCCCTGTTTGAGCTGACAAACATCAGCAGCAACAAGTAAGGCTCATTGCCCCGTCCGAAAGCCGCGGACGCCCGCGAGTCTCGGCAGCGCTCGCCTCCCCGTTCAAGCATTTCGTCTTAATTCGCGGTGCTGCCGGTTTTGGTCCGCGGCTTCGCAGGGGCCGATGCCTTGGGCGTGTCCACGCTACGCACGTTGCCCCAGGGATCCGAAGAGGCCTTGGCGTCCGGTATTTTCTTCAGCGATTCCTTGTAGGCCTTTTGCTGGGCCGCCTCCTGCTCCTTTTCCTCAGGGCTTTTCGTTTGAAACTCCGGCATCATATTGATGGTGGGAGTCTGTGCGTAAGCCGGCGCTGTCAGCAACGCCACTAGCGCGGCTATGCGAAAAACTTTCATGGAACGCTCCCTGCATTTTCCCATCCGTATACCACTGCGCCGGCCTCGACGCCAAGCGTAGCAGCCTGCACGCCAACATGGCCGAGCTGCTCCCCGCCCCCTATTATTCGGCCTCGAGTTTGGCATTTTCAAGCTACGCGGGGCGGGCATCCGTGCTGGCCGATGCGCGGGTGGTTCGCCTCGGGCGCACCACGAGCTTTGGCCGTGTCACCTTGTCGAGCGCCACTGACAACAAGGCGGTGGCGATGGTCTCAAGCGCCTTTGCGATGCTGTGAGCGTCCCGCCGGTTCCGCAATCAGTATCCACCCCTCGATCGGCCCTGATAGCCGCCGCTACCGTAGCGACCCCCTCCGAAACCGCCGATGCCCAGGCCGATGCCAATGGAGGGTCCCGGCGAGGGTTGATAATAGTCAGGCGGCGGCGGACGGCGGTAGACCACAACGTCGTCGTCGTCATCACGCGAACGCCGTGGCGGCTGCACGCTGGCGCGCTTGGGCTGATCGGGATCGGCCCGCTTCTTGGGCGGATCGGGATCGGCGCGCTTCCTGGGCGGCAGATCGACTTTCTTCAGCGGCAGTGGCGGCGCGCCACAGGGGCATGTCGGAGCGGCAAGCGAGGCGTTGGTCGGCAGCGCAGTTCCGGACGGTGCGGACGCGCCTGAGGCGTTCGGCGCGCCGGCGATGGCGGCCAGGCTGGCCGTGGTATTCGGACGGTTGCGCAGGCGATCTTCCAGCTTGCGCGCTGTCGCGGTGAGATCGCTATCGGGGTACTGGAGAAGGAATGCGCGATATCCTGCCGCCGTGTTGATGATCACCGCATTGTTCCACGCCACCATCCGGCGGTGACGATCGAGCCATTCGCGGGCCTGCGGGCCGAACGGCGGTTGCGCGAACAAGCCGACAAACGCCTCATAGGCCTCGTCGGTGCCATCGGCCACGATCATTTCATTGGCGATCTCGACCCGCTTGCCCTGCAATTCACGACGCCATTGATCGACGGTGCGCGTGGCCGCAACTTGCTTCGGGGCCGCCGCGCCGGCTCCGGGAAAGAATCTGAAATCGTCGGTTAGCGAGGAACTATCCCAGGGCGTCTGGCGTCCCTCGGTCGCCTTGTTGACCGAAACCCGGACGCGCTTGAAGGTATCTTCAATCGAAAGCCCGGGCTCTTTGGCTGCCGAAAGCAGTGCTGTCGTGTAGGGACTGTCGGCGCCGCTGCCGTCCTCGGCTTCGGCACCAGGTGACGTCGAAAACGACATGAACGTGCCGGGAGCGCCGGTCTTCGCATCGACGATCGCCAGCCCGTGGCCTGCGCTGCGGCTGATCGCGGGGAATGGGTTGTTGCGGCACGCATCGAGCAGCAAGATGCGGGTCTTGCTCGGCACGGACGATAATGTGTTGAGGACGTCGTTGAGACGTATCGCCTGCAGCGGAATGTCGGTTTCCCGCTTCGGATCGACGTCCACGGGCACCAGAAAATTCTCGCCGTCGATCTGGAGGCCATGGCCCGCATAGAAGACGAGCGCAACGGTATCGGGGCCTTTCGCCGCTACTTTTGCCGCGAAGTCGCCGACCTTTTCACGCATCTCGTTCTGCGAGAGATCGGCAGCATCCATCACTTCGAACCCGGCATTGCCGAGCAATTGGGACATGGCCCTGGCGTCGTTTGCCGGATTGGGAAGCGGAACCACGGCACGGTAATTGGACTGGCCGATGACGAGCGCAACGCGACTCTCGGCAAATGCCGCGTGCGAGCCCAATAAAACTCCCGCTGCCATCAGCGTATGGTGAAGGAAGGGACGAAACATGCTGACACCTCCAGGGTAACAGGTTGGTCAGTCGTTATCGTCCGGAGGTTCAAGTCCAGATTCAGAAACCTTCCTATTTCGGTTTCCTGGCAGGCTCTGCAGGGCGCATGCTGCCCCATGGGTCGTACTTTTCCTTGGAATCGGGGATTCTTTCGAGTGCGGCCTTGTACGCCTTCTCATCGATTTTCTTTTCCGGCCGCTCGGTCTTTTTTTCGTCGCCTTGATGGCGCTTGGCATTCATCTGAGCGTGCGCCGGCATTGCGATCAACGCCAGCGTGAACGCCGCGACCGTGAGGGTCTTCGCCACCTCTGCCTCCCCTGCCATTCTGCCGGCACACCTACCGCGAGCCGATCATGACAAACAAGGGATGTCGTGGCGGCACACGATAGCGTGCTTCCCGCCCGCTTCAGCAATTGTTGATGGCCAAGGGGCGTCAATTGACCGCACCGCGCCCAATCCCGGCCGCGATGTGGGTTAACGTCGGCGAATGCGGTGGCGAATTGTTCATGCGGCGTTGATGGCGGGCGCGGCGCTCGCGCAGGCGGGCTGCGGCATCGCCGACAGCCGCTCGCCGGTGCCGGAATTCATGCGCGCCAGAGCCACCGAGCCGATGCCGCCCGAACTGCCGCCCGATGTCAGCCGACTGCTTCGCGAACAACTGGATTCAGTATTCATCGCCGCGTCGTACCCGCGCCAAGTGCAGGTCTCGCCGCCGCTGCACGAGCCGCAAGGCTCGGGCTGGACCGCTTGCGTCAGGGCCGAACTTACTTCCGCCACGGGCCAACCGCTGGGCGCCCAGACTTATCGCATCACCATCAGCGGCGGCGTCATCATCGACCGGCGCCGCGCCGAGGCCGAAGACAACTGCGCATCCGAGACCTACCAGCCGATCTGACGGCTCGGCGCCGCTCCCGGCCGAATGGCTCAAGCCAGCGGCTGAACGCGTCAAACAGTTCAGGATCGGCAATGCCACCAGCACCACCGCGATGCCGACATTGACGCGCCCGAGCGCTGCCGTCACGACGAGGGCTAACATCTGGTATAAATGTCCGTGGAGCTTGACCGCGGCCGACCGCGATTGAACAAAATCCGGGCCAAAATGACGAATTGGAGAGGGTACGGTTGAGGGCGGTTCTGGACACCAGGTCTGGTCCGGCCCATTACCCTGTGCCCATGAGGGATCGAGTTTAAATGGATGTCGGGACTTGGCTAAGCGGTCTGGGCTTAGGTCAATACGAAGCCGTCTTTCGTGAAAACGAGATCGACGCCGACGTTCTGACAGAGCTGACCGATCAACACCTCAAAGACCTGGGTATTGCACTCGGGCACCGGCTGAAGCTGCTGCGTGCGATCCGCCAGCTTGCCGGCGATGCAGCGGTCAAGGCGTCGGAACAGCCGAAGCCGCAAGACGCGGCCGATCGGCGTCAATTGACGGTGATGTTCTGCGATCTCGTCGATTCGACCGCATTGACGGCGCAACTCGATCCGGAAGACATGGGCGACCTGCTCCGGGCGTTTCAGCATGCCGTCGCGGCCGCGGTAACCCGCTTCGACGGCCACGTCGCCAAGTGGACGGGGGACGGTGCGAGCGTCTATTTCGGCTATCCCCGCGCCCATGAGGATGACGCCGAACGTGCGACGCGCGCGAGCATTGCGCTGATAGAAGCCGTGGCAAGACTTCGGCGCGAGCGCAGCGTCGATCTTGAGGTGCGGATCGGTATTTCAACCGGCCTGGTCGTGGTGGGCGAACTGATCGGCGAAGGCGAGGCGCTCGAGCGCGGCGTCGTCGGGGACACACCGAATCTCGCCTCGCGGCTGCAGGCCCTGGCCGAGCCTGACACCGTCGTGGTCTCTGAATCGACGCGAAGGCTGCTTGGCAGGACATTTGAATTGAAGGCGCTCGGGCCGCTGGAACTCAAGGGCTTCAAGGCTCCGGTTCCCGCCTGGGTGATCGTGGGCGAGCGCGACAATGTGAGCCGGTTCGAGGCGTCGCGCTCGGAGGCAATGACGCCGTTTGTTGGCCGCGAGCAAGAGGTCGCACTTCTCGTCAACCGGTGGCGCCGCGCCGTCAAGGGCGAAGGTCAGGTCGCGCTGTTGTCGGGAGAGGCTGGCATCGGCAAGTCGCGGATTCTGGCGGCGCTGCGCGAACGCATTGGCGACGAACGGTATCTTACCTTCCGCTATCAATGCTCGCCGCATCACGTCAACGACGCGTTGTTTTGTCAGCGGCGAGCCGGCCGCTTCGCGGCTGGACAAATTGGAGATGATGATCTCCCGCGTGGGTCTCGAAAGCGGCGAGATCGCGCCTTATCTGGCGTCGTTGCTGGCGATCCCGACCGACGGGCGGTATCCGGCGCTCGAAATGGCGCCAAGCGAACAAAAGGAGCGGACCATTGCCGCGATGATCGCGCTGGTAGCCGGATTTGCGAAAACCGCGCCGCTGCTGATGCTGGTTGAAGACGCGCATTGGATCGATCCCACATCGCTCGATCTGCTCGGCCGGATCGTCGACAGAGTGCAGCACCTGGCCGTGCTGTATGTGGTGACATCCCGGGCGGAGTTCACCGCACCATGGCTCGGGCGTCCGCATGTCACAGCCCTCTCGCTCAACCGTTTCGAGCGAAGTCAGGCGGTAACGATGATCGATCGCATCATGTCGAGCAAGGCGCTGCCGGCCGAGGTGCTCGATCAGATCATTGCCAAGACCGACGGCGTACCGCTGTTCGTGGAAGAGCTGACCAAGAGCGTGCTCGAATCCGGCCTGTTGCGCGAGGAAAACGGCGCCTATGTCCTCGCCTCCGTGCTGACGCCACTGGCCATCCCCTCGACCTTGCACGATTCCCTGACGGCGCGGCTCGATCGCCTGTCACCCATCAAGGAGATCGCCCAGATCGGGTCGGCGATCGGGCGCGAGTTCTCCTACGATCTGTTGGAAGCGGTATCGCCGATCACCGGACAGGCATTGCGGGACGCCCTGCGCCAGCTCATGGAAACCGAACTGATTTATGGTCGCGGCGCGCCGCCCAAGGCGACCTACATTTTCAAGCACGCGCTGGTGCAGGACACCGCGTATGTTTCGCTGTTGCGCGGCCGGCGTCAGCGCATTCATGCCGATATAGCGCTAGCGCTGAAGCAGCGCACCGGCGACGAGGAATGTCCGCCCGCCATCATCGCGCATCATTTCACCGAGGCGGGCCTGGCTGAACAGGCGGCGCCGTATTGGCTCGCGGCCGCGGAGCTGGCGCTCTCGCAGTCGGCCCCGGCGGAAGCGGAGGGGCATGCCAGTGCAGGCATCGCATTGATCCCGCGCGTCAAAGAGAGTCCGGAACGCGACGCTCTCGAACTGGGACTTTTGGTCGCACGCGCCAATGCAATGATACCTTTGAAAAGCATTTCCGCGCCGGAAACATTCGAAGCCCTTGCCGCGGCGAAGCGGCTGCTCGACAGAGGCGTCGGCACGGATTTGCAGCGCGTGTCCATTCTGTATGGGCTTTGCTCAGCCAGCACCCTCACGTCACGATTGAAGCAAGCGCTCGATTTTGCCCACCAGATCATCGAAGTCGCGGAGCGCCTGGATGACCCGACCTACCGGGTCGTCGGATACCGTCAGCTCGGGACGCTTCAGTTTTATGCCGGACAGAACCGCGAAGCGCTGCGGAGCCTGCAAAAGGGTTACACATACCGCGACCCACGCCGGCAACGGGCGCTCAGCTATCGGTTCAGCTGGGATCAAGGCGTCGCTATCCTTTCCTTCGAAGTTTTGGTGCGGCTGTCGCTTGGCCTTCTCGACAGCGCCGCGCAAGTCAGCGAACAGGTGCGAATTGAGCTGCTAAGCCACGGGCACGCCACGACGATCGCTTCGGCGACGTTTTGCACACGGACCTGGCCCGAGCTCGTGCTGGAAGATCTGGAGGGGCTGGAGCGGGATAGCGCCGAACTCGCGGCCTATTGCGCCGAAAAAAGGGTGGAGCAGATTCGCCTGTTGGCCAGCCTCCACCAGGCCTACGCCCGCGCCGCGCGCGAACCTGTCGAGAGAAACATCGCAACCTTTCGCGCTACGCTCGGCGCATTACGCAGATCAGGTGGAAATGCCGGAAGCTCCATCACCATATGCAATCTTGCCGAAGCGTTGTTGGCGGCGGGAGATCTCGAAGGGGCCGAGGCGGCTCTGCAAGACGCCTTCGCCTTCGTCGAGCAATCCGGAGAGCGTTACTGGCTCGCCGGTTTACACCGCCTGAGTGGACACGTTGCTCTCAAACGGCGACAGCCGGATCGGTTGCGCGCGGAAGCCTGTTTCAGAAAAGCGATTGAGGTCGCCCGTGGCCAGGAAGCGCGTTTGCTCGAACTGCGCACAGCTATCGACCTCGCCCGGTTGTGGCGTGACACCGGGTCGGACAATGATCCCCGCGCGCTGCTGGAGCCGATCCTGGCCGCGATCGAGGGCGGCGAGACGACGCACGACGTTCGCAATGCTCGCGCCTTGCTGGCCGAGCTGAGGGTGAATGATTTCAATCATCCACGTGGCAAGATAGCCTTGGCGCATTCGCGAGCATCTGCCGGATCGACGAAAGATTCTCGATTTTAACTTAATCAATCAAGTGCATCACGACGCGAACTACACCGCGCGATAATTTTACAGGAGAACCCGATGTCGCCAACCACTGCTGGAAAGACCCCCCTCGACGCCCTGCGCTCGTTTGAAAGGAAGACCGCCCAGGGCCTCGGCAGTTTGTGGGGTATGACGCTCGAACACCTGTCCGAAAAACAGGCCAAGGCGGCGGCGGCCTGGACGCCAGATCCGAAAGGCGGCGTGGCGCGAACCCCTGACGGCGTCGTAGTCACCAGCAAGGAACTGGTGATGCAGGTTCTGCTCAACAGCGACGGCAACTACACCATCGAGGGCTATCAGGATCGCATGAATCAAAGCATCGGCCTGATTTATCTCGGCATGGATTGGGGGCCGGAATACGTCAAGCAATCCACCAAGTCCAACGAAGCCATCGGACGCGTCACCAGGAAAGAGGCATTCGACTTTGCCCTGAAGGAGACGCGCGCGGCGCTGGCGGCCTTGCAAGATCCCGGCGCCTTCAACATCGTCGAGGTTTCGGACACCGTCTTTGCGGGTATCTGCAATCACTGGTTCGATATCCCCGATGGCGAGTTTGTAAAGGCCGGCGGGTTTCAGATGTCGAACCTCGTGGGGCCGGCGCGCTGCCCGGGCGATTACACCCCGCCTTCCGGCTACATCGTTCATCCCGACCCGGATCTGTTGCTGACCCACATCGGGCAGCGAACCGGACATATCCTCCGGGAAGCGGTCGGCAAGCTCGTGGCTTCAATGCGCAAATCGGGAAAATCTCCGGTCGGCTCCATCACCAAGGCTCTGTTCGAAGAATTTCCGAACCCTGAGGATAACGACCTGCTGGCGCGAACCATTGTCGGGGTAATGATGGGCGCACTGCCGACCATCAACGGCAACCTGATCACCATCGTGAAGACCTGGCAGAAAACCGCGACGCTCTACGTCCTGCAAGCCAAACTGAAAAAGAGCGCGCAGAGCGACGAGTTCGCGCGCGCCCATGAGGTGGTCGAGCAGCCGATGCAGGAGACGATGCAGATGACGCCGACGCCGGACTCGCTGTGGCGCCTTGCGGCTAAGGACCACACGCTCGGGACCAAAGACCCGGTGCAGGTCCGTGCCGGCGACAAGATCTATCTCAGCGTCGTGAAGGCGACCCAGGAAGACCTCCGTGCCGGCATCACCGATGTCTGTCCGCTGTTCGGCGGCAAACGAAGCGTGTCGCCTCATCCGACCCACGCCTGCCCGGGATTCGAAATGGGGTTCGGCATCTTGCTCGGCATCGTCTACGGCGTTGTGGAGTGGCATCCCTAGAACGGGCGGCCCTTGAGAACGACGCGACGATCGACCGGCGGCCAAATTTAGCTCCAGCCGCGATGTCTGCCGCGTGACCATCCATAGTGATGCCCGCGGCCTCTGCCCCAACCGTAATGATGGCCACGACCTCCGCGCCCCATATGCCCGTGACCGTGGCCGCCGCGTACCAGAACGGTATCGACGCCGGTTTGCGCAGCGACGGGAGCCAGCGGCGACATCGGCATCGCCGCGGCCGGTAGCGTGGGTGTTATCGCCAATGCGCAGAGAGCGGCGGCAGCGATCAGCAGAAAACGCATTTGGCATTTCTCCCTTGGGCCGCGGTTGCGCGGCACAGGGCAACGTCCCTGCTCCCCGGAAGTTCCGTCCAAAGCAACGTTGACCGCGGTGGTCGCCGACGTCCCGCTCTAAAGGCAGCGCGCTTGCGCTCTTTGCGGGCAGAGCTTGAAGGAGTTCGACAGCGAGAACAGCAGCCTGGCGCTGCGGCTTGAGTTGTCGGGTGCGCGGTAGCCAAGCGGCACGGCCACACCGATGTCAGCCCGTAGATCGCCGCCCAGAAAGAACCGCACGCCGGCGCCGGCCGACGTGAGCGACAGACCGTCGGCGTAGCTGTAGCCGTCGTTCCAGGCCGCCCCGGCGTCGATGAAGCCGTAGAGTTGATAGCCGGTCAGGTACTGAAAACTCAGCTTCTGATCGAAGCGCAGTTCCAGCGAACCAGCGACGCCGTTGTCGCCGCTGATCTCGGCGCTGCCATAACCGCGCCCGAAGGCCGCGCCGCCCAGGTAGAATTGCTGCGACGTGAAAAGCGGGCCGGACGCGATCTGGCCAGCTCCTGACATTTTCACCGACCAGGCGTCGGACAGCGTCTGGTAGCGTGTAAACCAGAAATCGATCACCGAGAAATTGCCCGATGCGCCGTCGCGCGACAGAAAATCGTCACCCTTGTGCGAGGCACCCAGGATATCGAGACCCTGACGCCACATCAGCGTGAAGTAATTGTTGCCGCCGAAATTGTCCTGCAGCCGGTAATCGGAGGTCAGGCTCACGGTGCGGATGTGATCGTTGTAGAACGGGCCCAACACATCGCTCTCCGAGACGTTGCTGAAGCCTGCCGCTGCGGTGAGCGTCAGCGTCGAGGCCTGCGATTGCAGCGGAACGACGCTGCCGTGGACCTCGTAAGACTCGGTCCTGGTGTTGTCGTTATACAGCCGCCTGAAGTCGCCCGGCCGAACCTCGCTGTACAGAGCGGACCCGCCGACCCGCATTCCGTCGGTGCCGACCGGGACATCGTAGGACAGCCGGCCGAACGCAAGCTCTCGCGGATCGCCGGGTGTGGTCGACAGATTGAGCGCCAGCGTGTCGCCGGGCAGCAGATAGGAATTGAATGCGCCCGTTGCATAGGCCTGCCAGGGTCCGACCGTGGATGAGCCCAGATTGTCCAGCCCGAACGAGGTATAGACGCGCCAGGTTTTCAAATAGACGACGAGGCGGAAGCGACCCGTCGCGCCACCGATCTCCTCGAGCGCGGTATCGGCGATGCGTACTCCCGGCCGGCCGTTGACCAGCAGCAGCTGCCGTTCCAGCGTCGCCAGCCGCGAGGGCTGCTCAGCCACGACCGGGTCGAGAACAGGCCGCAGACCGAAACGCTCCACGTCTTCGCCTTTCAGCGCGACTTCGGTGATGCTGCCTTCGATCACCTGAAGATGGAGGTGGCCGTCCCTGATGTCCTGCGGTGGAACGATGGCGCGGCTCAGGTGAAAGCCGGCCGCGCGATAGAGGTCGCTGATGGCTCCGGCAATGGCGACAAGATCAGCCTGAGAGACTTTTTTCCCGAGATAAGGTTGATAGGCCGTTATGAGCTGATCGGCTGGCATCGTCAGGGCGCCGGTCACCGAGACCTGGCGCAGCTTCACCAGCGGTTTCGAGTCCGCTCGCGCCTCCGGCCGCGACAGCAGCGGCATCTGCAGCGCGGATCGGGTTGCCGGCGTCTGCTCGGATTGCGATGCGTCGAAACGTTTTTCTGTCTGTCGCGGATCAAAGCCGGGCTGGCTTGCCTGCTGTGCCTTTGCTGGTACCGACGACACGATTGCCGAAACGATCAGCACCAGGCTCGCGAAAGCGAACGGCACGGCAGCGCGATGTCGCCCTGCTCCCGCCCGGGATACCGATCGTCCGTAGTTCCACGGATGACATAGAGTGAACGACGGAAAAACCGTTAGCCTCATGATTTTTCATAGTTTTTTATGGTCAACGAACCGTTAACGCGCGCGTAAATTTGGCCGGCCTTCCACTCATTCAATGTTGAAACATTTCCGGTAAGTCTGCGGGTCAATTGCAGGCTGACGGAGGGTTCAATGATTCGAGCTGGCAGATTTGGGCGCATCCTGGCGATGGCGCTCGCGCTCGGCTCGGCTTCCATTGCGCACGCCGGCGACGGAGAAGCCTGGTCAGTCGGCAAATCATCCGGCGAAGTATGGATGACCACGACAGGCGCCCAGACGGTTTCGCTGAGCCAGCAAGATGTTCTGAAACCCGGCGACACCATCCGAACCGGCCGCAACGGTCGCGTACTTCTGGTGCGCGGCGCGGAAACAATTCTGGTCTCGCCGAACTCGGTGATCGGCCTGCCCACGGAGAACAAGGACGGGCTGTCGACGACGATCGTGCAGCAGGCCGGCTCGATCCTGCTCGAGGTGGAAAAGCGCAACGTCAAGCATTTCGAAGTCGAGACCCCCTACCTCGCCGCGGTCGTCAAGGGCACGCAGTTCCGTGTCTCCGTCAACGCCGCCAGCACCAGCATCGAAGTCATCAGAGGACAGGTCGAGGTCGCGGACTTCAGGTCGGGCCAGGTCGCGCAAGTGATGCCCGGACAGCTCGCAACCGCCTCTGCGCATGGCAAGCCTGGTCTTTCATTGAGCGGGTCGGGCACGTTCGCTCCGATCGAACAGGGCCGGCCGCGCGCATCCACCATCCAACAGCTCATGGTTCCAAAGACCGGACTTTCTGCACCGCGCCACGCGGCGAACGGGCAACTCAACCGCGCGCTCGGGCACGGCGATCATGCCGCGGCCCGCATCAATTCGAGTTCGCACGCATCGCTGCAGCCTGGGCATGGTGCGACGCGAATATCGGCCTCGCTCGGTGAAGTCAGGCTGAATTTCCACAAGGTCACCCACGGTCTCGCCCACGAAGCGATTTCGACGCCCGGTTCGGCGAGAAGCGATGCCAACAAGGACACGGTTTGGACTTCTCGCGAAGCCGCCGCGACGGCAGGCGCCGGAAACGGCTCCAGCCAGGGCAATTCAAACGATGGCAGCAGCGCCAACGCCGCGGCCAGCATCAGCGCGGCCGCGACATCGGGCGTGACGGGACCCATAGCTGCCGTCACGGGGGCTGGAAACGGAAACGGCAATGGCGCGAACGGCAACGGAAACAATGGCAATAGCCACGCCTACGGCCATAACAAATAGGTCGAATTTTTAGACCGCCGGGCCGGGCACGCCGGCGGTTACGGGATGTAAAGGTGGGGGACAACGTGAAACACTACCGGCCGCATATCTTTGTCGTCGTTGCACTGGCAATCGTGCTGTCGTCCGGCTGGCACGACACGCTCCGCAATGCACTGACCGATTTGCGGTTCGGCTGGGTATCGCGTCAGGCCACTGGCGATGTTGTCGTGATTGCGATCGACGCCCCCTCGATCGAGAAAATCGGTGTCTGGCCATGGCCACGCCGCCTTCACGCCGACTTGCTGCGGCGGCTGGAAATCGCCGATGTCCGGGACATCGTATTCGACGTCGATTTCAGCGCGCCGTCCGATGCGGCCTCAGACCAGGCATTCGTCGAAGCGCTGCGGAGCGCGGGCGGATCGGTGGTTTTGCCGTCCTTCAAGCAGCCGGGAGCAGCCGGCGGCAATGGAGCGGCCGTCTATATCAATCGTCCGCTAAAGCAATTCGGCGATCACTCATGGACGGCGGTCGTGAATGTCGCCGTTGAACGGGATGGCCTTGTTCGCCGCTACCCGTTTGGCGAGAACCTCGACGGGCAGTTTCTGCCATCGATGGGCGCTGTATTGGCGGGGCAGTATAATGCGAAGCGCGAGCCATTCCTGATCGATTTCGGTATCCGTACCGCGTCGATTCCGAAGGTGTCCTACATCGACGTGCTGCGCGGTGATGAGGCAACGCTGGCCAAGCTACGGAACAAGAAAGTCATCATCGGCGGCACCGCGCTGGAACTCGGCGACCGCTTCAGCACGCCGAACGGCGGGGTTGTTTCCGGACCGCTGCTGCAGGCCCTCGCCGCCGAGTCGATATTTCAGGACCGCACCCTGCGCCGGACCTCGGATTTCGTCACGCTGGCCGGGCTATGCATGATCTCGCTGATCATGATGTTCTCGTGGCGACGCCTCTCCGCCAGCATGAGGGTCGCCTTGCTTGTCGGAATGGCTGGAGCTGTTGAGACAAATGCAATTCTGCTGCAGGGAAAGCTGCCCCTCATTCTCGATACCTCGCTGTTCCATACCGCCATCGCCGTCTATATGGCCGCCATTGCGCTCGATGAAATCGACTTCCGGGATTGGCTCGGCCGGATTGCCGAGAACCGCTTTCAACGCATCGCGATGTCGCTGGGCGACGGTCTGGTATGTACGGACAAGAATCACCTGATCACGGTGTGGAATCCCGGGGCGGTGGCGATTTTCGGTTATGACCCTGCGGAAATGATTGGACGACCGTTCGATCGAATTTGCGCCACCAGCGCCGAAGCTGCGACAGGCTCGATTTCGAGGTGCGAGGAGGCGCGCGCCCGATCACGGCTGCCCGGCGGCCTGGTCATGGAATTCGACGGCCGCCGCAAGAACGGCGAGGTGTTTCCGGTCGAGGCATGTTTTTCCGGCTGGCAAGGCACCGATGGCTTTCAGTATGGCGCGATCCTGCGCGACATCTCGGTGCGAAAGCGCGAAGGCGAACGTATCAGATATCTGGCGGAATACGATTCGCTGACCGGGCTCGCCAACCGCGACACCCTTCACGCGGAGTTGGAGGCGATGATTTCCAGCGCGGAAACGGCGGCGGGCGAGGTAGCGCTGCTGGTCGTCGGCCTCGACAGCTTCCAGCACATCAACCACATGCTGGGCCATGCCTGCGGCGACCTCGTGCTGCGCGCTGTGTCCGGGCGATTGAACGCCGAGACCGGCGGCGCCGGAGTGGTCGCGCGCCTGAGCGGCGATGAATTTGCCATCGCGATCCCGTGCGCCGATATGGCCGAAACCGTCGCGCAATTCTGCGAACGCATCGGCCTTGCATTCAGCACGCCGCTGTTGGCCGGGGCGCGCCAGCACCGCGTCACGGTCAGTATCGGCGCGGCCACATATCCATTGGGTGGCCGCACGGCCGACGAACTGTTGAGCAATAGCCATCTCGCATTCTGTCGCGCCAAGGCGGCAAGACGCGGCGGTCATGTCCTGTTCGAGAAAACCATCAGGGAGGAACTGGAAGCACGGCTGACCCTCGAGGCGGAATTGGCGCTCGCCGTCGAGCGAAATGAATTCGAATTGTTCTATCAGCCGCAAGTCCGTCTGGCGGATGGCGGCCTGCTCGGCGCGGAGGCCCTCATTCGCTGGCACCATCCGGTCCGCGGCATGGTCTCGCCCGCGGAGTTCATGCCGGTCGTCAACACTTCCGCCATTTCGGAGCCGATCGGGGGCTGGGTTCTCGAAACCGCATGCCGACAGGCGCGGATCTGGGAACAGGCCGGACATAACGTCCGCGTCGGCATCAACCTTTCGCCTTCGCAACTTCAGTCGGGTGACTTCGCAACCTCGGTCGCAGAGATGCTCGAGTTCACCGGCCTGTCGCCCTCTCTGCTCGAACTGGAGGTGACCGAGGACATTCTGCTCGTGAACGAGGACAAGGCACTCGACACGTTCCGCAGAATTCAGGATCTCGGCGTTCACGTGGTTTTCGACGACTTCGGCACCGGCTATGGCAGCCTCAGCTATCTCAAGAAATTCCCGCTCAACGGGCTCAAGATCGACAGGTCATTCGTGCTCGAACTGCGCGCCGATTCCGGCGATGCGGCGATCGTCGGTTCGACCATCGGTCTCAGCAAGCAACTGGGCTTGTCGGTGATCGCAGAAGGCATCGAGGACCGGGCGACCGCCGATTTGCTGATGAGCATGGGATGCGAACAGGGACAGGGCTATTTCTTCGGCCGGCCGATGCCGGCTCAGGCATTCGAAAGCAAATTCCTGACGACGCACGACGCC
>WNFC01005618.1_pt1 | contig 15214 bp, 16 predicted proteins | sample 5400541 | NCBI WGS metagenome assembly WNFC01 (sample SAMN13153342, study PRJNA577476) | soil metagenome | isolation source: 120 cm saprolite under Douglas fir tree site 2 hole 2 replicate 1 | place: USA:California | collected 2015-04-18
CAGATGGCCGTGCACGTGCCGCTCTCGGTGGAGGCCCAGATGGAAGCGCGCATGCTTATGCTCGCCCCGAATAACATTTTCTCGCCATCCAGTGGCAAGCCGATCACAACGCCCTCCCAGGACATCACGCTCGGCTGTTATTACCTTACGCAAAACCCGCGTGGCGTGGGCAAGGATGGCCAGCGTCTCTCGCTGTTCTCTGATGCGGCCGAAGTGGAATTTGCGATGGCGGAAGGAAGCATCCGCACGCACGACCGCATCCGGATTAAGAACCCCGATTTGGGCAGGCCAACAATCTACGGAAATGCTGAGGCCAAGATTATCGAGACCACGGCGGGCCGTGTCATTTTCAATGAGATTTGGCCCAAGCAGCTTGGATTTTTCAACAAACCCGCCGGCAAGAAGCAGCTCAGCGACATCATCTGGCGGTGCTATCAAATCGCGGGCCCGGCAGAGACAGTGGCGACCTTGGACAAATTAAAAGAGCTCGGTTTTGCCGAGGCAACCAAAGCTGGCATTTCTATTGGAATTTCGGACATGATCATTCCGAAAGAGAAACAGACGGAGCTGGAAAACGCTTACAAGCAGATTCGGCAGGTTGAGCAGCAGTATCGCAAGGGAATCATCACCGATGGCGAGCGGTACAACAAGATCATCGACATCTGGACGCACGCCGGAGATGAAATTTCAAGCGGACTGTTTCGCACCCTCGAACACAACGATGGCCGCAAAGAGTTGAATCCTGTTTTCTTGATGGTCGATTCCGGCTCGCGCGGCAACCGCCAGCAGGTGCGGCAGCTGGCGGGCATGCGCGGTTTGATGGCCAAACCCTCGGGAGAAATCATCGAGCGTCCGATCACGTCGAACTTCCGCGAGGGGCTCACCGTGCTCGAATATTTCATTTCCACTCACGGAGCGCGTAAAGGGCTTGCTGACACGGCGCTCAAAACTGCCGACTCAGGTTATCTGACGCGCAAACTGGTCGACGCAGCGCAGGACGTGATCATTAACGAGGAAGATTGCGGCACCGTAAACGGCATCGTCGTGCGCTCGATTTACGAGGGCGACGAGGAAGTTGTGGATCTTGGTCAGCGCATTATTGGTCGCGTGAGTTGCGAGACGATTGCTGACCCCGTGGACAAGAAGAAGAAAATCGTCAAAGCGAATCAGTTGATCGACGAAAAGATCGCCGCAAAACTTCAGCGCGTGGGTGTGGAGAGCTTGAAGATTCGTTCGGTTCTTACCTGCGAGTGCGGTCGCGGCGTATGCGCAATGTGCTATGGACGCAATCTCGCTACGGGCCAGTTCGTGAAACTCGGCGAAGCAGTTGGGATCATCGCGGCACAATCAATCGGCGAACCGGGAACACAATTGACGATGCGGACATTTCACATCGGCGGCACGGCCAGCCAAACTTTCAAGCAGCCTATCATCAAGGCGAAAAACGATGGCGCCGTTCGATTCAACGATCTGCGAACGGTGCAGGCGCTCGATGGCAGTTGGATCGTGTTGAATAAGAACGGCTCGATCGGCGTGCACAACGCAGAAGGCCGCGAACTTGAGCGTTACAACGTGGTTATCGGCTCAATGATCTCTAAAGACGACGGCGCCACAGTCAAGAAAGGCGAAACCTTCGTGCAATGGGACCCATATAACGTACCGATTCTCACGGACAAGGGTGGCAAAGTCGAATTCCGCGACATGATTGGTGGCGTCACCATCAAGCGTGACGTAGATGAAGCGACTGGCCTCATGGGCACGGTCATTATCGAACACAAAGAGGATTTGCATCCGCAGATTGTCATCGTGGACGACAAGAAGGAAGTGCTCGTGAGTTATTCCATCCCGGCTGGCGCGCACGTCATCGTGGAGGAAGGCCAGAAAGTGCGCGGTGGCGCGCTGCTGGCAAAGACGCCGCGAAAAATCGCAAAGACCAAGGACATCACCGGCGGTTTGCCGCGCGTGGCCGAATTGTTCGAAGCACGCCGGCCGAAGGACGCGGCGGAGATAGCCAAGATCGATGGCATTGTCGAGATGGGCGGAACTGTCCGCGGGAAACGACGCCTGATTCTAAAGGACCCCGATACCGGAGCCGAGGAAGAACACCTGATCCCGCTCACCAAACACATTATCGTGTTCAAGGGCGACTTCGTGAAGAAAGGTCAGCAACTTACTGAAGGCCCCGTTGTTCCTCACGAAATCCTCGAAGTCTGTGGACCGCAGGATTTACAGGAACATTTGGTCAACGAAGTGCAGGAGGTATATCGGTTACAGGGCGTGGAGATCAACGACAAGCACATCGAAATCATCGTGCGCCAGATGTTGCGCAAAGTGAAAATCACCGATCCTGGCGATACTTCGTTGCTTTGGGGCGATCAGGTGGACAAACTCGACTTCGAGCAGGAAAACAAAAAGGTCGTCGAGAAGGGCGGCAAGCCGTCGGAAGCCGTTCCAGTGTTACTCGGTATCACGAAGGCTTCACTTGAAACGGACAGCTTTATTTCTGCTGCGTCGTTCCAGGATACGACCCGCGTGCTCACGGAAGCGGCTACACTGGGTAGAGTCGATAAACTGCGTGGCTTCAAGGAAAACGTGATCATGGGCCACTTAATCCCGGCTGGTACAGGGTTCCCCGAGCATCGCGAGATCAGGCTCGTTGAAAAAGGCGAGCCGATTGGTGCGCCGGTGATAGAAGAAGCCGAGCCGCAGCCAGCGATCGGGTGATTCCTGTAGGGCATCTGTGCCTGGCGCTGTCGAATGGATTGGCGTTTCACAGAAACGCCCTACAGTTCGTCTAGTGTCGATCGTAACCAAGAGTGGCGATAAGGGCGAAACCTCGCTTATGTACGGCCGGCGCGTATTGAAGGCTGATCCGCGCGTCGATGCCTACGGGTGTGTCGATGAACTGACCGCGGCCCTCGGTCTCGCCCGATCCTTTTCGAACGAAAAGCTTCTTTCGGGCGAAATCTTCGCCGTGCAAAAAGACTTGATCGTTGTGATGGGTGAGCTGGCAACGATGCCGCAAGATCGAGAGCGATACGTCAAAGATGGCTTTCACGTCGCCACAGCTGCGATGGTCGACCGAATCATGGCCGTAATTGTCGATCTTGAGAAAGACAAATTTCTCTACCCGAAAGACTGGGTCATCCCCGGGGGAACACCGGTTTCGGCGGCTCTCGATTTTGCCCGCGCAACTTGCCGTCGCGCCGAACGGCGCATCGCCACGTTCATGGCCGATGAAAAAGATCTTAACCCGGAGATTCTGCGCTACCTGAATCGCCTTTCCGATTTCTGCTGGGTTCTGGCGCGCTATGCAGAGCGGACATCGCGAGCGAAATGACGATTGATGGAAATTGAATTTGCCACCCGCGGGGTGCAATAGCATATTCGTCACCCGCCGTGCCCCTGTGCCGGCGTGATTTTTTTATGGCTGAGACAACAGAATTAGTGCCGGAGCTTCTCGAAGCGGGCGTACATTTTGGGCACCAGACCAAGCGGTGGAACCCGAAAATGAAGCCGTTCATTTTCGAGCAGCGCAACCAGATTTATATCATCAATCTTGATGAAACAGTGAAGCAGCTTCAGCGTGCCACGGGGTTTCTTCAGGAAGTCACCCGCCGCGGAGGCAAGATCTTGTTCGTGGGCTGCAAGAGACAGGCGCAGGAAGCGATAAAGGAAGCGGCGCTCGCTTGCGGCCAATTTTACGTCAATCAGCGGTGGCTTGGAGGCACGCTGACTAATCTCTCGACTATTCGCAAGAGCATTGGTCGATTGAAATACATTGAGCAGATCGAGCGATCGCCGGAATACAAGAAGATGGGCAAACAGGAATTGGCGGCGCTTAATCGCGAGGCCGCTAAGCTCCGGCGCAATCTCGATGGAATACTCGAGATGTCGCAGTTGCCGGACGCCTTGGTGGTAATCGACACAACCCGTGAGCAAAACGCGGTGAATGAGGCGCGACGTCTCGGGATTCCAGTCGTCGCCATCGTCGACACGAACGCCGATCCTGAGCTGATCGACTATCCAATTGCTGGAAACGATGATGCGATTCGCGCTATTCGCGTGATTCTGCAAAAGCTTGTGGACGCCATTGTTTCGGCAAGCAGCGAAGCTCGGATTCGCGAGCAGGTCGAAATGGCGGGTGTGTCGGCATAAAAGGGTTGGAACGCGAAAATCGTTACATCCTACCGGGGGAACCATTTAACGATTCAACGCTTCAACTTTTTTAACTTTTCTTTCCCATGGAAATTGACCCACAACTGGTTAAGCAACTCCGGGAAAAAACCAACGCCGGCTTTATGGATTGCAAGCGCGCTCTTGCGGAGAGCGGCGGTGAACTGGAAACAGCGGAAGCAATTTTGCGAATGAAAGGCATCGCCAGTGCGGGGAAAAAGGCCTCGCGCGTGGCGAAGGAAGGCATTGTGGCTTCTTATATCCACCTGCAGGGGAAAGTCGGCGTGCTCGTGGAAGTGAACTGTGAGACCGACTTTGTGGCAAGGAACGAGAATTTTCGCGAGTTCGTAAAGGACATCACGCTGCATATCGCTGCCGCGCATCCGCTTTACGTCAGTCGCGCGGATGTTCCGGGCAATCTCATCGAAGCCGAGCGCGAGATCTACAAGGCGCAGGTCAAAGGCAAACCGGAGAACGTGATGAACAAAATTGTCGAAGGGAAACTCGATAAATTTTTCAGCACTGTTTGCCTGCTCGAACAGGCTTTCATTAAGAACCCGGACCAGACAATTGAGGATCTGGTGAAATCGAAGATCGCCGAGCTGGGCGAGAACATCGTTATCCGGCGCTTCACTCGTTATCTCGTTGGCGAACCGGTTCCCGCAGAGGCATAGGCTGTGTAGTGGCCCCGAAAGTCCTCGGGGCTAAATTCGAAATCAATGGGACTGGCCGAGTACAAAGCGAAGCGCGATTTTCGAAAAACGGCCGAACCGAAGGGCGGCAAACCTCTGCCAAAAGCAGTGCGGGGTGCGTCTCGCTTTGTCATCCAGAAACATGATGCACGCCGTCTGCATTACGATTTCCGGCTACAAATGGAAGGCGTCTTGAAATCCTGGGCCGTGCCGAAAGGGCTTCCCTGGAAGAAAGGCGAAAAACATCTGGCAGTAGAAGTCGAAGATCATCCGATCGAATACGAAGAATTCGAGGGCGTCATTCCCGAAGGAAACTACGGCGGCGGCACGGTAATGGTTTGGGACCGTGGTACTTATTATGTTTACGGAGAGCAGCCCGCGAAATCGTTTCGGGAAGGCAAACTTCATCTTGTCCTCGACGGAAAGAAAGCAAAAGGCGAATGGACACTCGTGCGGATTCGTGGCCGCGACGACGAAAAGAATCAGTGGTTGATCTTGAAAACTGGAGCGGACGCCAAACCGATTTCCAAGAAACTCGAAGATCAGTCGGTCAAGACCGGACGCACGATGAAACAAATCGCGCAAGATCGCGATGCCGAATGGGAGTCCAATCGTGGAGAAAAAGGCCCGAGCGCAAGATCGACATTGAAAGCGCGCATCAAGGCTGCACTTAAAAAAAAAGAGATAGGGCACGACTCCAAAAGTTTTCGCGAGCGGCGCCTCCAAGCGCGCCGAACCAAATCAAATGCTCAATTGGATGGAGAGCTCGGAGATCTGTCCCTGCCTGACGCAAAAGCGCGTTTCATCGAGCCGATGAAGCCGCGTTTAGTGGAGAAAGCTCCGACTACGGGAGATTGGATTTACGAACTCAAGTTCGACGGCATCCGGCTGATCGTGGTCAAGACCGACAAGAAAGTTTCGTTGCTGTCGCGAAATAAGAATGAATTGGCCGGGCGTTTCCCGGAAATTGTCGAGGCGGTAAGGAATTTGCCGTCGCGCGAATGCGTGATAGACGGCGAAGTGGTCGCGCTCGATGACGAAGGCCGCTCATCGTTTCAACTGTTGCAAGCGCGCGAGATGGAAGGACGGAAATCTCCCGTTTATTTCTACGCGTTTGATCTGCTGCAGCTCGACGGCAAAAGCCTGATATCGCTTCCGCTGGAAGCCCGGAAAAAGGTTTTGGAACAGCTTTGCGCCGATGCGGGCGAGCCGATCCGTTACTCAGGCAATATCGGGGGAGACGCAAAGGCATTGCTGGACGAGGTGAAACGTCGCGGCTTGGAAGGAATCATTGGCAAACAGCGCAACTCGATTTACGAACCGGGGCGGAGAAGTGGCGCATGGATCAAGCTCAAATGCGTTAACGAACAGGAATTCGTCATCGGCGGATACACACCGCCGCAGGGAGCGCGCAAGCATTTCGGTGCAATCCTGGTTGGCTATTACGAGAACAAAAAGCTGGTTTTTGTCGGCAAAGTGGGAACCGGCTTCACTGTGAGATCATTGTCGATCTTGCACAAAAAGTTGCGAGCTCAAGAACGCAGCGACTGCCCATTTGTCGATCTACCATCGAAGCAAAACGGGCAATGGGTGCAGGGAATCACACCTTCCATCATGCGCAAGATGCATTGGGTACATCCGGTGTTCGTTTGCGAGATCAAGTTCGCCGAATGGACCCGAGACAAAAAATTGCGTGCGCCCGTCTTCCTCGGATTGCGCGAGGATAAAAGGCCGAGCAACGTTATTCGAGAGCTGTAGCGCCGCTAAAGAGAGATCTCCGGATTGCACTTGTTCGCCCGTAAGCTGCAAATATGGTGAGGCGATGAAAGTGAAGGTCATCGTGATGCCGAAGGCGGCAGTGCTGGATCCGCAGGGTAACGCGGTGCGCGATGCGATGCGACACCTGGGCATGCCGGAGGTATGCAGCGTGAGGATCGGCAAATATATGGAGATCGATGTCGATGGAAAAAACGGCGAAATCGCATCGCGTCTACATGGCCTGTGCCGCGATTTGCTTTCGAATCCGGTGATTGAAGATTATGAGTTGCTGGGGTCAGAGATCGACGCGCAGAAGTCAGAAGTCAGAAGGCCAGCAGTCAGGGATCAGAAGTCGAAAACCAGTAAATGAAAGCGCTGCGATATTTTTTCTGCGTGGTTCTGCCGCCACTTGCCGTGCTCATGACCGGTCGCATCGCCAGTTTCTTGTTCAGTGTCCTTTTGACGTTGCTCGGGTGGATTCCGGGACTCATTCACGCATGCCTGGTGGTAAATGATTATCACGCTGAGCAACGCGCCGCCGCACGCTAGATCGGCAATGAGATTCGCCGTCATCCAATTTCCCGGTTCGAATTGCGATCAGGATTGTATTGCCGCGATTAATGGTCTCGAAGGGCTGCAGGCCGAATACGTCTGGCACAAGGAAACCTCGCTTAATGATTTTGACGCGATCGTGTTGCCGGGTGGATTTGCCTATGGGGATTACCTTCGTTGCGGCGCTATTGCTCGTTTCTCGCCCATCATGCAAGCGGTCGTCAGCGACGCGCGCGAGGGCAAGCTGGTGCTCGGCACGTGCAATGGGTTCCAAGTACTGTGCGAAGCCGGTCTTTTACCCGGCGCACTCGTGCGAAACCGATCGCTGCGATTTGTCTGTGACATGGTGACAATGCGCGTGGAAGTGGAAGACTCGTCATTCACGCACCGCTGCCCAAAAGGAACACTTCTCCGGATGCCAGTTGCGCATGGTGAAGGTTGCTTCTTCGCGGATCCGAAGACGTTGCGTGAGCTTAACGCCAATCGGCAAATCATTTTGCGCTATGCCGGCAGGGACGGCCGGATTGTTCCCGAAGCGAATCCGAATGGTTCGATTGAGAACATCGCCGGCATCTGCAATCGCGAAGGTAACGTATTTGGCTTGATGCCTCACCCTGATCGCGCCTCAGACGCGCGGCTGGGCAGCGCAGATGGCGCGAAGATTTTCCGGTCGATGATGCAAACGATCGGCTCGCAGCAGCGAAGGAAAACCGCATCCCAGCGCGTAAAGCAGGTCGCGTGAGCCTTTTTATTACCGGGACAGATACCGGCGTGGGAAAGACGCACACTGCGGTGCAGGTGTTGCGTCTATTGCGCGCGGCGGGAACGAGCTGCGCCGGAATGAAGCCAATTTGTTGCGGAGACCGTCGAGATGCAGAGCACTTGCTGGCAGCGGGCAGCGATGGCCTGACAATCGATAATGTTAATCCCGTCTGGTTGAAGACGCCGGCCGCGCCGATTGTAGGCGGTATCATGGAAGAGGTGAACATCGACATCGAGCAGATCCTTGCTGCTTTTCACGCGCTTCAGAATCGAGTCGACCATGTCGTCGTGGAAGGAGTCGGTGGCTGGCTCGTACCGATTCGATCTGACTATTTCGTGAGCGATTTGGTTGTTGAGATGGGGTTGCCAGTTCTAGTAGTCGCGCAGAACCGGCTCGGTTGTCTTAACCACACGGCGCTCACGGTGCGTAGCGTTCTCCAACACAAGTTACGTTGCGTCGGTGTCGCCCTAAACGGCGTTCCGGTTACCAGCGACATAGCCGCCGTCACCAATGCCGATATCTTGAAGAAGATTCTCAGCGTTCCATTGTTTGGTGGATTAGGTGAAAATCTGATGAAATTACCCACTGACTGGCAACTTATGATTGATTCGACCAGGAAGGTTTAGCGTGTTGACCAAATACAAAAGTGTCCAAAAATAATACACAATTGGGGGTCACTTCACCGGCTTTCCTTTGGGGGAACGCGATGGCATTCCTATTGCTTAGGTTTAATGCAACAAACCCATATTCCTATGCTCTTACAGAAAACCTTACATATGAGTCAGCCGTTGGAGGAATGCAGGGCTCGTCTGGCCAGCATCCAATCGTATCGACGACAGTTCCTGATGGTGACAAGGGCTACCGTTACTTCGTCTAAGACGGTCGATTTTAGTTTTCGCGGCCCTCTTGGATTTGAGGCTCACACGGTTCTTTTGTCGGTGGAAAGCGACTCGCCTAATCAGTCCGCGTTTGAATCCGTGGGTGGAAATATCAACCTCATGGGGATCGTTGATTTCGCTGAGATCCGCCCAAACTGCACTGAGGTCACGCTAGCCGTTCACTACGAGATTAGGAACAAGCTATTTGCCTGGCTGGATCGGCGCTTGCAGTTCGTCGATAGTTTCGTGACCGCGGAGCTACGGAGCATCCGAGCGCACTTCGAAGGTATCGCGACGAGCTATCTTGAGCACGCGCGCGTTATGCCGATGCTCCAAACGGCTGCGGCCTGAGGAAAACGAAGAACTCGAAGATCCCACCAGGCTAACGCTTGCGTGGCTCTTTTGATGTACGCGGATTTCTAACCAATGCGCACCGCATGCGTCTTGTCGAGGCGGAGAACCTTACCGGCCTCAAGCGTGATTGTTGCCTTGGGGTCGCGAATCTTTACTCCATCGAGTTCCACGCTTCCTTGTTTAATCAGACGCGAGGCCTCGCTGCGGGATTTTTGGAGGTTAAACGCTTCCCGATAAACCTTCGAGACGAGCCTGACAGCTTCAAGTTTTTCCAGCGGCGCGCTGGCTGAGAAGATCGGCAGGTTGGCATGCTCCAGCTCGCGCTTGCTGAAACGCGTGTTCCATTCGTCGAGCATTTTTCGGGCAACGTCGGTCGAGTGGTAAGTCTTCAGGATTTCGAAGGCGAGTTGCTTCTTGGCGTCGAGCGGATGCGCATCGCTGGCTAGCGGACGACCAAGCAGCAATGGATAATAGTGCGCCATCAACTCATCGGAGACGCTCATCAGCTTCCCGAACATGTCTGGGGCGGACTCGTTGATTGCGACAAAATTGCCGAGACTCTTGCTCATTTTTTTGGAGCCATCCAAGCCCTCAAGAATTGGAAGGAGAAAGACGACTTGCTGCGGCAAACCTTCCTCTCTTTGGAAGTCGCGCCCTATCAAAATGTTAAAAAGCTGATCCGTTCCACCGAGCTCGACATCCGCTTTCACCATCACGGAGTCCCAGCCTTGCATGATCGGATACTGAATTTCGTGTGCGCGGATTGCTTGTTGGTTGTGAATCCGGGCCCGGAAATCCTCGCGCTGCAGCATTTGTTGCAGCGTAACTCGACTGTTCAGGCGAATGACGTCTTCGAACGACATCGCTCGAAACCAGTCACCATTGCAAACAGTCTCCGTGCGCGCCGGATCAAGAATCTTGAATGCCTGCTTACGATAGGTTGCGGCATTTGCCATTATTTCCTTATGCGTTAATTGCGGGCGCGTGGCGGAGCGACCACTCGGATCACCGATCATTCCCGTGAAATCGCCGATGATTAGAACCGCCTGGTGACCCACGTCCTGAAACTGTCTCAGCTTTCGCAGAACAATACTGTGGCCGAGATGAATGTCGGAGGTGGTTGGATCGACCCCCAGTTTTACGCGGAGGGGACGTCCGAGCGCGAGTTTCTCACCCAGTTCATCCTCGCTGATGACCTGCGCGGCGCCTTGTTTTAGAAAGGCGAGAGCTTCATCCGGTTGCATGATCAACCACAGAATAGCGCTCCGGGCTCTTGCGCTACTTGTTTTTGTTCAGCAACTCGCGCACTTGCTCGATCGTGAGCGGCGCATTCTGCCTGTTTAGCGACTTTTGACTTTTACCTTGATCAAGAAAGGGCCGGTTCTCTGCGTAAGAACGGCTCGCAACCTTTTTGTCAGATTGAATTGCATCACGGGGGCCGCGCGCCGTGCGAGTTGCATAAGCCGGACGAGAATTTTCGATCGCTTGCTGTGAGGAAATTCCCGATGCGCTGCGCGTGCTGTGGAAAGAGTGAGAATTGAATTGTCGCGCTGAAAAGTCGCGAGTTCCGGCGAAACTCTTCGAATTGGGCTTTTTCTGGACATAAAATGTGCCAACGGTTGCCTTCTTATTTATGGATGCGCCATCGGCGATAAACTGTTTGTTCTGCGCGTTATTCCGCAACGTCATGTCCGGCCTAGGCAGCCGATCGACGAGTTTGCTTTCCTGGTCCTGAGCGTGGACGTAAGAGAGAACGATTAAGAGCAGCCAACAAGCACCAAGCGATTTCCTCACGATGCGAGGCTGCCGAAATAAGGATGCTTTTGTAAAGCAAATTTCCTGATTTAACCATTCCTGGAAGCGGGAAGCAGGGACGCTGCGCACGAGAGCTTTTTGTTGTTTTCCAGCGCTTCCTGAGGGAATAATGGCCAAATGTCTGAGCATATTTACAAAAAAATTGAGCTAGTTGGTTCCTCGCCGAACGGATTCGAGGAGGCAGTAAAAAACGCGCTGGTGCGCGCCGAAAAAACGGTGCGCAACATGCGCTGGTTCGAGGTGGCGGAGACCCGCGGATACATCGAGAATGGCAAGGTCGGCCATTGGCAGGTGACACTGAAGATTGGTTTTACCCTCGAAGACGGGTAAGAAACGTTAGGAGAGTAAAATCGGTAAGACGTCGAACCGATTTAGCGATTTTACGATTCTTTTTCCTGCGCCGCCTGATAGAGCTTGGTGGCGCCGTAAATCAAGATCGCGGGTCTCAATGCGACGATAAGGAGGCGACAGAGGCCGCCCAGAATTCGGCCAACCGGCAATCGATTCAGAATGTATCCCACTACCAGCGCGCAGAGCAGAGATTCTGCTGGTTTTTCGCGCACGTAATCCTCGGTCTCGCTGAGAACCGTCTCGAACTGTTGTTTCGCCCAATGCAACCCGCGTTCCGGGAACTCCGCCAACACTTCAGCAGATGAATGATCCATGTCGCTTAATGATTCGAATTCTGATCGTTTTTTGCGCGCATCGACCTTGTCAGCGCAAAGCCAGCCAAATCGAGCTTGCGCCCGTGCCCGGTGGAAAATCGGGTAGGGGAGGCTGTCGATGAAACGTGGCCGCGCGCCGCGCTGCCTTGAGGCGATAGCGGGCTATCACTTCCAGCGCATGCTCTCGCAGCGTGGAGCAATTAGTCGAGAGCAAGATGTGGCTGTCTCGCTCCGCCAGATCGAGGGCATCAACGAGCAATTTCTCAAAATCATTTTCAACCTGAAACGCCTTTCCTCCGGGCGATCGCGAAAAGGTCGGTGGATCGAGAATGATCGCATCAAATTTCTCTCCCTGGCGAGCAAGTCGCGGCAATACCGCCATTACATCGTCCGCGATGAAGCGATGATCGACGGTTGGCAGGCTGTTCAGCGCAAAATTCTCTCGACCTCGCGCCAGAGATTTCTTGGAGAGATCGACATTGAAGGTGGTCGCTCCTACATAAGCGGCGCTAACGGAAAAGGAGCAGGTATAGGCAAAACAGTTTAGAAGCCGCTTTGGCGCAATGTGGCGGACACGGCGCCGGTTTTCTCTTTGATCGACAAAGAACCCCACCGAATAGCCCGCCCCGAAGTCGACTCCAAACTTGAGATGTCGCTCGGTGGCGATTGTCTGCGAATTCTCGGCCGGATCGCCAAATATGAGACACGGAGATTCGCGCTCTTCATTCTTGCGAGGTACGAACCGGGCGAAAATGCGTCCAACCTCAAACCGGACACTGCTTGCCCACGACTGTAGCTCCTGGATTAAACGTTCGCGACCCGCAACTCTCTTGAACGAGATGATGACGTCCCGCCCGAAACGTTCCACCCAACCGTCCTCAATCGTGCAGAGCCGATGCGCATCCGTTCCCTCCGCCTGGAAATCACGAAGCAAGGCTGCGTCGATCCACTTAGATTCGGTTCTCATCGGTCGCAGGGACCTTTAACGACGTACTTATAAATCGGCATTGCGCAACGGATCGGTTGCCGGTTAGTCGGGGCGTCGCTACACTCCCGCATCGTAAAGCGTCGTTGCGCACCCAACACGACTGCTGACCTATGCAACACGTTACCGTTCGCGTTCCGGCGAGCACTTCCAATCTCGGCCCCGGCTTTGATTGTCTCGGTGTCGCGCTGCGCATCTATAACGACGTCACCGTGACTAGAAGCATAAAATTCCGGCCGCATACTGTTGTCGGCGACGCAGCAGATTTGTTCTTTCATCATACTCGGCGCGCTCCTTTTTCATTTTCCGTATCAATCACAGGCAATGTCCCTCCTTCACGCGGTTTAGGGAGCAGCGTCACGCTGCGACTTGGCGTCTTGCAGGCTTTGAATGCTTTAACTGGCAATCGCGTTGAGCCCTTGTCGATCTTTCAACTATGCGCCCAGTTGGAAGGACATCCTGACAACGCCGCGCCGGCAGTTTTTGGCGGGTTCACTGTTGTGCGGGGCCGAACTGTCCAGCGCTTCGACGTTTCAGGGCTGTTATCTTTCGTTCTTTTGATTCCAGATTTCGAAATTAAAACATCTAGGGCGAGACGGATTTTGCCGCCACGAATTGCGCGTGCCGCTGCCGTGGAAAATTGTGCAAATGCATGTGCGATTACAGCCGCGTTCGCGTCGGGCAATTATCGTAATTTGCGGGGCGCTTTCGCGGATCATCTGCATCAGCCGTACCGGAAAAATCTGATTCCGTTCCTCCCGCGCGTGATCGCCACCGCGGAAAAAGCCGGCGCGCTCGGCGCCTTCCTCAGCGGCAGCGGGTCGACCATCTGCGCGATCACGTTGCAAGATCGAAACAAAGTGGCCGCTGCCATGAAGCGCTCCGCAGGATCGACGTCTTTTCGCACGATCATTACGACTGCCGATAACAACGGCGCCCAGATCAAACGTAAAACGTCAGAACATCCCCATGGGTCGTCGCCTTGAAAATTTAGAGCAGTTTGGTATCGACGTTGTGCTGGAGCGCCGCCGCGGGATTCGCGCCACCGCGTTGCGTGCAATCCTCTATGCGTTGTCGTTTGTTTACGAACGTCTCGTTCAGCTTCGTCTCTATTTTTACAGGAAACGTCATAAGTGTGGGCAACCTTACCGTTGGCGGCACGGGCAAGACCCCAATCGTCGAAAAATTTGCGCGCGCCTTACAAGCCGGTGGACGACAGGTTGCTATTTTGAGCCGTGGCTACAAAAGCGTTCCGCGAAAACGAAGGTGGCTGGATCGGCTACGCGGAAACATTGTCGATCCACCAAGGATCGTGTCCGACGGCAAAACCCTGCTGCTCGATTCACGTACTGCTGGCGACGAGCCTTACATGTTGGCGCACAATCTGAAAGACGTGGTTGTGCTCGTGGATAAAGATCGGGTAAAGAGCGGTCTCTTTGCCATCGACAAATGGAAAGTTGACACACTCCTGCTTGACGACGGCTTGCAATATCTGCATCTCAAACATCGGCTGGATATCGTGCTGGTGGATCGACAAGCACCCTTTGGCAATGAATTCCTGCTGCCCCGCGGCACACTGCGGGAGGCTCCGCGAAACCTGCGGCGCGCGAGCTATATCTTTATCACTAAAAATACGGGAGAGTCTAATGAGGCGCTGATCCGACGCATGCGGCGTTATAATCGCACTGCCGAGATCATCGAGTGCGCGCATAAGCCGCTCTATCTTCAGGATGTTTTCACCGGCGAACGGTTGCCGCTCGATCGCTTGCGCGACACGTTCATCGGCTCGATTTGCGGCATCGCCGCGCCCGAAAGCTTCGAAGGCGCTTTAAGAAAACTCGGAGCGCATCTCGATCTTGCAAAAAGCTACATTGATCATCATTACTATACCGAGGCCGAGCTAACGACCTTCATCAATCGTTGTATTCGGCGCGATCTGGCGATGATCGTTACGACGGAAAAGGACGCTGTGCGCATGCCGAATTTGCCGGAAACGGAATTGAAGGTGCCGATTTGTTTTCTGCGTGTCGAAATCGAAATCCTGAGCGGTCATGAAAGCTGGGAGCACTGTGTTGCCCGTATTTGCAAACCCCAGCCGATGCTATCGCCCGAGCGCTTCTTCGCCTGATTTGTCATTCTCAGCGAAGCCGAGAAACTTCTCGCTGTTGCCAATCATTATTCGGTAACCGATAAGCACCGATGGAACACGGATCGGAAAAGATCGGATTTCATCTATGAAAATCTGTGTGAATCTGTGGCTAAAAAATTCCGACGATGACAAATAAGGCCGAGCTAATCGTTGAAGACCGCAAGATTCAGGTGTCGAATCTGGACAAGGTGCTTTATCCGAAGGTCGGATTCACCAAAGGCCAGGTGATCGACTACTACATCCGGGTCGTGCCCGTGCTCTTGCCGCATCTCAAGGATCGCCCGCTCACGATGAAGCGCTACCCAGACGGCGTGGAAGGCGAATTTTTTTACGAGAAAAATTGCCCGTCGCACCGGCCGAAATGGGTGAAGACGGCAAAGGTGTGGAGCGAAAGCAACGAGCGCATGATGAACTACTGCCTAGCGCA
>WNFC01007180.1_pt1 | contig 15214 bp, 18 predicted proteins | sample 5400541 | NCBI WGS metagenome assembly WNFC01 (sample SAMN13153342, study PRJNA577476) | soil metagenome | isolation source: 120 cm saprolite under Douglas fir tree site 2 hole 2 replicate 1 | place: USA:California | collected 2015-04-18
AGCGGACATATCAAATACTGGGTAAAGACGCAGGTGAAACCATACCGGGGACGGTCCTGAGCGCCTCCGCGACCACGGCTTCGTTCTCCACTGGATTCAGGGAACAGGTCGAATACACTATCTTACCTCCCTGACGTAACATGCGCATGGCGCGCTGGAGGATACGGAGCTGAAGACTGGAAGAGCGGCATGTCTTGAGTTTCCCATGATATACGAGCCAAGGTTGAAACACACCTATGCAAACCATTCGCCTCCATAGGATTCCACCTTTTCCAGATACCGACGTTCTTGCGAATTGTTCCATCTCCGCTGCAGGGTACATCGCATAAGATGCGGTCAAAGAGGAGAGTGGAAGACCGAGTCTTTCGTCCGGAAGAATCTGTGGTGTTGTCGGGCGGAAGGAAGAGTGTTGGGAAGATGGACGCATCAACGTTGGTGACCACGAATGCTGGGCTTGGGAGGCGCGCAGTTTGGTGTATAAGCACGTGGGTGCGCTTGTAGTCGCTATCGTTGGCAATCAGCAAGCCGGGAGGTATGCACGACTCGAGGAGGGACTGAGAAGAGTGCAGTGACTCGAGGAGTTGGGAGGTCTGCGTGTGGGAAGTCATAATGCGTTGATTCAGGGACAACAACCAAGTCGAGCGTACTTTTGATCCTGGTGCGGCGCACATGTCCAATATAACATGGTGTGGTTCGACATCAAGGAAAAGGGGAGGGAGCATAGATACAGCTTCTTGACGAGTGATATTTCCCTATGAGGAGGTATCAAGACTGTAGCTGCTAGTAGATTTGCGCGTGAGATGTACCACTTCTGTCTCGAAGACCAAGAAAGAATGAAACTTTTTGAACTCGGGTGATCTACGCAGGGCTTTCTTGGGTACATTGAGCTGCCAAGCGAGGCCATTGGGATACCTCATCGGCAAGCAGTCGACGGTAATAATTGGGTTCAGCCTGAGCTCGTGCTTACCATGGAAGGGCCAGGGGCGGGGGAATAGGTTGATCTTCGAAGACGACACCAGTGAGATGTGGGACGTAGGTTTTCTCCACCACAGAGGTAAGCACAGATGCCGTCCTGGTAGAGAGCGTCATGGCTCAACAGGGAACACGGATAGCCAAAGGGCAGGCAAACGCACTCGCGGCTACCAGAGATTCGAAAAGTTGATGGGAGTTGTTCCCTGCAGGTCGCTAAGAATGTACACCACTCGTCATCATCCATTTCGAGTTGCTTTCTATAGTACGCCTCGAGTTTCTGGTTGTTCATGTCAGATTTTTGGAGGACGTCGTAGCGCTTGTCATCGTCAGGATTGGCGACCATCGGACTGCCCTTGCGGCCTCCCTTCTTACCGTGAGATTTCTTCAGAACAGATCAAATAGATAATTTGTAAAAAAAAAACCCAACAAATATCGCGTCTCGAACGAACCTTTGTACGAGCCATATGTGTTTGCAAGTCCACAAAAAGAAGGTCGGTTGCCCATTTTGTTATTTGTTTATATCGGGAGTCATTCAGGCGATATTCTCACGGTCAGATGTCCACTCTTCAATCGCGCATCGACGACGCCTTTTACCGCGCTCGTTCAAACAGTTCATCGCGACCGGCCCTTACAAACGATGCCCCAGGAGGTTTCCTTATAGACAACGACAACGACCTCGCTGGCGGTTTCTTGCCTCCTTCCCCTCCTGCCGTCGCGCATGAAAGCCGAGTTGGGTCAGAAGGAGACGATCAATCTTCGTTTATCCCCTTATCGCGTATTCCATATGCGCTTCAGCTCCTAGACCTCCCGCAAGACGACGAGGAGGTCCTTTCTGTCTTTCATAACGCGGCGACCGGCTGGGGTGATGACCATCCTTCCTCCCGGCGGACTGCGCACGGACGCGAGCGCAGTTCTACGGCCACAAGCGACGACAATGACATAGCTGAGGAACGTGTCAGTTTGAGAGACTGGAGAGCGGTATGTACCGCTCTCATGGACGATGGCGGAGACGATGAGGATAACATGGAAGGTAATGGCATCGACAATGACGAAGACCCGGACGTCACAAGCGAATGTCCATCATCCGAACTGGGGGAGTCCTCCGACGGATCCTCAGACGAGTATCGTATAACCGACGCGAGATCGCGGAAGCGGTCACGCAAGTCGTCCTCAGCTGGAGGCCCCGGCGCAACTCGGAAAACGCGTGCGAGGAAGACTCAGTCGGAAGCGACGCGACGGCGGTCCCCACTCTCACCAAGCACAAGCGCGGACACCACCCCTCGACAGCAACGCGAGTGTTTGAAGGCGTTCTTGCTCTTCTTCCCTTCCGTGCCCGAAGAGGAGGCTAAGCGCAGGCGTCTCGGCGTGCGCGAGGTGAATGCTGCTGCTACCACGCTGAACGAGAAAATAAAGACGGAAGAGGTTCGTCCGCTGACTCTCGGACCTGGTGCAATAGGCAGGATGACTGTCTGCAGATAATTGAGATACTCGAAGCTTTCTCGACTTCACCGGACAAGACGATGAGCCTCTCCGATTTTGAAAAGATGATGATGGCCACTCGGCTGGCGTGATAACTGAAGCGCATATCTTACAAGCGCGGGCGGACTATCACACCATAGAATCCCCCATTTAGTGAGGGAGGAATACATGTTAGTACTTGCTGATCATGACTAGCCACAATCTACGATTAACAAGATGTACAACGACTGAATGTGTGGAAGTAATGATCTAGATAGATCTCGCTTGTGCGGTTCGCGAAGGTAGATCACCGCCAAAAGATCGCCATCGTAAGGCTCGAGGCAGAAAGTATGGAACTGAAACTACTGAATATGGAGGAAGTAACCGTGATGACAATTTGCAATGGCGGGAATCGATATGATCGCGTAGGCGGGAACACGATATCGATTTGAAAGCCCAAGGGTACTCGAATACTCAATTGCAGTCCATGTGCGAACCTATACCATAGGGCATGGCGACACCCCGTGGCCAGGTGAGCAAGAGAAGGATGGCGCCCATGAGAAACGAGGGCGTCGCCGTGAGCGTGGCCCTCAACCAACTCGCCAGATTACACGTTCGCCAGTGAAAAGACGATAAATTGTTGGACGTATCCTACAACGCGTCAAACAACTATGCGCTGGTGGCAACTTGAAATGGGCTCGATCGCCAGCTCGAGAGTACAGGCCTAGCTAGCTAGTACAGGAGCTGAGTTGAGCTCGGCAGCACTGGCACTGCCATGGAGTGCCAATTCAGTAGCACCCACCGTTTAAACACTTAACTACTTGACATTTCCGATAAGCGTAGCTCCAGATGGGCTCGTACTCATCTCAGTTCCCTTGTACGCAGATCACACAGGCACGACAATAGCGATACGGCGCGACGACATTGGTATGAACCCACTCAGCTAAACATCGATTCGGTGAGTCCTTATGCTTGCATGGCATTCGGAAAGGGCGCCGACTCTCCTCCATTGTCGACACTGGCAAGTCCGAGTCGTAGCGTCCCGCTGAAAGAAGATAGTACCCACATTACCATTCGCCGAGGAGCATTTGATCGTGCCGCTGGGAATCATTGCATCGTCCCGTCTTCAAGTTAGGCGTGATCCATACATATCCGAATGGAGGGTGAATTAAGGAGTGTCAAATAGAGAGTGTCAAGTGTTTTATATATACATACATCACAGATACAAATACTTATGACTCTGCAAAGGCATCCCAACTTACGACATTCAAGCGAGGTCAGCAAAGCCGATGCGGCCATTACCGGCGTCCCAAGCAGTGTAGACGTTCTGGAGGAAGACGTCTCCGAGAACCCAGAACACTGTGTTATGGGTCAACCTTGTTTACATCTTACATTGAACTTGAAAGTAGCAAATCAACTCACCACCGGTGAGGTTATCATCCGAGGCCGCGCCAGCGACGCAAGTGTCCAACGATCCCGGAACAGGTCCGAGATTGAATGAAGCAGGGGAGATGCTGATGTTCTTTCCCCCTACATCGAAAGAGATTGAAGTATTGAAGCTGCAGGGTACTAAGATATCGAGAATAAATGTGTTCTCGGCAGACTGGCGGTGTTGGACAACGCACTCGTGTAAAGGCCAGGGGCAAGATCTGGTGCCGGCTGGGCACCACTGATTGACCCGAAAAGGTTCGCGATGCTGATCGGGTCACCAATAATCTGGACAGATCCAGTGTCAAAGATAGCCACTATGCTTCCTAGTACGGGTTGTCCGTTCACAGAGATGCCATTGAAAGACGCTTGCCAGTAACCCTAATCAACGAATGGATTATCAGCGTTTGCAGTGGGTGGATGCTTTCGGGTCACCACAGACTTCAATAGTCAAAGAGACCCAGGTGAAATCGCCAGTATAGAGGGCACTGTTTGTGCCACCGAGGAAGAGTTCAGAACCTGAAGCAGCGAGCTTGAAACCGAAAACCGGAGATGTGACGACGCCTTCGGAGATGAGAGTCTGGAACAGCGGGGGTGCGTTATAGGCTGATATAGACTGGAAGCCCATGCCCATCAGGCCGTCGGCTGGGAACTGGCCAATCTCAAGGCCGAGATATTGGGTTGCAGCTCCGAGCGTCTGCGCAGTAGCCTTGGTGCGGTATGTCAGCACCTGGCAAAGAGAAGAAATATATTTCTTGATACCGTCAGGCCTGCGATTTGAACAACATCGGTAAATTGTTCGCCTCGGACGTTGGAGTTATCCCCAAAACCAATAAAGAACGTCTTCCCGAGATCTTGAGCGCTCGAACTTGCGTTCGGGGCGTATATTTTGTGCCCCGAGCAGCTCGAATTACAACTTATCGAGGGCAGGAAGAGATCGCTACTGCCAGTATCAAAGTCCACTGTGCGTGCCAAGGGTCAGGCAGCGGCTTTTGACCGTCATGTAGGAACGCCGTACCAGTGAAAGACACGGCCGGTGTGCCGACGGAGATGGTGCCGTACCACAACTGAGCTTGGTTGTCGTAGGTCAACGGAACGCTCCCAAAACCTCGCTTGCGCCGATTGACGGTACTCCCAGAGAGAGGGTGTGGTACGCCAGTATTCGTCTCGTATGCGATAAAACCACTTTGGATTTTCCTGTGCGTATGATTAATAGGTGGTGACTAGGGCGGCTGGCGAAACCACGAAGGGCTTACGCGATAGAGCGGCTGATCCCGCTCTGCAACGCAGTGGTATTAACGGTTCCATTATTATCAAGGCTTCTGACCTTGTTGATGGGAACTACGACACCGCCAGAATAAGGGGAGTCTGTCAGCGGGACTGCTGCAGTACTAGTAAGGAAAGGGAGTGTGGTGAGAACGAAGGCGGGGGAGAAGTACATATCAGACAAGAAACGAGAATCGTTGAGGAATACCTGGGATGCTCTTGAAGATTTATATGTGCAGAGGAGATGGGCCCCAGAGTTGAGGGGTCATGCCACGGTGTATGTGTTGCTCAGGGTAACGGCAAACGGAAAAGGGGTGTACCTGTACCTGTGAAAGCAACCACTGCATCGGAGGCACAAGCCTACTGTGGTGTTTCCACGGGAAGAACAAGAACGGGTCAAGACTCATACGGTCGGTGGTCGATATGCCATTTCATTTTCACGTGTTGAACGGGTACTGTGGCATGACGTGCATGCATTAGACAGACCATGGTTTTTGCCAAACATACCCACGCTTGAAAAACAGCCATCTCCGGACCGAGGTCATCGCATGGTTACAGGCAGTCTACGATTCGCAAGGTTCAGCGGACTTCACGGACAAGCACAACGGATCTGATCCGCTGACCAATTGGCCATCTGGAACAGGAACAAGTGAGCTTTTGCCTTTGCCTACGTACCACTGCCAGCCAGGGAACCGGGATTGCAGTGAGATGTGTTGAATAACAGACGACCGTCAGCCGTTTGGTTTTCAGCTTAGCCATTGTTCGAATTCCCAACTCTATCAGTCAGTCGGTCTCGTAAGAAAGGGGTAATCTGCCAGTGCGGCAGCAGCCACGATGCAGTGATAGAAAGACAGGAGGTGGCATGATAAGGGCAGGGAAGATATTTTGTGGCAGTGGTATTTCATTTCGCTGTTGCTCTGTTCTGGTCGGCCAGGGCAACAAAGGCAAGTGAAACGTTTTGAGGGAAAGTCGAGACGGATTCGCAACCGTGGACAGCGCTTCCAGAATACAGGTCGTTCCGATGTCTACGTCGAGATAGATTGTGGGTCCGTCGCTCGATAGGTGACTACGATGTGTCGAGTCGTCGCCAGTACGACGCAAAGAGGGCAGTAACGAACAGATTGACTATATCACCCAGGTTCAAGTTGTGGATCGCTGGAAACCGCCGTACTAAATACGAGATATCTTTGAATTGCGGAAGCTGTGGCACATGCAGACTCACAGCTCAGCGGTCGTCATCCGCGGCGGCCGGGCTCTGGTGAGCGGCCGGTGGCGGCGGTGGCGGATGACTCCGGTGCCACTGGCCCGACGTTACTACTAGTAGCCCCTTTCTCTTCATCATACGTGCTGCATTATTCACGTAGAATATTTGCGCGAGGGATCGATTTCAGTCGTCCGGGTTACAGATAAAGGACCCATGATTCTGGTCAGGCAGGCCCAACTTGAACGAAGGACCGCCAGTGCACGATCACTCCCTTCGGGTCGTTCACTGCTACATGTAGTCCAGGGGCAGAGCGGACGCTCATGATTGGCATTCCAACCTAAGGCAGACTATTAGGAATATCTATGGTACAGAAACGGGGCATAATACAGGTGGTATGGTACACAAGTGGTTCACAATGTGAATATGGGACCACACTCAGTGGGCAAGGTGCTGGCCAATACTGCGAGAGCACTATAGGGACGTCAGGAGACTTTGTACCCATGGGTTGTTCTCTATCCTTTCTTGATATGTGGAGAGACAACGCTTGAGCTCAGTTAATTGGGCTTCTGGGGAGAGATCGTCTGACATGACGACGTCCTCATCATCAGCCACGGGAGTTCGTGATGCCCAAGTCTTCAACAGTTCCTCGATGATCTGAACACCACTCTCGATGACTTCTGAGGAGAACTGTGATTCTTGCGAAGGCGCATTCTCTGAAGAAATTGCGATTGAACCTCGAGACCGGTTTGAAATTTCTATCACACCCACCTGTGCCAAAGTCTTCTAGTTCTTCCGCCTTGCGCTTGGCAAGCTATGATCCAGTCAGATACCAGATCACACATTTATATGGAGGACACTACCCTAATGACAGGCTCCGGAAAGTTCGCCATTCTGGCCACATGTATGCCAAAGCTTTGATCGGAGACACCTGTTGACCTCGTCAGATTGAGCATGCATGTTCGTCAGACTAGGAAGCATACCGGGCTCTACTTTATAGAGCAGCGTGATATCACGTTCCTTAGACTGTGTCTCCGAGTCTGAAACGTGGGCAACGACGTGCAAATTTTTGACATGCTTGAGCTCCTGGTCTAGCGCTGTGAGCTCGTGGAAATGGGTGGCGAATAAACAGAATGCGTGAATCTCGGATGCGATTTTTCTGTACGCCATCAGTGCCAGTAAATTCCTCTGTAATGGTTATAGACATACTCAGATATGGCCCAGGCCAACCCAAAGCCATCATAAGTGGACGTCCCTGAAACATGTAAAGGTAAGCGGAGACATTACATCGCTCTATAACTTTGGCGAACCTCTTCCAAGTTCATCGATGATGATAAGCGAGTCTTTCGTGGCGGACTGGTGTTGCAAGTTATATAGGTCATGTCAGTTTCTGAGGAAAAACGAGCTGACCTTGAGAATTGTCGCAGTCTCTAACATCTCGGCCATGAACGTTGAAATACCCTTCAACTGACTATCCCCTGCACCCACTCGGCATAGAACTGAGTCGAAGATAGGTAATTGGGCCTCCGAACAAGGTACGAAAGAACCGATCTGCGCCATGAGCGCGATCACTCCGACCTGTACTAAGGTGTGAACTCTTGCCACGACATTCGACGTGTACGCAATATACCTGGCGAATGTAAGTACTCTTTCCACCCATATTCGGACCGGCTAGTTGTCATGGGTCAGAATAGCATAGATATCACAACCGGGGAACGAACTAATGATCTGAAACTCGGATTTATCTGCCAAGGAAGAGATGAAGTGCGCATCGGATCGGACTGTCCGAGATGAGAGGACATACCTTTTACCATCTCCACGTCATTCGGAATGAAGGATATATCATCCTGTACTTCGAGGCAAGGATGTCGCGCATCTTTAAGGACAAGATCTCCAGTGCCTGTATAGACAAAGATCTCTGCAATCGGCAAGTCCGCAGATCATGGATTTACGAACCTTTCTCAACGACGGTGGGTTTGACATATACTTCAGGAGCGTTAACAGCAACATGGGCAAAGCTACGGGGATTTGGTGATCACAGCATCGACCGAGAGATACCCAGACAGACCTCAGGATCACATCGAGATGTGCCAGGACGCCATTCAATGACTCGAGCACTGGAGTATAGGTCGCTGCAAGAGCTTTCAACGCTTGAACAGCGCAGAAAAAGGGGGTTTACAAACACGCAATCGATACGACCTCCTTAACAAGTCCACTCTGGGTACGCGAATAGGCTTGAGTTGCGTCTTGGTACTCAATCGCGAAGTTTTTCAACTTGGTCGTTGTGAAATAAATCCCAGATTTGACAGTCCCAAGCTCGATATATTTACGCTTATTGCTGATGGCTCGAGAGTCCTGACAGGCATTGAGAAATGTCGGGGCACCTCAGGAAAATGACCGATTTACATACATTTTTTGTCAGTCGGAAGCAATACCCATTAGTCGCGGAATTGTCTAGGTGTAGCTTCTTGTCGAGCTCAAGATTGAGATCGTCTGCTACATCACGATGCTCCTCGTCCAGTCCGTCCCGTGCTGCGCTGATCTGGTCTGCCAGCTTACGCAGACGCGGATCGTAGTCTGGTTTGATGACATAGTTATGCCTTTCCAGCTCAGAGAGATCGAGCGTTTGCTCGACCATATCGGCATACTTTTCGAGACCGGCAGCGTACTCTTCGAGGTGGCCGAGATAGGTTTCATTGATGAGCTCACGACCGCGTTCAGTCTTCACATCAATATGTTTTAAAGTCTCAATAAGACCTGTTAGCTGGGGAGAGAAGGGTCTCAGCATTAGCTAGATACTCTTAGGGATCTGAAGACCTTACCTTCAAAACTGCCTGATACACGCGTACAACATCCTCAAGGGAAGCAACTGACTTCTGGAATCGTTTACTTATACGATTCATGTCAGGCATAAGCTTCATGAAGTCATCCTATGGTCACAAGTCAGAATGTCATCGTGTCAACTCAAGTCAAGTCTGGCGAACCTGAAGCATCCTACGTGTGTTCGAGTCCTCCACAAATATCTCAACCAGATCTTGTCGTTTCACTAAATCACCATATATATCAATAATCGTGGAGAGTTGCCTGGCCCTAATACGTACGAATCTCATGGCGGTTGACAAGTGGCTGCTTCAACCAGCTTCCCAGCATCCTCGTCCCTTGAGCGGTCTTGCATTTGTTTAATAGCCCAAGTAGCGTTGTGTTCTTCGCTCCAATACTCTTCCAGCCAGAAAACGGAATGAATTACCAGTAGTTTCCAATATGTAAGACTTACGTTTCCACTGTCCATGAGGTTCAAGGCGCGTAGGGCACTTGCATCTAAGCGCATATATTGCCCTAGGTCGTGCGTACGGATAGTCCAAGCGCCATGATTGGACGAATCAGACAGAAGACTGAGGTAAGTGATCAGCGCTGCGACAGCAGAAGGAGCGGTGGGTAGGCTAAGTTGCGCTATCAGAAGGGGTGAGTTAGCTTTGCAGAGTTAGCCACTAACGCCACGTACAGATCACAGCAGGGTCCTCTACTGCACCAGTTCTCGTTTCTGGGGTTGGCAACAGTCGCGTGAGATCTTCCTCAATCGTCTTTGCAACAAATTCGCCTACAGAGGTGAGGTGGGTATGTGTAACTGTAAGTTAGCACGACGGCGTACTAGGTTTTCGTTCAGTGATGACGATGCCACATCTGTCGAGGACGTCTCTGAGCTTTTTGAGGTCAAAATCACGATCCGTGGCACCCGAGGCAGTTCCCATTGGTATGATTGCTTCCTTGATTCCCAGCTGAATGGCAAGAGTCTAAAAAACACAGCCATTTAGCACTTCATATAAATAAGAGAAGTACAACGGGATACCTCGATGTTGGAGAAAGCATCATTATCTACGAAGTCCGCCACACCGAACTGTCGCAAGCTGGTGTCCGCAAATGCAATACCAACAGTCTTTGTCTTCGCTTTGCCTGTTGAACCAGGAACTGTAGGCGTAGTCGCCAGTTTCACCGCCATGATGACCGGTGGAGATAGGATATCATTATTTACGAAGAGGAGATCCTCTACAGCTTGGAGGTTCCCGGGTGACGCCTTGGAGTCCCCATTAGTTGAAGTAAGATGATGAAAGCGCCTTGCCTTACTTCCTTATCTAATTTAAATTTCGAAACCTTTTTTCCATGTCCAGCTTCAGGTATCCATATCTCTACCCTCAGTTGCCTGCTTGTCAGTGCCTCTCTTAGGAAGGAAGTCGCGACTGTAGGCCTGAGTGTGACACTGGGCAAGCCTGCCATTTTACCTCCAGCGCCGAGATATTTGAGGACAGACTTGGTGTGATAGACGTGCTGGGCGACATAGAGCGCATCTGCCCCATGCGTGCTGTAGAAGTCTTCATTGCCAGCTTTCCTGAAGAACAGCCGGATGGTGCCATTACTGTCGGGAGACTTAGGGGGAAGCTTGTTAAAGAACGCGATGAAACCGGGATCGAGGGAATCTGTTTATTCAGTTAGCTTCAAAGATAGAAAAACAAGGACACGAATACCTGTCTCCTCGTCTTTCTCTTTACTATACATTAAAGACATGTCGGTCGATCGTGGCGCTACAGGAAATGCGCTGGGTTTTTGAACGCCGCGACGCGACGCGTATCTTATGTAAGGAAGAGCGCAGAAAAAAATAACCAGCTCCATACAGCAAGCTACTGTGTGTGACCTTTTACTGCAACGCAAACAATCCCTTTCATTCCGTTTTGCTCGCGAGTTTCCTTTATCTATTGCACTCTCGTGTACAGAAGCTGCGTTGATCCTCCCGCGGCCTCTGAAGTATTGTAGTGCAAGAATGAACGGTCTTCTTGTGCTTACCAGCTCTGCTTCGATATCGACCACTTGGGTGTCGAAGCTCGGAAATTAGTCCATATTCCCTCAATGAACATTTGCTTTCCTTGTCGATATACATATATTCCTAGTTTCTCCGTGACCAAGTCAACATGTGTGGTATTATCTTTTTCGTCTCCTTCGTTGTACATTTCCGGATGATCAACTTGTCCATTTTGATACTCTAATCAATACAAGCCTGAGGGCCCCAAAAACCTGTTCTACAAACGGAACACCACGTATTGTGGGCTGCATTGACATCGAAGCTGAGGGTGTATGAGAAGCGATGAGTCAATCGGTGGATCCTCTTCATCTTGATTGGCCGATGCCACACAACCTGCAACCCCCCTCTTCTTGACGACCATCATGAGCCAACATATCGAAATGTTCAAATTCAAGATCTCAAGATCTCAAGAGTCAGTGCATGCACGGGGACATAAAGCCTACGTGGGAACATGTCCCTGGCCGCGGGGGCAACACATCGGACCTGATACGAACTTCTGGGACCCTCAAGAGGTCGCCAATATTGCGTAAGGATACACAAGAACGATGCCATGTTGGAACGAGATTTCTCATGAGAAATAGGAGGTACGTACGCTCCGAGATAGGAGTACCACAACTATCGGCAACTCTGAGAGCTGTCAAATTAAAAATCACACCCGTCAAGCGATACTGTACAACGGAGCGCATACTCTATGACCTGAATAAACACGTTATCCAACTACCTCGCGACATCCCCCTGGGGCCTTGCCTTGTCAGTGGGAAAAACTCACGTCGAGGCTCATCGAATCTCCACTGTTGTTTGCTGCTGAACTGGGCAGAAACATGATCAAGAGCACGACTCGGATTGCCTCTGTACCCTGTGTAGCCCCTGGATACTTGAATTCCGTAAAGCTGTGCCTGCTATCTGCAGTGCATGGCTGACCGTGACGTGCCAAGGTGCCAACACATTGGAGGGGAGCCACGATTCAATAAGGTCTGCTCTGTCCATGACAACATATAAGGCCTATATTTGATCGCCAGGGCCCAGACAGACTATGGAGATGATGGCGCGTGTGCAAGTTATGTTACAGTACCTGTGGCTGGAATGTGACTTCCAATGCTCTAGCACGGAAAGCCGAGAGATTCATGATAACCCGGTAATCCCATCGTGGGTAACTCATAAGCAGTTGCACTACCGTGGCGGCGCGGCGTCGATACTATGCGAGCCAGTCTGTTTGTCCCCTGACGCACGAAGAGCTCATCTATGACACATACCGGGTAATTGGGCTATGTTGTGATGTACCGACAACTTCCCCAAGATGGATTATCTAGGTCCCAGACGAGTGCTTGTACAGGTTCCAGTCGGATATAATCATTGATGGCCCGGAAAGTGCCGCTGTGCTGTAGAGTACAGATTCAACTGGGGCTCTTGCGACAAAGATGTGGAAACAGTTGTCTGAGTGCAAGGAATAACAGTTCGATGGTAAAGCCAAGTCCACCACCATTACATAGATACTGTGGACGACGCACTGTTGAAATGTCTCGGAGACTGTCAAGTGAGCAAGGAGCAAACTGAATTGCACTGGCACGTGCCGGCTAGATAAGATCATGATGCATGATAACCCGGGTCGGACAGTGACATACACTGTAGTCCAAGTCTGCAGTCCAAGTCTGCGAAACCCTGAGGAACGTCTTTCTTTGACCTGTTATTTAGTAAACAGCCGTCCCTTCGCTTCACCGTTGTTTGGTGGTATCGCAATTTTGGACATTCATTTATACTGTAGTTAGCGTCCCGAACACCTCAGATCAGGCCTCAGACCTCAGACCTCGTGCACGCCCGCGCGGTGCGGTGATTGAGACTGTCTTTCGTCCTCACACACTGACAGGTTGATTCTCGCGTGCGCGCCTCGAACTCACACAAATCGGCCCTAAGATTGCAACAACCACAGCTGTCATAGAAGGACGCGTGTAGGTCGACGGGGGAACTTCTCAATGGTCTCCGAGCTTTCGAGTGTCGCTCGGCCGCATTCTGTCCCTCAAGAATGTCCCGGAATCTGAGGGCAAGGCAGCACAAGCTCTCAATTGAGTACCTGTCCGGGACGTATTGTTAGAAATATAAGAGGGTCGGTCAATAAACTTCGCTGAACGGGACATAGGCATGACCTGATTTGGACGCCAGGTAGTTGAGCGATCATGAAGTCACTTGTGGTTAGCTTCTATGCTAATGCGCTCCGAGCTGAGGTGCTGTAATGACTCTTTCGAGAGTGGGAATGGACGCCATTGCTAGATAGCACGTTTTCAACCACACATTGAGAGAGGGTGGGTCAAGAACCGTCGAAAAAAACGTGAGTTACAAAATAACGATGGATTTTGACCTCCGTAGTGGGATATTGAGAACTCGTGAACAGTTAGGGACCTTGCCAGTTGGGCCTCAGGGGTACAGGGATTAATCCCGCAAGTACTTCAAGCAATTAAAACGGAGTGTTGTGCTGCCGAAGCTCGGAGGGCCGAATCTCGAGATATCCATGGTTTGTTTATGGTTTCTAAACTACTTATTTCAGAGACTTCCGAGTCATATAGTGGCATCATTTGTGTTCATACAAGTGTCTAGTCTACGGAGGTTATCTGCGTTGTCGTACACTGGAACAGACCCATGTTGACTCGTACCAGATACACATCCTTTGCGCCGCAAGCACAGCCTGGCATCCTAGTCACATATATCGAACTGAGGGCGATACCTCGAATAGCTTATCCGCGTGATATGATATGGTTCCATCGGGTTCGGGACGACCCTAGATCGAGGGAAATTCCTCGGAGTATACAGTTCAAGGCGGCTTTTTCCGGCACCTGAACTTGCCGAAAATTAGACCTGCAACTACTCCCTCAAAACTCAATAAAAATGTATGAAACCTAGTGCATTTTAATTGCATTGTAAAGTAGAATATATTCCATACATTACTTTTTTTAAAAGTTATAAGCGCCCGCCTTTCTGAGTGAAATTTGAAATGAATTTCAAAAAACTACTTTCCCATGCTCAGAAATGTGGTGCGGACTCAAAATAGGTCTAAAATGAATGTTTATGATGTTTTAACACGAGAGAATTCCATTTATTGAGGATTAAAGGGGTGCGGGGCCTGTGGTGCATCCAAATGCTATGTGTGCGCACTGAGGATGAGCTGTTTCCTTTTTTGTGCATACCGGGCCGTGACCCGTTATCTACACGGCTACCCTGCATTTGCACATATGCATACTGCCTTGTACCGCCGCGCCGCTGCACAAATTATAAACAATCTTTGCAAGCTGTTCTGGGGCAATGATTGGCAATTGATTTCTATGTATTGAATCTCGATATTTAGTCTTACATGGGCACCAAACTACTAAAATCGACCCCATAAATTGAAATAAGCACCCAAATTTACGAAAATCTCAGAATCGGCATTTTTACCCCACTTTCTCGCTTAGAATGAAACCGTTCGGCCCGGGGCTCATTAGTTAAGCCCCTGCGCACGTGTTGGCAAAAGCCGCCTTGAACTGTAGTACGGCACCATGTCATGATGATCATGATGATGCTCAGAGAAGAGCTTAACATCCTGGAAATGGTGCCGACAAGGAGTTATTTCAAGTTGCATGATGGAGCGTCAGCCACTAGGTAATGAGCGGCGACCGATACTAATAGGTCAGATTCGAGCAAACTCGAACGCCGTGATGATGTTACAAAGGTAGAGATGAACATACAGGGATACAATTTACAATTTATCATGATCATGACGGGTAATGTGTGGCCAATAACCCGGTCTCGGCTGACCGACCAACGATATTAATATTAATATATTAATGATGGGCCTCCAGAGCTATGGACACCCTCCTATCTCCTATCTCCATTCTCCACGGCAAGCGGACACGAACAAAACTAGCTGGAATGGAAGCCCTCCTTGGTCTCTGGTCGGTTGCAGGCCACGTTCTGGCCTTGAGGAAAAGGCTCTGAGAAATTAAGATGGGACACACAATCCCACATTGTATGACATATATGACCACTCGATCCAACACTGGCTTTGCGTG
>WNFC01012914.1_pt1 | contig 15208 bp, 10 predicted proteins | sample 5400541 | NCBI WGS metagenome assembly WNFC01 (sample SAMN13153342, study PRJNA577476) | soil metagenome | isolation source: 120 cm saprolite under Douglas fir tree site 2 hole 2 replicate 1 | place: USA:California | collected 2015-04-18
ATGACCAGCGTCTGCCGGACCACGGCGTTGTCGGGGGCAACCCTGAGGGCGGCCTGGTACTGGCCGATAGCTTCGTCCGTCTTGTTCTCGGCCAGGTAGGTCTGAGCGATCAGCATGTAGGGGGGAAGATACGCCGGATCGAGGTGGATGGCGGTCTGGAACTCCGACCGGGCCTTCGCGAGCTGGTTCCTCGCGCCGTAGACCAAGCCGAGGAGCGAGTGGGTGGCCGGGTGCTTGGCGTCGATGCTTTGCGCCCGTCGGGCAAGGTCCTCGGCCTTGGCCACGTTCTTCTGGGTCAGCGCCATTTGGCCGAGCCAGATCAACGCGTCGAGATTCCTGGGGTCCCGTTTCAGGACCTCGCCGAACTTCTCTTCGGCGTTGGCGACTTGACCGCTCCGGAGGAGTTCTTCTCCTTGGGCCAGGGAAGAGCGGTTGGGATCCTCCTGGGTGGGCCTAGCGGGGGAGCCGGCCTGGCCGAGGGCCGGTTCAGACGTGGCAACCAATAGCATCGTCAGGAGCATCGTTGACAGAAAGCACAACGATCCACGTCTGATCGACACGGGGTCTATCGTATCAAAAAGAAAGCGGAGGAAGGTCGCGCGACCCTCCTCCGCGGATATCCGTTCTGAAAGACCTCGGATCGAGCGCTATGTCCTGCGCTTCAGAGCCCGTCGCGCTCCCGCCAGCACCATCAGTCCCGCACCCAACAGGAGAAGCGTCCCGGGCTCGGGCACGGAGGGCGGCGGCGGTGGGTTGATCGTGCTGGTGCCGCTGATATCGAAGACTTCGAGGAAGAGGTTGTCGTCGCCGCTCGCATTGAGCGTGGTCAGGGTGCCGGCGATGTCACCCACCTTGAAGATGTTCCCCAGATCGTAGGCCTCGTGGTCGGACCCGACGCAACCGAGACCGTCGCAGGCGGGCGGCGTGAATGGATCGGTCTTGGAGCCCGCATTGCTGCCGCCCATGGTGAACAGGTTGCCGAACCCGCAACTGTCCTGGGCATCGTCACAGTGCCCGGCTACGGTCGTGATGTTATTGCCGTCGACCGCGATCGTCGAAACCTGGCTGATGGAGGTTGGGTTCTTCGGGTCGGGGCCGTCAAAGCTGAAACTGTCGCCGAGGAACATGTGCGCCGTGAAACCAACCGGGAGCGCGGTGAAGCCGATCTTCGCAATGTCACCGGTTGTGGCGGAGAAACCGTCGAGGATCGTGATCGTGTGCGTGCTCGGCTGTGCCCCCGGGTTCGAGTAGACGATGACGATGGCCTCGCCGTCTAGGTTGAGAGTCTTTCCCCCCTCGGTGACCGTCCAGGTGGTGAGGGATCCGAGCTTGGCGTTGGCCTGGACAAAGCCGGTGATATCGGCCCGCCACGCCTGCATACCCCCCGGGGGCGGGTTAAAGAGGTTGACGCTCAGCGGAATGAAGATGGGGGCAATGGTGTTGGCCTCTTGACTCAGCGTGATGCCATTCGGGTCTGTAAAGACTGAGGTGAGGGTGTGGGTCGCGCTGTAGAGATAGGCCGCCTGGATTGTCGAGCCGGCTTGGATGTTCGACTGGAGGGTGCAGCTCGCGGTGGTCGACCCGCAGCCATCCGTTGACACGAGCTCGTTGCCGGTAAACGTATTGAACACGCTCAGCGTCGCGCTCGCCTCGCCGACCCAGGCGAGCATCGCGAGCGCCGCGACAACGAGCAGCCCCGTCCGCTTCAGCATGATCATCCGCCTCCTCTTCGGCTTGCGTCCAGTGCAGAAGGGCTAACGGGATGCGCTCGCCGTAGTTTTTCCTTGGCCTCTAGGAGCACGCTTGATGCCAGGCTCGGATATGTTTCGATATCAGCTACTTAGCAGCCGCCAGGAACAGCCCCTCTCCCGGGAATGTAGCCACCCCCGACACCGCTTTCACCTTCGCCCTGCCGTCAGCAGCCTTGACAAGCTCGAGACAGAAGAGGCGCCGGAGTTTGTTCCGGCGCCTCTTCGTGCTACGTCGCTTCGTCGCGTCTCTAGTTCGCGGCGACCCGCCGTCGGAAGGCTGCGAAGCCGAGAGCGCCGATGCCGAGAAGGATGAGGGTTGCCGGCGCCGGCACCGGCACGTTGTTGACCGGGTCGCACTCGCGCCCCACGCAGACGAATTGCTGCTGGATGGCGATGTCTTCCCACGCCCCGCCGGGCGCGCTGATGGAGCCGAGCACGTTGAGCCCGGTCAGGTCAGTGTGAACGAAGCTGTTGAAGTTACACATGAAGTAGAGGGACAGCCCATCCGGAGCGATATCGGCACCCGTCACTGAACCGCAGCCCGGCACCGAGAACGGCGAGCCAACCTTATTGCCGGCCGCGTCCCAGTGCTGGAAGCTGTTGGCCGCGTCGCCGAGGTTACCGAGGAAGGACCCGTCCGGCAACACCGTAAATCCGTCCATCGCAGGATTGCCACCCGCGAGAGCGATGGGGCCACCGACGATCGCGCCCGTGACTCCGTTCAGGATCCAGACCGTCGGGGGCGAGCTCGGATACCCTGTTACAACGTAGAGACCTGCTTTTCCGAACGCCAGAACCTGAACCCCTTGGCCTGGAGCCGGATTGGGGAAGGTGCCGATGTCGGCACCGCCAGCCCCGCCATTGAAGGGCGCGATGCGTATCGAATCCGTCGGGCCGAACTGGTTGCTCAGCTCTGTGTAAAAATATCGGTCAAGCGTCATGGCAAGGCCGCGCCCGTTGTTACTGTCAAATGCTCCACTGGGAATGAACGACCCCACCGGCAAACCTGTCGTGAAGTTAAACGTGCCGATCGGGCCGTTCCCAAAGGCGGCACCGTTTGCGGCGACGATGACATCGGCCTGGGCAGCCGTGACCGCCAGTGCAAAAACACATGCGGTAGCCAGACTCAACGTTGCCTTCAGCAGCGATCCGCTCATAACGCCTCCGTTTGCCAGGAGTTGCAGTGTAGCAGTCGAACCGTGAGGGATTGCATGGCCTATGCAAACCTTTTGAAACCGAGGGGTTATGGGCAAGGTCCACCTGAGAGCGTGCAAGTTTGTCAAATACCGCGACCTGCCCCACGTAACCCCGTGTTTTCCTTTGTGCGGTACCGACCTATAAATCGCGCAGGCTGTCGGGAGATCTTACGTTTCTGGTGCATTCGGCCTGCGCCTGGAAACCGCGCAGCCCGTGGGCCCCTGCCGTCGCGCCGGGGAAGCGTGCTAACGTAAGTGAATGACTAGCTCGAAGACCAGCGCGGCCGTCCTCGCCGCGGCAGTTCTCCTGGCTCTTCAGCCGGGCACGGCCTCCGCGGAAGGCCCTGAGTGGAGCGATGCCATGAAGGCCGCGGACCGCGCGTCGAGCGAATCGCGCTACGACGACGCCGAGCAATTTTTGCGCACTGCGGTGAAAGAGGCGGAGAAATTCCCGCCCGGGGATCGTCGCCTCGACCTGAGCCTCAGCCTGCTGGCGACCGTCCTCTACTCCCGGGGTAAGCACGCCGAGGCCGAACGTACCTATCTTCAAGCCGTGGCGATCCTGGAAAAGACCCTCGGGCCTGGGCACTTACGAGTGGCCCAAAGCCTCACGGGGCTTGCCGCGATCTACCAGATGCAGGGAAAGTACAGAGACGTCGAACCGCTCCTTCAGCGCTCACTGGTGATTCGAGAGAAGGTTCTCGGACCAGAGCATCCCGACGTTGCTGCCAGCCTGAGCAACCTTGCGAATTCGTATAGTGCCCAGGGCAAGTCCACCGAAGCTGAGATACTCTACCGTCGAGCCGTGGCCATCCTGGAGAAGATCTACGGGCCCGACGATCTTCTCGTCGCCGGCCCGCTCAACAATCTTGGTGTCCTTTCCGGTTTTCAGGGCAACCTGGTGGAGGGAGAGCGTCTCTTGAAGCGAGCTCTGAGGATTCGCGAGGCGGCGCTGGGGCCGAAGCATCCAGACGTCGCAGCCACCCTCAACAACCTCGGGGGATTCTACAATTCCCAAGGCAAGCCGGTCGAGGCCGAGCACCTCTTGAAGCGCGCGCTGGCCATACAGGAGTACGTCTGGGGGCCGGAGCATACCGCCGTTGCCACCACTTTGGGCCATCTGGGCGCTGCGTACGAGCGCCAGGGCAGGCAAGCAGAAGCCGAATCGACCTTCAAGCGGTCGCTGGCGATCTGGGAGAAGGCGCTCGGACCGGACGGCAACGAAGTCGCGGGGATGCTTGGCAATCTCGCAAGGATCTATGGGAGCGAGGGCAAGTATCCGGAAGCCGAGTCGCTTCTGAAACGATCGCTGGCGATCCTCGAACACACTCGGGGGGTGAGGGCTCCGGAACTCGTGGGGAACCTCGAGAATTATGCGGGCCTGCTGCGGAAAATGAGTCGGGACACAGACGCGACCGAGGTCGAGGCGCGCGTCGAGGCGATCCGTGCCGAAAACCCGTCCGGGGGACCTCCTACGCGCGTCATCAGGTCGCAGTAAAGATCGACCAGGGACCTTTCCAGCTCGTGTGGCCGTTTTTGTCGGCAAAGAGGTGTCACGATGAAACCAGTTCGTAAAGACAGCCGCGCCTTGGGGATCCTGCTCGTGGTCGGGCTCGCCTTGTTGGCGGGCGTGGCCTGCGGGCAAACTCCAGAGGCCAAGAAGCAGGGGGCTTTGACGCGTGGAGAGAAGTATCTGAAGGACGGGAAGGTCAACGAAGCCATCATTGAGTTCAGGAATGCCTTGCAGATCGATCAGAACTTCGTACCGGCCATTCAGGGGCTTGGGCATGCCTATGCGGCCAAGTCCTGGAATGCCGATGCGTTCCGAGAGTTCCAGCGAGCCCAGAAGCTCACACCGGATTCTCTGCCGATTGCCACCGATCTGGGCCGCGTCGCGGTCCAAATTGGAGCGTGGAACGATGCGGAGGCGCAGGCGGCGCTCATCCTCGGGAAGGAACCGCAAAATCGGGAGGGACTCTACGTCCGGGCAACGGCGCTCCTGGGGCAAGGCAAGAACCAGGAGGCCTTGGCCACTCTCGAGGCGCTTCCGCCGGGCGAGATGCCCCCTGATCTCGGCCGGGTCACAGCTTCGGCCCTCTTCCGGCTCGGCAAAGTGCCCGAAGCGGAGCAGGCCTTCCGCGCGATCCTCGTCAAGGATCCGCGGGATGCTCTCAGCCTGGCCGGCCTTGGCGAGATCGAGCTCAGCCGGAATCGACCAGCCGAGGCCCTCAAGCTCTTTGAGCAGGCGAAGGCAATCGAGCCGGCCAACCCGCGCATCCACCTGGGGATGGCTATTGCCCAGTCCGGCCTGGGTCATCTGCCGGAGGCGATCAAAGAGCTCGAAGCAATCGATCCTCGAGCACGATCTGTCGGCACGATCATTGCGCTGGCCTCCGCCTACCTGAGGGCCAATCGCCCGGCCGATGCGGAGCGGCTGCTCGCACCCGTGGTCGAGCGGGTGCCACGGTTTACGAACGCACGGTATCTACTGGCTCTCGCGCTCCTGGCGAGCAATGATCTCAAACCGGCAATCGCCCAGCTCGAGGAGCTCCAGCGTCAGGCTCCCCAAGACGTTCCGACGAGCTTCCGCCTGGGTGCCGCCTACGCGCGGGCAGGTCGCGGTCGCGACGCCCTCGCCCAATTGGACCCTTTGGCGAAGACGCTGGACAAGGCGGCGGAGTACCAGATCGAACGAGGACGCGCTCTCTTCCTCTTGGGACGCTCCGACGAGGCCCTGGCCGCGGCCAAGGCGGCGGAGCGGCTGGCCCCTCAGGCGCCGCAGGTCTATCTGCTGATGGGACAGATTCAGAGCCAACGGCGCGATGCCAAGGCCGCGCGAGAGATGTTTGCGAAGGCTGCAGAGGTCGACACCACTTATGTGCCCGCGCGGCTGGCTTTGGGAGGGCTCGATCTCGCCGAGAAGAATCCGGACGCGGCTATCAAGGAGTTTGACGCCGCTATACAGGCCAACCCGAAATCGCTGTCGGCGGTTCAGGCGAAGGTCGCCGCTCTGCTGTCGGAGAAGCGTATCAAGGAGGCCGTCCAGCTCGCCGAGTCCGCCGTCAAGGGAAACGAGCAGGATGCCGGCTTCCACACGCTTCTGGGCGGCCTCTACCTGGTCGACGGCCAGAACGACAAGGCTGCCGCCTCGTTCCGCCGATCGCTCGAGCACGATCCGAAGGCGGCCGGTGCCCGCCTGGGCCTGGCACGGGTGGCGATCATCCAGAAAAAGGAGGAGGAGGCGATCGGGCAGCTCCAGGCGGCGTTGAAAGACCGGCCCGATCAGATCACGGCCGTTCTGCTTCTCACCGCGCTCTTCGACAAGGCCGGCCAGTACGATCAGGCGATCCCGGTCCTGGAGGCCGCGCTCAAAGCGTCGCCGCGCCAGCCCCAGTTCGCTATTCAGCTCGGGAATCTGTACCTGAAAAAGGGCCGCCACGATGACGCCATCGCGCTCATGTCCGATCTGCTCTCGCAGTTCACGGAGCTCGCCGAGGCCCGGCTGATCCGGGGGCAGGCATATCTGAACGAGGGCAAGAATGATCCGGCGCTCAAGGAGTTTCTCGCCGTCGTCGCGGCTAACCCGCAGGCCGCCGCGGCCCACTACTTCCTGGCCCGCACGTATGCAAGGCTGGGTCGGGTAGCAGACGCGCAGGCTGAATACAACAAGGCCCTCAAGCTCAATCCGCAGTTCGAGGCGGCCGCGACCGAGCTGGCCTCAGTCTCCGGGCAGAAGCCGGATGAAACCAAGCAGATCGAGCAGATGCAGGCGGCTCTGCAAAGTGATCCCAAGAACGTGGCGGTCCGCGAGGCTTTGGCGAAGGCTTTGATCCGCAAAGGCCAGGTCAAGGAGGCGCAGGCCGAGATCAAGAAGCTGCTGGATGTGAACCCGGCACACGCCGAGGGCAACTACCTGATGGCGCAGATCCTGTTCCAGCAGGGGAACGCCGACGAGGCGGTCAAGCACCTCCGCGCCGCCCTGAGAGGTAACGCCTCCCATATCGGGGCCCATTTGCTGCTGGGCAGGTACTTCGAGCAGAAAGGTCAGCCCGAGCAGGCACTGGCCGAGTATGAGGAGGTCTTGCGCGTCAATCCGAGCCTGGCAGACGTGAAGTTTCAGCTTGGTACCCTCTATGCCAGGACCGGTCGACTACCCGAGGCCCTGCGGCTTGCTCGTGAGCTCGAGCAGGCCGACCCGAAGAGCGCCGCTCCGCTGCTCCTGAAAGGTATCGCGCTCCTTGGCCAGAACAATCAGCAGGGTGCCGTTGACGCATTGAACGCCGCCCTGAAGCTCAAGCCCGATCTGATCGATGCCCACCGGGCCCTCGGCCAAGCCTATCAACAAGTGGGACAGATTGACCGGGCCGAGGAGAGTTATCGGCGGGCCCTGGCGCTCAACGACAAGGACGTCGCGACCCTGAACAACCTTGCCTGGATCCTGGCCGAGGTGCGGAAGAAGCCTGATGAGGCGCTGCCGCTGGCGACCAAGGCCGACCAACTCGCGCCCTCCAGCCCGGAGGTGCTCGATACACTCGGGTGGATTCAGTACCGGCGGGGGTCGTACGCGGACGCGGAAAAGTCGCTGGCGCGCGCGGTGGAGAAGGCTCCGAGCAACGGCACGATCCGGTACCACTTGGGCATGACCTACGCCCGGCTCGGCCGAAAGGCCGAGGCGGTCTCGGCTCTGCGTCGCGCCGCCCAGCTGGACCCCAAGCTGGGCCAGACGGAGAAGATCGACGACCTGATCAAGCAGCTGGGCGGTTAGTAGGCCGGCGCGCGGGCCCACTTTGACCCGCGACCAGTCCCGCTCCCCCCAAGCTCCAAAAGAAGGGCGATCCACTTGTGAAAAAGGCACTCATCACAGGCATCACTGGCCAGGATGGCTCATACCTGGCCGAGCTCCTCCTGGCGAAGGGCTATGAAGTGCACGGGATTATCCGCCGTGCCTCCACGTTCAATACCGCTCGGATCGACCACCTCTACAAGGATCTCCACGTCAACGGGGTGAAGCTTTTTCTCCACTACGGCGACCTGACGGATTCGACGAACCTCATCAAGCTCCTCTACCGGATCCAGCCCGACGAGATCTACAATCTCGCTGCGCAGAGTCACGTCCGCGTCAGCTTCGACATCCCCGAGTACACCGGCGATGTGACTGCGCTGGGCGCCGTCCGAATCCTGGAGGCCATACGCGAGACCGGCCTCACCGCGAGGTTCTACCAGGCGAGCAGCTCGGAGATGTATGGCAAGGTCCAGGAAGTCCCCCAGCGCGAGACCACTCCGTTCTACCCGCGAAGCCCGTACGCTGTGGCAAAGGCATACGCCTACTGGATGACCGTCAACTATCGTGAGAGCTACCGTATGTTCGCCGCCAACGGTATCCTTTTCAACCACGAGTCTCCTCGTCGCGGCGAGACCTTCGTCACACGGAAGATCACGCGCGCCGCCGTGAGTATCGGAGCCGGACTACAGGACAAGCTCTTTCTGGGGAACCTTGATGCCCGGCGCGACTGGGGTTACGCCAAGGAGTACGTCGAGGCCATGTGGCTCATGCTCCAACAGGAGAGACCCGACGACTACGTGATTGCCACTGGCGAGACTCACTCGGTGAGGGAATTCCTGCAAGAAGCCTTCTCGCATGTCGGCCTCGCCTGGGAGGACCACGTCGTGATTGACCCCAAGTACTATCGGCCCGCCGAGGTGGATTTGCTCGTCGGAGATGGAAGCAAGGCGAGGACGACGCTTGGCTGGAAGCCGACCACACATTTCAAAGACCTCGTGCGCCTGATGGTCGATGCGGATAGAGCCGCGCTCACCACTTCCCAGAGAAGCTAGGCATAACGTATGGACTGGCTGGGCAAGCTAGCTCGGTCAATTCTGCGGTTGGCGGCGAGGACCCCGGCCGGAAAGCGCAGCCGAGTGTGATTCGAGTCGTGAGCTATCCCGATGACCACCGCAATCCGTACTTCGCGCAGTTCTATCGGGCGCTGGAGCCCTACGGCGTGACCGTGGCCTATTCCGACAAAATCGACGATCGGATGCTGGGAACGCCGGAACGTCCGTTCGACGTCCTGCACTTCCACTGGGGGCTGGAGCATATCTGGAGCTGGCGGAGGCGGGAGAGCATGTGGGAATTCTTGAGCCTCGTGGGATGGGCGAGGTTCCTCCGATTGGCGAGGCGGAAGGGTGTGCGCATCGTCTGGACCGCCCACGAGGTGGGCCCTACCGAGGAGGGCCGCTGGTTTGACGTGCTGGGATACGCCATGTGCGCGCATGCGGCGGATCTGTGCATCTGCCATAGCAGCCATGTGCGCAGGCTGCTCAGGCGACGGTTCGGGGTGAGCGCCCGGAAGCTCGTCACCATTCCGATTGGGACGAATGTCGATANCGCAGCGGGCGCGGAGTTCGGCGTGTCGGCGAGCTCGAGGCTCCTCGTTTGCTTCGGGGACCTGCGGCCGCGAAAAGGGATCGAGATCGCCGTCCGAGCCGTTGGGCGGCTCGGGAACCCTTACGAGCTCGTCGTGGCGGGCTCGGCCCCGGCGAGCATCCACCAGGCCTGGGCCCGCGATCTCGAGCGAGCATGTCGAGCGACTCCGAACGTCAGGGTGCGGATCGAGCGCCTCCCGGACCAGGCGCTTGCCACGCTCCTTGGCGCCGCCGATTGCGTGCTCCTCCCATACCTCCAAATCTTCGGCAGCTCCGCCTTGTCGCTCTCGCTGGCGCTTGGGCGCGGCGTCGTTGCCTCCGATCTTCCGTATTTTCGCGAGGTCCTCGCCCTCGAGCCGAAGGCGGGTATGCTTGCCAAGCCCGGTGATCCGGCCGCGCTCGCCCGCGCGATCGAAGACTTCTTTTCGGAGCCGCTGGCGGTGCGCCACGAAGCGGCCCGAAGGCTCGGCGAGAAGCTCGCCTGGGACAAAATCATAGCGCCGGTCGGAGAGCGGTTTGCGACGAAGGGACAGCGGAGCACCCCGTTTTGATTGCTCTCACTCCCTGGCGACTCGCTCCATGTCTGCATCGACCATCATACGGATCAGCGTCTCGAGGTTAGTGGTCGCCTCCCAGCCGAGCTTTGCCTTCGCCTTGGCGGGGTTTCCCAGGAGCCGGTCGACTTCCGCTGGACGAAACAGTGCAGGGTCGATGACCACATAGTCTCGGTAGTCGAGGCCGACGTGACGGAAGGCGATCTCACACATATCCCTGACGGTCGCGTTTCGACCGGTCGCGATCACATAGTCATCTGGCTGTGGCTGTTGGAGCATGAGCCACATGGCCTCGACGTAGTCACCAGCAAATCCCCAGTCGCGCCGCGCGTCGATGTTTCCGAGCTTCAAGTCCTTCTGTTTGCCGTGCCGAATGCGGGCCACGGCGGCGGTGACCTTGCGGGTGACGAACTCCGGGCCCCGGAACGGCGACTCGTGATTGAAGGTGATCGCAGAGGATGCGTGGAGCCCGAAGCTCTCGCGATAGTTCACCGTCAGCCAGTGTCCGTAGAGCTTGGCGATCGCATAGGGGCTCCGCGGGTAAAAGGGGGTGGTTTCGCTTTGCACAGGTTGCTGGACCTTGCCGAACATCTCGCTCGACGAGGCCTGAAAGAAGCGCATTGCCGCATTCGTGATCCGGACGGCCTCTAGAACATTGGCCACGCCAAGAGCGGTGACGTGGCCTGTGAGCAATGGCTGCTTCCAGGAGGTTGCGACAAAGCTCTGGGCCGCGAGGTTGTACACCTCATCCGGCTGGGCTATTTCTACGGCTCGGACGATCGAGGAGAGATCGGTCAGATCACCGTCGATCAGGCGCACTCGGGTCTCGACGCCAAGATGGCGAAGACGCCACAGAGTGTCGGCGGTTCGTCGAGCGAAAAGTCCGTAGACCGTGTAGCCACGATCGAGTAAGAACTTGGCGAGGTAACCACCGTCCTGGCCAGTGATTCCAGTGATAAGGGCCGCTCGGCTCGCGGTCATCTGATGTCTCGTGGTGATGTCATTCCGATATTCGGTGTCTTCAACACGTCCTGCAGTCTAGTCGACGAAAGCGGACAAGATCAAGGCTCCGAGCGATCCGTAGCGCTCGTATCCTGTGCTAGTGTGCGTAGGAATATAATTCGGAGTGGGTAACCCGGTTCATGAGGAGGGCATAACCGTATGGCGGACGGGCAGGCGCTCCCGGCGGCCCTGGTGACCGGGGCGGCGGGATTCATCGGCGCTCACGTGACGCACGCGCTGATCCGGCAGCAACGTGTCCGAGTGGTGGCTCTGGACGATCTGTCCGGCGGTTTCAAAGAGAACGTTCCCGCCGAAGTGCAATTCGTGCACGGCAGCGTCACGGATCACGACCTGCTCGCTAGGCTGTTCGCCGAGCACCGATTCAAGTACGTGTACCATCTCGCCGCGTACGCCGCCGAGGGGCTGTCGCATTTCATCCGCCGGTTCAACTACATGAACAATGTGATTGGCAGCGTGAATCTGGTCAACGAATCGGTCCGGCACGACGTCGAGTGCTTCGTGTTCACCAGCTCGATCGCGGTGTACGGAGCAGCTCCTCCGCCGATGCGCGAGAACCAGGTGCCGCATCCTGAAGATCCCTATGGCGTGGCCAAGCTGGCGGTGGAGCTCGACCTGGCAGCGGCGCGCAGCATGTTTGGGCTCCGATCCATCATCTTTCGTCCGCACAACGTGTACGGCGAGTATCAAAACCTGGGAGATCCCTATCGGAACGTCATCGGAATCTTCATGAACCAGATCATGCAGGGGAAGCCCATGACCCTGTTCGGCGACGGATCCCAGCAGCGGGCCTTCAGCTACGTGGGGGACATTGCACCGCTCATCGGTGGGAGCCCGTGGGTCCAGCCGGCACATAACGAGGTCATCAATATTGGAGCCGATGTCCCGTGCACGGTCAACGAGCTCGCTCACGAGGTGGCGGGGGCCATGGGGGTTCCGGCACACCCCATCGAGCACTTGCCGGCCCGCAATGAAGTCCAGTTCGCATACAGCGACCACAGTAAGGCAAAGCGGCTCTTCGGCGCCATGCCGGAGACCTCGCTGCGCGACGGGCTCGGTCGTATGGCATCGTGGGCGCGGGTGGCGGGCATCCGTCGAGGCAAGACGTTCGAGGGCGTCGAGGTGAGTCGGAACATGCCTCCGAGCTGGCAGCGGATGATGACACGGGGCGACGAAACACTCTGAACAATGTGGGACTCCGGGATCATACGCTGACGGGCGGCATCAGCATGAATAATCGGGTCGCCGGGCGCTACGTTTGGTATGCCTTGATCGTTCTGTATGTCTCGATGTCACTCCTGCCACTGCTGTCCAGTGGCTACTATTCCGACGACTTGATTCTTTCCACCCTCAAGGGCCAGCTCGAACTGCAGAACACCTCGCTCGGCCAATACGTGATCGATGAGTTTCGGAACGACATAACCTCCATGGGCCGACTCGATCCGGTCCACCTCCTCGCAAGGCACCCGATTTCGTATGTTTTCTACGATGTGCACCACAACAAGATGTTTGTTTTATCAATGATTCTCATCAATGTTCTCCTGTTCGGCTGCCTGATACACATCGTCACCCGTGACAGACATGTGTCCTATTTGGCTATGCTCGTGCTGCCGATCTTATTTCAGTTCAGGCTATACCACGACCCGATACTGTCGTTTTCCGGAAGGATGCAGATATTTGTCTCGTTGATCCTGTGTGCAATGATATTTCTGTACAAGTATCTGGAGCACAACAGAAAAAGGCATCTGCTTGTCAGCCTCGTGGCCTACAACCTCGCTTTGTATTTCTACGAGGTCAGCATCCTGTTGGCCCCTCTCTTCCTGATCATCGTGGCGAGTCAGCCCCACGCGCGAATCAAGAATACGATGAAGACCGTGCTGCCTTATGCGATATCGGTGATGGTCGCACTAGGAGCAATGTTCACCGCCCGACATTTCCAGGCTCCAGATGCCGCAGGCTATTCGGGGCTCACGATCAACATGGAGCGAGGCCGTGTTCTGAAAACATTCCTTCGGCAATTGTTTGCTTCGCTGCCGCTGAGCTACTACGCGGGCAATCCGTCACGCCTCTTTCGCCGCGGCTTCAGTACCCTCGTAGGGAATGTCGCATGGCAAGACATGCTGGTGTTGGGGCTGTTCATTGCGTCTTATCTAGCATTGGTCGGCAAGCTGATCGGCGCCCACAGGATAGGAATTCTCTTTTACCTCGGCAGCGCATTGATGGTGCTCCCTGCTCTGGTTGTGTCCGTCTCGCTGAAGTATCAGGAGGAATTGTGGTCCTATGGAGTGGGCATGGGATATGTTCCCGTGTATATCCAATACTACGGAACGGCATTCGTCATGGCCGGGGTCATAGTACTTGCGCAACGGAAGCTATTGACCGATAGAAGAAGAATACCGGCACACATGGCGATCATGGTGGTGCTATCGACGATGTTGCTGATGAATATGCAGAACAACCGATTGGTGGTCGACAAGGCAAATGTCGACCTGCACTACCGGAGAGCAGCCCTGGTCCGAGCGCTTGGCGAAAATATTCTCCAGGACGTTCCGGAGCATTCGAACTTGTATATTCTCGATGACTACGCGCTTGATCCACTTCCATTCGTTAAATCCGACCTGAGGGGCTGGGCCGCCACCGGGTATCAATGGAAAAACGAGGGGCTCGTGTACCTCTATGCGAGGAAGCGCGTGCATCTCATCGACGATGCGAACGATCTGCTCGGCTATGCTCGGACTAAAGGCTCCGCTGATGCCGGCGTCAATGACGTTTACCTGTTGAGCATCCAGTCTTACCCGGATGACAGGGGCATCAAGGAAGGCTATGTCGTCTTGGCCAGGATTCAGAATATCTACACGGACGCAACCGGCGAGATTCACTTTCAATCAAGCCCGTTACGTTCCAGTTTTCCGTCGAAGAACTGACTCGGACGGCGGGGGGCGACTAACGCAAAAAGCTAGGGTTTTTCCTAGCTTGCCGCCATCGTCAGCATTGTTTACGAAACGTTCCCATTGCAGCGGGTTCTTGAACCTAAATGATTGATTTTGCTAGCCCATGGACCACTTCTTGATGTCAGCCGCCTTTACACCTGAGACTGGTTTCTCCTTTGACTCCTTTCGAATCAGTATGTTACAGCCTGGCATCTCCATTGCAGCCTTGTGGCCCAACAGGCTGCTATACGCCGCCAGAAAGGGAAAAAAATGAAAGTGAAGCTACTTAGGGCATTGGCAGCCGCAATACTGCTGGCGGGTGCCTCGTTGGCTGGGGCGTCAATCGCCCAGGCCGGTACAATCCACGTCACAGACGTCGTTGTTTCCATCCACCCTACCGGGGCCCCTGCGACAACAGGGAATGCCTTCTGCGCGGTCCAGACCGCGTTGATCTGCGACAACGGTCCGGCTGGATTTACCCCCCATAAGATCTGGTCTTTCCCTGTGGGGGGGCAAGCTCTGCTGGACAATACGGGAGGCCTTGGTCAATCTATCCTCCTCGCGCAGACGGGCGGAGCATTCAATTTTGATACAAGCGACTTCTGCGGTCCGGCGGGCAGCTGTGACACCGCTTTGATCAAGATCGTGACAACGGAATTGGGAACCCTTTCTTTTACCGAGGGGCTATCCCGATTCATAACTTGTCCGGCCGGTTGCGGCGGTGACGCACTTAGCAGCCCCCCGCTCGAAACGGCGGGATACTCCTCCAACGGAAACGCTTTGGTAGAGCTTTTGGTTGGATATGCTGATGACGCGCATTTGCAGTCGCCCCACACCGCTTGTACTGATCCGGGTGCTAACTGCAGGCCGGATCCGTTCTCAGCCACTTTCCAGCAGAATGCGGCTGCGACCGGTGGCTGTCTGGGCAGCGTAGACCCATGCTATGACAGCGGCGTACTCAGAATCAGAAACCTCATGGTCACTGTCTCGGTCCCCGAGCCGGCGACCCTCTTTCTTCTGGGTTCAGGTCTCCTGGGATTGGCTGCTTGGGGCAGAAGGCGCATGAGGAGCTGAGAAGCAGGGGTTGCGCATAGGGACGGGGAAGTAATCCCGGGCGGGAGTCGAGTTCCCCCACAAGCCGTGGTCAGATCGCGGCCTGTGGGGGACTCAGTTTAAAGGTCAACGAACTCCGAGCAGGTGGTCGAATAGCGCTCGGAGCCGCGCCCGGGCGACGGGACGCCGGAGCTCGTGGGCAACCTCGTGCAACCACCAGTAGAAGCTGCGAGCCCCCGTCGTCCATTTCGGCAGCCGGGGGAGCTCTCTCCAGACTT
>WNFC01004479.1_pt1 | contig 15202 bp, 14 predicted proteins | sample 5400541 | NCBI WGS metagenome assembly WNFC01 (sample SAMN13153342, study PRJNA577476) | soil metagenome | isolation source: 120 cm saprolite under Douglas fir tree site 2 hole 2 replicate 1 | place: USA:California | collected 2015-04-18
TCGCGACGCGCGCGCCCGACCTCCTGGAATAGCGGCCGCGATCAGCGCTTTCGCATCGCCGCGTCCGCGCTGTAGGGGCCCGCGCCGCGCGCCGCGATGTACAGGAACAGGAAGCAGTACACGACGGCCAGCTCGCCCTTGTTGAGGATGGGCCAGAAGCCGCCCTTGGCGTGGGCCATGAAGTAGGCCACGGCCATCTCGCCGCTGGCGATGAAGGCGGCCCAGCTCGTGAGCAGGCCGATCGCGATCAGGAGCCCGCCCCCGAACTCGATGATGCCGGCCGCCAGCATCATCGGGTTCTTCGTCATGGCCGTCCCGCCCAGCGCCCCGAAGAGCTTCTGCGCGCCGTGGCAGGCGAAGAGGATCCCGGCGACGATGCGCAGCAGCGTGTAGACGCGCTCCGCATGACGCCCCAGCCACCGATCCATAGTGACCTCCAGGTGTTTCACCCAGTCTAGCCCGCGCGGGAACGCCCGTCCGTGGCTCAGGGTGAAGTCACGGGACCGGGGCTTGGGGGCTCTTCCCGGCTGCGCGGCAGCCGTGCCGCCACGTGACCCGTGGGCTGGGCCTCGATCTCCGTGACGCGAAGCAGGAGGAGACGGTGGACCTCCTTCGGTATCCCCGGGGGGGCGGCGGGCGAGTGGCTCCGCAGTGCCGCCGCCACCTGCTGCAGGCGGGTGCGCACGGGGCCCGCGTCCTCGCGCGCCGCCGCCTGGTCGATCTCGTGGGCGGCCCGCTCGCGCGCCGCCGGATCGTCTCCCTCCGCGGCGATGCCGCCGAGCCAGGTGACGTATACGAGGCTCTCGAGGTAGTCGTATTCGGCGGGCACGATGTCGTGCTTCCGGAAGGCCGCGAAGCGCTCCCCGAGCAGGCCCCCCACGCCTTCCATCAGGGTGGGCACGTCCCGGAGGCGGGCCCTCTCGCCGCGGGCGGGCCCGCGGCGGCGCAGCTCGTCGCCCTTGCCTTCCAGGCGGCGGAGGTCGCTTCGCAGGGCGAGGAAGGCGTCCAGCTTCTCCGCGCTGAGCGCGGGCGCCGCCGGCGCGCTCCAGCCTGTCTGCCGCACCCAGGCCTCGAACTCCGTCTGCTCGGCCTTCATCCGGGAGATCGGCGCGTACATGCTGCGCGCGCGGCGCAGGGCGCCCGGCCCGAACAGCGCCACCACCGCCCCCACTACGGCCAGGACCACGCCGATCGCGATCAGGCAGCCGCGGGCCTTCATGTCCGGCGGTCAGCCCTCCTCGATGGTTGCCCGCAGCGGGAACCCGTTCTCCTCGGCCATCTCATGGACGGTCGAGACCTTCGTCTCCGCGATCTCGTAGGTGTATGCCCCGCACACTCCGCGGCCCTCGATGTGGACCTTCATCATGATGCGATAGGCCTCGGGCTCCGGCTTGTTGAAGACCTGCTGCAGGACGATCACAACGAACTCCATCGTGGTGTAGTCGTCGTTGAGCAGGACGACCTTGAACATCTCCGGCCGCTTGGTCTTCTCCTTGGGCTTCTCGAGGACCTCGCCGCCCGTCTGGGGTTTCTCGCGGGGCATCGCCGTTCCTATTATGTAAGATGGGCGGATGTTCGGACGAGCGCGGACGGGATCGACGCTGTGCCCTTCGTGCGGGATGCTCGTCGGGGTCAATGACTCGAAGTGTCTCGGTTGCGGGCGCGCCCGGCCGGGCCTCTTCGGCCTGACCGCGCTCCTGCGCCAGCACGGGCTGGACGACCTGTTCGTTCCGATCGTCATGTGGGGCTGTGGCGCGATGTACCTGTCCAGCCTGGCCATGGATCCCTCCGCGATCGGCGCCCAGGGGATCTTGTCGATGCTCTCTCCAGGCCTCAAGAGCCTCTTCGTCCTCGGGGCCAGCGGCGCCGCTCCCGTCTTCGGCTATGGGCGATGGTGGACGGTGCTGAGCGCGTCCTGGCTGCATGGCGGGGTGCTGCACATCGTGTTCAACATGATGTCCGTGCGGGATCTCGGGCCGGCGGTCTCGCACCTCTACGGCAGCGCGCGCACGTTCATCATCTATTTCGTGGCGGGAGCCGTGGGCTTCCTGGCCAGCAGCTTCGCCGGCGCGTACCTCACGTTCCTGCCCGGCTTCCTGCATGGAGGGCTTTGGACCGTCGGCGCTTCCGCCGGGATCTTCGGCCTGCTCGGCGCCGTCCTGCATTACGGCTACCGGGGCGGCAGCGCCCATCTGCGGGAGCTGGCCACGCGCTGGATCCTCACGGGCCTGGTTTTCGGGTTCCTGGTGCCTCGCATCGACAACTGGGCGCATCTCGGCGGACTGGCCGGGGGATATCTCGCGTCCTACTGGCTCGACCCCCTTCGGCCCGAGCGCGGCGTGCATACGCTCGTCGCGCTCGTGTGCCTGCTGCTGAGTGCCGTGGCCATCGTCGTTTCCGTTCTGACCGGGCTGCCGATCGCGAACCGGGGCTAGGAAGCAGCGTCAGTACTGCTCCGCGAACAACACCGCCACCCGCTCCTTCGCCTTCTCCCACCAGCCGCGACGGCGCCATTCCTCGAGGTGGATCTCCTGCGCCTTCTTCAGGTCTTCGAAGAACGTCGCTTCCATCTCGCGCGCGAACCCCTCGTCGAGGATGCCGAGGACGTTCTCGCTGTTGAGCTCCTTCGACCGGATGTCCATGTTGGCGGAGCCGACGACCGACCAGGCCCCGTCCACGACCACTCCCTTCGTGTGCATCATCGTCGGCTGGTATTCGTAGACCTTCACCCCCGCGGCCAGCAGCTCCTCGAAATAGGCGTGGCTGGCGAGGCGGATGGGCCGGGCGTCCGTGTGCTCGTCGGGGAGAAGGATCCGCACGTCGGCGCCGGCCCGCGCTCGATCGGCCACGACCTTGCGCGTCGCCTCGTCCGGCACGAAATATGGGGTCGTGATGTAGAGCTTCCGTTGCGCCGAGACGAACGACTGGATGAAGAACAGGCGGAGCGGATGGTCCTCGCTCGAGGGCGAGCTGGCCAGGCCGGTGTGGAGGGTCACGGGCTCGGCGGCGCTCGCGGAGGGTGCGGGTGCGGCGCCACCGGAAGGCGCGGCCAGCCGCTGTGGAGCGGCGTCGGCCGCTCCGGCGACGTCGGGCGGGAACACGTCGCGTCCGGAGAGCAGCTCGCCGGAGGTCTGCGCCCACGGGGCCACGAAAGCGGTCTGAAGGGTCGCGGCGAGCGGGCCGGTGACGCGCACCATGGTGTCGCACCAGTGCTCTTCGGTATCGGCGTTGCCGACCCACTTGTCGGCGACGCCCATCCCGCCCGTGTAGGCGACGCGACCGTCCATCACGATGGACCGCCGATGATTGCGCTTGTGGAACCGCGTCAGCTTGCCCAGGCGCGGCGCGCTGAACTTCTCGACCTGCCCGCCCGCGGCCTTGAGCGCATCCACGTCCTTGTCCGGCGCCTTGATGCCGCCGAGGCTGTCGAGGAGGACGCGGACCTTTACGCCCGCGCGCGCGCGCTCGACGAGGGCGGCGAAGACCTGATCGCTCGCCTCCCCCGGCTCCCAGATGTAGACGGAGAAGTGGATCGTGTGCTGCGCGGCGCGAAGGTCCTTCAGGAGCGCCGGGAAGAAGGCGACGCCGTTCTTGAGGAGCTGCACGGTGCCACCCGCCCGCAGCGGAGTGCCCGCGGTTCCCGCCACCGCGGCCAGGAACTCGGGGGACCGCACGGGGGGCGCGGCGCTGATCCGGACCGCCGGCGGACGCCGCCCCAGCGAGGTGAACAGGGTGACGAGGACGGTACAGACGGAGAGAAAGCCCAGGGTGGCGAAGGTGACGACCCACCAGGGGTACCTCTGGCGCGGAGTGCGTGTCACCCATCGATCGTAGGTGGAAACGACGGCGCCCCTGCGCCCCCCGGCGTGAAAGATACGAGGTGATTCCGGCGGCGGGTCTGTCTCCTGACGCGTGGTAAAATTTGCGGATGCAGACACGTCGCGATGTCCTCATCGGCCTCGCCTCCCTGGGCGCCGGGCTGGCCTGCCGAGTGGCCGCGTCCGAGCGCGCGGGGGCGAAGGATGGCGGGGGAGTGAAAGGGAACATGAGCAGCACGGTCAGGTCGGATGCGGAATGGAAGGCCGTTCCGGACTCCGAATGGAAGCAGATGCTGACTCCCATGCAGTACAAGGTGCTTCGGGAGAAGGGCACCGAGCGGGCCTTCACCGGCGACACCTGGAACAACCACGCCAAGGGCATCTACGTCTGCGCCGGCTGCGGCCAGGAGCTCTTCAGCTCCGAGACCAAGTTCGAGTCCGGGACGGGCTGGCCGAGCTTCTGGGAGCCGATCTCGAAGAGGGCGGTCGAAGAGCACGCCGACAACTCGTTCTTCTCGCGGAGAACCGAGATCGTCTGCTCGCGCTGTGGAGGCCACCTCGGTCACGTCTTCGACGACGGGCCGAAGCCGACGGGCCTCCGTTACTGCATGAACTCGGCGGCTCTCAAGTTCGTGCCCGCCGCCAAGTAGGCGACCGGCTCGGCCGGCCGCCAGTCCGCCGCCGTCACCTTCCAATCCGGCCCACGGCGCGCGAGCCGGAGATCGAAGCGAAAGGCCGCGGACGGGGGCAGGAACCCGTCGAGCCCGCCGATGCGCCGTGCCGCTCCGTTGAACTCGGCGCGAAAGCCCAGGTCCGCCTCCGCATCCGTCCGCCGCGTGACGGTCACGTCGTAGACCGCGAGGTGCACGCTTTCGTAGGCGGCAAAGTAGCGGCGCGAGGTGGCCGTGGCCTCCGCCTTGTCCACGCTCCCGTTGCCCTTGAAGTCGTCGGCCAGGCGGCCGGCGATCGCCTGCGCGTCGCGGTCCTCCGCGCCCATACGCAGCGCTTCGACCAGGGCCAGGACCGGATCCGGTTGGCTCCGGCACGCGCCGAAGGTCAAGGCGATGACGACGAGCGCAGGCGTCGGGCGCATCGAACTGCTACCTTACACTGTCCCCTTCGCCCATGATCCTGCCTCTCCTCCTCAGCCTCGTGGCGCCCGCCGCCGCCGAGGCGCCACCTTCGTACAGCGGGCGGGAGAGCCAGGTCCGCGTGGAAATCCCGCGGATCGAGGAACAGGTGAAGGTGGACGGGATCCTCAGCGAGGCGGCCTGGGAGCGAGCGGCGCGCCTCGTCGGGTTCTCCCAGTACGCGCCGGTGGACGGGCGGCCGGCCGAGAACGCGACCGAAGTGCTCGTGTGGTACTCGCCCTCCGCCATCCATTTCGGCATCCGCGCCCAGGCGGAGGCCGGCACCGTCCGCGCCAGCCTGGCCAACCGCGACCGCCTCGACGCCGAGGACGCGGTCGAGATCTTCCTGGACACCTTCCACGACGGCCGGCAGGCCACGGTCTTCATCGTCAAGCAGCAGGACTGGGGACTGAGCGTGATCCGGCGCGTCCAGAGCACGGGTCACGAGGACAGCTGGACGCCGGCGCGGCGCGAGGGCACGTCGTTCCTCGCGCAGGCGGGAACGCTCGCCGGCCTCTCCGACCTGCGTCCCGGCCTGATCCTCGACCTCAGTCCCGTCCTCACCGCCAAGGCCGACGGTGCCCCGGCCGCGTCGGGCTGGGTCTACGACGGCAGCCGGCCGGAGCTGGGCGGCAACGTGCGCTGGGGCATGACCTCCAACTTGACGCTCAACGGAACGGTGAACCCGGACTTCTCGCAAGTCGAGGCCGATGCCAGCCAGTTCACCTTCGACCCGCGCACGGCGATCTTCTTCCCCGAGAAGCGTCCCTTCTTCCTGGAAGGCATCGAGCAGTTCACCACCCCCAACAACCTCATCTATACGCGGCGCGTGGCCGCGCCGGTGGCGGCGACCAAGCTCACGGGGAAGGTCGCGGGCACGCGCCTGGCCGCCCTCCTGGCCGTGGACGGGGAAGAGACGTCGGCCACCGGTCGCGATCACCCCTTCTTCGACATCGTGCGCCTGCAGCGCGACATGGGGTCGCACTCGCGCGTGGGCCTCGTCTACACCGACCGCATCGACGGGGCGGCCAGCAACCGGGTGGCGGAGGTGGACGCGCATCTGGCCTTCGCCTCGCTCTATGCCCTCGACGTGCAGGGAGCGCTCAGCCGCACGCGCGAAACGGACGTGCGCACGGCGCCCCTGTGGCAGGCGGTGCTCGTGCGCAACGGCCGGCGTTTCGGGTTCCGCTACGCCCTCACCGGGCTGCATCCCGACTTCCGCGCGGACAGCGGCTTCATCAGCCGCGGGGGGATCGCCCACGCGAACCTCGATCATCGGGTGACGCTGTTCGGGCCGCCGAAGGGTTTCTGGGAGAGCCTCTCCTCCGACGTCGTGCTGGACGGCATCTGGCGGTATCACGATTTCGCCGCCGGCCCCACGCTCGAGAGGAAGCTGCACTTCAACAACAACCTGACCCTGCGCGGAGGATGGAAGGCGGGCGCCTCCGTCCTGATCGAGAGCTTCGCCTTCGACCCCGAGCTCTACGCCGGCTATGCGCTGGCCGCGCCTGCGGGCAGCGGCACCCCGATCCTGCCTTTCGTCGGCACCCCGCACCTCGACAACCTCGACTACGTGGTCACCCTGAGCACGCCCGAGTACTCCACGTTCTCGGGAAGCCTCTTCTACATCTGGGGCCGTGACGAGAACTTCTTCGAATGGTCGCCGGCGGACATCAAGTACCTGACCCTGACCGCGGACTGGCGTCCCACGCAACAGGTCCGCGTCAGCGCGCAGTACCAGCTCCAGTCCTTCGACCGCCGCACGGACGGGACGACCGTCGGCATCCGCCGCATTCCCCGCCTCAAGGTCGAGTACCAGCTCTCGCGCGCGATCTTCTTCCGCGTGGTCGGAGAGTACGACGCGAATCGGCAGGACGCGTTGCGCGACGACGGCCGGACGGAGTTGCCCATCGTGATTCGCGACCCCGCCACCGGGACCTACCTGCCCGCGGTGCGGTCCGAGCGCAACCGATTCCGCGTGGACTGGCTCTTCTCCTACCAGCCCACCCCGGGAACGGTGGTCTTCGCCGGCTACGGCAGCACCCTGACCGAGCCGGAGGGCTTGCGGCTGCGAGCGCTTCGGCGCGACCGCGACGGCTTCTTCCTGAAGGTCAGTTACCTGTTCCGGATGTGAATCCCACCTGTTCGCCCCGGAGCGGGCCATACTGGGCCTGAGGACGGGACCATGATCGTCGCACTGGCCGCCATCGTCGTCGGGCTCGCCTTGGCGGTGGGCCTGGCCTGGCTCGCGCTCTCCGGGCTGCTGGCGGTCGCCTTCCGCCATGCGCGGACCTTCCTGCGCCGGCTCACCCAGCGTCGGCAGTCTCCACGCCCGGAATCTCCCGAGCGGCGGCAGGAGGAACGCCGGGCGCACTGAGTCCGCCGTGGTTCGTGATATCCGTCACGCCCGTGGCGCTCTCCCGCCACGTATGCGAGTCCCAGGAGGACAACATGCTGGCCTGGCTGAGCTGCCTGTTCCGCGGGTATCACACTCCCGAGCGCCAGTTCGTCGGGGGCTTCCGCTGCGCGGATTGCGGGCGCGCGGGCGCCGACCTCGCGGAGATGGGCTTCGAGAACTTCGGGTACGCGCCCTCGCTCCGCCGCGCCATGGTGCGGCGCGAGGTGTTCAGGGGCTGACGGCCGGTCGGCTCAGGAAACGCCGACCGCGACCTTCTTCGGCTCCGCTTCCGCCGCCTCGCGACCGCGCGGAGCCTCCGGCGTACCCAGCCCCAGGATCCCCTTCTCCAGCCACTCGTGGCGTCCGTCCAGGACGTCCACGCCCGCGCGATAGAGCTGCACGTCGTCGTTGTCCCACAGCGCGTCGAAGAGGCGCTGCACGCGGCGGCGCGAGATGCGGCAGAAGAGGTCGGCCAGGTGCCGCGCCTCCGCCGCCTCCGGCCGCTGCTTCTCGGCCAGGGCGCGCGCACGCGCGACCGTCGCCGCCATCGCGAACAGCTCGTTGGCCACGTCCACCAGGCGGAACAGGAACGCCTGCTTGTTCTGCAGCTTGGCCTGGTAGCGGAGCATCCCGTGGAAGCTGGCGCGGGCGAGCTTGCGGGCGCTCCGCTCCACGAAACACAGATGGGTGGCCAGGGCGCCGAACTCCGAGTACCGCGGCCAGCGTCCCCAGCCCAGCCACCGCGTCGGGTACCAGCCGGCGTAGAACGCGCCCATCTTCGGGAGGGCGGCCAGCTTGGCCGACATCGGCTTGTCGGGGTCGATCATGGCCCCCGCGACCTCGAGGTGCTTGTCCACCATCTCGCGGGCCATGAAGAGGTGCATGATCTCGGAGGAGCCCTCGAAGATCTTGTTGATGCGGTAGTCGCGCATCATGCGCTCGACGCCGATGGGCTGCTCGCCGCGCTCCTTCAGGCTCTTCTCGGTCTCGTAGCCGCGCCCGCCGCGGATCTGCATCGTGTCGTCCACGATCTCCCACGTGCGGTCGGTGTTCCACTCCTTGGCCGCCGCTGCCTCCAGGCGGATGTCGTAGCCGCCGCGGTCCGCCATCTCGGTGGCGAGGGCGGCGATGGCTTCCATGGCGAAGGTGTGCGCGGCCATGGACGAGATCTTGTGCGCGATGGCCTCGTGCTTGCCGACGGGCTTGCCCCATTGCACGCGCTCGGATGCCCACTTGCGGCAGATCTCCAGGCACAGCTTGGCCGTCCCCACCGAGCCGTTCGGGATGGAGAGCCGGCCGTCGTTGAGCGTGGTGAGCGCGATCTTGAGGCCGCGACCCTCCTGCCCGATGAGGTTCTCCACGGGCACCACGACGTCCTTGAAGCTGATGACGCCGTTGGCGAGGGCGCGCAGCCCCATGAAGTGCGAGCGGTGCTCGACCTTCACGCCCGCCCAGGCCGTCTCCACCACGAAGGCCGAGATCTTCCGGGTCTTGGGATCGACCGCCATCACCACCAGCAGCTTCGCGATCGTCCCGTTCGTGCACCAGAGCTTGGTGCCGTTGAGGACGTAGGCGGTGCCGTCCGCGCTCTTCTCGGCCGTGGTCGAGAGCCGGGCGGGATCGGACCCGACGTTCGGCTCCGTGAGCGCGAAGGCCGAGATCTCTCCGCGCGCGCAGCGGGGGAGGTACTTCTTCTTGAGCTCGGGGCTGCCGAAGAGCTTCAGGGGCTGCGGCACCCCGATGGACTGGTGAGCGGAGAGGAGGGCCACGATGTTCCCGTCGACCGAGCCCAGGAGTTGCATGACCTTCTGGTACTCGCCGTTCGTGAACCCGAGCCCGCCGTACTCCTTCGGGATCTTCATGCCGAAGGCGCCCATGCGGCGGAGGGTCTCGATCACCTGCTCCGGGTACTCTCCGGTGGCGTCGATCTCCACGGAGTCCACGTCCTCGCGGAGGAAACGCTTCATCTCGTCGTAGTAGGCGGTGAACTCCGGCCGCTCGGCGCCCGGAAGGGGATACGGGTGTACGAGGTCGAGGCGGAAGTTGCCCAGGAACAGCTCGCGCATGAAGCTGGGTTGATGCCACTCCTGCTGGCGCGAAGCTTCCGCGACCTTGAGGGATTCCCGTTCCGATGTCTCGGGAGAGGTAGGGGCCATCGAGGCGCCTCCGTTAAATGAACCGCGGTTCACTTATAGCGCGCTTTCCGATTCCTTGCAAGGCCGATCGCTGATGGCAGACCGACCTGGCCACAACCCCTATTTCTGCTAACCAGGCCGGTCGATTTCTCTATTCCGTCCCCACCATCTCCTTGAATCGTGGGTCATCCCTCAAGGACGCGAACTCCGGCTCGATGCGGGCGCGGGCCACGTTGAACCGCCGCCGCATCCGCACGGCCCGGCCCAGGCTGCTCAGCGCCTGCTCCGGCTCGCCGCGCAGGGCGTGGATGCCCGCCACGTAGAAGCGGGTGTACGGATCGTCGGCGCCCAGGCGCAGCCGCTCCTCGAACATCGAAAGGGCGACCTGGAAGGCCGTGCGCGCCTCCTCGTGCTCGCCCAGGTGCAGGTGTGCGGAGCCGATGCGCTGGTGGAGCTCGATCGTCGTGCGATTGCGCAGGGCATGGTCCCCCTGCTCGAGGAACCGGCGCTCTCGCTCGAGGTGCTCCAGGGCTTCCCGATGGCGGCCCTGGAGCGCGGCCAGGTGGCCGAGGCGCATGTACGACCCCACGATGACGACCCCGTCGCGGCCCGACTGCATCTTCTCCTGCAGGGCGGCGGCCTGACGGGCGGCGGCCTCGCCGCGGGCGAAGTCGCGCCGGAGGGCCGCGCAGTGTGAGAGCTGGAGCGCGGACCAGCCCGCCTGCGGGTTGAGACGAAGGACGGTCTCGTATTCGGCCGCCGCACGGTCGAAATCGGCGCGCCCGATGAAGAACGCGCGGGCCAGCGCGCCATGGGACGGCGCGTCCGCGGGGTCCAGGGCCAGGGCGCGCTGCACGGCCTCGATGCCCTCCTCCTCGCGCCCCAGCGAGGTGAGGGCGGAGCCGAGCTCCTTCCAGGCCACGACGAGGTCGGGGGCGAGCTCGATCGCGCGCCGGAACGACTCGATCGCGCGCTCGTGGAGCTCCGGCGCGGTGAGATACGCGGCCTTGACGTCCCAGGTCGAACCGAGCTGGAGATGGGCGCGCGCGTAACCGGGGTCCAGGGCGACCGCGCGCTCGAAGAAAAGGACGGCCCGGTCCAGGGCCTCGTAGCTCTCGATGCGCAGGTTGAGCATGCCCTTCGCGAAGGCCTCGTAGGCCTCGACGACGTGCGTCTCCTCCGCGCCGCGCGAGCGCGGGGTGAGGCGGAGGCGCAGGCCCGAGGAGAGCTCGCCCACCAACCGGTCCTGGAGGTCGAAGATCTGGCCGATGCCGCCGTCCACCTTGGCCGTGTGCACGACCGTGCCCGTCTCGACCTCCGTGACGCGTGCGGTGACGCGTACGACGTCGCCCAGGCGCTGGTAGCCGCCGGTGACGACCCAGCGCGCGCCCAGCTCGCGCGCCGCGCGCGTGGCCTGGGCCTCGTCGTCGGGCGCGCCCGTCGATCCCATCTTGCGCACCGCCTCCCACACGCGCTCGCGCCCGACCACGGTCAGGCCCTCCACGCACTTGAGGTCGGCGGTGACCGTCTCCGCGATGCCCGTGCCCAGCCAGTCGTCCTCCGGGCTGCCGGTGATGTTGGTGAGGCTCATGACCGCCACCACCGGCGCCGCGGGCGCCAGCCCCACGCGGGACGCCTCACCTCCGATCGCGTCCAGGTCGCGGCCGAGCTCGCGCAGCGACTGGTACCGCTGCTCGCGGTCCTTGGCCAGCATGCGCCGCAGGATGCGCTGCAGCTCCGCTCCGCCGCTGCCCACGCGGGGCACGGCGGCGGGGGGGTCGCGGTGGAGGATCCCGTCGATCACCTGCACCGCGTTGTCGCCGGGGAAGGGGAGGGCGCCCGTGACCAGCTCGTAGAAGACGACGCCCAGCGAGAAGATGTCGGTGCGCGCGTCGAGCTCGCGCCCGAGGGCCTGCTCCGGCGACATGTAGGCCACGGTGCCCACCAGGATGCGGCCCGCGCCTTCGCCCGGGGCGCGGCTCCAGGTGCTCGCGGTGTCGTCGGTGCGCGGCGAGTACTGGGCCAGCCCGAAGTCCAGGACCTTCACGCGGCGGTTCTCCGTGACCATCACGTTCGAGGACTTGACGTCGCGATGGACGATGCCGCGGTCGTGGGCTTCCGCCAGCGCCTCCGCGACCTGCCGGATCAGGGCCACCGCCTCCGGCACGTCGAGCGGATGCGCACGCACGAACTCGGAAAGGGTCTGCCCCGGCACGTACTCCATGGCGATGAAGCTGCGCCGGCCGTCCTCGCCGTCCATCTCGTCGATCTCGTAGATGACGGCGATGCTGGGATGGTTCAGGGCGGAGGCCACGCGCGCCTCGCGCAGCAGGCGATGCCGCGCGCCGTCGTCACCGCCGCCACGGAGCATCTTGAGCGCGACCTGCCGGTGGAGCCGGAGGTCCTCGGCCAGGTAGACCTCGCCCATGCCTCCGCCGCCGAGGCGCTGCAGGACGCGGTAGTGGGAGGCGGTCTCGCCGACGATGGCTCGCTCCTTCCGCTCATTATCGGCGGGGCCGCCGGCCAAGAGTAACCGGGCACCTCGCGCGGGGCGCTATACTCGTGCCGCGAAGCCGGCCCGACCGGTCCTCCGGCCTCGCGTCCGGAGGGATCGTGCACGAACGTGCAGGGGCGGCCGCCATCGCGGTGGTCGCCTGCGGCGTGCTCGTGCCCCGGGCCGCCCTCTCACCCGCGCCTCCCATCGAAGACGTGATGACCTACATTCATCACCCGCCGGAATCCGCGCGCGACGTCCGCTACGTCTACCAGTGGCAGGTCCTGCGGACCGCGCTCGAGAAGACGGAGGCGCAATGGGGCCCCTACCGCATGGTGGCCTCCGAAGTCATGACCGAGCGCCGGCAGGCGTACGAGCTCCGGAACGCCACCCCGAACCTCACCGTGATGTACCTCGCGACCACCCCCGAGTTCGAGCGGGAACTCGTTCCCGTGCGCATCCCGGTGGATCGCAACCTCGGCGGCTACTGCATCTTCCTCATCCGCGCCGGTGAGCAGGCCCGCTTCGACGCCGTGCGCGGGCTGGACGATCTCAAGAAGTTCACCTACGGCCTGGGGCTGGGCTGGATCGACGTGGAGATCCTGAGGTCGAACGGGTTCAACGTCGTGACCGGGTCGAGCTATGACGGGCTCTTCGAGATGCTCGTGAACCGCCGCTTCGACGTCTTCCTCCGCGCGGCGGTGGAGATCCTGGAGGAGTACGAGCAGCGCAAGCCCGAGATGCACGACCTGCGCATCGAGGACGGCCTGATCCTGTACTATCCATGGCCCATGTACTTCTGGTTCGCCAAGACGCCGGAGGGCCGCCGCCTGGCCGAGCGGACGGAAGCGGGCATGCGGATCATGCTGGCGGACGGCAGCTACGACGAGATCTTCGACCGGTTCCAGAGATCGAAGATCGAGCGCCTCCATCTCAAGACACGCACCATCTACCGGATCGACAACCCCTTCCTCGGCCCCGAGACACCGCTCGCGGACAAGCGGCTCTGGTTCGACCCGAAGACCTACCGCTGAGCGATATCGAGCCCGCATGAACGTGCGCCGCAATTCGGTCGCCGCCGTCGTCGTGACCGCGCTCGCCAGCGTGGTCACCGTGCTGATGGCCGCCGTGGGCGCGGCGAACTACGCGTCCTACCGGGCGAACGGCTGGGGCGCGCTGAGGCGCGACCTGATCACCGAGGCCGACCAGCTCGCGGTGGGGCTGGCGTTGCCGGTGTGGAACATCGATCGCGCGCAGATCGACCGTGTCCTCGCCGCGGAAGAGGCCGACCGCGCCGTGTTCGCGGTGCGCCTGGAGGCCGCGGCCAAGAGCCATGCCCGGGTCCGGGACGGCGCCTGGCGGCTCGTGGCCACCACCAGCCCCTTCCCAACGGAAGGTCTCCTCGAGGAAGACCGGGACGTCGCGTTCTCGGGAGAGAGGGTCGGCTCCTTCAAGATCTACGCGACGCCGCGCTTCCTCCAGGACGACCTCCGCGGGATCTTCCGGACGATCGTGGCCAGCATCGCGGCCGTCGACGTGCTCCTCGTCCTTTTCTTGTATCTCCTCCTGCGGCGCGCGGTGCTCAAGCCGCTCACGGACATCGAGCGGTTCGCCACCGCCGTCAGCTCGGACGAGGGCGGGCCCGCCGCCGCGATTTCGCTCTCGAAAGGGGCGGCGAGGGAGCTGACCAGCCTCCGCTCCTCGATCGAGGCCATGGTCGGTCTCCTCGAGCGACGCTACGAGGCGGCCCACGCCTCGGAAAAGAAGTATCGCGACATCATCGACTTCTCGCCGATCGGCATCGTCAAGGCTCGCCCCGACGGAACGATCGCCATGGCCAATCAGGCCTTGGCCCGCATCCTCGGCTGCGCCGACGTCGAGGAGGTCCTGACCCTCAGCACGACGGCCTTCTTCGTCGATCCTCAGGAGCGGGCCCGTCTCCTCGCGAAGTACGTGCCCATCGGATACGGCGAGCGGATCGAGGTTCGCCTTCAGCGGCGGGACGGCACGCCGTTCTGGGGGGAGGTGACCACGCACGTCGTGAAGGACGAGACGGGCCAGCCTGCCTACCACGAGAGCTTCGTGCAGGACGTCACCGGACGCAAGGAGGCGGAAGACGGGGTCCGCGCGTCCGAGGAGCGCTACCGGCTCCTCTTCGAGGGCAATCCCGTCCCCATGCTCGTCTACGACCTGGAGACGCTGGAGCTGCTGGCCGCGAACCAGGCCGCGGTGGACCAGTACGGCTACACCCGCGAGGAGCTCCTGCGGCTGAGCGTCCCCGATCTGACCCTCCCCGACGACCCGGACCTCGCCGTCTTCCTGGCCACCCGCTTCGACCCCCGCCCCCAGATCAGACATGTCGGGTCGCGGCGGCAGCGCCGAAAGGATGGGAGCGCGCTCGCCGTCGACATGACCAGCCTCACCATCGTGTTCGAGCGCCGGCGGGCGCGGCTCCTGCTTTGCCGCGACATGACCGCGGAGGCCGAGGCGCAAGTCGAGCAGGAGCGGCTCCAGGAATCCCTTCGGCGCAGCGAGAGCATGGCCGCCATGGGCGCGCTGGTCGCGGGCGTCGCGCACGAGGTGCGCAACCCGCTGTTCAGCATCTCCGCCAGCGTGGACGCGCTGGAGACCGATCTGCGCGACCAGCCGGAATTCGTCGAGCTCGCCGGCCTCCTGCGCTCCCAGGTCGCTCGTCTCACGCAACTCATGCGCGATCTGCTCGACTACGGCAAGCCCGCTGCGCTCAGCCTGGCCGCGGTGCAGCCGGGCGACCCTGTGCGGGTCGCCCTCCGCGCCTGCGCCCCCCTCGCCCGCAGCAAGGACGTCGAGCTGACCGCGCAGGTGGCGCCCGGCTTGCCCCCGCTCGCCCTCGACGCGGGGCGCATGGAGCAGGTCCTCGAGAACCTCCTCGCCAACGCCGTCCAGCATGCCCCACGCGGGACGTCCGTCCGGCTCGCCGCGCACCTCGCCGACGGCGGAGGAGGCGTCGAGCTGTGCGTGGAGGACGAGGGGCCCGGCATCGAGACCGCGGACCTGGAGCGGCTGTTCGAGCCGTTCTTCAGCCGCCGCAAGGGGGGGTCGCAGCCAACCAGCCCGCTGGTGGCCGCAGTGCGAACGCCCACCCCCGCGATGCGTGAGTGCCCCCCCTGACTTGGTATGACACGGCACCCCCTTGCAAGGTCGCGCGGGCTGCGGCATATTGTGAATCGACATCCGGAGCGGCCCGC
>WNFC01004481.1_pt1 | contig 15202 bp, 13 predicted proteins | sample 5400541 | NCBI WGS metagenome assembly WNFC01 (sample SAMN13153342, study PRJNA577476) | soil metagenome | isolation source: 120 cm saprolite under Douglas fir tree site 2 hole 2 replicate 1 | place: USA:California | collected 2015-04-18
GCACGATGTTCTGGTTCAGCCAGGTGTTCGCGCCGGCGTTCCCGCCGTGCACATTGTCGATGTAGAAATTGCCGTTCTGGGAGAGCAGCGCGAAGTAGCCGGCGCCTGCCGCGTTCAATGTCTCGAGGTCCATGTTGTAGGTGATGCCGGTGATGGCGCCTTGCGCCGTCGGATTATAGACGAAGGTGTTGTTGAGCTGGCCGACGAACGGAGCGTTCTGCCCGACGCCCAAGGCAACTTGCCGGTAGCTGCCCGGATTGCCGCCTGTCGCCACCTGACCGGCGGAAACCAAGCCGAATTGATTGACGATCGTCCAATTGGCATCGGCATAGGTGTGATCGGAGAAAACGACCTGACTGACCACCGCGGCACGCGCCGCCGGCGCCGCCGCGATCGCCGCTGCGGCCAACAGCTTCAGGAGAATGGCATTCGGCTTCATTCGGCCCTCCAATGTGAAACGAAAAGGATCACGGCGTTCTGTGTCGAAGCGACCCTGGTGCCCCAGGCACCGGTTGCGGAAGCGGCACCGCGCCGAGGAGATGAGACTAATCCCTCACGATGGGGGGATCGCCGCCGCCGCCGGAGACGTCCCGCAACTGCTCGTCGGTCAACTCCTTACGGTACGAGGCGAGGCCTTTCGATCCGTTCTGCGGGGATCTCTTCGCTGCGCGTTTCGGCTCTGTCTTCGGTTTGTCCTTGGTCATCGCCATTTTCCTTGCTCCAGGGTGATCGCGCCGACGACAGAGCCGGTAGCGCTATTCGGGTGGGTCGCGCGGCGGCAGCGGCTGCGGATTGATGCCCCCGGTAACCTTGTCGAGATCCTCTTTCGCCAAGGCGCCATCACGGCTCGGCTTGGCGGTTTTGTTCGATTGGTCGGAGGGCGTCTTCTTCTCGGTCATGACGAATATCCTTTCCAAGGTCCATTTGACGACGAGCCGCTTGTGGCGCGCCAAGGACTGTCTGATTTGTCCAAGGCTCGTCCGTCGCCAGCAACCCTAACGCGATGCCGTCAAACGCCCGTGAGCCGGGTGTCAAAGCATCATCAAGACGGGTGGAAATTAAGGGGAAGATCGGCAATGCGCGTTGCCCAACATCCATGCTGCGGTACAGCATCGATGGCGTAGTTTGGGTTCTACGATGCCGCGATTGAGAATCAACCTGCTGGGTGGCTGGGAAGCGCGCGCCGCGGATGCAAGTCTCCTCCGGCTGACGAGCCGAAAGTCGCAAGCGCTTCTCGCCTATCTTGCCATGCCGGCTGGGCGCCGGCACCAACGCGAAGCGCTCGCAGCCCTGCTGTGGGGCGAAGTCGATGATGGTCGAGCGCGGGCCAGCCTGCGCCAAGCGCTGCTGACGATCCGCGGGACGCTTGGAAGCGACGCTGATTTGTTGATTCTCGATCGCGACGAGGTCGCGCTCGATGACGCCGCGGTGCAGGTAGATGCAGCGGAGCTGGAGCGAAGCTTGGCGCGGGGGTCCCCGGGGATCGCCGATGCGATCATGCTTTATCGCGGCCCGCTTCTCGCGGGGTTGTCGGTGCAAAGCCCTGGCTTCGAGGACTGGCTCTCCGCCGAGCGAGGCCGGTTGCATGAACTGGCCATCCAGGCCCTTGTGCGAATGCTTGAGGAGCAGGAGATGGGCAAGTCGGCGGGCGACGCGGTCCTGACCGCCCACCGCATTCTGGCGCTCGACCCGCTGCATGAGGCTGCGCACCGCGCCCTGATGCGGCTCTATGTCGGACTCGGCCGGCGCGGGGCGGCGCTCCAGCAATACCGGACCTGCGTCGACACGCTTCGGCACGAGCTCGCCGTCGACCCGGCCCCGGCAACCCAGCAGCTTTACGCCGATATCGTACGCGACGCGGTTCTCGCAGGTGCGCCCGAGACGATGCCCCGGAGCGTGGCGAGCGTTGCTCCGTCGCGTGGCACCGCTGCGTGGATCACCTCCCTGACGGCGTCGCCACGCGTCGGCAGGTGCGAGCAGCTTTCGGCGTTGGACCGCGTGCTTGCCGATACCCGGTGCGGGACCGGAGGGCTGGTCGCGCTGGTCGGCGAAGCGGGGATCGGCAAGAGCCGGCTCGGCGCCGAGTTCGCTTGTCGTGCCGCCGCGCAGAACTTCCGGATCTTGCTCGGTCGCTGTCACGAGAGCGAGCAGATCCTTCCCTTCTCGCCGTGGATCGACGGGCTGCGTTCCGCGGGGCTCGAGCCAAGCTCGGCCGCGGTCGTTGCGCTCGATGCGACGCGGCGCAGCGCCTTCGCTGCGCTTCTGCCCGAGCTATCACCGGGATCCGACGAAGGCGAGCGCCGGGAGATCGATCACCTTCGCTTGTTCGAAAGTGTACTCCACATTCTCACCTCACTGGCGAGCGAGCGGCCGATGGTGCTCCTGCTCGAAGACATGCATTGGGCGGACAGCATGAGCCTGCGCCTGCTTGCCTTCCTTGGACGACGTCTGTTGCCGGGGCGTGTCGCGCTGTTGCTGACGGTGCGCGAGGAGGATCTGATCGCGGGCAGCTTTCTTGCCAAAATGCTCGAAGAGCTTGCCCAGCAGCGGCACTTGATCAGGATCGACTTGCCGCGCCTGTCGCGCCGTGAGACGGGAGAGCTGGTTGCCGCGCTGGCGGTGGCCGAGCATTCGAGCGCGGAGATCGGCATCGTCGATGCCGTGTGGGAAGCCAGCGAAGGCAATCCCTTCATGGTGCACGAGACCGTCGCGGCGTGGCGCGAAGGAACCGTAGCCGCCGCCATCGGCGGCACGACGCTGCCGCGTCGCGTGCGCGACGTCATCCGCGGCCGGCTCGAGCGACTGGGCGAGCGAACGCAGGAGATGGCGGCGCTTGCCAGCGTAATCGGCCGGACGGCCGATCAGTCGCTGCTCATCGCCGCGGCAACATGCGGCGACGCCGAAGCCGTGCAGGCGCTCGAAGAGCTGGTACAGCGACATATAATGCGCAGCGTGGCGGACAAGGTCGAGTTCACCCATGACGCCATACGCCGGGTTGTCTTTGCGCGACTGCTGCCGGCACGGCTGAAGCTGCTTCATCGTCGCATCGCGGCCGCGATCGAGGCACTCTATCCGAGCGAGATTGACGGGTATGCCGCCATGCTCGGACAGCACTACTTCGCCGCGGAGATCTGGGACAAAGCATCGAGCTATCTCTCTCGTGCCGGTCAACAAGCCGTCACACGCACCGCCTATCAGGAGGCCCGCGCTTTCTTCGAGCAGGCCCTCGCAGCCAATCGACAGCGCCAGAGCAGTCGGCAGGTGATCGAGCAGGAGATCGACCTGCGCAGCGATCTCTACCTCGCCCTGGTGCCGGCAGGCGACGTCCAGGCAATCGGTGAGCATCTCGGCATGGCGCGCGACGTCGCCGTGGCGCTGAATGACCGTCGTCGCCTCGCTCGCATAGAGGTCTACCGCACCAATCACAGTTGGCTGCGAGGGTGCTATGCCGAGGCGCAGGAGGCCGCCGAGGGAGCCGCCGCGATTGCTGCGGAGAGCGGCGATCTTCGGCTGGAAATAGCCACCAGCTTTTATCTCGGGCAGATCCACCATTTCCGCGGCCAGTATGAAAGCGCCGCCGAACGGTTCCGCGGGGCCACTCTGCGGCTTGCCGGACTGGCGGCGGACGAGCGCTGCGGCCTGCCGGGCATGGCAGCGGTAATCGTGCGGGCCTGGCTCCTTTGGGGGCTGGCCGAACTCGGCGATTTCGAGGATGGCGATGCGTTGGCGGAAGACATCGTGCGCCTGGGCGAGCGATCCGAGCACGCGTTCACCATGGCGGACGCCTATCGGACCGCAGGCATCTTCCGCCTCTTGCGCGGCGAGTTGGCGGCCGGGGTCGATTGTCTCGAGCGCGGACTGGCGCTCACCCAGGCGCGACAGCTCGGGCTGTGGTACCCGTCTTTCGCGGCCGCGCTCGGCTTCGCCTATACGCTCAGCGGCGAGTCGGATCGCGCCATTTCTCTCGCCAGATCCGCGGTCGAGCAAGCTGAAGCGCATGACATTGTGGCAGGGCAATCGCTGCGCCAGGCGTGGCTCGGCCGCGCCTATCTCGCCATCGGCGATCTGGAAGCAGCAACCGCGGCGGCGCACGCGGGACTCAGGCTCGCGCGTACCGTTGGCGAGCAGGGCAATGAGGCCTGGCTCGAGCATCTTCTTGGCGAGATCGCCGCCCGGGAAAGCAGTCCCGACAGCGATCTCGCGGAGCGCCATTTCCGCACCGCGATGAGGCTGGCGAGCGAGCTCGGCATGCGTCCACTCGTCGCGCATTGCCATCTTGGGCTTGGTCGCCTTTATCAGCGGAGCGGGCCAGTTGCCAAGGCAAGTGCTCAGATCACCACTGCCTTGTCGCAGTTTCGTCGGATGAATGCCCCGTTCTGGGCGCAGCAGGCCGAAACCGTCGGTTAATTGGCGGCGGCCGAATGTGATCCGGCCCGGCATCGTTTCGGGGCATCGTTCCCGGCGGTTGGTTTTCCCCTTGCCAATGAGAACAAAACGTGTACGATGGCCGCATTGCATCGCACGTGACCGTGTGGAATAAGGGGAGAGGCAATGGCTGAAACCGCGCTGCGCCTGGTCGGCAAGGACAATATGGACAAGCAAAAAGCACTGGACGCCGCTCTCGGCCAGATCGAACGCGCCTTCGGCAAGGGCTCGATCATGAAACTGGGCTCGCGCGAGGCGGCGACCGACGCCGAGGTCGTCTCGACCGGCTCGCTGGGTCTCGACATCGCCCTCGGCATCGGCGGCCTGCCGCGCGGCCGGGTGGTCGAGATCTACGGGCCGGAAAGCTCGGGCAAGACCACCCTGGCGCTCCATGTCATCGCCGAGGCGCAGCGCGCCGGCGGGACCTGCGCCTTCGTCGATGCCGAGCACGCGCTCGACCCCGGCTACGCCAAGAAGCTCGGCGTCAACATCGACGATCTCCTGATCTCGCAGCCCGATGCCGGCGAGCAGGCGCTGGAGATCGCCGACACCCTCGTCCGCTCGGGCGCCATCGACGTGCTCGTCATCGACTCGGTGGCGGCGCTGGTGCCGCGCGCCGAGCTCGAAGGCGAGATGGGCGACAGCCATGTCGGGCTCCATGCGCGGCTGATGAGCCAGGCGCTGCGCAAGCTCACGGGCTCGATCTCGCGCTCGCGCTGCATGGTCATCTTCATCAACCAGATCCGTCTCAAGATCGGCGTCATGTTCGGCAACCCCGAGACGACGACGGGCGGCAACGCGCTCAAATTCTATGCCTCGGTGCGGCTCGACATCCGCCGCATCGGCGCCATCAAGGAGCGCGAGCAGATCGTCGGCAATCAGACCCGGGTCAAGGTGGTCAAGAACAAGATGGCGCCGCCCTTCAAGGTCGTCGAGTTCGACATCATGTACGGCGAGGGCGTCTCCAAGCGCGGCGAGCTCATCGATCTCGGCATCCAGGCCGGCGTCGTCGAGAAATCCGGCTCGTGGTTCTCCTATGACGGCCAGCGCATCGGCCAGGGCCGCGAGAATGCCAAGAGCTTCCTCAAGGACAACCCGGCGATCTGCGACGCCATCGAGCGGGCGATCCGCTCGAATGCCGGGCTCGTCGCCGACGCCATGATGGCGGCGCCCAGCGAGACCGCCGCCGAGGAATAAGCTTTCCCCTGTCGAGTTCTCCTTTTTCGAAGTCCCCGGGGGCGGAGGAGCATGGTTGATGCCCCTCCGCCCTTTTTTTGGCCAGCATCTCATCCGCCAGTTTGAACCCTCTCCCCTTGCGGGAGAGGGGGGGACCCGCGTAGCGGGAGGGTGAGGGGTATGGCGCAGCGGCTCGATACCCCTCACCTTCCCATCGCTTCGCGACGGGCCCCTCCCTCTCCCGCAAGGGGAGAGGAGAATACGAAGACGGTCCTGCATTCCACCTGCATTTCAGGCAAACTCGGCCGCTCGGCTGGACAATCCGCGCGGCGGCGGGCTAAAAGCCAGCGATCCGTACGCTTGCCGCTTCGCATCCTTGGTTCGGCGACGCCAGAGGCCCACATTTCCATCATGCAGAGCACCAACGACATCCGCGCCGCCTTCCTGGATTATTTCGCACGCAACGGCCATGAGGTCGTGGCGTCGAGCCCACTGGTGCCGCGCAACGACCCGACCCTGCTGTTCACCAATGCCGGGATGGTGCAGTTCAAGAACGTCTTCACCGGCGTCGAGAAGCGCAGCTATTCGCGCGCCGCGACCTCGCAGAAATGCGTGCGCGCCGGCGGCAAGCACAACGACCTGGAGAATGTCGGCTATACCGCGCGCCACCACACCTTCTTCGAGATGCTCGGCAATTTCTCCTTCGGCGACTATTTCAAGGACCGCGCTATCGAGCTCGCCTGGAATCTGGTGACCAAGGAGTTCGGCCTCGCCAGAGAGAAGCTGCTGGTTACCGTCTTCGCCGAAGACGACGAGGCGGCGGGGCATTGGAAGAAGATCGCCGGCCTGCCGGACGAGCGGATCATCCGCATCGCGACCTCGGATAATTTCTGGCAGATGGGCGATAGCGGCCCGTGCGGACCGTGCTCGGAGATCTTCTACGATCACGGCGAGGGCATTCCGGGCGGCCCGCCGGGCAGCCCGGACGCCGACGGTGACCGCTTCGTCGAGATCTGGAACCTCGTCTTCATGCAGTTCGACCAGATCCGGCCGGGCGAGCGCAATCCGCTGCCTCGGCCGTCGATCGATACCGGCATGGGGCTCGAGCGCATTGCCGCGGTGCTGCAGGGCAAGCACGACAATTACGACATCGATTTGATGCGCGCGCTGATCCTCGCCTCGGCCGAGGCGGCGCATGTCGCACCGGATGGGCCGCACGCAGTCTCCCATCGCGTCATCGCCGATCATCTGCGCGCCTCGTCCTTCCTCATCGCCGACGGCGTGCTGCCGTCGAAGGAAGGCCGCGGCTACGTCCTGCGGCGCATCATGCGCCGCGCCATGCGCCACGCTCACATCATCGGCTGCAAGGAGCCGCTGATGTGGCAGCTTGTCCCGGCGCTCGTCCGCCAGATGGGCGCGGCCTATCCCGAGCTGGTGCGCGCCCAGGCGCTGATCGCCGAGACGCTGAAGCTCGAGGAGACCGGCTTCAAGCAGACGCTCGAGCGCGGCCTCAAGCTGCTCGACGAGGAGGAGAGCCGGCTGGCCAAGACCCAGGACTTCCCCGGCGAGGTCGCGTTCAAGCTCTACGACACTTACGGCTTCCCGCTCGACCTGACGCAGGACGTCCTGCGCGCGCGCGGCCGCAAAGTCGCGACCGATGCTTTCGATGCCGCGATGGCGCGCCAGCGCGAGGAGGCGCGCCGGAGCTGGGTCGGCTCGGGCGAGGCGGCGACCGAGCAGGTGTGGTTCGAGCTGCGCGAGAAATTGGGCGCGACCGAGTTCCTCGGCTACGATGCCGATGTCGCGGAGGGCAGCATCCAGGCGATCGTCGTCGACGGCAAGCCGGTCCAGGCGGTGAAGAGCGGCCAAGCGGCAGCTGTTATCGTCAACCAGACGCCGTTCTATGCCGAATCCGGCGGCCAGAGCGGTGACAGCGGGATCATGTTTTCAGCGGATGGCGGCGAGTTCGCCGTGCGCGACACCGTCAAGAAGGCGGGCGAGCTCTCCGTCCATCTCGGAACTATGACGCACGGCGCATTGATGGTCGGCGACGCGGTCGAGCTGCGCATCGATGTGCCGCGCCGCACCGCCCTGCGGGCCAATCATTCGGTCACCCACCTCATCCACGAGGCGCTGCGCCGCCGGCTCGGCGAGCACGTGACGCAAAAAGGCTCGCATGTCGCCGCCGACCGCATGCGCTTCGATTTCAGCCATCCGAGGGCCCTGACCCCGGACGATATCCAGGCCGTCGAGGACGAGGTCAACAGCCGCATCCGCCGCAACGCCGAGGTGACGACGCGGCTGATGACGCCGAAGCGCGCCACCGATGCCGGGGCACTCGCCCTCTTCGGCGAGAAATACGGCGACGAGGTGCGCGTCGTCGCCATGGGCGATATCGACGACGAAGCGAGGCGCGCTTATTCGGTCGAGCTCTGCGGCGGGACCCATGTGCGTCGTACCGGCGATATCGGCCTCACTAAGATCGTCTCGGAAAGCGCCGTCGCTTCTGGCGTCCGCCGCATCGAGGTGCTCACCGGCGCCGCCGCCGAGTCCCATGTCGCGCACGAGGAGGCGCTGCTGCGCCAGGCGGCTGCCGGGTTGAAGGCGACGCCGGCGGAGCTGCCCCAGCGCATCGCCTCTCTGGTCGAGGAGCGCAGACGGCTCGAGCGCGAGGTGAGCGAGCTGCGCCGTCAGCTGGCGAGCGGTGGCGGCGGCGCGGCGCGTCCGGCGGCCAAGGAGATCGCCGGAACGAAATTCGCCGGCCGCATCGTCGACGACGTGCCCGGCCGCGAGCTCAAGCAGCTCGCTGACGACCTGAAGAAGGAAATCGGCTCCGGCATCGTCGCCGTGGTCTCGCGCGTCGACGGCAAGGCATCGATCGTCGTCGGCGTCACCGACGATGCTAGCCAGCGTTTCAACGCCGTCGATCTCGTCCGCGTCGCCGCCGAGGCGATCGGCGGCAAAGGCGGCGGCGGGCGACCGGACATGGCGCAAGCCGGCGGCCCCGATGCTGGCCGCGCGGAGGCGGCGCTCGCCGCGATCGAAACAGTGCTCGCGGGAACGGCGAAGGCGGCGGAGTAGGGCGCCCGCGATCCACGCACCCAACCCTCTCCCGCGAGCACAAATAAACCCTCTCCCTCCGGGAGAGGGCAGGGTGAGGGTTATTTCGGCTTCACGGAATCGGGAGTGTTAGCGGCGCGCAGCCCTCACCCCGACCCTCTCCCGGAGGGAGAGGGACAAGGAAAGAGGAAGCCGTCTACGCCATCGCCTTCTTGAGATTGGCATCGAGCTTGTCGAGGAACGCCGTCGTCGTCAGCCAGGGTTGCTCGGGGCTGATCAGGATGGCGAGGTCCTTGGTCATGAACCCGGCCTCGACGGTGTCGATGCAGACCTTCTCCAGCGTCTCGGCGAAGCGCGTGACCTCGGGCGTGCCGTCGAACTGGCCGCGGTAGTAGAGGCCGCGCGTCCAGGCGAAGATCGAGGCGATCGGGTTGGTCGAGGTCTCCTTGCCCTGCTGGTGCAGACGGTAGTGGCGGGTCACCGTGCCGTGCGCCGCCTCGGCCTCGACCGTCTTGCCGTCGGGCGTCAGCAGCACCGAGGTCATCAGGCCGAGCGAGCCGAAACCCTGCGCCACGGTGTCGGACTGCACGTCGCCGTCGTAGTTCTTGCAGGCCCAGACATAATTGCCGCTCCACTTCATGGCGCTCGCCACCATGTCATCGATCAGGCGGTGCTCGTAGGTCAGCTTGCGCTTCTTGTACTCGGCGGCGAATTCCTTGTCGAAGACCTCCTGGAAGAGGTCCTTGAAGCGACCGTCATAGGCCTTGAGGATGGTGTTCTTGGTCGAAAGATAAACCGGCCAGCCGCGCTGCAGCCCATAGTTGAAGGTCGAGCGGGCGAAGCCGATGATCGACTCGTCGAGGTTGTACATCGCCATGCCGACGCCGCCGCCGGGGAAGTCGAAGACGTTGAACTCGAGCGTCTTGCCGCCGTCGGCCGGGGTGAAGGTCATCGTCAGCTTGCCGGGGCCCGGCGCGACGAAATCGGTGGCGCGATACTGATCGCCGAAAGCGTGGCGGCCGATGACGATCGGCGCCGTCCAGCCGGGCACCAGCCGCGGCACATTCTGGCAGATGATCGGCTCGCGGAAAATCGTGCCGCCGACGATGTTGCGGATCGTGCCGTTCGGCGACTTCCACATCTTCTTGAGCTTGAACTCCTCGACCCGCGCCTCATCGGGGGTGATCGTCGCGCATTTGACCCCGACCCGGTATTTCTTGATCGCCTCGGCCGAATCGATCGTCACCTGGTCGTCGGTCGCATCGCGATGCTCGATGCCGAGATCGAAATATTTCAGATCGATCTCGAGATAGGGCAGGATCAGCTTATCCTTGATGAATTGCCAGATGATGCGGGTCATCTCGTCGCCATCCAGCTCGACGACCGGGTTGGCGACCTTGATCTTCTTCATGGCGCGACTTTCCTTGCAAGCGACGACGGTAGTGGCGCAGGGCCAGGCGGGGTTTGGGGAAGGTGGCCGAACATAGTCATGCGCCAGTTCGGACGCAAGCGCAGGTGGCCGCCACTGAAATCAAACGGATTTAGATCAATTTTGCCTCGGGTTCGAGCGTCGGTTCCGGCGACCCGGCGAGGACGCCGAACAGGGCGTCGACGGTATCGGCGACATGAAACAGGCTGTACGCCTGCCGGCTGGCGAAGCCCTCGTCGACGACGTGGTCGATCAGCGCCTGGAGTCGACGCCAATAGCCGGCGACGTCGATGATGACGATCGGCTTGTCGTGCAGGCGCAGCTGTTTCCAGGTGATGATCTCGAAGGTCTCCTCAATCGTGCCGAGACCGCCCGGTAGCACGGCGAAGGCGTCGGCGCGCTCGAACATCAGCTGCTTGCGCTCGTGCATGCTGCCGACGACGATCAGCTCGCTGGCGCCGTGATGACCGATCTCGCGATCATGGAGGTGCCCGGGGATGATGCCGGTGACGCGGCCGCCGCCGAGCAGCACGGCATCGGCGAGTCGGCCCATCAGGCCGATCCGGCCGCCGCCGTAGATGAGCTCGATGCCGGCGTCGGCGAGCCGCCTTCCGAGCTCCTCCGCCGCCTCGCGATAGGCGCCGTCAACTTGGTCGGACGCACCGCAATAGACGCAGAGGCGCTTGACCTTGGCCATCTTTACTCCTCTTCGCCGCGGGTCAGGGGTCCGGCTAGTCGAGGTGCCGACTGGTCCAGTGACGAACCCGTTCCAGCAGCTTCACCGGATCGACCGGCTTCAAGATGAAATCGTTGCCGCCGACATCAAGCCCGAGCCTGACATCTTCCGGGCTCTTGCGCGCGGTCAGGAAGGCGACCGGAACTCGCTTGACCTGATCATTTGCCCGCAATCGCCGGCAGGTCTCGAAACCATCGATCTGCGGCATCTCGATGTCGAGGAGGATCAGCCGCGGCGTGACGCGCATGACAAGGGAGAGGCATTCGAGGCCGCTCTTGGCACCCAGGAAGGTATAGCCGCCGGATTTCACGATCGCCTGCAGCAAGAAAAGATTCTCAGGCACGTCATCGACGCCGAGCACGATCTTGCTGATCGCACTTGAGGCATTGACCGGGATCGGATGCGTCACGCCATGTCTCCCCTTCGCCGCATGCTGGGGAGCCTCATCGGCTTCCTCTGCCGCAGACAACTATCTCGAAATCCACTGCGATCGTCCTGCGCCATGACCTGTCCAATGCATCCGGCTGCGGGGCCGCCGCGCGGATTTTGTAGCAGAATTCTACCTCAGCGGCTTCCACCTACCGTCGAGCACCCAGCGGCCGGATCGAAAGCTGCCGCGTTTTCAGAGGGTTGAGGTCGTTCGTCCGGGTCAGCTCGGTACCCACCGACGATAGCAGTTCCGACTTAACGATTCGCGAAGCGCGGCAGGATTGCACAAGCGGGTCAATGATATTAGCGTTAACGCCTTGAAGGACGCGTGTTTCCGAGCTTGGCATGAACCGTTCCATTCTCAGCGGAGCCGGTGCCAGCGTCGCGATTGTCGCCGGCTGGTTCTTGTTCTACCCCGGCAGCGAACCTAGGGTCTCGCCGGCCGGCTCGCCCGTTGCAACTCAGCCCCCGGTCGCTGCGCCGTCGCCGAGTTCGGCGTCACTGAGCGTCCCAGCGGAGCGGCCGGCGGGCGTTACGCCGCCGAGTTTCGACATCGTCCGCATTACGCCCCAAGGCGATGCCGTGATCGCCGGCCGGGCGGCCCCGAATGCCGATATAACCGTCGTCGATGGCAAAGACACCATCGGCCGAGCGACCGCCGACAAGCGGGGGGAGTGGGTGGTGGTGCCGAATAAGCCGCTATCCCCAGGCAAACATGAGCTGAGCATCGACGCGCGCAGTGCCGGCGGCGAAACTGGCCGATCGGCAGACCCCTTGTCGCTCATCCTACCGGAGCCGAGCGGTGCCGCTGTGGCGAGTGCAGCCGGACCGCAAGCAGCACGGCCGAGTTCACCGAGCCCGACGGTCGTCGTTCAGTCGGGCGCCAATCTCTGGCGGATCGCTCGGGACACCTATGGCCGCGGCTCACGCTATTCGGTCATCTATGGTGCAAATAGCGACCGGATCGGCGATCCCAATCTCATCTATCCGGGTCAGGTCTTTACGCTGCCTGCCGAGAATTGAGTTCGGCGGTGTCACCCAACACGTCGAGCAAGAGGGCGAGGTAACCGTCGCCCTGGAGCAGGAGTTGTATGGCGCCTGCCACCATTGCGGCCGGCGTGAGCGGGGGAGGCAGTTCGATCCCGCCCTCGATGATGATCTCCTGCCGGACCGAGACCCGCCAACTGAGCGGCGTGCGGCCGGCTGCGGCCAAGGTCGTTAGGGCGCGCCGGCGCCGGCGGGCCGCGCGCGCACTAAACGGCAGCGGCCCGACATGTCCGGTCAGGCGCAGCTGCGACACCGTTCCCTGCCGTTCGATAGAACCGACGAAGGGAACGTCGCGATAGGTGAAGCGAAGAGTGATTGGAGATGGCTTGGTGTTGCCGCTTGCGTCCGCTGCGTCGAACCGAGCGAACTCGACCGGCAGCGTTGAGCCGAGGCGGTCGAGGAATTCTGCGTGTTCGGAAATCGAGACCGCATGCATGGAGATTCTCCGGTATCCGCTGGCGCGGTCAGTGTTGGCGCGATGCATTAATTCTTGGTAAAGGCTAACCTTCGCCGTGGTGACAAATGGCGAAAGAGTGCGGAGCAGGCCTTGCGGATCGATAGGCGTGTGGTCTTGGCGTCGGTCGCCATTGTCCTGCTGACCGTTGTCATCGCGGTGCTTGGGCTGCGACTCTATCTCGGTCGGGAAGCGGAAGGCCGGCTGGCGCCCGAGGAGATCATTGACTTCGCCGCCCGTGCCAGCGTCGACCGCACAAACGTCTTCGCCATGTGTCCACCGGGCTATTGCACCCCACCGGGCGATATGACGAGCCCTGTCTTCGCCATGGCTTGGGAACGGCTTTTTGACTACTGGCGCGAAGTGATCGCCGGACAACGGGGAGTCAAGCGCGTCGCCTGGGACGCGCAGCGCCGGCGCGCCACCTATATCCAGCGCTCATTGGTGTTTCATTTTCCTGATATCGTTACCGTCGAGTTCGTGCCGCTCGGCGAGGCCAGTTCGAGCCTAGCAATCGATAGCCGCGCGCGCTATGGCCGCGGCGACCACGGCGTCAATCGCGACCGGGTGATCGACTGGGTGACGGCACTGCAAGCGATGATGCAGCACGATCGGCGACCGGCCGAATGACCGGCTACGGCGCCCCGCTGCGATTGCAACGCGACGTTAATAAATCGGCAGTAGGGTGAGCCAGACTGACCGGTAGGTGCCGATGCGCCGTCGCGACGCTGCCACGTTGATCTGGTATGGGCTGCTCTTCTCGGCGATCGTCTTATGGGCGAGTTTGCGGTCACCGGCGGAATCGACGAATTCGGGGCGCGCCACGCGCGCCGCATCAGCCGGCCAACCCCTCGATCGAACCGAAAGCGTTCCGGAGGTCCGCCACATCACGCAGCGTATGATGCGCTGAAGACGGATGGTGCGCTCTCGCCGGCATCTACTCTGGCGCGCAAATGAAGGTCGCGCGTACTGGGGTAAGAAGTGGGCAACTCAGCCGCATATCCTGGCCGAGCGGCCGGGGGATGGCATTGTTTCCGCAGGCCTCCTCGGCGACACGACGTACGGCCTGCGGCGTGGAAAACATCGCATTGTAGCAAACGGCGATCCGCGGTCCCGCCTCGATGACGCCGGGTTCGGGATCGCGCGCGAGACCCTCGAACGGCGCCACCAAGCTGCCGCATGCGCCGAGCAGGAGACAGCTAAGTGCGGCTGCGACCGATCGCAACGACCAGCGCTGCATTGGGTGTCCTGTCATGAGCGGACCGCGGAAGGCGTCGGTCCGCGGTGCGGCCGCGGCGTAAAAAACACCAGCGAGAGCGCCAACACGACGAGGACGAGCGCGGCAATTTCGCTCGGCCCAAGAGGCTCACCGAGCAGCACCGCGCTCGACAGCAATCCGACGATCGGCACCGCCAGCGAGCCGATCGCCGCCACCGTTCCTGGCAGCCGGTCGAGCGTCTTGAACCAAGCCCATTGTCCGAAGCACATCGGCAACGCGATGATGTAGACAAGTACGATTTGCGTCTCGCCCCGCAGGGACAGAAAGCGGGTCGGCGGATCAACGAGCAGTGCGGCGAGAACGATCGGTATACCGCCGAGAATGAGCTGCCATCCCGTGACCTGTGCAACCGAGCAGGAAAATCCGGTCGCCTTCATCGTCACCGTCCCGATGGCCCAACCCGTCGCCGCCAGCAGCACAAAGCCGCTACCCAGCGGTGCGGCGCGCAGGGACTCGACGTCGGGAACGAGGAGTACCGCGATACCCGCCATGCCAAAGATCAGCCCGGCAAGCCGGCGCGGTCCCAAGCGCTCATCCAGCAAGAGGGCGCTGAAGAGAGCGACCCAGATCGGCATCGTAAAGGCGAGAAGTGCGGCGCGACCGGCTGGAATGAGACTCACCCCCATGCCGGTGCCGAAATACCACAGCGTGACGTTGCAGAACGAAGCAATCAGCAGCGGCGGCCACTCGCGACGGGGTACGCCAAGGCCCTCGCCGGAAAGGCGGGCGAGGATGAGCAGCGTTGGGCCGGTGATCCATAGGCACAGCGAACGAAACGTCAGCACCGGAATGTCGGCGAGGACAAACTTCATCGCCGGCCAATTCAGTCCCCAAGTCAGCGACAGACCACCGAGCAGCAGCAGCGTCGACCACGGGTATGCACGAGCGCGGGCAGGGTCCGTCATGCTCATCCGGCGAGCGCGCGTTCGAGGAAAGCAGCGGCATGCAAGGTCCGTGCGTCGTCGCCTTCGCGGCCGATGAGCTGCACGCCGACTGGCAGTCCAGTGTCATCGCGTGAAGATGGTACGGTGATGCAGGGAAGATGGAGCATCGTCCACGAGCGACAGAAAATCGGATCGCCGGTGCGGTCCAGTCCCTTCGGCGCCGCTCCCGGTGCCGCCGGCGCCAGGAGCACATCGAAATCACCAAAGAGAGAAGGCAGGACCG
>WNFC01009869.1_pt1 | contig 15200 bp, 19 predicted proteins | sample 5400541 | NCBI WGS metagenome assembly WNFC01 (sample SAMN13153342, study PRJNA577476) | soil metagenome | isolation source: 120 cm saprolite under Douglas fir tree site 2 hole 2 replicate 1 | place: USA:California | collected 2015-04-18
ATCTGTGCCTAGGCATGCAGAGTTGGTTGTAGCATTAAAAGCTGTAGGTTCCAATTCTAGTTTGGCCTTAGGTGGCTGCATGCCTCAAACTAGATTGACTAATACACCTGGTGCTAGATTGTTTATTTCCTCCTCTTTAACTGTTATACTACTTTTAGCTGTGCAGGGCACTGGCACAAGGCTAGTGCTATTATAGTTGTTGTTGCTATGATCAGCCTATGGGCACAGGAAGTGCTCAATGTGTAGCCATATTTCCTTCCCATTAAAACATATCATATATAGATGCAGGCATGTTACCTTAGTAAGAAGCATGGGTACAGAACAAGACATTTCTTAGCTTAATAGCTCTGCTTAAGAGACTGATGAGCACTGCACTAGATTGATTTGGAATAGGACACTGTGGAGTGAGTCACATAGTAGAAACCCTTACATTATATGGCATCAATGTACTAGACTAAGGTTATACATTTCTGGAAGCAAGGAGTCTTTGGATACAGGCAACAGTCTTGGTAAAACCTTGTTTGGTGTCAACCAGGGCATCAGCAAAAAAAAACCTGCTTGCATATGTACTGTAGACTTAAAATTGACTTACTTGATGACTTATCTTCCTTATAGTAAAGTGTAACTTGCAGCCTACCCTATAGCATTAAAAAACTTGCTAGACACCTTGTAATTCATTCTAAAGTGCTTGTAGTGCTTACATTACAGTCAATAGGATTTAAAAAATATATTTCTACTATTATGAATAGGTACAAAAGTTCTATATGAGCTATAGACTATAACTAGTAGGCCCAGGTGCCAATGCTACAAGAGGGGTGGCAATATGGCCTATGCAGCTGTGAGGCATGCAGTAACATGGTGTGTGTGGCTGCAAGGGAGGTGGTAAATGGCCTATACAGCTGTAAGGTGCATGGCAACATGGCATATGCAGCTGCAAGAGAGGTGGTGATGTGGCCCATCAAGCTGTGAGGTGCATGGTGACACAGTGTATGTGGCTGCAAGAGAGGCAGCAACATGGCCTGTCTAGCTATGAGGCATGCAGCAACATGGTGTATGCAGCTGTGAGGGAGGGAGTGATGTGGCCTGTCCAGCTGTAAGGCACATAGTGATGTAGCCTATCTAGCTGTGAGGTATATGGTGATGTAGCACATGTGGCTGCAAGGGGGGCCACATGGCCTATATAGTGATAAGGCATGTGGCAACGTGGCATATGCAGCTATAATAGGGGCAGTGGCATAGTACATGCAGCTGCAACATGGCCTGTGTGGGTAGGAGAGGGGTAGCAATGTATGCAGCTATAAGGGAGGCAGTGACATGGCCATGCAGCTAGGCATGCAGTGATGTGGCAAGTGTGGCTGCAAGGGGGGTGGCAACATAGCTGTACAACTGAGGCACATATGGTTTGGAGAAGGATAGCAATAGGGAGCATCTAGCTGAGAAAGGTGTGATAACATGGCATGTATAATTGCAAGGGGCACAGTGAACTGGGGCAGTAACTCTGCAAAAGCAAAAGCATAGTGAAGTTAGTCAGTAAAGGAAAGGAAATTTACTCACTAGACATTGAAAATGCCAAAGGCAAAACAAGACTTGGTAATATAGAACCATATGCAGTCCAGTCTGTGAGCAAGTTTAATTCTTGTATAGAAGAATAACACACCTTAAAGAGCCAAAAACATGGCTGTTGGCTATTGAATGAGATGGCCACAGAAATTAACTTGAAGTTTAAAGTTCAAAAGTTCAAATTCAAAAGTTCAACTTGAAAGTTCAACCATGCAATCCTATACTAAGTCAGGTTGTTGTTCTTTATTTGTCCCCAGTTCAGTTTTTTTCTGCTAAGTCACTTCTGCATGGGCTTAGTGCTCACCCTCTACTACACTACTAGTATAATTTCTCTCTTTTTTATTTTTTTTCTTTGCTAACTTTCTCTTTTGCAGCCAGGTCACTGTGTTTTACCCTCCTTGCCAATGTGTATGGTCACCCTCTCCCTTGAGGGCCCACTAGGCCCCACTATCAATGATGATAATGGTGATAACATGTGGCAAGGACAGAACAGGACATGCTCCCACCTTATTGTGTCCTTGCACCCATATGTGCCACATTGCTGTGCTTCTTGCCTGCTGCATGTGTTGCTGGGCCTTTGTCACCACATGCACCATGTTGTGGTGCCTCTCACTGCTGCACACATTGCATTGCTGTGCCCCTCACAGCCACATGCACCATGTCACCATACCCCTTGCAGATGCATACACCACATTGCTATGCTCACTTATACAGCTTGTTTTTTTTTTCTACTAACTTCCTCTTTTACAGCCTGACAACAATGCCTATGACACCACACACAGCATAATAATGGCAACTGCAACACCAATTGTGCCATAATGACAGCACCTATAACATTATGCATGGCACAATAACAGCAGCTGCAATGCCTATGTGGCCTGATGATAGCACCTGCAACACTATATATGGTGTAACAATGGCAGCTGCAACACCCATGCAGTGTAATAACAGCACCTATGATACTATGTGTAGGGTTCATCCCTTCTTGACCTTGTATCACCACCATCCCCTTAGTGGGATGGGGTACTTCCCCCCCTTTGCCTTGGTCTAAGGCAACAATGCACCCTCTAATTTACCTCTAGGGCCTCCCTCCTTACTGTTGGGATCCAGTGAATGGCCCCTTCCACTTTATCATTGCATCATGCTTTGGCAACTGAGAGGTATATTCTCACTTGTGTCAGGTTGAGTCTGAGCATTCAGATCATAATGCCCCTCATCAACTGCCTATGGCTGCTGCAACTCTGCCTTATGCCTCTTGGTTTTGCTTGAGTTTGCTCGCCCTTGCCACTGCTATTACCTCTCTAGGGACTCTCTATACAACTGGGCTGCAACAGTGGTCACTCACCCACTAATACATCAGTGCCTGCTAAAGTGTCAAGGATATCTAAGAGAATACACATCCCTCCAAGATTCCTAATCACTTAGATCAAAAGCTTCAAGGTTGAGTTGGAGGCAAAGTGCAAGTGTATAGACTCACAGGTTTTTGTTTTTCACATAGCATAAAATATAGCATAGTATCAGGGCATTAGACTTTCTGCAGTTACCAACAGACAGTAAAGGAAAATGCAACTGTTTTAACTATAGAAGGGGGGTTGCATGGGAGTGTTAGGTGGACAGACACTAGCATAGAACCAAACAAGCATAAAATCTAAATATAGACATTCAGCACAATTTAGACCCAATATGACCATTTTAGTACAGTTCTGACCATATATGACTGTTTTAGTATCTAAATTTCCTTTTTTGTGGAAGGTTGACTTTTTTTCTAACATAATAATAGACCCAACTAACTATGTATCCTTCAGTCCTAGATTGCCAGTCTAGCAGCCCCTTAAATTACAGAACTAAGCCAAGCTTAGTTCTCCTTTAGTAATTACAGGCTGTTTATATACTATATTTTGGGGACTCCTGACAGTCCTTTTTGAAATACTATTAAAAGTAGTGATTGATATGGGTAACCCATGGGTATCTTTATTGATACCCATACTCATACCCACCCAAACCCCTACCTAAAGGCATGGGTATAGAACCTATGCTAGTTACTTATGGGTTGGGGTACCTACCCTGGTGTAGCACTGTAGGAAGTGAAGCAGGATCTGTCTACTGTTGCCCTCATACATGCTCCTAACCACTGCAGCTGCCCTCACCCTTGCCTTTATCTTTATCATAGGTGGCAGTGGTGGCTAGAAGAGGTGGAGAGTGTAGAGGTTGGGACAGAGCCAGGCTGGTGTGATGCACTTGTTGGAGGTGGCAATGGTAGCAATGATCTGGATTGGCTGTATAATACAAAGGTGGAGAGTTGTGAGTGCTAGGAGTGTGTAGAGGAGCTATGGCCAGGCATCAGATGGCAGAAGAAGCATGACCAGTTGTAGGGGTATGTGCTTAAGAGGGTAAGCTGTGTTAGATGTGCAATGTCAATGTGAGGGCCAGGCCAGTGGACACACAGAATGCATCAAGTGAGCTATAGTGGAGGTGGATGTTGAAGAGCATTTCATGCATGTGGCATCCATGGAAGATGATGTTGTTGCATGTGGGCTTGCTGGGTGTATGGTGGGATGCTTTGAGGTGAAGCTCAGTGATGGGGCCAAAGGGTGTGAGTGTGCAGTGCAATGGTAGGTAAAGGTCTATGGTAGAGTACTGGGCACAGGGGCACCTAGGTGAAGAATGCATAGAGGTAGATAATAAGCACATAGGCTCATGCCCTTGCCAAATGCAGGCAGCATGTTGAATAAGGTGCACAGTTTATGGTGCTATTGGCAATTGGGAAGGTTGTGAAAGAGGCTGCTTTTGTAGATGCCTATAAGAAAGGTCCATTGTAAAGCCACAAGTCCATTGATAGTCTAAACTCACCTGTATGATACAACTCTTCAACACATAGAAATATAATGAGTGGCAGGTTATGCCTACAAGGGGAAACACAATGCCAACATTGCTGATCCTAAGGGTAACCACATAGTCTTTAAACTAGGGATCTGCACAGGCAGCTCTGGGGTTTTTTTGGGCCACCCATGCCTATAACTAAGAAAAACCCCACCTAGATGCTTGGGTGTGGGAAATTATAGGCACAGGCACAGGGTTTAATCAGATTCCTATGTTTCCAAGGGCATTTTAGGTTATAGAATTTTGAGTCACAATGGCATTAGGATATGGATAAAAAAACAGAATAACAGTTGTATTTCTCAATAACAAAAACAAAGGACAAGTAATCAAATTGTAGTTATAATGATGAGCTTTTGAATACTGAGTCTACCTGGTCTTTGTGCCATGTGTGGTGTTGCAGGTGCTGTTGTTATGCTATGCATAGTGTTGCAGGTGCTATTGTCACACTATGTGTGGTGTTGTGGGTGCTGTTGTCAGGCTATGTGGCTGTGTGGTCATGGTGGCTATGCTGTGTGTGGTGTGTTGCTATTATTGTGCCATATAATGTTGTCGTCACAGTTTTGGTTGTTGTCATTACAGTTAGTGGTTGCATTATGGTAGGCCCTAGAGAGGGAGGACAGCCATGCATCTGTTAGTAAGGATAGCAGTAAGAGCATGGTAACTGGACTGTAAGAGGGAGTTAGCAGAAAAAAGAAAAAAGAAAAAGTATAAGTAGAGGGTAAGCCAATGCAAGCATGGTAATGTGGTGCATGCAGCCACAAGAGGCATGGCAACACAGTATATACAGCCATGAGGGGTGTAGCAATGTGGTGCATGCAGCCATAAGGGGCATGGAAATATGGTGCATGCAGTTGTAAGGGGTATGGCGACATGGTGCATGCAGCTGCAAGGGGCTTGGCAACATAGTGCATGCAGTGATGAAGGCCTACAAGAAGCACAGCAATGTGGTGCATGTGAGTGCAGTATAAGGTAAGGTAGGGGTATGTTAGCATTGTCATACATTATCGCTATTATTGCAGTCGGTAGTGGGCTCTGGTAGGCCCTTGAGGGAGAAGCTAGCTGTGTCCATTGGCAAGGAGAATAGGATAGAGTGTGGTGACTTGGCTGCAAAAGAGGAAGCTAGCTAAAAAAAAAAAAGAAAGAAAAAATAAGAAACATACCAGCAGTGTAGCAGTATACCACTTCCTGCCTGACCTACCCAAGAACAATGTCTCATAGGGCCCCAGAAGTTGCTATAAGGAAAGGTGGTTGGTGGTGGACAAGAAAATGTAAAAGATAGCACAATTCTAAAGTTGCTATGAAGAAAATGCTAATCAAACACAGCTGAAAGTGTTGATGATAAAGAGCAATCTGAAAGTGATCCACCATTTTGGGAAGTGGTACAGAGATTCAAAATTACCTGTATGTGCGAAAAAACCTGCACAACCTGAGCATAGGCATAGGTGGTGCTTAGGTGGTAATATCTTAGCCCAAGGCCATGGCTGTGACAACCTGGACCATAAACCTGTGCAGGCTAGCTCACCCATGTAGATCCCTACTTTAAACCATATCATGGCATCATGGGGGGTGGACTCTTGGTTGATAACCTCAAAAGTCTTTAGGATACTTTGCATCTTTTTCTTAAAGGCAGCAAGTTTATAAATGCACTTGTTCTTCTAGTTAACAACTTTAGCCTGTTTTAGAAAATTAGTTGAATGTAAAGAGGATTTTCTTTTAAAAAAAACATGCCTAAAGATGGTCAATAAAGTCACCAATCTCTCCAATTGAGCTAGGTTGTATGATTATGTAGATTTTGGACACCTTAATCCTTAGAAATTTTAGTAAAGTGCAATGATTGACTTCTAACTTGCAGTCTAGCTTAATGAAAGCTAAATGGTGGTTTCTATCAAATCAACCAGATTCAGACTTCATCATAGCATAGAACCTTAGGGCTAGAGATAGTGCCAACCCTATGACATTGAGACACCAAGCTTTTCCTTTACCCTTGCCTTCTCTATCTGTCAAATCACCACTGATATCCTAGCATTCAAAGAATAAAGTTGAGGAGTGGTCTCCAAACCAACACAGAAGCCTTTGTCTTTGAATGCTCTACTATGCTATAATAATTGTGATAAGAGAGGTTGTAACTTAGCTAGTCTCTAGAATGGTAGTCTCCTAGCATATGCATCCACTAACACATGAAGCAGATTGTTGATATCATTTCCAAACTTCTGCTATACCAAGAGTAGGGTGTCCTAATAAGACAGTTTGACTGTGATAGAAAAGAATCTAATGGAGACCAAGACATATATGCCATGATTCTCATAGGTCCCAGTGACAGTCATTAAAGGAAGGTCAACTTTAAGAGTGCCTTTTCCCAATGTGTCTTCTAGCCAATCTCCCTTTGAGAGTAGAGTGATGCTGAGTAGGAGGCCATTAGCTGCATGGGAAGGAGGGAGAAGGAAGGGGAGGACAGGTTGTCTAGATCCAACTGTTGAAAAATGAGAGTGGAGGCTCATGAACTGAAGGACCATCTGGGTGGGCACGTTATCAAGCTAGGGCAGGCTGTGCATTGGAAAGGGAAAAAAAACATTAAAAAGGGGGGATGTGGAGGGGGAAAATGGTAGGGTATGAGAGAGAGGGAGGGAGAGGAAGTAGACAATACAGTAGATGTGAGCCAGCTTTTAGGTTTAAGTGGGGAGCTTGAGTGTGATCTTGAGTTATGATAAGTGGGAGGGCATTAGCTGCATGGGTGGAGGGGAGATGGAAGGGAAGGACAGCTTGTCCAGTTGAAAAACAAGAGTGGAGGTTAACAAGCATAAGTACAATCTAATAATGTCTGCCTGCATGTTGAGGAGGTTGATGGGCAGGTCCATGTTAAGCTGGAGGTCAGCCTCCCATGTAAGTGGGTGCATGCTGCCTGTCTTGAGGCTTATAAACTGAAGGACCATCTAATGTTTGCCCATTTGCTGATAAGATCAATGAGATAAAGAGGGAGGGGCCAGTTGGGATATGATGGAAAGGGGGGCCATTGAATGTGAAAGAGGTGATTGCACATTTGACCAACTGAGGTTACTAAGGCCTAAGGGTAGGCTATAGGCAACTTAAGTGGCCTACAAAATTGCTCATTTGATTGAGCATACCCATCATAAAAGGTTGTGGGTCCCATATACATGGGTATGGGTTTGGTGTGGATACTAGCATAGAGACCCTAACCCATACCTAAGAAACCCATATCTAGTGACCCAGTAGGTTAGGCTACCCGATGTCCAACACTAATTAAAAGAGATATCTAACATTTGTGAAAGATCTGCAGCTATCAATCAAATCAAGTAAGCTAAACCAAAAGAGGTAAGTTATAAAAATTGCAAAAACTGAGTATTGGTGGTTAGAGGCATAACACTTGGCCAGAAACTCAATATTTACACTCCTATATATTATGGCCACAGTAGGCCTTTAGAATCTTGTGCACATGGATGCTGACTAAGCAGAGCATTAGACATATTGTTAGACTGGATACTTTCAAAACAGGTAATTCTAGATTACCTGATGTCTAACCAAAGTTTATGTCACAGCAAGTGTGGCAAAATGCCTCAGTGAAGGCACTATGCCAACTATATTATCACAATAAAAGGTTAGATTAAGATTAGAGTTATAGAGCTCTAAGGGGATTAAGAAGAGTATAGCCAGTAACAGAGTATTATCTGTCTAAGTGCAAGTTTTTAGAGATAAGATAAGATGATGGGCTGTGATTATAGAACCAAGCTAAGTTTAATTCTTCTACAGTAATTACAAGCTATTTATATACTATATTTTTAGGACTCCTGACAGTCCTTTTTGAAATACTTATCAAAGGAGATACTGTTACCGAGCTGCTCCGAGGAGGACAGCATTCAATCAGACAACTAGTCAAGTTGCACTCTGAACCACGCAGAGTTGAGATTGCCACTTAAGGCCTGATATGAGTGAGGGATAGGAGAAGTTGCCACGGAGGCTTATCTGAAGATTAGAGCAACTGTGTTGGATAGATACAAAAGACTCTACTTAGGTTGTATAGGATGAAACTCATATGCTATTTATGCTACCAGTAGTGAGCATATGTAAGCCAATAAGGGTGGGAGAACAATGGACTGCAAGACAATAAGAAGTCTGAGACAATAGCATACAAGCTAGCTATAATCCAAACGATCAGGACATGAGGTGGTAGAGACAATAAGATGGAGACACAAGGCAATCACCTGCTAACCCAAAGTGCAGGGACTGGGAATGATTGGATGATAGCTACATACAAGGGGGCTTAACTAGGGGAAAGGCACTGGAGCCAGGACAGAAACAGAAGTCATGGATGAAACAGGTGTTATGTGGTTCACACTGCCATTCTGAGTCACAAGTACAATTATGAGAGGAGAGGGGGATAACAGTACAACATGCCTGGTCCTGGACAAGGTGTCTGTGGTGCATCTCAGCTGCCAGATTGCAAGACCACTGCATGTACCATGGAAGCAGTTCTGCCATATGCTTAGGTGGTAACATCACCTCTCCCTTAGGGTGGACCTCCTAGTCTACCACAGTGGTGGTGATGTGAGTTTGGGCGATGTGGGGCATAGTTGTGGGGTGGGAGCTCACGGTGGATGTCCATATGTCCTTCAAGGTAGGTGAGTCACTCGTGGAGACCATATGCCTCCATATGGTGTTCAATGCCCAACAGGGCCTTGTCTTCTCACTTAATTTTGGCCACAATGGCCTGTTGGTCGACTTCCAGCTCAGCTTGTTGCTGGTGGTGTTGGCTGTAGTGTTCCACTTCTGTGTATGCAGTGGGGTGTTCGAGGCCATGCGCTGCTTCAGCCAGGGTGTGGTAGGGCCCTCCTCTAGCTTGGAGTAGTTCCATGAACCACTGAGGTAGGGTGGTGGTAGGTCACTGTGAGTAGTCTGATGGGAGGTATAGGGAGACCACATATTCTGGCTCATCAGCATGCTCTCCTGCTCTAGCGATGACCTTGCTATTCCCCATGACTCAAATCTATCTAGCGATGATGTTCTCACCACTGTGGGAGGACACTTGAATGTCCACTCATCCCCTGTTGTGCTTGAAATCAGGGGGCATGTCAACATTACCTCCTCTGTCCCTAAGGCAGCAGATCTCGACCTCACAAGAGTGAACCAATCTGGCAAGTTGGTTAATGCAGTGGCAGGCTTTGGCAAGTCTTTGGTCTGATATGGTTGTGCATCATTGGATTGTTGTGATAAGGCCATATGTGATGGCGTGCACAGTGTTGTTGAGGTTGTTGTTGTCCTCTATGCAGAGGATGGTCTCAGCTGAGCTGGGGGAGATCAGGGGGTGGTGTCTGATGCCATCTGCAGCAATGCGTACATAGAGTGGGGGTGGTGATGTGACCTCTTGGATGGATGGAGTGGGGGAGTGGGGAACATACTGGACTGATGAGTCGGTGGATAAGACCGAGATGTGGCGGGCTTGGCAGTTGTTGAACTCCTCAAGGAGTTGGATGGCAAAGGTGGCATCTTCGCTGATGGCAGTGGGGGTTTCAGGGGGGGTCGATGCTAGGGAGTTGATGGATGGATTAGAGTTGCCAGACATTCTTTATCTGTGGTAGATGCATAGGGGGTCGTGGCAGAAGGCGGAGTGGGTTTGGCTGTGTTCAAGGGGTTGGGGGCTCTTCTTAGGCTTTCACTGCTTCAATTTCTTGCGGGGAGTGGGTGGCTTGAGGGAGGCGTCATCCAAGTTTCATATAGGTGGGGGTAGGGTTCCAGAAGAGGGCTGAGGAGTTAAGGTTGTAGTAGCTGCAGGTACGATAGGACACTAGGATGGGAGATGCTGATCCTGTTGAATGTGTGCGGCTTTTATACTTTCCAATGGGCATTAACAGTGATACTCCTTCAGGAGCAGCAGAGTTTGCAGATGTCCTGCAGGCTCCCACATGTTGTCACTTTCGGGGTATCCCAGCCACTTGACCAGGTACTGTAATTGTTTTCCTTGCCCTCGACATCAGTGGCTGTAGATGGCCTCAACTTTGTATTGTTCTGCATCCCCCACAAGGTCTGGTGGCAGACAGGAATAGTTTTCTCCATGTTCTTTTGTTTCGCTGTATGGGGTAAGAAGCGATGCATGGAACACAGGGTGGATGGTCTATTGGAGGGGGAGGGTTAAGGCGATTGGAAAGGGGCCATGACATCGGGGGGCTAACTTAACCAACCTGTAGGGTAGAGCCAAGTTCTTGGCTTTGAGCCACACCTTTTGTCTGTGCTTGAACACATTTGCTGAGGGGGATCTGCTATTGGCAGCGTTATTTAATGCTGTTGTCGCCTGCTTCCTCCGTTCCCTTAATTGGTTGACCCTAAACTTCACTGTCAGGTTATTAGTGCCAGCTGACTGATCGGGGGTGACTGCGGGTTCTAGGCCATTGAGCAGCTGATTTGGAATGAGGCCAGTTGTCGCATTTTGGGCATTATTATGTACAAGAGTGGCGAGGGGAAGCATCATGGACCAGTCTTCCTGATTGGTGGAGATTAGTCTGAGGAACTGTTTGACCCATTGGTTCTTTCATTCGATCAGACCATCAGTCTGTGGGTGATAAGCCATAGACAGGTTCCATGTGATTCCAAGTTCTTTTGCGAGTGCTCGCCCAAAGTGGGATGTAAATTGCAGGTCTCAGTCCAATATCAAGCGCTTGGGTAGTCCAAACCAGGGTTAGAGGTGCTTGTAGTAGAGCTGGGTGATCTGCGGTCCCGAGATGGATTTTTGACAGGGCAAGAAGACTGTGGCACATGAACATCCTTGGTCAACAACGGTGAGGATGCTGTCATTCCCTTGGCTCTTTGGGAGTCCTGTGATTAGGTCCATAGCTATCTGAGAGAAGGGTGGCGTATTATTGGGTACCATGATCTTATAGAGGGGAACGTGGGGTCAGTGCATAAGGTTTTTGTTTTGCTGACAGACGGTGCATCCTTTGATATATTGTTCAATCCAGGCTCATCCCCTGGGCCAGCAGAATTGGTTGAGAACCTTCCAAGTCGTTTCGTCATGTCCCAGGTGTCCTGTCAGCCCATCGTGATAGGCATGCATGATGTGTCTTCACAGGGCCTCGTCTGGGGGCATGACTACTTTTTGGTTGGTGTCTGTCCACTGGCCTCGGTCTTCTTTCCACCCCAAGGCCTCCTGCCTCTTGGTCAGCCAGGGTTGATACTGCTGTTGGGTTGTTACTAGGAGGGATACTAGGGAGTCTGGGTCATTGGCTTCAGCAATGTTGAGGAAGACATCCCTCAAGAGGAGTGATAACTGTCATTCCCCAATCTCTTATTCATCATCGCTCAGGCGAGACAGCGCATCTGCAGGGGTGTTGTTCTTTCCTGCAATGTGTAGGATCTTGAAATTGTAGTCCTGGAGCTTCTTGTGCCAATGGGCTGTCCTCCCCATCAGCTTCTTTGGGGATTTCCAATATGTGAGGTTTTTGTGGTCCATTTCGATAATGAAGGGTTCTTTGGTCCAAATGAGGTAGGGTCTCCAGTGTTTGATTGATTTTAGTACCCCGAGGAACTCTAGGTCATGGGCATCGTAGTTTTGCTCTGTCAGGGAGAATGTGGCTGAGTAATATGTGATGGGGTGTTGCTTTCTTGGTGTGGCTCCTCGTACTCCTCCATCCTGCGAGAGCACTGCTCCTACTCTGTATTTTGATGTGTCTGTTTGCAGGTAGAACATTTTGTTGAAGTCGGGTTGTTGTAGGACAGGTTTGCTGACCATTTTGTCCTATAGGGTCTTGAATGCTCATTGTTCTTTGTCATCCCAGTGCCATGTTGTTGCTTGCTTGGTGAGATCCAGTAGGGGCCTTGCAATCTGTGAGTACCCTTGTATGAAGTACCAGTAGTAACCGGTGAACCCTAGGAACTTGCAGACTTCATGGATGTTTCTCGGATGGATCCATTCTTTGATACGGTCGACCTTTGATTGTTCCATCTGTACTGTTCCTCTGCCAATGTGTACTCCTAGGAAGTCAAGGTGGTCTTGTTTGAATACACACTTCTCTGGGTTTAGGTGCAAGTCATTGGTTTTTAACCATTTGAGGATGTGTTGCACTAATTCTCAGTGTTGCTTCAGATGCTCCTCCTTGCTCTCTCCAGGCCTTGGTCCTGTGTGGATGGCTATGTCATCCATATAGATGGTCACACTTCCTTCGTCGATAAGGTCACAGAAGATAGTGTTTATCATCATTTGGAATGTGGCCAGAGAGTTGGTTAGCCTAAAGAACATGACCATAGGTTCGTATAACCCTTCATTAGTGATGAATGCTGCCTTCCATCAGTCCTTGTCCTTGATGAGGACTTCATTGTATCCCCATTCAATGTCAAACCCGGTGAACAAGGTGCAGTTGCAAAGTCAGTTGATCAGTGAGGGGATTAGGGGTAAGGGGTATCAGTTTTTGATTGTCCACACATTTACAGGTTGGTAATCTTGAACTAGTTGGAGCTTCCCGTTCTTCTTTTTGATGAAGAAGAATGATGCAGTGTATGGGCTTTTAGATAGGCATATTGTGCCTCACGCTGTGTGTTCTTTCAAGAACTGTGAGAGTTCTTGTTGTTTGACTTGTGAGAGGCAGATAGTTTTGCTGATGAGGGTCGCTGGGGCTTCTGGTTTTAAGTCAATGGCATGGTCCCACAGTCGTGATGGAGATAGTCCTTTCCCTTTTCTTTGTTTGAATACATCTCGGTAGTCTCAGTACTGGAGGGGGGCATTGTCTGATTATTGAGGCAGTGCTTTTCATGATGTGACTATTCCTCATTGTGCTGTCGCTTGGCGGGGGAGGAATTGTGCTTTTGCTGCATCGATTGATTGTAGGATGATGGGGAGCTGATTATGGGCAATCCATCCTCGTGCCCAGTCAATTTTGGGCTGTGCTGTAGTGAACCATGAATACCCTAGGATGACTCTACTGTCGCCTAGGTCAGAGAGGAAGTAACAGAGTGTCCTTATTTGGGTTCCGGTCCTGGTTCCTAGATCAGTGTAATATTTGAGGTCTCCTGCTTTATTGGAGGTTCTGTCAACATTGAACAGCCTTCTTGGTTCCTTAAATGTTTTGATTGGTAAGTGTAGGTGTTTGGCGTAGTCTAGGCTCATGAAGTTTTCAGTGGCTCCCGAATTAAGGAGTGCGATGGTTTCGGCTCGTTTGGACTTGGACTGCATATAAACATGCAGTGTCATAGATTTTCTAGCAGATATAAATACATCTCTGTCCCAGTACCGTCTAATTAGTGCCAACCTAATCAGGCTTCTACAAAATCCTCTTTCTTTCCCTCATATTGTGCGATCATTGCATCCTTCTGTTTGATTGGAAGAGTGTCGAAGGCTTGAAATGCATTATCAAGGAGGTTAGTGGGGTGTATCTCCGATTGCACCTGCGAGAGGTCTTCCTCTTGGTCTATGTAATCTTAGATGTATGCTTGGCAGGCCCTGTTCTGCTTTGGCCCTCGGCATTCTCTAGTGAAGTGCCCCAGTTTGTTGCAGTTGTAACACTTCTTTATGTAGGGTGCTTGGTTCTGCTAGGGGTTCTGTTCGAGTTGGGCGGTGTTCCCTCTGCTTTGGTTTGGGTTTTGCCTTGGCCACCCTCAGTTCAGTGGTGCACGTCCCCTGGAGAGGTCCATTGGGACTGGTATGTTGTTTAGGCTGCAGGGGGCATTTGAGGAGTTATACTGCAGTGGTCAGGGATTGGTGTAATGTTGGAAGGGTTGTTGGAATGGTGTTGGGTTTAAGCTATTCTTTATAGCTTGAAGTAACTGTTGGTTCTTAACCACCATGATGGTCTTCTCTTTGAGGTCGTAGTAGTTTGCTAATGATTTGTTGATGACTCGTTTGACAATGTGTGGGAAGTTGTGCAGGCCTTTGAGGAATATGTTCATTAGTTCTCGGCTGCTGATGGTGTACCTGGCTTTTCATGCTAGCATTTCGAAATCGCTGATGTACTGGTTGATGCTTGGGAAGTGGAAGGATAGGTGGTCGAGACTCACTTGGGCGACCTCTTGTTTAGTGGAATCTGCAAATTGTGCCTTGAACCTGGTTAGGAAGTTGAGGTAGGTGTATTCCATATTGTCGTTGATAGGGTGGAGCTGTTCGAGTCCTTCAAGGATGCCTTCAACCTAGCTGTCCACTTAGGGTCCTTTAATGAATGTGAGTGCAATAGCAATGCGTCATATTGGGGATTCGAAGCCTGGTACCCCTTGGTTAGCCATCATGTAGATTTGGAGTTCTCTGATGAAGGCATCAGCTCAGGTTCTGTCACTGTCGAAGAGTAGCAGTGGGATGCCTGCGAGTTTTAAGTCTCCGATGGGTTGTATGGGAATAAGATGAGCAGGGGGTATTGCTCCTGGGGTGTTTGGTCCTCCAAAAGGATCTCTGGGTCCTCCTAGTCCTTCAGGGTCTCCTGGTCCACCAGGTCCTCCAGGACCTCTGGGTGCTTGTCCAAGAGCAATGTTGAATGTATCTCTGATATGCTAAGGGTTCTGATGTTGTGTGGGGGGTGGAGGTTTATCGTCTCCTCCAGGTACAACAGTGTGAGAGATGACCTCTGTGGTTGTCACCAAGGTTTGCATAGACATAGCAGTGCTACTGCATGTGTTATTGTTTGTTCGATTGCTAGGGGTTCCTTGTTGACTGTTCCTTTCTCTGTGTAGGCTTCCTAGGCTGCTTGCGTCGATAATCGCTGGTGTGCTTCTGATCTGTTTGTCAATGGACATTGTTGACTTGTCTTCTGTGTCGGGGTAGACTGGGGTTGGGT
>WNFC01004482.1_pt1 | contig 15199 bp, 14 predicted proteins | sample 5400541 | NCBI WGS metagenome assembly WNFC01 (sample SAMN13153342, study PRJNA577476) | soil metagenome | isolation source: 120 cm saprolite under Douglas fir tree site 2 hole 2 replicate 1 | place: USA:California | collected 2015-04-18
TGCGCTTCAACGGCGCGTTGTATTGGTTCCATTTCAGAATGTAGCGAAAATCGCCGATGCCCGAGGCGGCGAGCGTCTTGATCGGACCCGCCGAGATCGCATTGACCCGGATGTTGAGCCCGCCGAGATCGACGGCGAGGTACTTGACGCTTGCCTCGAGCGCCGCCTTGGCAACGCCCATCACGTTGTAATGCGGCATGACCCGTTCGGCGCCGGCATAGGTCAGCGTCAGGAGGCTGCCGCCCTCGCTCATCAGCGGCACCGCGCGGCGGCAGATGTCGGTGAAGGAGAAGCAGGAGATGTCCATCGTGCGGGCGAAATTGCCGCGCGTCGTGTCGACATATTTGCCCTTGAGCTCGTCCTTGTCCGAAAAGGCGATAGCGTGCACGACGAAATCCAGCCGCTGCCAGTGCTCGGCAAGCGAGGCGAAAGTCCGGTCCAGACTGACTTCATCGGTTACGTCGCATTCGAGCAGGAGAGGGCAGCCAATGCTCTCGGCGAGCGGGCGGACACGCTTGCCGAGCGCCTCGCCCTGGAAGGTGAAGGCAAGCTCGCCACCCTGCTCGCGGACCGCCTTGGCGATCCCCCAGGCGAGCGAGCGCTCATTGGCGACACCCATGATGAGCCCGCGCTTTCCGGCCATGAGCGGCTGTGCTTCACTCATCCGACTGACTACTCCCGATAGGCTTGGCTGTTCATGAATACTGCGACGGGAGCCGCATCCTACACGATCGCTCGGGTGCCAGCCAATATCGGGTGCGGCGAGTTGACGACGGGCCGACCGGTGTCTCGATAAACCTGCCCGTGCGCCAAATTGTTGCGGCTCGGGCGATGCTTTTCATTGCTCGTCGCCGAAAGCGATGTACAGTTATCTCTTCCTAGTGAGGGGGCTGCCCCATGAGGAGGCTGAACGGCACGGCATTTGCCGCTTTCTGTGGGATTGTCCTGTTCGCAGCGCCATCGGCGCAGGCACTCGAAAAAGCGGGCATTTCCGCCGCCGTCCACGGCAACGTCACGCGTATCAACCAGGGTGAACCCGTGGGCATCGCGCTGGCCAGCGGCGATGCGGTCTATCGCTTCGACCGCATTACCTCGGGGCCCGATTCGGGGCTCCAAGTCATGCTGCTCGATGAAACGACGCTGACGATCGGGCCGAACAGCAGCATTGCCATCACGGAGTTTGTCTACGACCCGTCGAGCGGTGCCGGCAAGGTGGCGGCATCGATCGGCAAGGGCGCCTTTCGCTTCGTCAGCGGCCGCATCGCGCAGCATGACCCGGCGAGCATGACTGTCCAACTGCCGACCGCGACAATCGGCATCCGCGGCACGATGGTGTTCGGCGAGTCGGGCGATAATAATGCAACTATTGTCCTCGGCGGGCCGGGACCAGACAACAATACAGGCGACAAGTCTGCGGGTGTCGACGTTACCACTGCCAACGGTCGCGCCGAATTGCGCCGTCCGGGCTGGGCCGCCTTCGTCACGCCGGGCCAGCCGCCGATGGTACAGCGCCTGCCGCCCGGCGTGGCGACGACGCTGCTCAACGCCGTTCACCCTGAAGGCGGGGGCGAGCGGGGCGGCACACAAGGGGGTACCACAGGGGGCGAGACCGCAACGCAAGCCTCCGGCCAGGGTAGCGCCGGCGCGGCGGGCAGCGCCAACGGCGCCGGTTCGGTGCAGAACACCAGCCTCGCCCTCTATCAATCGGCGGTATTCGCAAGCCAGCAGAGCAACGAGCTCGGATTGACCACCACTTTCGATCAGCTTCGCACCCTGACCAGCGGCACAGGCCGCTTCGAGCAGAGCAATGTGCCGCTCTCCGGCGCCGGCGGCAACGGCACCTACCTCTTCCAACTCAATGTCAATTTCGGCACCCGTACCGCCAGCGGGCGATTCGACTTCACCTTCACCTCGGGACCCTTCGCTGCTCTGGTGCCGAACGGCGCTTTGTCGATTGCCAGTTCGTATCTGGGCAGCACCGGGCCGGCACTTTTCTCGACGACGGCGTCGTGCGGCGCGGCAACATGTCAGGGTAGCGCCCAGCTGCAGAATGTTGGAACGACAATCGCCGCCCAGGCTGCACATTCGTTCACCGTAAGCTCAACAGCGCCTTCAATACTCAGTTCGAGCGGCTCCGGCGTCGCCCTGCGGCGATAGCGGCGGCCGACGAGCCGCCGGATGGGTCGACCGCGGTCGTCTTGCTTAGGTCCCGCAGCGCTTATCTTCCTCATTGCTGCAGCCGCAACCGCGGCGGCGCAGACCCCGACCAACCGACCGGAGGATCGCCCACAGCGCGAGAGCGAGGAAGCCGCGGCGGCGGCGCGCGCTGCCGCGGCGGCCCAGAACCTGCCGGAAGGCGGACCGCCGATCTCCTTCGATCAGATCCTCGCGGCGCCCGATGATCTGGCGCTCAACTACCGGTACGCGCTGCAGCAGATGCGCAGCGGCGATCTGCGCGGTGCCGCGACGACGCTCGAGCGAATGCTGCTCGTCGATCCCAATCAGTCCCAGATCCGTCTGCTTTACGGCGTCGTCCTCTACCGGCTCGATGATCTCGAGGAGGCGGGCCGCGAATTCACCGCCTTACGGAGCTTGCCGCTCGATGCCGAGTCGCAGGCCGAGATCGACCGCTACATGGCGCAGATTGCGTTGCGCCAGAAGCGTGACCGCTTCACCGCCACGCTCAGCCTCGGCGCCGAATACACGACGAACCGTGACGCGCAGCCGCGCACCAACCTCCGGCTGTTCGGCGACGTTCCGCTGCAGGCGCCCTCCGGGCGGCACGATGTCGGTCGGCTGGCGATCGGCAGCATCGCCGTGCGCCATGATCTCAATACCCAGTCGCGCGACGAGCTGATCGGCTCGGCGCTGGTCTATTACGACGATCAGCTGCACGTCAAATCGCAGGGCCTGAAAGCTGTTGAGCTCGAGGCCGGCGGCGTCATCCGCACGGATCTGGCGGCGATCACCCCAACGCTGATCTATTCGAATGTTCTGCTCGACAATCATCCGTATCTCTCCGCCCCGGGGGCGAAGCTGCTCGTCGAACGCAAACTCTTGCCGGGGCTCGACGGCTTCCTGCTGTTCTCGGTCGAGCATCAGGATTTCTCCGCCAATCCGACGGGACCGACGGTGACTGCGGAGAGCGGCTGGCGGTGGAACGCGCAGCTCGGTGCGAGCTTTGGGCTGACCCCGACGATGCAGCTCGGCGCGACCTACCGTCATACCCTCAAGAAAGCGGTGGCCGGGTTCAACGCGTACAGCACCAACGAGGCGACACTCACCCATACATGGCTGCTGGGAGAGGGCCAGTTTCTCCTGACAACCGCCACTTACGGCGTCGACGGCTATGCCGCCGCCGATCCCTTCGTCTCGGCGAACCGCCGCGAGGACACCACCATCCGGGCCCGCACCACCTACGGCGTGCCGCTCGATACGATCGCCCGCACGCTCGACGGCGCGCTACCCAGCGAGGTCGGCGACATCGTCCTCAACCTCACCTTCGAGGCAAATTGGATCAACTCGACGATCACCAATTTTGCCTATAACAACTACCGCACGCAGATGCTGCTGACCAAGCGGTGGGAGTTCTAGAAACCATCAGCGGTCGCTTGGTTCCTACCGTACCGCGTAGCCGTGGGTCAGCGACCAGGTCTCAAGGAAGCGAACCAACTCGGCATCCGGCGGGTCGGGCAGGACGACGCACAGCTTGACATATTGATCGCCTGCCGGCGTCGCTCCGCGCGCCGGCAATCCCTTGCCCTTGAGGCGCAAGGTCGTCCCGCTATTCGAGCCCGCTGGCACTTTGAGCGCGACCGGCCCGTGCACGGTCTGAACCGTGACGCTGCCGCCGAGTACCGCTTCGGACAGGCTGACCGGCAACTCACTGTGGATGTCGCCGCCCCGCCGGACGAAAATCGGATGCGCCTCAATGCGCACTTCGATGAGCGCGTCGCCATCCGGCGCACCGCCGCCGCCAGGAGTGCCCTGACCCTTGAGACGCAGGGTCTGGCCGCTTTCGATGCCCGGCGGGATGGTGACGTCGAGTGTCTTGCCCTCGGCGAGCGTCACGCGCTTCTTGGCGCCAAGTACCGCCTCGAGGAATGGGACCTCGAGGGTGAAGCTGGCATCGACGCCGCGCGTGCCGCCGGATGAGCGGCCACCGCCGCGGCGCGAGCGGAACATTTCGGAGATGATGTCCTCGACGAAGACGTCGTTCTCATCAAGCTTGGTCCCGCGCCGCCGGCCACCCGCGTCGCGCCGCGTATAGCTAAACCCTCGCTCGGCGCCGGAAGCGTCGATCTCGCCGCGGTCAAAGCGGGCCCGCTTCGCCGGGTCGGAGAGGAGATCGTAGGCCGCTGTCACCTCGCGGAATTGTTGCTCGACCCGCTTGTCGGGGTTGAGGTCGGGATGCAGCTTCTTGGCGAGGCGGCGGTAGCTGCGCTTGATTTCGTCGGCCGAGGCAGTACGGCGAACGCCCAGCGTCTGGTATGGATCTATCATAAAGAAACCGTCGGTTGTAATGACGATCTTCTACCGGATCGAAGCCAAGCGCAATCGGCCTCGCGCCCGGCCGGGAGCGATGCAAAAACGCCGCGATCGAGCTATGGTTGGCCGGCGCCGCTGCGCGAGGGAGTTGCCGTGAGCGAGATCAAGCACGATCAGCCTTTCGCCGAATTTAGGACCTGGCTTGACGAGGCGCGAAAGAGCGAGCCGAGCGACGCCAACGCAATGACGCTGGCGACGGTCGGCGAGGATGGCCGCCCGGCGGCGCGCATCGTGCTGCTCAAGGAGATCGACGAGCGCGGCTTCGTGTTCTACACCAATACCGAGAGCCGCAAGGGGCGGGACCTCGCCGCCAACGCCTGGGCGGCGCTTTGTTTCCATTGGAAGTCGCAACAGCGTCAGGTTCGCGTCGAGGGCGCAGTGGAGCCGGTTACGCCGGCCGAGGCCGACGCCTATTTCGCGACGCGACCACGGCTCAGCCAGATCGGCGCCTGGGCGTCCGACCAATCTCGCGTCGTTGCCGGTCCGGCTGAGCTCGAAATGCGCGTCGCCGCGACGACCGCCCGCTTCGGCTTCCGCCCAGTAGCGCGGCCACCGCATTGGTCGGGCTATCGTATCCTGCCTGAGCGCATCGAGTTCTGGCGCGACCGACCGTTCCGACTGCACGAGCGCATCGTCTATATTCGTCAGCGCGGCGGCTGGCGAAGCGAACGGCTGTTTCCGTGAGGCGGCCGAGAAGGAGGATGGAGCGGTGAATTCGGTCGACGAAGCGTCGCGTCTGATGAAACGTGCGACCTACGCCTCGGTGGCGGTCGCCTCGCTGCTGATCGCCGCGAAAATCGTCGGTTGGCTGCTCACCGGGTCGGTCAGCGTGCTTTCGAGCCTGCTCGATTCGCTGCTCGATATCGCCGCCTCGGTGGTCAACCTCGTCGCGGTCCACCACGCCGTGACGCCGGCCGACCGTGAGCATCGTTTCGGCCACGGCAAGGCCGAGCCCCTTGCCGGCCTTGGCCAGTCCGCCTTCATTGTGGGATCGGCGGCCATTCTTTTCATCGAGGTGCTGCACCGCGCAGTCAATCCCAAGCCGGTCGAGAATTCGTGGATCGGCATCGCGGTCATGCTGTTTTCCATCGTCATCACGATCGGTCTTGTCACCTATCAGCGCCATGTCGTGGCAAGGACCGGGTCGCTGGCGATCGGCGCCGACGAACTGCACTATCGCAGCGACATCATTCTCAACGGCAGCGTCATCCTGTCGCTCGTCCTCACCAGCGCGCTCGGCTGGCCGTGGCTCGATCCGTCGTTCGGGGCCGCGATCGGGGTGTGGATCGTCTACAGCGCCTGGCAGGTCGCCAGCCGCTCGCTGACCCAGTTGATGGACCACGAGATTCCGGACGAAGACCGTGCCCGCATCCGCGCCATTGCGCTGGGCCATGACGAGGTAAGCGCGGTCCACGATCTGCGCACGCGCGCGGCTGGACCGACGGCCTTCATTCAGCTCCACATCGAGATGGATGGGGCGATGACGCTCAGCCATGCCCATATCGTCTCCGACGAGGTCGAGGCGCGCATTCTCGAAGCCTTCCCCAATGCCGAGGTGATCATCCACCAGGATCCGGCCGGCGTTCCCGAGATACGCCGCAGCTTTCCGCCGGCGCGTCGGCAGGCTTAGCCTCGATGTTCGGCGAACGCCGGTCGCGTCCGCGCTCAAGCGATGTCCGCGCAATGGCGCACTCGGGCTGCCGACGTCACATTGCCGGGCTCGTTCTGGTGCTATTGATCCCGGCGCAGCAGACCAAACCGGCGCATCGAAAAGAATAGGCGCCGGGAAGAGATTCTCTAACCTGCGGAGGATGCCGGTCCTCGCCGAATACGCGGCCGTTGTGCATAGACGTGCAAGGTCCCGGCCGCGGCTCGGCGCGCCCGTCCACCGGTCGGATCTTCGCGCGCAGGCTTTTTTGCCGTGCCAATCGGTCCGGAAATGACGCGTAAGGCGGCTGCCGCTTTCATGCCGTCCGCGCGCACCACGTCGCCGAGCGAGACCACGCCGACCAACTCGCAATCCTCGTCGACGACCGCCAAGCGGCGGATGCGCTGCTCGGCCATCAAGGCGGCGGCCGCGCTGATCGTGCTGTTTTCGCGACAGTAGATAACGTGCTTGGTCATCGCCTCAATGACGGCCGTTGCCGCGGGATCGGCACCTCTCGCGGCGCCGCGGACGACGAGATCGCGATCGGTGACCACGCCGACTAATTCGTCGCCATCGACGACGAGCAGCGCGCCGACATTCAAGGCCTTCATCCGTCCCGCCGCCTCGCTCAGCGGCAGGTCGACGTGGACGATTTCGGGCCGGCGCGCCATGATGTCCTTGACCCGCTCCATCACGGCAATCCGCTCCATCACGGCGCGTCCGGATTCGGGAACCCTTCGGTCAGTGGCTTGCGCCGCTTTGGGTATGCTGGCCGCCGCGTTGGGAAATTCCATGCAGCGCCTTGGCCGTCTTCGGGAGCGAGCCTGCCGTCGCAAGATCGGCGAGCGCGACGATGCCGACGAGACGCTTATCGCGACTCATCACCGGCAGACGCCTAAGCTGCAACTCCGCCATGTTCTCGGCCACGTGCGCGGCATCCTCGTCTTCGAAACAGTACTTGACCTCCGGGCTCATGGCGTCGCGTACCTTGCCGTCCGGTCCTTTGCCTTGGGCAATCCCGCGAATCGCGATATCGCGGTCGGTGATCATGCCGACCAGCCGATCGCCTTCGGCCACCGGCAACGCCCCGGCATCGATGGTCTTCATCAGTGTTGCTGCATCGCGAAGCGTATCGTCGGGCTTGATCAGCTTCACCTCGCGACTCATGATATTGGCGATCTTCATCGTTCGTCCTCCTCAAACGGCCGGTTGACCGTCACTGCGCGCCTCGATGCCGCAAGGCGCCGTCGGCTTGGCGAGCCGGCCTGGTGGATTGTTGCTCTCGACCCCAATAACAAAGCTGAGAGGCATTGGTTCCCCGTTTCGGGTCCCAGGAACGCAGGGCTCGGCGGCGGCGTTCATAGCAATGGTGGATCACGCTCTATGGTTCGGGGCGGTGAGCCGTGCCTGTCGAGTTCCTTTCGTCGAAAGGCCACCCCATGGCGATCCGCACGATTCTCGCGCCGCTGAGCGGCGGAGCCAGCAACGAAGGCGCAATCGATACCGCGTGTCGTTTGGCGTTGCGATTCATGGCGCATCTCGACGCGTTGCATGTCCGCGGCGATGCGAACGTGGCGCTGCCGCTGCTCGGCCAGGACATGGCGACGCCGGTTGCCGCCGAACTGATCGAGATGGCCGAGCGTGAGAGCGCGGCGAACGCGCTCAGGGCGAAGGCCGCCTTCGATGCGGCGATCGCCCATCACGGCTTCGTCCTGCGTGACGAGCCGCCCGACAAGGGTCAGCCGCATCGTGACGGCGCCTCGGCCTCATGGCGCGAGGAGAGCGGAGACGCGCCGACGATCGTGGCGCGTCGCGCCCGGTTCAGTGATCTCGTCGTTCTCGGCCAGTCCGGTCGCGTCGTCGACCAACCGAGCAGCGATACGCTCGAAAAGACGATCGTCCAAGGTGGACGACCGGTGCTGCTGGCACCGGCGCGGCCACAGACGCCGCTCGGTGAAATCGTCGCCATCGCCTGGAACGCCTCGCCCGAGGCGGCCCGCGCGGTGGCCGGCGCGTTGCCCTTTCTCGCCGAGGCGCGAGAGGTCCACACCCTGTCGCTCGGCGGCAAGGACGAGATCTTGGCCGAGGCCGAGCTGGTGCGCTATCTCGGCTGGCACGATGTTGCCGCTCGTACCCACCGGGTGGCGCCGATCAAGGGCGTGAAGACCGGCGAGGCATTGCTCGCCGCGGCGCGCGAGAAGGGCGCCGACCTTCTCGTCATGGGTGGTTATGGTCACGCCCCATGGCGCGAGATGATCTTCGGCGGCGCGACGGCGGATATCGTCGGATCGAGCCGCCTGCCGATCTTGCTGTCGCACTGAGCGCCGCCGGCGCGGGTCAAGGTCGGCGTGCCGTCAAGCACCACGCGACCGCCGAGTATTTGCTTGTTTCGGATCGAAATCGGCGGACAATCGACGCATTGATGGCGGGAGCATGAGCGCGCTGCGATGAGCCTCGATCCGGTCTTCCTGTCGCGCTTGCAATTCGCCTGGGTCGTCGGGTGGCATATTCTGCTGCCGGCCTTCACCGTCGGGCTCGCGTCTTTCATCGCCGTGCTGGAAGGCTTGCATCTGTTCTTGCGCCGCCCAGTCTTTCTGGCGCTCTCGCAATTCTGGCTGCGCATCTTCGCGATTTCCTTCGGCATGGGCGTCGTCACCGGCATCGTCATGCCGTTCCAGTTCGGGACCAATTGGAGCCGCTATTCGGACATCAGCGCCAATATCATCTCGCCCCTGCTGGCGTATGAGGGGCTGACGGCGTTCTTCCTGGAAGCGGCCTTTCTCGGCGTCCTCATGTTCGGGCGCAAGCTGGTGCCGCCGGCAATGCATTTTGTCGCCGCGCTGCTGGTGGCGGCCGGAACGCTCTTTTCGTCGTTCTGGATCTTGGCAACCAACAGCTGGATGCAGACTCCGGTGGGTTACCAGATCATCGATGGTCGATTCTTCCCGACCGACTGGTCGGCGATCGTCTTCAGCCCCTCCTTTCCCTACCGGCTGGCCCACACGGTCAGCGCCTTCTACGTCACCACCGCGTTCGTCGTCCTTGGTGTCGCGGCCTATACCATCCGGCGTGCACGTTTCCTCGAAGAAGGGCGGGTAATGCTGCGCCTCGCGCTCGGCTTTCTCATCATCTTCGTGCCGCTCCAGATGATTATCGGCGATTTGCACGGCCTTAACACCGCCCGCTACCAACCCGCCAAGCTCGCGGCGATCGAAGGCTTGTGGGAAACCGGTCGCGGCGTTCCCGCCTCGATCATCGGTTGGCCCGACATGCAAGCCGAGCGCAACGATGCCGAGCTCGCCATCCCGCGGCTTGGCAGCCTCTATCTCACGCATTCCTGGGATGGCGAGGTCAAAGGCCTGAAGGATTTCCCGGCCGATCAGCGTCCGCCGGTGGCAATCGTCTATTTTGCTTTCAGGATCATGGTTGGCGTCGCGCTTCTCATGCTCACCATCGTCGCCATCGGAATCGTTCTCGTCTGGCGCAAGCGCGTCGATACCAGCGGCCGGTACCTGCTCGCCTGCCAATGGGCGACGCCGCTGGGGTTCATCGCGGTCATCGCGGGGTGGACGACGACCGAAGTCGGACGGCAACCCTGGACGATCTACGGTCTGCTGCGGACGGCGGATTCGGTGACGCCGTCACTGACCGGCTCCGACGTCCTGATTTCCCTGCTCCTCTACATGGTGGTCTATCTTCTGATGTATCCCACCGGACTCCTCTTCATGGTCCGCACCGTCCGCAGCGGGCCAGAGCCGGGTGAGCAGGAGAACCTGGCGATCGCGAGCGGGCGGCCGAAGGACCCCGTCGAGGCCTTGGCAGCGCCGGAGGGCGGATGATGCCGTTTCTCGATCTGACGATGATCTGGACCGCGATCCTCGCCATCGGCATCTTCTTCTACGTCGCGCTCGATGGTTTCGATCTCGGCGTCGGCATACTCTATGGCTTCATCTCCGAGCCCTCGTCGCGCGGTCTGGCGATGAACTCGATCGCGCCGATCTGGGACGGCAACGAGACCTGGCTGGTGCTCGGCGGCGTCGGGTTGATGGCGGCCTTTCCGCTTGCCTTCGCGATCATCATTCCGGCCGTCTATTTCCCGATCCTGCTGATGCTGCTGGCGCTGATCTTCCGTGGCGTCGCCTTCGAGTTCCGTTACCGGGACCGGGCGCATCGCAGTATGTGGGATCATGGTTTCTGCTATGGATCGATAGTGGCGACCTTTTCGCAAGGCATGGTCCTCGGAGCGTTCATTCAGGGCTTCAAGGTCGAAGGGCGGCAATTCTCCGGCACGTCCTTTGACTGGATCACGCCGTTCTCCCTTGTGACCGGACTGGCGCTCGTCGCCGGCTATGCGCTGCTCGGAGCGGGTTGGCTGATCATCAAGACCGAAGGCGGGCTCCAGGAATGGGCGCGTCGGGCCGGCCGTCTTTCGCTGCTCGGCGTGGTCGCCGCCATCGCCATCGTCAGCCTGTGGACGCCGCTCCACGATGCCGGCATCGCGGCGCGCTGGTTCTCATGGCCGAACCTGGCGCTCCTCGCGCCGGTCCCGGTGGTCACCGCGCTCCTCGTCTGGGGTTTATGGCGCGCGCTCGCCGAGCGGCGGGAATACGCACCATTCGGCTACGCGCTCGCGATCTTCCTGATGGCCTATCTCGGCATCGCGATCAGCCTATGGCCGATGATCGTTCCCGGACATTTCACGCTCGCCGAGGCCGCCGCCTCGCAAAGCACGCAGGCCTTCCTGCTGATCGGTACGCTGGTTCTGCTGCCGGTGATCCTGCTCTACACCGCCTGGTCCTACTGGGTATTCCGCGGCAAGGTCCGGGCCGAAATCGGCTATCATTGACCGGCGCCATCTGGCGGTTGCCGCTGCAGGATGCTGGCAGCTTCCGACGGCATGGCGTAGTCTTGCTTCATGGCGAACGCGCGCAAAAATCTAATTCTCACCGGTGCCAGCCGCGGCATCGGCCACGCGACCGTGCGGCATTTCAGCGAGGCGGGCTGGCGCATCATCACCACCTCGCGCGAGGCGGTGCCGGTCGAGTGTCAGCGCGACCCCAACTGGACGCATCACATCACCGCCGATCTCGGCAGCCGCGCCGAGCTCGACGCCTTCATCGCCGAGGCCAATGCGCTGCTCGATGGTGGGCCGCTGCATGCGCTGGTCAACAATGCCGGCGTCTCGCCTAAGGCGCCGACCAAGGAGCGTCTCGGCTGCCTCAACGGCGACATCGACGGCTGGTACGGCGTCTATCAGCTCAATTTCTTCGCGCCGCTGCTGCTGGCGCGCGGCTTCGCCGCCGCGCTCGAACTCGGCCAGGGCGCGATCGTCAACATCACCTCGATCGCCGGCCATGCCATCCATCCCTTCGCTGGCTCGGCCTACTCGACCTCGAAGGCGGCGCTCTCGGCGCTGACCCGCGAGCTCGCGGTCGAGTTCGGTCCGGTGGGCGTGCGCGTCAACGCGGTGGCGCCGGGCGAGATCCGCACCGCCATGCTGTCACCCGAAACCGAGACGCTGATCCCCCGCATCCCGCTGCACCGCCTCGGCACGCCGGGCGACGTCGCGGCGACCGTCTACTATCTCTGCGGCGAGGGCGCCGCCTATGTCACCGGGACAGAGATTTTCGTCACCGGCGGCGAGCATCTCTACGCGCCCTAGTACCGGCCATCACTGAACACCGAGTCATGGGAACATCGGTCTGTGCAACGATGGCAGGTACATACAACATGACCGATGAACCGACTTTACGAAAGTCGGTACTAGGCAACATGGCCTACCCAATCCGAATAAGGACTGGCGATCAGCCGATAGGCTCGCCGAATTCCCGGTGACGGCGGAGCCAGGCGGCGGCGTAGCTGCAGAGCGGCACGACAGTGGCGTCACTCGCGCGGGCGATCTCCATCACCCCGTGCATGAGCCGGCCGGCGGCGCCGGTACCGCGCAGCGCTGGCGGCGCCTCGACATGGGTGATCGCCAGCGTCGTACTGTTGCGCCGGTAATCGGCGACGACGATCTGCCCGTCGATCTCGAGCTCGTAGCGGCCGCGCTGGCGATTGTCGCGCACGGAATTCGTCACGCGGCCTTGGGCAGCGTCAGGCGGTGCCAGACATCGAGCAAGGCTCCGACGAGATCATCGATATCGGCATCGCTGTGCAGCGGCGTCGGGGTGAGGCGGAGGCGTTCGGTGCCGCGCGGCACGGTCGGGTAGTTGATCGGCTGGACGTAGATGCGGTGGCGCTCGAGCAGCGCATCGGTCGCCTCCTTGCACCGCCGCGCGTCGCCGACCAGCAGCGGCACGATGTGGCTGGCCGACGGCATCACCGGCAGGCCGGCCGCGGCGAGGCGGCGCTTCAGCGTGGCGGCGCGCTCCTGGTGGCGCGCGCGCTCGACGTCGCTCGCCTTGAGATGACGGATGCTGGCGAGGGCGCCCGCCGCCAGCACCGGCGAGAGCGCGCTGGTGAAGATGAAGCCGGGGGCGAAGCTGCGCACGAAATCGACCAGCGCCGCGCTCGCCGCGATGTAGCCGCCCATGACGCCGAACGCCTTGGCGAGGGTGCCCTGGATGACCGTCAGCCGCTCCATGACGCCGTCGCGCTCGGCGATGCCGCCGCCATGCGCGCCGTAGAGCCCGACGGCATGGACCTCGTCGAGATAGGTCATCGCGCCGTGCCGCTCGGCGACGTCGCACAAGGCGGCGATCGGCGCGATGTCGCCGTCCATCGAATAGACGGATTCGAAGCACACCAGTTTCGGCCGCGCCGGATCGCTCGCCGCCAGCAGGCGATCGAGATCGGCGGCATCGTTGTGGCGAAAGATCCGCTTCTCGGCGCGGCTGTTGCGGATGCCGGCGATCATCGAGGCGTGGTTCAGCGCATCGGAATAGACGATGCAGCCGGGCAGCTGCCCGGCCAGCGTCGCCAGCGCCGTGTCGTTGGCGACATACCCCGAGGTGAAGAGCAGCGCCGCCGCCTTGCCGTGCAGCCCGGCGAGCTCGCGCTCGAGCAGGACATGGTCGTGGTTGGTGCCCGAGATGTTGCGCGTGCCGCCGGCGCCGGCGCCATAGCGCGCCACCGCCGCCTGCATCGCCGCCAGTACGGCCGGGTGCTGGCCCATGCCGAGATAATCGTTCGAGCACCAGACGGTGACCTCATGGCCGCTGCGGTGGTCGAGGGCGCGCGGAAACCGCCCGGCCAGCCGCTCCAGATCAGCGAATACCCGGTAACGACCCTCGGCAAGCAGCCTATCGAGCCGCTCGCGGAAGAAACCCTCGAAATCCATCGCGCCTGCTCTCTTTCGGGCGGAAATGTAATCGAGGTTCATCGTCATCACCATAGGGCGCTGTGTCGCGGCGAAACGACGATCGCGAACTCGTTGGCTGCCTGCCTTGACCTGGATCAATCGGGCCCGAGAAGACTTTCGCGTTGCGCCCGCTTGGCGAAATCCGACTGTTTGTATACAATTCAGCCGATTGAGGCGGAGCCCGCAATGCAGACCCCGAATCAACTGGTGGCGATCACGAACGACCGACCTCCGGCTTCCGATCCGCAGCCGGTGGGGTTCCATGGCGGCCTCGATACCCCGCTGCGTGACCTCGTCACCGCCGAGCTCCGCCAGGCCATCCTGGCCGGTCGCTACAAGCCCGGCCAGCGCCTGGTCGAGGACCGTTTGGCGGCGGATTTCGGCGTCTCGCGCAATCCTGTGCGCGAGGCCTTGCGCTCGCTTGCCGCCGAGGGGCTGGTGGCCCTGACGGCGCGGCGCGGCGCCACGGTAGCGGCACCGTCGGCGGCCGATGCGCGCGAGATGATCGAGGTGCGGGCGACGCTCGAAGCGCTCAACGCGCGCCATGCTGCGCGGCGCCGTGATCCGCAGGTGATCGCGCTGTTGTCCGAAGTGCTGCGCCAGGGCACGGCGGCGGCGGCCGCCGGCGCCATTGACGCGCTACCCGATCTCAACGCCCGTTTTCACGACGCGCTCGCCGCGGCCGGCAGCAACCGCGTGCTCGGCGATTTGATGCGCTCGCTGCGCTTGCGCACCGGCACGGTGTTCGCGCCGCTCGGCGCCTGGCGGGCGGGCGAGACTTGGGAGGAGCATGCCGCCATCCTCAAGGCGGTAATCGCCGGCGACGAGGCGCTTTCCGCTCTGCTCGCCGAGCGGCACGTCATGAAAGCGGGCGACGATTTCCTGCGCGGCGAGGGCCTCGGGGCGGCAGCGGATTCTTGACAGGCGAAAATTTGTATACAATTCTGTCGCGCGACATCTCGGGAGGACGGCAATGGCGAAGAGTGAATTCCGCCAGCAGATCGAGGCGGCGATCCAGCAGCGTCATTCGAAGACCCATCCGTGGAGCGACGCCTGGGTGAATTGCAGGCTCGACAAGCACCTGCTCGGCGAGTGGACCAAGCAGCACTACCACTATGTCAGCCTCTTCCCGCAATGGCTGGCCACCGTCTACGGCAACTGCCCCTATGACGACGTCCGCCATTTCATTACCGAGAACATCATGGAGGAGGAGGGCTTCGTCGGCGACGACCAGTTCCCCGCCGTCAAGCACACCGATCTTTTGCTCGATTTCGGCGAGCATTGTGGCATGAGCCGCCGCGAAGTCATCGACGCCCAGCGCAACGGCGAGCTGCTGCCCGAGACGCTCGGGCTGCAGAGCTGGTGCTTCCGCCAGTCGCACCGCCCGACTGTCGAGGCGCTCGCCGGCCTCCTCGTCGGCCTCGAATCGCAGGTGCCGCAGATCTACAGCCGCACCACCCCGCCGCTGATCGAGAAATACGGCTTCCTCGAGGAGGAGATCGTCTTCTTCCGCCTTCACATCGTCGCCGATGCCGAGCATGGCGAGCGCGGCTTCGAGATCCTCGAGCGCTATGCCACGACGGACGAGATCCGGACGAGCTGCGTCCGGCTGGTACGCGAGGCGACGCAGATGCGCCGGCTCTATCTCGATGGGCTCTACAACAAGTTCCTCGCCGCCCCCGGCAAAGAGGGTTCGCAAG
>WNFC01017842.1_pt1 | contig 15197 bp, 12 predicted proteins | sample 5400541 | NCBI WGS metagenome assembly WNFC01 (sample SAMN13153342, study PRJNA577476) | soil metagenome | isolation source: 120 cm saprolite under Douglas fir tree site 2 hole 2 replicate 1 | place: USA:California | collected 2015-04-18
AAATAGCGGCCGGCCAGGGCGGGAAGGAGGTCGTGCTCGATGTAGCCGCGATCGAACTGCACGATGACGAAGCCGGCGCTGCGCGGACGGAAGAAGGCCTCGGCGGGGCGGGACTCCGGCGAGAAGATCGGAGAGACGAGGGCCGGCACCTCGTCCGCCACCATGCCGAACGGGCCGCGAGGACCGCCGCCGCGATCCGGTCGGCCGGGTCCGCCCTCCATGCCTTCGATCCGCTGGCGCAGCGCGGAGAGCTCCGCCGGCCACTCCGTCCCGACGAATGCGCGCGACGCCTTGTCGAATCGGCGCAGCGAGGGCTGGCCGTTCTCCTGGGTCACGACGTAGACCGCGGCCACCAGGCCGGGGTGCTCGGTGCGCGCGGCCCAGCGTTCGTAGCGCGCGGCGTAGCGGACCCCGCCGTCCGGGCCCAGCATGTCCTCGTCGACCTGCAGCCACGCGAACGCGCGCGTGACTTCGCGGTCGAAGTCCTGCGCGAGCTGCTCGGCGCGCGAGCGCGCGCTGGCCTGCAGACGTGCCCGCTCCGCCTCCCCGACCTGACCGACCCAACGGTACTGCAACGTCGCGAGGAGAACGAGGGCGACGAGGAGCCCGGCCACGGCGGCGAACAACGGAAGGCGGGGCAAGCGTACGTGCTCGAACATCCGCTTGCAGACTAGCACGCCGAAAAGCGAAAACCCTTACGAAATCGGGGCTTTTTACCTTCTTAACAAAGACTTTGCCGTACCCTAATGTGCCGGGTGGGCCGCCGCGGGCCGCCGTCTCCGCGGATGGACGTGCCCTTGTACCAGGCAGAGGACGCGTCTCGACGCCGGCGCGGGCAAGCAGGCTCCGGGCGCGGCACCGCCCGCCGGTACGCGCCTTGCAAGCCCACCGCCGAACAGGAGCGAACCTCACATGACCGAACAGACGCGTCGTCAGTTCTGCGCCCAGGCCTGCCAGATGGCGTCGGCGGCCGCATTGGCCGGCTCGATGGGAGCGCTGCTCCCGGGCTGCGGCGGCGGGGGCGGCAACAGCATCACCGGCGGCTCGCTCCCCAGCGACGTGCCGGCGCTGGCGACACTGAGCGCGACGGCGGCGAGCGGAGGCGTGACCCTCAACATCGACGCGGGCTCGCCACTGTCGGCGGTGGGGAGCGCGGCCCTCGTCCAGAGCCCGAGCGGGCTCCTCCTCGTGGCGCACACGGGTCCGGACACGTTCACGGCCGTCACCGCCACCTGCACACACCAGAACTGCACGATCACGGGCTTCACGGGCCAGAGCTACGTCTGCCCGTGCCACGGATCGCGGTTCAGCACCAGCGGCGCGGTCCAGAACGGCCCGGCCACGCGGTCGCTGCGCTCGTTCGCCACGCGCTTCGCGAGCAACGTCCTCACCATCTCGGTCTGAGCGCAGCGGAATGAGAAGCGCCGCTCCGAGCCCTTGGGCCTTGCTGGCCCTGGCCGTCGCCGCCGCCCTGCCCGTCGCCGGACGCGCCGCGGAGATGCCCGCGTACCGCGTCGTCCGCGGCGAAGTCCGCGTCCTCTGCCCGATCACGGTGGGAGGGTCGTTCGAGGCGGTCACCACGTCCCTCTCTGGGACCCTGGGGATCGCGGCGCTGCGCCCCGCGGTGCTGAAAGGGGACCTCACCGTCGACCTTTCGAGCGTGGATACCGGCATCGCGCTACGCAACGCGCACCTGCGCGACAAGTACCTGGAGGTCGGCAAAGGCGGGGAGTTCGCCACCGCGGTCCTCTCCGACGTGCGCCTGGACAAGGTCGAGACGGCTGCGTTCCACGGACAGACGCCGTTCACGGGTATGCTCCTCCTGCATGGGACGCGGCACCCCGTATCGGGACAGGCGGACATCCGCTTCGAGGGAAGCGACGTCCGCGTCGCCGCGAGCTTTCCGGTCCGCATCGACGACTACGGCATCGCGCCCCCCCGCTACCTGGGGGTGGGGGTCAAGAACGAGGTGAAAGTGAAGGTTTCGCTGCTGATCACGCCGGCGGCCGGGGACGCCCGATGAGGGCGCGCGTCGCGGCGCTCGCGGCCGCCGGCCTCGCCCTCGGGGTCGCGCACGCCGGCGCCGAGCCCATCTTCCTCGCGCGCCAATACGCGCGCTGCACGACGTGCCATTTCTCGCCGACGGGGGGTGGACTGCTCACCCCGTACGGCCGCTCGCTCACGCGCCAGGAGCTCTCGACCACGGGTGCCGGCCACTCCCCCGCGCCCGGTCCGGGCGCGAGCCGCGCGGGCGAGGAAGGGCCCCTGTTCGGTCTGCTCGGAAACCGCCTGGGACCGGTCAGCGTCGGCATCGACCTGCGGCCGGGGCATCTGGACGTCCGCTTCCCGGGCGGCAAGGACGACCGCAATCTCCTGATGAACGCCGCGATCTGGGCCGCGTTCCGGGCGAAGGGCTGGACGGTGTACGGCGAGCTGGGCCGCCAACCGCTGCGGTCGGGAACCCGCGTGGGCTCGTTCGAGCACTGGGTCGGCTATCAGTCGGACAAGGGCCTGGGCTTCCGTGCCGGCCGCTTCCTGCCCGCCTACGGCATCCGCTTTGCCGATCACACCGCATTCAACCGCCGGCCCCTGGGCCTCGACACCTTCGACCAGATCTACGGCGTCGAGCTGAGCCACACCACGGACCGCCATCTCATCCAGGTGGCCGCCGCTCCCGGGCGCGCGGATTCGATCATCCACGACGACGGCACGCGCGGCTTCGTCGCCAGCGCGCGCTTTCAGCTCGACCTCTCGACGCGCACGGTGCTGGTGGCCTCCGGGCTCCTCCACGGCGCGTCGCGCCTGGACGCGCGCAACGGCTCGGCGGGGCTCGCCCTCGGCTTCTCCCCGGTCCGACGTCTCACCATCTGGACGGAGGGCGACGCGCAGTTCCAGCAGGGGCTTTCGGGCGCGCCGTCCTACGTCCTCGTCAACGAGACGGGCTTCGAGGTCTACCGCGGCGTCTGGCTGAAGGTCTCACCCCAGTTGCGCACGGATTTCGGTGACACGTCGGGGGGCACGTTCCGGCTGGCCTTCGAGCTCAACGTGCTGCCACGCACGCACTGGAACGTCGACCTCTCCCACTACCGGGACAAGGGCCGCACCAACGACATCGTGACCAGGACGACGCTGCTGCAGCTTCACCTGTATCTCTAGAATTTACGTTCTTAACGATCTCTTTGCGGTGGGTTAATCACCGGGCCGGACCGTCGCGTCATGATGAGCGCCGATCATCCCGACGCCCAACGTGAAGGAGACCTCACGCTCACCAGGACGAAACCTGGCCACCATCATCCTCGGCCTCGGCATCGCTCAGACCCTACCGCAACGCCGCGCAGGCGGGCAGCATCATGTCCGGCACGGCGGCCGTGGGCTCCTACTGCGCAGTGATTCACGACCTGGGCAACGTGGCCGACCCCGTCACCCATATCCTCACCGTGACCCACCACTGAAAACGGCACAGCGGAGGCCCGTCAAGGCGCCTCCGCCGCGTCGTACACGCGCCGCACGTCCACCGCGCCACCCATGCGCGGCTCGAAGTGGGTCGTCACGAACAGCCGGCGCCCGTCGGGCGCCACCGCGAAGGTTTCCCTGAGCGCTGGACCGCGCGCGGGGGTCGTCTCCGTCACCAGCTCGTCCCCGTGCCAGCGCGTCTTGACCTGTCCCTCCCCGTTGTCCGACTTCATCGTGCGCCCATCGGGGTAGAGGCGGCGGATCTGTCCCGTGTCGTCGCCGACGAGGAAGGCGCCGTCTTCCTGCTTGATCGTGAGCGTCTCCGGCGGCTCGTCGAGCTGCCGCATGGTCTCGCGCATCCCGTCCGCGCCGCCTCCCGACCCGGGATCGCCGCTGGTGCCCCCACCGCCCATGCCGCCACCGCGCCGGCCGCCGCCATAGCCCCCGCGCCCACCCATGCCGCCGCCACCGTAACCCCCACCTCCCCCGCGGCCTCCACCGCGGCCTCCCCCGCCGCCGCGCTCGCCGCCGCGGGCCTGCCGCATCTTGTCCCTGAACTTCTCGCTCTCGTCCAGGTTCAGCTTCCATGTGTTCGAGAACGCCTTGCGATCCACTTTCGCCGCCGGACTGGCCGTCGACTCTTGCGCGGCCGCGCGCCGCGCGCCCCCAAGGACGAGCGCACCGCAGACCGCGGCCACGCCGCTCAAGATCACGATCCCCCTCATCTCACGAACCTCCTGCGGCGACGGAGCCGCGACGTCGAATCAGAACGACAGGTTGGCGCCCATCTCGAACCGACGCGGCGGAGCGGCGGACACGGCCTGGCCGAAGAGCGGTGACGTGACGATGCCGACGTAGCTCGAGGGATTGACTCGATTGAGCGCGTTGTAGGCCTGCAGGTAGACGCTCACGTTGCGCCGTCCATCGCCCTCCCCGCCGCCTCCACGCGGTCCCCCCCCTCCGCCCATTCCCGGCCCTCCGGCGCCCCCCGCGCCGCCGCCTCCGGGCGCCCGGGGGCCGCGCGGGCCGAGCGCGCGCTCCGGACCGAACGACTTCGACCAGGAAAGTCGGACTCCGAGATCGAGCTGCGCGGCGCCGCGGCCCGAGTCGCGAGAGATGCCGAGCGGGCGATCGTTGCTGACCCCGTCGCCATTGTCGTCGCGGCCGGTGGTGATGTCGTAGGGCGCGCCGGAGCTCGCGCGCAACGTGCCGTCGAGGCGCAGGCCCCGGGGCAGACGCGTCCCGAAGAGCGCGGTGGCACGATGGCGCACGTCGTCGCGCGCCGGGCCGCGCTCCGCGGCCAGGTCGAGGCTGTCCGCGGGCAGGTCGAAGGGACCGTCGCCGTCGTTGACCGATCGCGTCCAGGTGTAGTTGAGGACGAGGCGCGTGCGGCTCTCCGGACGCAGCAGCGTGAGGCTCGCACGGACGAGCTGGCGCGTCGAGTGCGCCGCCGATTCGATGAGCCAGACGTTGCCCGCCCGCGGATCGGGCCGTCCCGTGCCGGGCAGGGGCGCATTGAGGTTCACGCTGCGCAGCAGGCCGGACCCGTGCTCGAGGACGTAGAGGACGCTCGCGCGCCCGCCCGCGACGGGACGCTCGATGCCCACCGAGGCGCGCCGCACCGTCGGCTGTCCCAGGGCGGGGTCGAGACGGTAGAGCGAGCTCACGCCGCGCGAGGCGAGGGTGCCGCTCCTCAGCGGATCGGGAAAGCCGGGGGCGAGGATGAGCCGTTCGCTTTCGTTCGTGCCGTCCAGGTGGACGGCCTCCTCGTACGTCGAGTCGACCATCCACGTGTAGAAGATCCCCGCTCCCGCGCGCAGCACCGTCTGCCCTCGGGAGGCGGCGATGCTCAGGCGGGGGCCCAGGTTGAGGTGATCGGAGACGTGGGTCTGAAGCTCCTGCCGCAGGCCGACCGCGAGCGAGACGTGGCGCGACACCTTGACCTCGTCCTGCACGTAGAGGCCGAGCTGCCACTGTTCGAACGAGACGAGGGGATCGCCGATGCGCTGCGTGTAGCTCGTGGGCCGGCCCGCCTCGTAGGCGGCGAGGTCGGGGCAGGTGAAGGTCCCCCCGAGGTTCGTGACGGCATCACTGCGGTAGTGGCCGCCCTCGAGCAGGCCGCCCGCGCGCAGCGTGTGGCGGCCGCGCGCGTAGCCGAGGTCCTCGGAGAGCTCGAGCTCCACGTCGTGGCCGCCGCCGGCGACCTGCGCGCCCCCCGCGTTGAACGCGCCCAGCACGAGCACGGCCGGAGCGTCCGTCGCCGCCTGCGACGAGGTGTCGAGGAGGTGCACCTGGGCGCGCGCTTCGGTCGTGAAGTGACGGCCCAGCGTGCCGGTGTCGAACAGGCGGAGGAAGTCCTCGGTCCGATGCGCGTCGTAGGCGCGCTCGGGCAGGTCGAAGCTGCCCACCCCCAGCCCGTCCTGCTGCTGGGTCCGCCGCTGCACCTCCGCGCGCAGGAGATGCGGTCCGAGGGATTGTTCGAAGCGCCCGACGAGGTCCAGGCGGCCGGTGTTGGCCTGGCTCACCGTGCTGAGCAGTCCGTCCGGCCGCTCCGCGCGTATGGTGTGCGCATCGTCGTTGTGGCGGTCCTCCAGGAACAGGCTGAGGCCGCTCTTCTGCTTCTCGAGAGGACCGTCCAGGGAGAGGCCGAGCCGGTGCTGTCCGCCGTGCGGCCGCTCCCGGGCGAACGCGGGCCGGGCGTTGACGGCGTCGTCGCTGAGGCCGCTTTGCGCGCTGCCGCGCCACGAGCCCTGACCGGGCTGGGTGACGATGTCGACGCGCATCAGGCCGCCCTCGTGGTTCTCGGCCAGGAACGGATCCATGCGGAAGCGGATCTCGCGGATCTGCGACTTCGGGGGCAGGCGTCCGCCCCGGAAGCCGTTGACGCGGATGACCGCGTCCGGTCCCGCCATGTCCTGGATGGCCTGCGCCATCTCGTCCGGGTCGTCGGGGAGCGACGCGATCTGGTCCGGGGTGAGCACGGTGCTGAACGCGTCGCGCTGATCGGGGGGACCGCCCTCGTCGGCCTGACCTGGACGTCTTCGTGCACGCGCGCGATCTCGAGCCGCACCTCGGCGCGCGACTCGCCGGCATCGACCTTGATGTCCGCGACGTCCGCGGGCTCGAACCCCTTCGCCTCGACGTGCAGCCGGTAGGCACCGGCGCTCAGCCTTTCGAAGCGCGCTTCCCCATGGCCGTCCGTGGCCAGGGTCCGGCGCTTGGGTCCGTCCACCGTCGCGGTCACCTTGGCCCCGACGACCACATCGCCCGCGGGATCGAGGACGACGACGCGCAAGGCGGGCGAGGCCGTCCCCTCCTCCTCCGGCGTGGCCGCGCCGGCGGCGCCTGACCAGGCGGCCACGAGCGCGAGCGCGGCGACGACGAGCCTCGCCGCGGCCGGCGCGCGCATCACTGCTTCTCGAAGCGCTCGGGCTTGAACGCCGGGTTCACCCGCCAACGCGTGACGTCCCACTCCTCGACGACGTTGCCGTTGACGGCGCGGCTGACGTGATAGGGGAGCTGGAGACCGTCGACCGCACGACGGTCGGAGAGGAAGAGCGTCACCTCTACCGTCCGCGGCGCGGCGTCGGACGGACTGGCCACCGGCGCCGGTGTCTCCGGACGATCGACGCCGTCCGCGGGCATCGGCCGCCGGAAACGCCGCGCGGGCATCGTCTCCTGATACGTGACCATCAAGGGCGCGTGCGTCGTCGCATCCAGGAAGAGCCGGGCCCTCGTCCCGGAGGCGCTCGTCACGTCGAGCACGTCGGCGCGGCCGTCTGGAGACTCCGCGGGGCCGGCATAGGTCACGGACGCACCGTCGCCGGGATCGGCGAGCAGCGCGAGCTGCAGGCGCGCCAGCTCACCCTGCAGGCGGCGGCCCATCGCGGCGCGGCGCTCCTCTTCCATCGCCTTGCGGTCCGCGGGGCTGCGCGCGTCGGCTTCGCCGCGAGGACCGCCACCGCGGCCTCCGCCGAAGCCCCGGCCGCCGGCGGCGCCCTCCGTCCCCATCCACGCGTGCGCGCCGCTGAGCCCCATGATCATCGTGAAGCTCGGCCCGCCCGCGACCGAGATGGACTCCTCGCGGCGCATCTTGTCGGGAAGCGCGACATCGACGTCGAGGTCGCCGGCGGCGTCACGCCCGAACGGGCCACGCGACGGCCGCGCCGTATCGCCCGCGCCACTGTCGGGTGGCGGTAGCCGATGGAAGTGTCCCTGCAGGGACAGGCCGTGAACGGAGGCGAGCGCGGACTCGCCCCCGAGCGCTTCCCGCGCCTGGGCGCGCAGCGTGGATGCGCGCGCGTCTGCGGTCGGCAGGGGATCGGCGGCGGCCAGGGCCAGGACCAGGAGAAAGGTCATGCGCGTCACCTCGTCCGCATGTTCGCAAGCGCATTCCCGCCAAGGGTTAAGGGTGGGAAAAGACTTTGTTAGGGGTGTAAAAACACGATTCTTTACGTGCGTTTAACGCTCGCCGGGACGGGTTTGGGTGCATGATCGGGGCGCGATGGGAGGCCCGGCCGCGCCTCCGCGCTCGCGCCCCGGCGGAATGGCCGTCTCCGCCGTGCTGCACGCGCTGATCGTCGCCATGGTCGTGCAGATCGTGATCGTGCACGCACCGGAGGCGCCGCGGCCCGCGCTCTCCCGGACGCCGCGCGCGGACGCGGTCTTCCTTCCGCCCCCCGCCGCCGTCCGCAAGATGCTCGGGCTGCGTCCGCTGCCCGCGCCCAGGCCGGCAGCGCCGAAGGAGAAAGACCGTATCAGCATCGGTGCGCCCGCGCCCATGCGCTCGCCCGACGTGCTTCATCTCAACCGCGACGACGACCTCACGAAGTCGGCCAAGGGCCTGCCGACCGCCTCCCAGGCGCCGCGACCCCCGATGCCGGAGCCCGCGCCGGCGGCGGCGCCCGCACGGTCGGCGGGAGCGAGCCTCGCCGAGGACGGCCGCCTCGCACCGAACCCCCTCACGGCCGGGCGTCCGGGCCCGATCCTGGCCTCGCTGCGGCGGCTCGAAGCGAGCGGCATCGGCGATCCGGGACCGTTGGGAGTGGTCTCGGGCACGGGTGGACAGATGGGGCCGCTCTTCTTCGATCCGCAGGGCGCGGATTTCACGGAATGGATCCAGCGCTTCAAGAACGAGGTCTATCGGAACTGGATCCCGCCCCCTTCCGCCTCGCTGGGGTGGACGGGCCAGGTCGACTTCGAGTTCGTGGTGGATCGCAGCGGAAGGATGACCGACGTGCGGCTCCTCGAAACCTCAGGTACCCCGGCCTACGACCGCGCCGCGCGCAACGCCCTCGTGGCCAGCCGGCTGCTCCCGCTGCCCGCGGACTTCGCGCCGGCCACGGTCACGATGAAGGTGGGGTTCGTCTACAACGTGCGCCAGCCCGAGGGCGGGCGCAGCGGCCGCTAGGCCGGGCCTCGGCGCCGCCGGCGATGCCGGCGGAACCCGCCGTCGCCCTCGCGCTCGTGCTCTCGTGAAGGAGGAGGCGGGAGCGGGTCTTCCGCCTCGTCGACCGGCGGCGGCTGGAAGTGCTCGCGCAGCAGCGTGGCGACGATGTGGTCGCGATGCTCGTGCTCGAGGATCCGGCGGGCCACGGGACCGAACTCGGCGAAGTCTTCCAGGGGCAGGGTCAGACCCTCCGCGGCCAGCCGGGTCACCATCCGCTCCACCTTGCGCGCCTGCACCTCCTCGTCCGAGGGCACGGTCAGCTCCGTGACCTCGACGTGGTACCGCTTCACGAGCCGGTTGAAGTTCATGAGGTCGTGCGCGGAGACGAGGCTGATCGCGCGCCCGCTCTTCCCCACCCGGCCCGTGCGGCCCGCGCGATGGATGTACTGCTCGGGCGAGTCCGGGGTCGAGAAGATGAAGACGTGCGAGAGGTCCTCGATGTCGATCCCGCGCGAGGCGACGTCGGTGGTGACGAGGTGGCGGATCTCGCCGGAGCGGAAGCTGCCCATCACCTTCTCGCGCTTCTTCTGCGGGAGGTCGGAGGAGAGCATGGCCGCGGGCAGGCCCTTGCCGAGGAGGAACGTGCAGACCTGGCGCACCTCCTCCTTGGTGTTGCAGAAGATCATCGAGGAGGCCGGGTTCTCGTACTCGATGAGCTTGTAGATCGTCCCTTCCTTGTGCATCTTCGGGGTCAGGACGTAGGTGTGGTCGACCTCCTTGACGTAGATCTGGTCCTCGGAGAGCAGCACCCACTCCGGGTCGGACAGGTAGTGGTAGATGAGACCCTTGATGCCGAGCGGGATCGTGGCCGAGAACAGGAGCGTCTGCCGCGCCGCCGGCATGTACTCCATGATCTGGCCCATCTCGACCGCGAAGCCCATGTCGAGCATGCGGTCGGCCTCGTCCAGCACCAGCATCTTCACCTGGTCGAAGCGCAGGGTCTTGCGCCGGAGATGATCGAGGACCCGGCCCGGAGTGCCCACGATGACGTGGGCGCCGGCGCGGATCCCTTCGAGCTGCCGGTCCATCGAGTCGCCGCCGTAGATCGTCTCGATGCGGACGCCCCTGCCCTTCCCGATCCGGGTGAGCTCCTCGGCGACCTGGATGGCGAGCTCCCGGGTGGGGGCCAGGGCGACCGCCTGGACCGCGGCCTGCGCCGGATCCACCTTCTCGACCATGGGGATGCCGAAGGCGGCGGTCTTGCCCGTCCCCGTGCGGGATTGGACGACGAGGTCCTTGCCGGCCTGGGCCCGGGGGATGGTCTCGAACTGGACGTCGGTCGGGGCCTTGTAGCCCATCGCGTCCAGGCTGGCCAGGGTCTCGGCGGAGAGGTTGAGAGGGTCGAAGCTACGAGCGGCCGTGGTCGTCAAATCCATGAACCACCATTATCAACCGCGCCGGAGGTCCCCGCAAACGTCCGAGAGGTTGACGTGGAAGTGTCGGAAGTCACTCACACTCCCGGCATGGTTTCGTATATCGTGTGACCATGTTTCACCTCGGCCTTCCGGCCCGAGAGGTGAGTCCGGCCATGAAGCCGCAACCGATGGAACAGCCGGCCTCGGGTCATCACCGCATCGCGTGCGGCGAGCCCTGTGAGGTGACGCTCGGATCCGAGCGGCGCCAGGGGATGATCTGGAACGTCAGCGTCGTCGGCGTCTATTGCGTGCTCACCCCGCCGCTGCCCGCCCCCGGCGAAATCGTGCGGCTGACGTTCACGCTGCCCGGCGATCCGGCGCCGATCACGTGCCAGGCCCGAATCCGATGGCAGAACGCCCCCTCGATCTTCAAGGGCTGCGGCCAGATCAAGATGGCCCTGCCCCCCGGCTGCGGTATCGAGTTCACCGTCCTCGATGCGCGCGACGCGGAGCGCATCTCCCAGCGCGTGCGCACGACCGTGATCTCCGCCCGCTGATACGCGGCCTCTGGCCCCCACCTGGGGCAAGTCCTCGCGACGCGCTATAATTGCTGGTTTGGGAGCTGAGCCTTGGCCATCACCTGCGTGCGTTGCAGACAGTCCGGCGAGCCTCCGGAAGCGAGGCGCGTCGGTTACCCGCGCGCCTTCAAGGAGAAGGTGCTCGGCGGGGTCTGCGCGTCCTGCTGGAAGGAATGGGAGGGCATGGAAGTGAAGGTGATCAACGAGTATCGCCTGAACTTCATGGACCCCCAGCACCGCGAGATGCTGCAGAAGTCCTGCGCAGAATTCCTGCAGATCATTGCATGAGCGCAGCGGAGGCGGGCGGGATCGCAAGCCACAAGTGGCGGCCCCGCGGTGTGTGCCGCAAGTGCGCCGCCTGGCCGTCGCACGGTGCGGCTGACAACCAACCAGCGAGCTCAGCGTCGCGCTGCGGCGCTGAGCGACGGGGGGTTTCAGGGGGGGAGTTCACGGGGTTCGGGGGTGGGCGTGAATTCCCCCCCTTGAGATGAAATGATCCACGTCGAGAACCTCACCAAGACCTACGGCGAACGCGTCCTCTTCGACGACGTGTCGTGGCACGTCAAGAAGCGGGACCGCATCGGCCTGAGCGGGCCCAACGGCTCGGGCAAGACGACGCTCCTGCGCATGCTGGCGGGGATGGAGGAGCCCGACTCCGGCTCCATCCGCATGGCGTCCGACACCACCATCGGCTACCTGCCCCAGGACGGGATCGTCCATCACGGGCGCACCGTCTACGACGAAGTGATCCTCGCCTTCCAGGAGCTGCTGGCCCTCAAGGAGGAGCAGCACCGGATCGAGGACGCCCTGGCCGGCGCCACCCACGACGACGGCGAGGACCACGACAAGCGGCTCGAGCGCTACGCGGAGGTCACCGATCGGTTCAAGCACCTCGGCGGGTACGAGATCGACGCGCGCGTGGCGGACGTGCTCAAGGGCCTCGGCTTCTCGCTGGCCGACCAGGCGCGCCGAACGGAGGAGTTCTCGGGCGGCTGGCAGATGCGCATCGCGCTGGCCAAGCTGCTGCTGGCCCGGCCGAACCTCCTCCTCATGGACGAGCCGACCAACCATCTCGACCTGCCCGCGCGGAACTGGCTGGAGGAATACCTCGAGGACTATCCGGGCTCGGTGGTCCTCGTCTCCCACGATCGGTACTTCCTCGACGCCACGATCAAGCGGATCACCGAGGTCGGGCTCAAGACGCTGACCGACTACCACGGCAACTACTCGAAGTACGTCGTCGAGCACGCGGCGGCCATGGAGCGGCTGCGCGAGGCCTACCGGCGGCAGAAGGAAGAGATCGACAAGGCCAGCGCTTTCATCAACAAGTTCCGCTACCAGGCCACCAAGGCCCGGCAGGTCCAGAGCCGTATCAAGGCCCTCGACAAGGTCGAGGTCATCGAGATCCCACCCGAGCGGAAGAAGATCCACTTCCACTTCCCGGATGCGCCCAAGCCTGGCCGCGTCGTCATCGAGCTCAAGGGCCTGCGCCGCGCGTACGGCGACAACGTCGTGATCGACGGCCTCGATCTCATGATCGAGAAGGGCGATCGCGTGGCCCTGGTCGGACCGAACGGTGCGGGCAAGTCGACGCTGATGCGCACGCTGGCCGGCGTGGACCATCCGGACGGCGGCGTGCGCCTCACCGGCCACAACGTGGTGATCGACTACTTCGCGCAGGACCAGGCCGCCGTGCTCGGCGTCACGCGCACCGTCTACGAGGAGATGACCTCGGCCAGCTCGACCACGATGGTGCCGAGGATCCGCACCATCCTCGGCGGGTTCCTGTTCTCCGGGGACGACGTCTACAAGAAGGTGGGGGTCCTCTCCGGCGGCGAGCGGAATCGGCTGGCCCTGGCCAAGATGCTTCTCAATGCCAGCAACGTCCTGATCCTGGACGAGCCGACCAACCATCTCGACCTCGATTCCAAGGAAGTGCTGCTGGAGGCTCTGGAGGACTACGGCGGCACGCTGATCTTCGTGTCCCACGACCGCTACTTCGTGGACAAGCTGGCCACGAAGGTGATCGAGGTCGGCGGCGGCCGGACGCTCGTCTACCCCGGCGGCTACGAGGACTTCATCTACTGGAAGAAGCAGCAGGAGGCGGGGGTCCCGGTCGCGATGCCCACGGCTTCGGCGCCTCCTCCGCACGGCAAGCACGAGAGGCCCAAAGCGGCGCCACGGCCCGCGGCGTCCCCATCGCCCGCCGCCCCCGCGAAGAATGAGAGCCCGAAGCCGGCGGCGAGGGGCACCCCGAGCGACAACGGAAAGGCTGGATACGATCCCCTCGCGCCGCGCCTGCGCCCGCCCAACGCCGCCGACCGCCAGTCGCGCGAGCGCGAGGGCCGGAAGCTCAAGGCGCGCATCGCCGAGCTCGAGCGCCGGATCGCGGAGAAGGAGCAGGCCGTGCGCGACGTGGAGCAACGCATGGCCTCGCCCGGCTTCTACGACGACCGCGCCCGGGCGGAGGAGGCGGTGGCCGGCCGCCAACGGCTCCTGGATGAGGTCGCGGCGCTGATGAGCGAGTGGGAGTCCGTCCCACCCTGTGCTGGGCCGAGATCGCGGGAGTCGCCCTGGCCGTGCCTGCCCTGGCCCTGATCCCCGGAACGCTGGCCGCGGCCCATCTCTCCTTCCTCAGCCCCGAGGAACGGGCCGCCGCCGCCGGAGGGTTCGGCTTCGCGTTCGTGGGATCCAGCGCGTTCATGGCCCATCTCGCCGGCGCGGATCCCGTGAAGGTCGACGCCGCGATCTGGGCGGTGGCCGTGACGGCCGGGGTGGCGTCGATCGTCGTCTCGCGACGGCCCTACTGGTCGGCCGTCTCCTGGCGCCTCGTCGCCCTCTGGGCCGCCTTCTACCTGGCCCTCGTCGGCTTCCAGGGCTTGACTCCCGTCTACGCCGGCGGCAACTGGTACGGCGACTGGTGGGAGCACTACTCGATCGCCCAGGCCTACGTGGGGACCGCGGGCGGCCACGACACCGTCTGGTTCGGCGACTACACGCTCGCCTCGCGCACGCCCCTCTTCAGCCTCGCCGCCGCCTTCGCGCTGGCCCTCTTCGGAGATCGCTTCTGGGTCTACCAGATCGCCTCGACGTTCGCGAGCTCGTTGTTCCTGCCCGCGCTCTTCCTCCTTGCCCGTGAGCTCTTCGGCGCGCGAGTAGCGCTCCTCGTCACCGGTTTCGTGTTCTTCAACACCTGGCTCATCCACGACGCGACGTTCACCTGGATGAAGGTGGTCTGCGCCTACCTGCTGCTCCTGGCCCTGTACTTCTACATCCGGCTGCGCGCGAGTGCCGACCCGCGGATGCTGTACCTGACCGCGCTCTGCGGCGCGCTCGCGTTCCTGTCGCACCAGAGCGCGGCGTACTACGTCGCGGTCCTGATCGCCGACCATTGGCTCTTCCGGCCGCGCACACCCGTGTCGTGGCCGCAGGCGGGCCTGGCCGCGGCCATCGCGGCCGCCGTGGTGTGGCCGTGGCACTGGTGGGTGAGCCATCTCTATGGCGTCCTCGGCGCGGTGAAGGCGAACCCGGTGCTCAGCAGCGGCCAGCCGACGCTCCTGCGCCTCCTGCGTGGGGGGGCGGAGAATGCCGTGACGTCGCTGATCCCGGTGCCGTTCATCGACTTCCTCCGCGGCCGCCGCTTCACGGCCGCGAGCGTGCTGTTCCGGCTCGTGCAGCTCTACGTCAACCCCGTGGTCGGGGCGCTGACGCTTTCGGTGACGGCCGCGCTGCTGGCCACGGGGGCGCGGCCGTCCGCCACTTTCGTGCGCGGCTTCCACCACCTGAAAGGGCCGCTCGTCATGCTGGCCTTCGGAGCATCGATCCTGCTCGCGCTCGCCATCGGCCGTCCGCGCTACGCGTACGCGTGGTCCGGGCCCGGCCCGGTCGTCTGGGCCTTCGGCGTCGCGCTGGTCGCGCTGGGGGCATGGACCTGGCGACGGCGCCCGGCCGACACGTCGATGCCCTACACGCCGCACCTGACCGCGATCCTCTTCGCGTTCGCGGGCTACGTGGGCGGGCTCCTCGCTCACCCCGGAGGCGAGGTCGACGGCGTCGCCTCGAACGCGATGGTGCCGTCGGTGATGGTGGCCATCGCCTATGCGATTGCGCGGGTGGCCACGCGGCCGCGGTGGATCCGCCGCCTGGTCATGGCCGGGGTTCTCGTGGAGTCGCTCGTCACCTGGGCCCTGGTGGCGAACCTGATCTCCGGCGGGCCCCCGTTTGATACAGACCCGAATCGCAGGCTGAAGAGTGAGAACGCGCTGGTCTTCCTTTACGACGCGGCGGGAAGGAATTGGCTGCCCTTTGCCGCGCTGGCGCTGGCAGGGCAGGTGGCGGGAGTGGCGTGGCTGGTCAGGATGG